>Ga0181520_10002865_pt1 | contig 31232 bp, 28 predicted proteins | sample PEATcosm2014_Bin_29_FD_132451 | JGI IMG/M metagenome (GOLD analysis project Ga0181520, IMG submission 132451) | Peatland microbial communities from MTU Mesocosm Facility, Houghton, MI, USA - PEATcosm2014_Bin02_30_metaG | ecosystem: Environmental > Terrestrial > Soil > Wetlands > Peat | place...
GGCGTGTCCCCATGCTCTTCGTCGCAGGAAATAAAACGCCCCGCGAGAGCGGGAATCAGAAGTTTGAAAAAGATGGCGTAGCAGCAAGCGGCATACGGTGAGACCTGAGAAGGCGTCCGCTAAAAACAAAACGCGCCATGTCAAAAACACCAACCAACACCCTCTGGCCTCGCAGAGTCGCCGAAGGCTCAAACCGGGTCGCGGGGTGGGTGGCTCCTAGAATGAACATCGCGAACTGATAGCAGCTTCAATTAAAGGTGGTAGCCATCGAGAATATGCATCATTCGTTGAGCTTGCGCTTGGCTCAAAACGCTATTAATGTTCCAAACCATGCGAAGACGCGTAACAATTCAAGATATCACTTGGTTTCTGGATCAATCCAGAAACAGTCAGCTTCAATTGACGCCAAGTTATCAGCGACGATCAGTTTGGACTAATAAGGATCGGCGCTTTTTTCTCGACACCATTTTCAAAGGCTACCCATGCCCCGCCATTTTTCTCCACAAGCGCATGTCCGTCGATGGCCGCGCAATATATGACGTTGTTGACGGAAAGCAACGACTGGAGACAATTCTTATGTTCTCCCAGAATCAACTCTCCATGCCATCGGATTTCGATGAGTCGAGCATCGCGGGAAAAAAGTGGCAGGACTTGGGAGAGGCTGAGCGCAAACGCTTTTGGAACTATGTCCTTCCCGTAGAACTTCTGGATTTTGAAACCGATGAGACCAGTGCCGTCAATGACGCATTTGACCGTCTGAATAGAAATTCAAGAAAGCTTGAACCTCAGGAACTTCGCCATGCGCGGTTCGATGGATGGTTTATTAAGACTGTGGAAGATGAATGCCAGTCCCCGCTTTGGCGAACGCTGGGTATCGTGACAAACGCTAGGGCAAAGCGGATGAAGGATGCACAGTTTATTTCTGAGCTTCTGCTAGTCCTAATCGAGAACCAACAAGCCGGGTTTGACCAGCAACACTTAGACGAAGCCTACGCCAAATATGATGACCCTGATGATGAAGGTGCCGAACTTGATACCGAGTCGTTCACGACCCGGCTTACCGATACTAAATCATTCCTGAGCGAAATGAATGAGGTGAACAATTGCGTCAAGGCGACAGCCGCCACAGTCGGCGCGTTTTACACCCTCTGGTCCCTGGTCACCCTGCACCGGAATCTAATCGGAGCCGCTAGTGACCTCGCAAAGCATTACGCTTCTTTTGTTGGGCTCGCCGCTAGAATCCGCGACCAAGATACAACTCAACTCAACTTGCAGGATCAGCAATCATGGCTTGAGCCAGCCACCAACTATGTCAGAGCGCTTCAAGGAGCACACACCGATCTGACTCCGCGCGCAGCCCGCCTGCAAGCTCTCTTGCAGGCAATGCATGTTACATGAAGATCCCGTTGTCTGTTCGTAATCGCTACGACGAGATACGCCCGAAATATGTCGAACTCAAGGGTCTCGTTGACGCGAAGCTCACGGGTAAAAGGTCATCACGCTGGCATTATGAAAGCCGAGTTAAAGAATTGGAGAGTTACGCTCTTAAACTCGAAACTGGGCGTGAGACGCATCCCGGACGCCCGGAGGATATGTTTGGCTGCACAATTGTTGTGGAGAACCACTCCAAAATATTTGACGCAGCAGCTTTGATCACAGAATTATTTCGAGAAGAGTATCGCCGTCCCGCCGACCCAAAAATCACCAGCTTGTTGTCTCACAGTTTCGCGTTCGATGACCTTCGGTTGTATGTTTGTTGGAAGGATGATGATGCACTTCCTCCAACGATTTGTCGGGACTTGCTTTTCGAGGTACAAATCAAAACATTCCTTCAGCATGCGTGGGGAATCGCGACACACGATCTCATTTATAAAGCAGACGAAATCAGTTGGGGAACAAGTCGTGTCGCTTTTCAAGTTAAAGCTATGTTGGAAAATGCCGAGTTGAGCATTACTCAGGCCAAACGGCTCACGGATTCCGTGCTCCTGGACAGGGGCGATAAGCAGACTCGCATTGTGAACGAAGCCATCACTGACATTAAATCGCGATGGCACGAACCTGGCATTCTGCCGAACAACATCTTAGGGTTGGCTCAGAATGTCATCGACCTCGCGCGAACGCTACGACTGGACATCTCCGATGTATGGAGGTCTCTAGATGCTGGGAGCGCTGCCGGACGTGGGGCAAAGACTCTTAATTTGTCGCCCTATGGGGCGATCCTAGAATCTCTTGTATTGGAACGCGGAGCCACACTTTTTCAACCGCTTGGCCATGTAAAGAACAACCGTTCAATTTTCGTTCCTCTTGAAATTGAACTTCCTGTTTTGTCTCCCGCCGTTTTAGCTTGGGTCATAACTCCCGCCCAGTAAGCTGCTAAAAGCAAATTCGTTACCGTTGTGCACACGTGATGGTTAAATCACGGTCGCCCTACTTACGATAAGGTTTTCGCAGTGGCAGCGTCCGAAAGGCAATTTCATTTTGGTAACACGTCAGGGTATGGTCCCAAAAACCGCTCGCCGTTGAAATGAATCATGTGGTCGGGGTCTTCTGCAATCCATACTTCAGATTCCCAGGCGATATTAGATACAAAAGATTGCATGGTGCGGCGAGTTTCAAACGCAGTGACAAAAACCAAGCCCGCTTTGCAGCCTGCAAACAAACCTTTGAGTTCCTTGCGACGCTTGCCGTCCACCGGTCCAGCACTGGTGACTGCTTCAATCAATAATAACCAATTCTTTGCGGTATAGTGAACAATGACATCGGGTATTTTTGCGGCTGAGTCCAACGCGACGCCGAGGGATTTGAGGCCTTCAACCTCAAGATGAACAAATTTATTTTCCGTATCGCCGATATAGATGACAACACCACCAGGAGCGAATGCGGGGCAGAATTGTTCAATGATTGCTTTAATGAGAGGATTCTGGCCTCCTGGCGAAAGTGCTACTTTTGAACCATCGGGAAGAGTTACCGGCACGCGTGCCAAGTCTCGCTTTCGAGCTATTTCGTGCTTCAGGCTTTCGCGGCTGGCGAGATATTTTCCCAGCGCAGGCGTCCATCCCTTAGTTCCAAATGTTCGGAGTAATGCGAGTGCTGACGGCTCAATTTGATAGACCGTCTTTCCGCTGTTGGTTGGGCGATTCGGATCGTCGGGGTTGCGAAGCAGCAACCCAGCCTCGACGAAAAACTTCACTGCGTCGTCACGAATCGTTTCGCGGGTGTTGGGTGCGTAGCGAACCCCATAAGCTTCGGCGATGAAATCAATGACCGGCGTGATGCCGCGAAGTGGCGCTTGGGCCTCGGCCCAAGAAATCTCCGGGTGCAGGTCAAGCAAGGCAAGCAAGCTGTAGGCGGCTGTTTCATTCTTTTGCCTCGGGTCAAACTGCAAGGCGGTCAGGATTGCAACCGTCTCGGCTAGCTTCTGCTTTTTGGATTCTTCCAGACGGTTTTGATTATTAGTGGGCATGAAGATATTTCGCGACTAGTTCGTCAATGGCGGCCTGCGGTTGGTCAAGTTCCTGAATCTCTTTTCCCATCGCCTGCAGGGTTTGGCGGTCGGGATAAACCAATTTGCGAAGATCGGTGGCGTTTACTTGCGTGTGGCCGCTGAAACGTCTGAAATACTGGTCAACAATTGTGGAATTCAGGAATGCGAAAAGGCCGACGGCGAGATTTCTTTCAAGCCCATGCCCGTTTTCATGGAAATAGTTAAGGTGATTTTCAAAACCGAGCCATCGTGCATCCAGGTCTTTCGGGTCGAATAAGCAGGCGACCAGGCGGCGACGTTCCTCTTTGGACGTGAATCGTTTGGTCAGCAGATAGATGCCGGACCTAACGAGCCAGCGACGAGTTTCCTCGTTGTCCAGAATGGCGTTGGGTTTGCGGGCATCCGGTTTCGGCCAATGAACGGTGCCGCCGTTGAAATGGCAGGGATACAGTAGTGGCACTGTCCCCTTTTCCGGCTGCGACCGAATAGCGTCTTTCAGCCGGAAATCAACAACCGGCCCGGTTGACACGGTCAGGCCAAGAGACGCAAGACTTGTGTGGAGGCCGTCCATCGCTTTTTTAGCGACCGCATGGCACGATGCCGAGGGGATATGAATAAACTTTTCTGCGTCATGCTTGTGAACGACTTCGGCAAAGGGCACCGCCTTCTCGGTGACAATGTCGCCATGCTCACCGCTGCTGCTTGAAATCACCAACTCGCGGGGCTGCTTGCGGCCCTTGATGGCGTGAAAAATAATGTTCTCCTGCAACACGCTATCATCGCGAAATGCTGCTCCGCGTGATTCAAAAACATGCAACCGGTGAACCTCCAAGTTGGCGAGAAAATCTTCGCGGAAGGAGCGGAAATAAGGGCCGTTGCAAAAGCTTCTTGGGGTGATGCCCACAAGCTGCCCGCCTGGGGTGAGCAAACGTTGAATAAGTGCAATGAATCCGGCGTAAAGATTGCTCGTTTCAACCCCAATGTGGCGCAGGCTGCGCCTTTCTGCAGACGCCATGCCGATTTTGCGGTAAGGCGGATTCACTATGGCGGCATCGAAAATGGGGGGCTTTGTGGCGAATAAATTATCGTCAAGGCGTGCCGACATTTCCTGGATGAAGTCGGTCGCATGGATGCTAAAGCTGAATCGAATGCCCACCTCAGAGCAAAGGTGCTGGCAATCCTGCATTCTTTCCAAAAGGGCATCCTGAATGAGTGGGTCAAGCTCGTAAAGGGTTGCTTCGATGCTGCGAACGTCGTTCTTTTTTTCACACAAGCGTGAAATAAGAGCTGCCGTGAGTGCGCCCGCACCTGCTCCGGCATCCAACAGTCGAACCGCATTGGGAAGCGGTTCAAACAACGAAGCCATAAAATCAGCCACAGGCGCAGGCGTGAGGAACTGTCCAAGTTCCCCTTGCCGCCTACGGGCTGCTGATTCTGTTATGACCGCGTTTGACATGAATTGAGGGTAGCAAAGTTGACAAAGCTTCGCAACCGAGCAATCGGGACGCACCACCCACCGTCGTGACTGCGAGTGAAGCGTTTGTTGTTCCAGCTTCAATCCTCGCCCGGCATCATAACGGTGATGGCCGGTTCCGGGGCGTCCATGTCGAGTGCGCCACAGGCAGCAACCAGTTGCACAAGCCGGGGGCGGCGGTTGTCGTTGCGGACATAAAGCGAATACGCGATGCGGTCGCCGTCGCTGCGGCCGCTTTTGATGGCGGAGCGCAGCATCCAGACGAGGTCCCAGAGCCGCCCAGCTTCGTCCTGAAAACTGACGTTTTCGGGAACGGTGACGTATTCGTCAAAGACTCGGCGGGTTAGAAACACCGGGAAGCGGATGCCCGCCTCTGCGGCAGTGGTGGAAACGTCCACCTGTTCGCCGTCCTCAATGGCTTGTTTGCGGGTGTAGGCGTAAATAATGTCGGTCATAGCAAATCTCCTTTGGATGGTGGGGGGGCTGTGACACCCGCCCGGTTGAGGGGTTATTCAGGCTTTTCGGAAGTGGTGCGGATCGTGATGCGCCCGTCCGGGGGCAACAGGTCCGTCTGGATATTGAAGCCGTTGCCGTCAGCGTGTGCCCAAGCGGCACCGATGCGAGTCCAGTAGCCTTTGCCGGTATTGCCGTCCTTGACGTGGCAGGCAATATGGCTGGGCGTTTTGGAAGTGGTTTGCGTGTCAGTCATGGTGAATCTCCTTTTTGAGTTTGCAGGCTGCGCCACTCGCGGCCTGATGGCACAAAACTGGAAGTCCCTTGATGCCAGGGCGGAACGCAGCCCACGCAAAGCGGAAAATTGGGGGAGACCTCGGGGGGAACCGATTTTTTGATTGCGGGGACTGGCGGGGACTTCACGGTGCCCATCAGAACGTCCGCGTTGGTGCGCATGACAAACACCCAAGGGGTGATTCATGCTGACACCCTGCAAACATTTCCGGCCAAAAAACACCCCTCTTGCCACCGATGGCAAGCCGTCGGGGCAATCAGGCGAAAGGTGCCATATGGACAAAAACACGCTGCCTACGACTACTTGGAGGCTTTGCCGGTGACAGGGTGCCGCCAGCGCAAGCCGGGGATTTTTTCATAATCGCCGTCGGTGGTGATCCATTCGCAGCCGGATTCGATGGCCAGTGCGGCAAACCAGATGTCGGGAATCAGATTGCCGGTGGCCGATTGCGATTTGCACAAATCGGTGAAGATTTGCCAGTGGCGGGAACCGGGCGCAATGATGCGGCAGTTGGGCTGCTCGCGAAGCTCGCGCACAAACTCAAGCACGGAAAGGATCGGGCTCGGCGTTGCGGCGTTGGGAAAATGCGCCGATTCGTGGCGATGCGCAGGAAACCGCTCAACACATGGTCGCTGATACCGTAGGGCTGGCCGCTTCGGATAATGCCTTCAAGTCATTGCTTGTAAAGGAGGTGATCCACGGCATCCCCGCGATACGCGCAGACGAGGATGTTAACGTCGGGAAGAATCATTCACCCTGTTCCATCAGGGTAAGCAAAGCAGCGGAATTATTCAAATCCACGCCGGGGTGGACACCGTCGCCAGTGAATGTGGTCAGGTGACGGAAAGGCCGCGGTGCAACGGGCAACATGGGTGCAATCTTATCGCGTAGCGTCTCCTCAATGAGATGCGACAGGTCGTAGCCTTTCTCGCGGGCCAGTTCGGTGGCTTGCGCAAGCAGGGCATCATCAAGCTGAATCGTTGTCTGCATGTGGGGGATAATACCGTAAAATCGGGCGACTGTCAAAGTCCCCGCCAAACTACGCAGGATTCGCCGGACCTGTCGGCGGTTCATCTGAGGCCAGATTATCCGGCCCTTTTGACGGTTGCGGCGATGGCGGTGCATCAAGTGGCGGCGTCCCCGGACTTGCCGGTGTGAATGGCGCGGCGGGCGGCGGCGTGTCCGTCGCCAAGTTGTCCGGGGCTTTGGATGCCGCGTAAGCGGCATTGAATTCCGCCTGACGCTGGGCCACCAGCCGTTCAATGTCCGGCGCAACGCCGGTCGGGATACCTGCGGTGTCGTCAATGGAGCGGACTTTATCCTCCGGCTGGGCCTGCTGGAAGTGCTTCACCGTTTCGCCCTGCACTTCGGACGCAATGAGGCCGTCGAGGATATCCAGGTCATGGTTTAGCATGGCCTCGTAAAGCTGCTGCTCATACACATACAGGAACAGGGCGGCCACTTCAAGCCACAGGCCAAGCAAGTGGCTCACCGCAAGGGCAACGAATCCGACAATGCACACGGCGATGGGATCAACGAAGCGGTTTATGCGGCGATGCGATTGCGAAAACACCGGCCACGGGATTTTGACGCGGTGGAACTGGCGGCCCAATTCCCCGGCCAGCCCATTTGTGTGCAATTCACCATGGCGGTGCAGGATGATGAAGATGTCAACGAGGTGGCTGACACGGTTGTGAAATTGGAGGGGGTGGGCCTGCAAACCGACGAGCATGAAATCTCGGAACGGACGGGCTACAAATTGACGCGCATCAAACTCGACCCGCTCACCGGGCAGGGCGATCCCGCCCAAAAGGCGGACCAGCACATTGACCGGTCGGACGTCAATTCCGCCGTGCGCAACCGCCTGCTGAACCGGCTGCACACGCCGGTCGCGGCGGCGCTGATTGATCTGGACCCGTTGCGCAACCGCTTGGCGGTTATTGGCAAAATCACCGATGCCATTGAACAGCGCCGCCAACTGCTGGCCTTGGAAGGCGACCTGAACACCCTCCAGGCAAATGTCCTCGCGGACAGTTCACTGACCGCCGCCATTGAAGGCTACATCGCCGGGGAGTTGGGGCAAGCGGTGTGTAATCGCGGGGAACAGCCCCGCGACAGCCTGGGCAGATGGGTGGATGAAAATGGCGGCGGACTTTCCATTGATGACAATTTGCAACGCGGGAAAAAAGCCATGAACCGCGCTCTGCGGCAAAAAGCCGACGTGCAAAAAGCCATGCACCGGAAGGGGGTCGGACAGATTGATTTTGAATGGGGACGGCCCGGCACTCCGGCTCCCAATAAATCTGGCGCGACGCACGCCGATGGGTATGGCGTCAGCCACATTGTTGCCAAGCATGGTGAGGCGACCGCCCTCAATTTGCCGGAGGTAATCGCCCGGGGAAAGATCACCCCGCATCAAGAGGAGGACCGGCTCTACATCACCCATGGCGGACAGCAGGCCATCTTGCAGCGGAAAAATTCCGAAAGCGCCTATGTGGTCACCAGTTTTGAACCATTAAAATCATGAACTCACCCCGGCAAAAAAACACGGCCAACCGGAGTTGGCCGTTAGAAGGCAGTTGTCGGCGGGGTGCGAATCCCGCGTTCTACACACTTGCTGTCGCTTGGGTGGCGCGACTCACGAATGGTTGCCGCCAGCACCCCTAACCTACCATGAACCCAAAAATACTCAACCGCGATTTTCAACATCCCACGGACGGCTGGTACCAGATCGAAGTGAAGGGCAACCATCCCAACCGCGCCGCCGGCGTGGTGCAGGTTATTGACGATGAAGCCTGCGTGGCCATCGTCAACCGGTTCAACGCCGATGCCGAGGCCGGCCAGTTGTCACACGGGATCGAGATGCTGATTGACCATGAGCATTTCAAGCATGACGCCGACAAAGAGACGACCGCTTATGGCTGGTTGACGAAGTTGGAAAATCGGGCGGATGGGTATTATGGCCGGATTCGCTGGACGAACACGGGCAAGCCGGCGGTGGACGGAGGCGATTATCGGTTTTTCAGCACGGAATACGATCCGGCGGATCTCCGGCTTCTGAATTCGCAGGGCAAAGCCAAGTCCGTCCGGCCGCTGCGCCTGGATGGGTTGACACTCACGAATGATCCCAACAACAAGGGGGGCCGGAACGTCGATGGCCGATGGCCGACAGCATAGGATGCGCCGAGAGTAGCCAAAAGCCGATTCCAGGATTTTAACTGAATTCCACGCGCTGCGGCTCACAGAGCCGCGCTCCGGGGCGCGGATGCACCCAGTGAAGGGGAAGAATTAAAGAATCCATTTGACAGAGTTAAAAAATAGTGGTTAAATAACGACATGTTAAGTCGTATTAACGTATTTAAAAACATCAACGGAGAGTCAAACAATAGGATCAAACGTGACGATCGTTTGTTCACATAAATTTGATGCAATAAACGATTCAGTCTATCGTATTAACACAGCCGCTGACCGGGCTACTGGAAGCAGTTATCAAAAGGAGAACAAAATGTCAGCCAACCATAAACTCGTTCAAGGTCAAACTCTGTTGTCGGGCCACCGACGGATCCTGCTGCATTGCCGGTTTGATTACCGTCAGCGCACCTGGAATTTTCCCGCGTCCGGTCCGGGTCATGAGGGGGGGGTTGGTGCGGCCGTTCGGCCGGAGGATTCCGCCGAGCTTTTGTCGGCACTGTCGGCCGCCCGGGTTGATTTGGCCGATGGAGGCCGATGAACTTTCTGCGGCGTTAGATTGTCAAACCAAAGGAGCATGACGCGGGCGGTGGAACTTCTCCCCGCCCGCGTTGTTAACAATGATCATGGAAATTATGGCGCATCCCGCGCACAACTTTCGAGGCCAGCAGGCGCGAACGGTCCGGCGTCCACGGGCGAGACGGCCGGAGAGGTCCCCGGCCGGGGCGGTTTCGCGTGAGGAAATCGCGAGTTATGCCCATTACCTGTGGGAGCAGGAAGGGCGTCCGGCGGATCGGGCGGAGGAGCACTGGCTGCACGCCGAATTGCAACTGCGCTGGGCCCGAATTCTGAACGATCTTCCGTGATTCTTCTCAGTCGAGCAGGATGGGTGGCGGCCTGCCTCCGGTCGTTTGCCGGGCACGGGCGCGACCGGTCAATTGGAACAGGCGGTGACGTCTATTCGGTGCCCGGACTTTCCGCCGCTGAGATTGGCGGCCCATTGACCTTTGCCCAGGCCGTCCCCTTTGACATTTTCCGTGTTGATCAACGGGCCGTAAAAGCCGGTGACATTGAGGTTGGCGATTTTTACGTTGGTCATGTTGGCCAGTGAAATGCCCCGGCTGCAGGTGCCCGCGATGTCGGTGAGGGTCAAACCGTCCAAGATGCGCTGGGGGGGAATGTTTTTGCCGGCGACGATTTCGGCGACGTGGTTGAGCTGGACATGCCGGAAGGAGAGGTTTTTGACGACGGACCATTTGGCGACATCGCCCGGGACGGGATCGGTGGCCTGGATGCCCTTTTTGAGGAGATCAATGCCGATGAAGGTGGGCGAGTCGTTGATGACGAGGTTGTCCCCGGTGATGTTTTCCATGAAACCGCCGCGCCCGTCGCGGCTTTTGAAGTAGATGGCGTTTTGGTGGCCGGAGATGGTGCAGTTTTCCAAGCGGACGTTGCGGATGCCACCGGACATTTCGGTGCCGATACCGAGGCCGGCATCAATGCTGCTGTTGAGGGAACAGTCGCGAATGGTGATGTTTTCGGTGGGACGGCCGAGTTGTTCGGCGGCGAGGCCGCGGCCGGATTTGAGGGAGATGGCGTCATCGCCGGTGTCAATGGTGGTGTGTTCAATGAGGATGTCGCGGCAGGAATCCACGTCAATGCCGTCGCCGTTGTCGCTGACGGTGCGGATGATCAGTCCGTTGACGGTGAGGTTCTGGCAGAAGAGGAGGTGGATGGACCAGAGTCGCTCGTATTGGGTGGTGAAGTTTTCAAGGACGGTGTTGGTGCAATCGGTCAGCTCAATCAGGACCGGTCCGCGCGGATTGCGCAAATTGCTGATGTTGATGGGGGGGCCAAAGATGACACCCGGGCCCGTAATGGCGAGGTGGTCGGTCTGGGTGGCGGACAGCAGGGCGCGGTGGCCGCCGCGGAATTCACCCTCCCAACGGACCTGTTGGAGGGGATAATCGGCGATGTCCGGGCTGCCGACGAGACAAGACTTTTTCTGCAGTTCCAAGGAGGTGTGTGAGCCGAGCAGGAGGCTGCCGGTGAGATAAACGCCCTCCGGGATGATGACGGTGCCGCCGCCGTTGGTGGCGCAGGCGTCCAACGCACGCTGAAGGGCGGCGGTGTCCTTGGTCTGGCCATCGCCTTTGGCACCGTACTTGCGGACATTAAAGGTTTGGTCGTCCGCCGCCAGTGAGGAGCCACAGGCGATGATTAAAGTCAGGCCGAGAATGAATTTGCCAATCATGGTTTGATAAAAAGCATGGGATTGAAACGAGACCGCGTCAACTGTCTTTGGCTGGTTTGGGCCTCATATATTTGTATGAGACCACGGAGGGCGGTGTCCCATTACAACCTGGCATGAAGCGCACCTGCTCCGGTGGAAAAATCAAACTCCAAGCCTCGCAGCCGGGGAGGTGGCCTGGAGGTGGCATTCCGCCCCGCCGGGGCTGGGAAGGATAAGGCCGGGGGTGCATCCCGAAGTTGATGGCGAGGCCGGACCAGTGTGTTGGTTTAAACTCGACGACGTGTCGTCTCGTCCAAAAGTGGCGAGGTGTCCTGCAACTGACAGGCAGCTTGTGCGGGCGGATGGCCGTTATCCCATTCGGCGGGCCTGTCCGTGGGGCGGGCGCGCCAGGTTGGCGAAGGGTCTGCGGGTTGGGAAACCCGCGATACGGCAGGCTTGGAAGCCTGCGGTACGAAAAAACCGCCTCGGCCCCGCCGTCGGATATGAAAGACATGAAATGCCGATGAGGTGCAGGACGTGTCGCCGCACTTCCCAATGCCTTCGGCCTGAAAAATGCCAACAACTTCGTGATGGCCGCAAGGCCGACCGCCGCTTTCCGGGAAACTTGACGGACGCCGCCGGGCCGACCATGCTGGAGACGAATTAACTGAGTTTAAGTACGGCCGGATGGTTGCGCTGCCATCAGGCCCTATCAAATGCATGCAGCGTTGATGGTTGAACCCTATGGCTGAATTATTTGGATCTTCGCGGACGGTGGTCAAGGGGCGCTATGCCCTGCTCACCCAGAACGGCCATGTGCCGAGCCACCTGCCGGGCTGGAAAAATGTCCGGGCGGTGGTGAACATCTCACCGGCCATGGGGGCGCGCTTCGTTCAATTGCAAATCAACCTCGGCAAAGACGGAACTGGCGAAGGCAACACCGGCGCGCATGAGTTTTTCATTTTTGTGCTCGAAGGCAGCGGAAGCATCCTGTTGGACATCAAACGCCACCGGTTGGAGGCGGGCAGCTTTGTCTTTGTGCCGCCGGGCCGGGATATGCAGATCAAGAGCGGCGGCACCAGCCTGTCGGTCTTGATTTTTCAGAAAATTTACGAGCCGGTGGGCGGCGTGGAGGCACCCCGTCCGATCATCGCCCACGAGCGTGAGATCAAGGGTGAACCACTGGCCGGTGATGCCGACATCCGCCTGCAACGCCTGGTGCCGGATGAACCGGAGTACGATCTGGCCGTGAACATTCTGACCTGCCAGCCCGGCGCGCCGCTGCCTTTTGTGGAGTCCCATGTGATGGAACACGGCCTCCTGATGCTCCGGGGTCAGGGCGTGTTTCGTTTGGATGCCGACCATCATCCTGTGAAAGCCGGCGACACCATTTGGATGGCCCCGTATTGTCCGCAGTGGTTTGTGGCGATGGGCAAAACCCCGGCCAGCTACATTTTCTACAAGGACGCCAACCGCGACCCGATGGCGTGAGAGGGTTAATTATCCCGCTGAAGCATCAAAGCCGGGCGTCGTTTGGCCGTCTTGAGGTCGGAATTGGGAAACAGCACCAGCACCACATCACCGCGCCGGGGATTGATCATAAATGTCAGCCTCGGGCCGGTCCCAGTCCTCGGAGAAAGTTTTCAGTCTGACCTGCAGATCCGCAGCCTGGGCTTCACCCATTTTCCGGTCATGCAATTCCACGACTTCGGGTTGGACTGCGGACTCAGGCAAGATCGTTTCCAACTCGGCGGCCATGGTTTGGATCTGCGTCTGAAGCCGGAGAGCCCGCCGCCTTTGCGCTTCGCTCAGACCATTCATGGCCTTTATGCTTACCATCGCACGCATGTTTGGACTTTGATCCACAGGACCGCATTTGTCAGGCTCGAAATTCAGTGGACCGGTTGCATCCACTGCATCGTTTTGTCGGCCAGCCTGTCAAACGCTTTCACGCATAATTCCAAATGTTCCTCGCGGGTGTCCTCCAGCGGATTGTGGCTGAGGCCGCGCAGGCTTTGCACAAACATCATCGCCGTCGGCACGCCGGCGCGCGCCATTTCGGCGGCGTCATGCAGCGGACCGGAGGGCAGACGGTGTGTCTTTCCGCAGGTCTCGCGGATGGCTTCATCGGTCAGCGCGATCAACTCTTCATGGAATGGCAGCGGGGCGATTTGCTGCAGGCGTTCCCAGGTGACCGTGACGCCGCCCCCGGCGGCGAAACGTTCACTGGCGGCCCGGGCTTCCGCCAGCATGCGCGCGAGCGCCGCCGGGTTCAAATGGCGCTGGTCAAGGGTCAGACGGCATGTTTCCACCACGCTGGTGACCACCCCGGGCTGGGTGGTGCAGGAGCCGATGGTGCAGACGCCGCCCTGGCTGCGCGCGGCAATGTCGTATATCTCAAGGCACATTTTGGCGGCGGCCAGCAGGGCGTCCCGGCGCCGGTTCATCGGGGTGCTGCCGGAGTGCGCCGCCTGACCGTGAAAGGTGAGGGCGTGCCGCTCCACGCCGAACGTGCCCAGGACCGCGCCCAGGGGCAAATCCAAGTCGAGCAACACGGGTCCCTGCTCAATGTGCAGCTCCAAATAAGCCGCCGCGTTCTTAAGTTCCGCGCCGCTTTCCCTGACCCGTTCAAAATCCACCCCGACGGTCCGCAACGCCTCGGGCAACGATGTCCCGTCCCGATCCCGCAGCCCGCGCGCCTCGTCCAGATTAAGGTGGCCGGAACAGGCGGAGGAGCCAAACAGGCTTTTGCCAAAGCGCGCCCCCTCTTCATCCGCCCAGCCCACCAGCCGCACGGTGACCGGCGGACGGCCCTGGTATTGGTCATGGATGCGCCGCAAGACCTCGACGCCCGCGAGCACGTTCAGGCAGCCATCCAGCCAGCCGCCGTTGGGCACGGAGTCCAGGTGGCCGCCCAGCAGCAGCGCGCGTTCGGATTCGCCCGGCAGCGTCGCCCAGAAATTACCGGCGGCGTCGGTGTGGATTTCCACCGGCAGGCCGGCGAGTTTTTGCCGCAGCCACTGGCCGGCTTGGACCCAAACCGGCGTAAACGCCACCCGTTGTGCGCCCTGTTCATTTCCCGTCAACGCCCGTAATTCCTTTAATTCGGCAATGGTCCGCGGCGGATTCACCGAAGCATTTCTGTGTATCATGATGATCTTTCCCCGATAGATTGAAAATATTATCGCCATGGCCACGAAAGCGAGTTAAAAATAAAAAACGGGCGCCCCCGTGCATGCCGAAGTGGTTGGTGAGATCGGACAGGTGCGCGCTTTGGAACTCGACGACGTGTCGTCTCGTCCAAAAGCGGCGACGTGTGGCCGCACTCCCAAATGCCTTCGGCCTGAAAAACGCCAACAACTTCGTTTTGCGCCGGGGCCGCTTCCTGCCACGGGCGGGCAGGACTGGCTAATTGGGCTGCCCGCGTTTGGACGTTGAAGCGGCGTGAGCGCCGCGCTCCGGTCTGTGTCAGGAGATCGCCGGAGATGAGCTTTGGTTGATGAGAACGCCGCCGCCGGCAGGGATGTCCAAAGCCGGCCGCAAGCCGGCGCTCCGCCGCGTTCGGGAAAAATTTATGCCGACATTAGCCACACATATTGACGGGCTGGCGCTGCCCAATCCGTTTGTCATCGCCTCGGGTCCGCCGGGGACGAACCTGAACGTGATCACCCGGGCGTTTCAGGAGGGCTGGGGCGCCGTCATTGCCAAGACGGTGAGCCTGGACGCCGCGAAAGTCATTAATGTCACCCCGCGCTATGCGAAGTTGTTGTCCGGGCAGGGCGATGTCGTTGGCTGGGAAAACCTCGAGCTGATCAGCGACCGCCCGCTGAAAATTTGGGAGGAGGAGTTTAAGCTCTGCAAGGCCCGGTTCCCCCAGGGCGTGCTGCTGGCCTCCGTGATGGAGGAATATCGCAAGGATGCCTGGATCGAAATCATCCAGCGCTGCGAGGCTGCGGGCGTGGACGGGTTTGAGCTGAACTTTTCCTGCCCGCACGGCCTGACCGAACGCAAGATGGGCTCGGCCATGGGAGAAGACCCGGAGATTCTCGAAACCGTTTGCGGCTGGGTGAAAGCCGCCACCCGGAAACCGTTCTGGGCGAAGATGACGCCCAACATCACCCACATTGAAGACCCCAGCCGCGCGGCGTTGCGCGGAGGGGCCAGCGGGATCAGCGCCATCAACACGATCCGCTGCGTGATGGGGGTGAACCTGGACACCCTGCGCCCCGAACCCACCGTGGAGGGTTACAGCACCGCCGGCGGTTATTCGAGCCAGGCCATCCGGCCCATCGCCCTGCGCATGGTGATGGAAGTGGCGACCATGATGCGCCGGGAATTTCCGGACCGCTCCCTCTCCGGTCTGGGGGGCATTGAAACCGGTGCGGACGCCGCGCAATTTATCCTGCTCGGCGCGGACACGGTGCAAGTCTGCACCGGGGTGATGAAGCACGGCTACGAATGTGTCAAGCCCATGAAGGAAGCCCTGCTCGCCTTCATGGCCAAACACCAATTCGAGACGCCGGCCGATTTCAAGGGACGGAGTTTGGATTACATGACGACGCATGCGGATTTGGTGAGGCGGCAGGCGGAACGCAAGGCGGCGCGAATTGGGATGAAGGATGGGGACTGGAAAGGGGATGAGTTGGTCAGACAAACGGACGAACTCTCACAACAATGAAGGATCAAAATCGAAAGTCCAAAATTCAAGCTTGGAGTTTGGAATTTGATTTTTCCCTGGATTTTGTATTTTGGAATTTGATTTTTATAGAAAATGAGCCTGCTAATTAAAGATGGCGAAATTGTCACCGCCGATTCACGTTACACCGCTGACATCTATTGCGAAAACGAAACCATCACCCGCATTGCGCGCGACATCGCGCCGCCGCCGGGGACGGAGGTCATTGACGCCACCGGGAAATATGTCTTCCCCGGTTTTATTGATCCGCATGTGCATATTTACATGGCGTTCATGGGCACGTTTGCCAAGGACACCTTCGAGACGGGCAGCCGGGCCGCACTTTTGGGGGGCACCACCACCCTGATCGAGATGTGCTGTCCGCCCCGGCAGGACGACGCCCTGGCCGGCTTTGAACTGTGGATGGGCAAGGCCGCCGGCCACTCCGCCTGTGATTTCACCTTTCACATGGGCGTGACCCGCTTTGACGAGCAGACCGGCGCCCAACTCCGCGAGATCGTCCGGCGCGGCATCAGTTCCTTCAAGATTTTCCTGGCGTACAAGGGCGCGTTTGGCATTGACGACACCGAACTGTATCGTGCGCTCAAACTGGCGAAGGAACTCGGCGTGATTGTCGCCGTCCATTGCGAAAATGAAACCCTGGTGACCGAGCGCTCCCGCGAATTGCTGGCCGCCGGACGCACTGGTCCCGGTGAACATCACGAAAGCCGGCCGCCTGGTGTGGAGGCCGAGGGGGTGCATCATCTGATGACGTTCGCCGAACTCACCGGGGCGGCCACCTACATTGTCCACCTGAGCTGTCAGGAAGCCCTGGCGGAAGCCATGGCCGCCCGCCAGCGCGGGGTGCGGGTGGCGGTGGAAACCCTGATTCAACATCTCACGCTCGACAAGACCCACGCCGAACGGCCTGATTTTGAGGGCGCAAAATTTGTGATGTCCCCGCCGTTGCGCGACCGCCGGAACCATGAAGTTTTGTGGAACGGCCTGCGCGACGGTCTGATTCAAACCGTGGCCACCGACCATGCGCCGTTTGATTTCAAAACGCAAAAGACCCTGGGGCGCAATGATTTCACCAAAATCCCCAATGGCATTCCCTCCCTGGAAGAACGCATCAAGCTGCTTTACACTTATGGGGTGAAGACCGGCAAGATTGACCTGCACACGATGGTGAACAGCGCGAGCACCCAGGTGGCGAAGCTGTTCGGCCTGTTCCCGCGCAAAGGCGCCATCCAACCCGGCGCGGATGCCGATGTGGTGGTGTTCGACCCTGAATATCGCGGGACGCTTTCTGTGAAAACCCAGAGCATGAACGTGGATTACAGCGCGTTTGAAGGCTGGCCTGTGGAGGGCCGCCCGGAGACCGTGACAGTGCGCGGCCAGGTGGTCGTGCGCGGGGGAAAATTTGTGGGCCAACCCGGACGCGGCCAGTTTTTAAAACGGACGCCGGACCATTTTTGAACGGCGGTTCAACGCGCCTTTGCCGCTTTGATGTGCCAGTCAAAAAAAGCGGGTTGCGCACGGCTCCGTGCGCGGGCTTGGCGGGCAGCCATGGGTCGCTGAAATCAAGCCTCAGCGCGGTCCAGTGCGTTCAAAAACCAGCGGGAAGCCGCCACCGCCCTCAAACCAGGCGCCCGCCAGTTTGCCGTTTTCCAACCGGCCTTCAAAAGCGCCGCCGGCCCATCCCCATTCCAAGTGAAGATGAGGCGGCGAGTATGGAAAACTCGAGGCGGGGACGGGGCCGTCCTGGCCAAATTGGTCCACATTGGCAATCGTGGCGGAATCTGCACCCTTCGGCAGTTTGGCAATGTTGAGCGCCATGCGGATGGGCACCTTGAGTTTTCCGATGGACACAATCCATGATCCTCTCCAATGTTCCTGCAAATCATTTCCCGAGGTGAAGGTGTAATCCTGCTCCGCATCCTGTGCGTGTTCCGCCTGATAATCCGCACGTCTGACCCTCGCCGGCATGGATTGGCCTCCTTGAACCCACGAACCGGAAATTTCCGTGCCGGCCTGATTGATTTCCCCTTGGAACAATCCGGCACCCGATGCGCGGGTCATCTTCACCGTCGGCGGGTGGCAGCTTACGTTGAGCGGTTGCCCATAGACGCCGTGCATCGGATCATCCCCTTCAGCGCGAAAGGTTCCATCCGCCTGCCCGGAGATTTTCAAATTCACCGGCACTGCGTCCGCCCCGGCGCCGATGGCCCCCTTCCAGTAACCCTGCAAATTCGCGCCGGTTCGCGGTGCAAAATCGCCTTCATCCAACGGGTCGGGTACTGCGTCGGGCGTGGGGGTGTGCGTCAGGGGCACCGGATCGGGCTGGATGAAGTGAATCGAATGATCCAAAATCATTTGCGTCGCCGCCGCATTCACCCGCAGGTTCCAGATGTCCCTGGGATTCCATTCCAGGTGGAGCGACGGGTAATCGTAAACCACCCGGCCCATCGGGACATCTTTCCGGCCCATTTCAATCCAATCGGTGGTCGCGAGGTGTCCGGTCCTGGTTTTCGTCAGCTTCAACACCACATGGGTGCTGGCCGCCGCCCCTTTGGCCGCCGCCACCAGCGTGAGCGTTTTGACCAGTTCAACTGGTGCGGCCTGCAGGGAATGGGTGGGAATCACCCCGGCGAGCATGGCCGTGGTTGAGGAGATGCCGCGTCGTTCAAAGTAGCGGTGCATCTTGTTGAGCGCCCGGCTGATTCGCATGCGGGCGGCGTCTTCGCTGGTGCCTGCGGTCCCCGCGACTTCCGCCAGACTTTTGTCTTCAAAATAGCGCCACAACACGGCTTGCCGGTCTTTTTCGCCCAGTTGCGTCAGGGCTTCGTCCAACAGGGGCGATATTTGTTTCCACAGCGGATCGGGTGGTGTGGGGTGGGCCTCGGATTGCATGACGGACTCCTGCTCGTATCGGTGTCGCCGGACGGCGGCCCGGGTTTGCGCCAGGGCGACGAAGCGGGTGGTTTTGAAAAGCCAGCCGGAAAGAACCGTGGCGTCGCCGATCCGTCCGGCCTTTTGTGAAAGGATGATAAAAACCGCCGGCGTGACTTCGTCCGCCAGATGCGGGTCGCCCAACTGCCGCCGGGCCGCCGAACAAACCAAAGGAGCGTACCGTGAGGCCAAGGCCTCAAACGCCGGCTCGGAATGGTTGGCGGCGAATTCCCGCAGCAGCGCTGAGTCGTCGGTTGCTTGCCTTCATCCATTAAATGACTGCCCTGCAAAAAACCGAACAATATTCCGCAAATTTTTCCGTTCTTTCCCCAGGGGTTTCAATCAGGACGGTTGCCCCCAGGGTCACCATGAATAAACTCATGAAAGTCTCCCGCCCGGCTTGGTCGGATTTCAACGTGCTGCGGCCGTGGACAGCCGCGCTGGATTCATCCCGGCAGGGCGGCGAGCTGGGTGCGGGCGAGCTGGATCAGGGGTTGGATGGTTTGACTGCTGAAGTCAAAATGGCAGCCGGCAGCGGCAAACAGTTCGGGCAGGGGACGGGAGCCGCCCAGAGTGAGCGCGTGTTTGTAATCCTTCAAGGCCTTCACTTGATCGCGTTTTGAATTGGCCCAGACTTGCAGGGCGCCGAGCTGGGCAATGCCGTATTCCACATAATAGAAGGGATACAGGAAGATGTGGAGCTGCCGCTGCCAGTGGGAAGCCCGGTTGGGCTCGTAACCGGTCCAATCCACCGCGCCGCCGAAACGGTCCATCAGCGCGAGCCAGGCGGCGGCGCGTTCAGTTCGGGTGTGGTCGGGATGGGTGTAAATCCAATGTTGGAAGGCGTCCACGGTGGCCATCCACGGGAAAAACCCGATGATGCCCTCCAGATGGGTGCGGCGGGCGCGACTGGCCCCGGCGGAGGGGTAAAATTCCTCAATGAATTCGTTGCCGAGCAGTTCCATGGACATGGAGGCGACTTCGCAGAATTCAATGGGGGCGTTGCGGTAGGAATACAAATCCTCATCGCGCGTGGCCAGGGCGTGGAAGGCATGGCCGGCCTCGTGCAGGATGGTTTCGACGTCGCGTTGCAGACCGACGGCGTTCATGAAGATGAAGGGGACACGGGCTTCGGACAGGGTGGATTGATAACCGCCGGGAGCCTTGCCTTTGCGGTTGTCGAGGTCCAGCAGGTGCAGGTCCTGCATCAACTGGAAACCGCCGGCCAGTTCACTGTCGAGATGATTGAAGATTTTCTGGGTGCGCGAGACCATTTCGGCGACTTCGCCAAAAGGTTTCAGGGGCGGGCGATTTTTGGGGTCCACGGCAAGGTCCCAGGGGCGCAGGGGGTCCAATTGCAACTGGCGGCGGCGTTCGGCCTGCAATTCGCGGACGGCGGGCATGACCACCTGCTCGACGGCGGCATGGAATTGGGTGCAATCCTCCGGGGTGTAATCAAAGCGCCCCATGCGGCGGAACATGTAATCGCGGTAGTTGGCAAAACCGGCGTTGAGGGCGATTTGATGGCGCTGTTTGATGAGGGCGTCGAAGAGGTCGTCAAATTTGTCGGCCTCCTGCAACCGGCGGCGGGCGACGCTTTCCCAGGCTTCCTGGCGCAGGGCGCGGTCGGGTTCCTCGAGGTAACGGCCCATTTGAACGAGGGTTTTTTCCTCGCCGCGAAAATTGACCATGAGGGCGCCGCTGAGTTTTTGGAATTGCTGGCCGAGGCGGGCTTCCTCGGTTTCCAGGGGGATGTTTTCGGGCCGGAACAGAGCGACGTGGTTGGTGAGGTCCCGGTCAAAGACCGCGAAGCGGGCGGGGGGCAGTTGGGCGCGGTGCGGATGGGCGACGCAAAGCTTTTCGAGGGCGAACTGGCGTGGTTTGAGCCGGGGCTCGATGTTTTCCACAAAATCGAGGTAGGCTTTTTCCGCCTCGGCGCTGTCGGTGTGGCAGGTCATGGCGATATTGCGGCGGCAGGATTCCTCATCGAGGGCGGCGTTGAGTTCGCTCCAGTCGAGCAGCCATTGTTCGAGGGCGGCGGGGGAGGCGGCCAGGCCGGCGCGGGTTTCCAATTGGTCAAACAAGGCGGCGATTTGCGACCAGACGCCGAGGTCCAGATTTTGGGGGACGAAGGTGCGCGGCTTGTGGGCGGTCAGTTTTCCAAAAGGCAACAGATTCATGAGGGCAGGATAGCAGAAGGTGGAAGAACTGAAATCCAAAATTCAAAGTTCGCACCCGTCCTTCAGACCTTGGTTTTGATGCCGCAGGCGCGGGCAAGGCACCAGCCGCGCACGGCTTCAAAAATGGCAAACAACCCGGCGAGAACGAAGATCAAGCCCACGGTGAGTTGGAAGTCCACAATGACAATTCCCGTAATCAGACAGAGACTCCCAACCACCCCGCGGGCCATCCGCCCCCGATGGTTGATGTTCGGCCTGAAAAATTGCTTCACGAGACCAATCTAGCACGGCCGAAAACCTTTTCCAACAGTTCCTTGGGAAAATTTATGAACGGCCATTAACCTTGATTCATGGGGTTGCCGGGGTACTTCAATTCCCCGTCCACTGGTAATCATAGCCGGCTGGCGGCTCATAATACACGGGGAAGCCATCCGAACCAACCACGCCATTCCAATACATTCTGGTGAGGCTCACATGGCCGTCCACAAAACCTCCGACATTCTTCGCGTCCTGAAACTGCAAGGGTTGAAGGCGGACATGGGCGCTCACCCCAATGGCACCGGAAATCTCCCCGCCCAGCACCGTCCGCGACGGGTGGCGCACCGTGGTGAACGGTTTTTCGGCCATGCCCAAGTCGTTGGTTTGTCCCGCGCGGGCCAGGCCGTTGAAACCATAACTCGAGTAGTGCGTCCAAGCCTGGGTGTAAACCCCCCGGCCACTGCTCCCGTTGCCAAACCAAGAGCCAATGGGTCCGTTCAGGTTGAAATCATCCGCCGGGCAGATGAAGATCGGATGGTTGGTGAAGGTGTTTTGGCTGGCTCCGAGGCAGGGCAGGATGTTCTCCTTGAAGCAAAAATAGATTTCGTTGGTGTAATAACTGATCACATCGGCGTGATCATCCGCATAGAGCCGGGTGGCCAGGTCAATCTCCCGTTCGTTGTTCAGGCACAGGGACCGGCGGGCGGAGGCCTTGGCTTGGTACAGCGCCGGCAGCAGCAGCGCCACCAGAATGGCAATGACGGCGATTACCAGCAGCATTTCCACCAAGGTAAAACCCGTTTGGCTGGCTCGGCAGGTAATGAAGGGACGGCGTTTCATCGTCCATTCCATCCATCAGACGGATGTCGCAACGAAATTCTTTGAATTATTTTTAAGAATCATCACCGAGCTCTATTGGGCGGCGGCGAGGCGGTAGCGGAAAGTGGTGTTCCGGAGGCCACCCGGTGGAATGGTCCGGTCAATCCGCAAGACCGTTCTTCCCCCGCTGGTGGATGATTTCAAATCGGCGGGCTGTTTTGACAGCAGAACCGCGCCGGGTGGCAGGCGGTACTCCTCCTGGCTGTGCGTCAATCCATCGTCGCCGGGATAATCCGCCATTTGATACACAAACTCGCCTGGTTTCAGGGTGGGTTCGCACATGTTCGTGAAGGTCAGACTGAGGTGGAGGGAATATCTGCCGTTGGGGGGCACGGGTTGGTTGAGGGTCAGCACGCAGAAGGGGAAGCCGTCCTGTTGCAGGGTGGATTTCACCGGCTGACCGGACTCGTCGGTCACCTGATCACAGTTGACGGCGAAACTCATGGAATCCTCCGTGAGCATGGCCCCCGTGCGGTTGATTTCCTCCACGGTGGCCCGGTAACGGACAGAGCCATCCGGTTGCAGGTCGGCCACCATGTCTTGGTTCAGGGTGGGAGAACTGGCGGCCGGTTCCACCACCTGCATGATCACGGGAACCGGTTGATCACTGGGAGCGAGCTTCAGGCCGAGTTGGTCGCGCAGCGCCTGTTTCAAGCCGTCGGGGGTGCCGTCCCATTTTAAGTCCACGTCCAGATTGCGGGGATTTCCGGTCCGGTCAACGACGAGGGTCCCAAAGTGATCTTCCAGATACTGAACCAGGACCCACAGGCCGTCCAGGTCGGTGGCAGTGAAGGAATTGGGGGTTTTCCACAGGGAGGCATTCTTTTTGTCAGCTTCGGAAGCGGGCTTCAGCCCCGGAGCGTTGGTGGTTTGGAGGGTGAGAATCAGCGCGTTGGTCTCGATCAGGGTGCGTCTGACTTCCAAGCCGAGTTGCCTGCGGATTTGCTGGCGCAGGGCGTCAAACGCGCCTTCGGGAAGATTGGAGAGGAAGTCGTATTTCCCGGCGGGGACCGGGGTGGCCAAGACGAGCCGTTCCGCATCGGCAAAATTGACCGCCTGCATCATCTCCGGGACGGTCAGTCCCAGCCCCAGCGATTTTCCACCCCACATGGCCCAGTTATTCACGCTGGCGCTGCGGGTGGACCGGGCGGGCCGGAGGGTGACCTGCGGCGGCACCTTGTCCACCAGGGAAAAATCCCAGCGTTGCTGCCAGTCATAAAATTGGCGGGCTTGCATTTTCCGAACGGTGACGGTGGTGGTGCCGACCGCCAGCAGCACCACGACCCCGGCGATGAGGGCGGCTTTTGCTTTGGTCCAAGCCATAAGTTTCAATGCTCCTTTGGCCAAAGCGAAGGTTGAACCGCCCGCCGTCGCGCCTTTGGCGAGCGCGACGGTGGAAATGGTTTGGGCCAGGGCGGCCGGCGCGGCGTACACGGAATGGGCGGAAATGCTTCCGGCAATGAGGGCGGTGGTGGAACTCACGCCGCGTTTCACCAGCAGGCACCGCAGTTTTTCCAAAGCCCGGTTCACGCGCATGCGGGCGGCGTCCTCACGGATGCCCAGCGCCCGGCCCACCTCGCCCAGGCTGCGGTTTTCAAAAAAGCGGAGGACGATGGCGTGCCGGTCCGGTTCCGTCAACCGGGCGATGGCCTGATCGAGCAGGGGAGCGATTTCCAGCCAGACCTCGTCCGTGCCGGCGGCGGGTTCCTCGGATGGTGATTGCATAGACGCCTCCTGTTCGCGCTGCGCGGAGCGGTAACGGGCTCTCCGGGCGTTGGCGGCGGCAAAGCCGGCAGCGCGGTGCAGCCAGCTTGGGAGAATGGTTTGGGGGCCGAGCGTGCCCGCCTTGCGCGCCAGCATGATGAACACCGCCTGCGTGACATCCTCGGCCAGATGCGGATCGCCCGTCTGCCGCAGCGCCGTGGAATACACCAGGTTGACATACCGGGCGACCAGCGCTTCAAACGCAGGTTCGGACTGGCGGGCGGCGTATTCCCGCACCAATTCCATGTCGTCGGTCATCATTTAATCAATACATGTACATGGCCGCGAAAAGCGAACAAACTTATTTGTTGAAAGACCCTTACGGTAAAGGTTGGGTGGCGCGTGGCAAGGGTTGGAGCCTGATGATTTGTCTGGTCAGCTCGATCTGGTTGGTCTCATGTGTGGTTGGCGTCACCAATTCCAGCCTGACCTTTGTGCCAACGGCCCCACGGATAAGGTCAATGCATTCCCTAAGTTTCATGCCTTCCGTTGGACGATTGTCAATTCTGCTCACAATCACGCCATTGGCAACCCCGGCATCCGCTGCCGGCGAATTGGGGAGAACATTCATGACGATTGGCGCTCCGATTTTCTCGTCAAAGCGAAGAAGAATCCCGATCCCAGTGATTGCCCTGATCGGGCCGGACGCCGGTGGTTGTTCGGCAACGGCCGTCTGTCTGGCTGTGGCGGTCCGCCGCTCGTGAATTCCTTCGGTTATGACGGCGACGCTTATGGCGGTCAGCAATACGGCGACGCCGGCCACGATCGCCGTCTTTGCGTTAGTCCAAGCCATAAGTTTCATTGCTCCTTTGGCCAAAGCGAAGGTTGAACCGCCTGCCGTCGCGCCTTTGGCAAACGCAACGGTGAAAATGGTTTTGGCCGAACGCGACTCCCTTGCGCGCCAGCATGATGAACACCGCCGGCGTGACATGCCCCGCCGGATGCGGATCGCCCGTCTGCCGCAGCGCCGTGGAATACACCAGGCTGACGTATCGGGTGACCAGCGCTTCAAACGCGGGTTTGGACTGGCGGGCGGCGTAATCCCGCACCAAATCCATCTCGTTGGTCATCATTGATCCAATACATGTACATGGTCGCGGAAAGCGAGCAAACTTATTTCAGCACGGGGGCGGGATTCAATATTCTGTCAGTTCAATGCTTCTGAACCGCAACCCTGGACAACCAACTTCTGGCTATTCCGCCTTTTCGACGACGAGCATATCAACGGGCTCGCGGCCGGGCACGAGTTCAAGGCCAAGTTGACTGAGAAAAACTTGATTTATTTCCGTGGGAGCAAAGGAGGGGGTGATAAAATCATAATTCCCGGCCAGTCCGGTTTGGTCAATGATTGGCCTTCCTACCCAGGCCTTCAGCTAGTTCCGCAAACTTGGTGGTGGTGAGGTTGTGACGGTGGATGCCCGCTTCATGGGGATGTCCGGAAAGCCACTCCTCCGGTGAAGTGTTGTTTGCGGGCGTCAAGCCGGGGGCATTACGATGGTTTGGGGGGCCGCAACGCCGGTGGGGCGGGTCTTATAAACGGGGCAGCGAATTGGTGTAGTCATTGCCAAACTCCCAGGGCACGGCCTCCGCGTGGCCGTCGGCAAAGGTCACATCCGCCCGGCCACTGTGGCGGGCGGTTAGGATGTCCTGGCCCGGCATCCAGCGACCGTCGCTGATGACGGTGGCATCGGTGGGGTTTTCGGTGCTGCTGGTGGTGGCCACTTCCTCCGCCTGCATGATTTTGAGCGCCGGATTGCGGACCGAGGATTGTTTGAAAAGGGCCGGGGTGTCGCCGGTTAATACGGAGGACATTCCCAGGTTCACGGCGGGGTCGGATTCAAGATCAGGGTAGGGGCCCTCCCCGTAACCGGTCATGCTGTAACTGTAAAGGTACGGGCCGTCCGGCGGGCTGGACTGGGCGATCCGGTCGGCGTCACTGGTGTCCAGCGGGCACCGGAACAGCTCGCTGCTGGCAGTGGCCACCTGGGCGACAATGGGGCTTTTTTGAATGGGGCATACTGGGCGGTGTTGGTGCGCCAATAGATCCAGTCCGAGGCGTTGAACCCGGCGTGCAGCGATGCCATGCCGGGGAACGCGCCGCCGTTCTCATCCACATACATCATCATGCCCGTACCGAGCTGTTTTTGATTGTTGAGGCAGGTGGTCTGGCCAGCCTTTTTTTTGGCGGCGGAAAGCGCCGGCAACAGCATGGCTGCCAGAATGGTGATGCTGGCGATGACCACCAACAATTCGATCAATGTGAAGGCTGGTCGCGGTTTCATGTGTGATTAGACAGCATGATTGGCCGTTCGTTTCAAGTTAAATTTGCCCCGGCTAAGACCGGTTCAGCAGTGGGCGGAAAACGCTGCGGAACGGATTTTCAGGCTTTATGATGTTTAAAAAAAGATGAACTGGTTAAAAAACTGAATTGAACCTCCGGGAGGGCCATGATATAGTCAAAAATTGATTGCGGCCCTGAAAATATCTTTGCCGCCGCCGAGTCAGATTGGGAGACATGCGCATGACAAACACTGAAGAAATCGCCGCACAGTTGGCCGACGCCTGGGGGGCGAAGACTCTGTCCGAGTTTCGCAATGAAGCGGCGAAAGAATTGAACGGCACCTCGTTTGTCTCGCTGCGGACGCAAAACGGCCCCCGCCACGTCCTGGCCTTTTGCCTGACCGGGGAACATGAGATCGCCCAGGCGAAAAAAAAATTCCGGCTGACGAAACGATCCACGTTCAATTGGAAGCAAACGACACTCCCCAAACTGGCCGCGCGCGCCATGTTTCAAGGGGGGTTCATTTGCGATGTGGAGGTGGGCCCGGACAAACGCCTGACCGCCTTGGTGCTGATGGCCACTGACCCGCGCTCCATCGCCGTTTTGGAGAAGGCATTTAATCTGCCGCCATGAGATTTGACAGAGACCGAAGTCTAAATGCCCTGAGTTTTGCAGTGGATGAGGGAGAATGGGCAGGGCAGGGGCTCAAGCGGACGACGAAGGAAAGACTGTCCCTGTCCGCCGAGGACAAAACTTCACGGTGACGACGGAGGATTCCCCGGTCCCGGGGAGGATGAAGCGGGAGTTGTAGTGGTGCCGGAACCGTGTTTGATGGAGGGGTGCATATCCGTGGCAATTTGCCGGGCCACGGCTTTAAATCCAAATTTTCGAATATATTCGCGCAGGCACTCCCGGTCGGGTTTTTCGAGCAGCTCAAACCAATATTTAAAAATGGCGTCGCAATCGTCCCGGGAAATGTGTCCCTGTTTTTTCAAGTGCAGCACAAACTCCAGGCACTTTAGCAAGGTGTCCAGTTGACAGAGCGTTTGCTTTTCTTCGGTGCTGAACGGCGACTTCTCATCCTTGACCATGCGTTCGATCAAGGCCCGCAGGGTGTCGTCGAAATTGAAATCCAGATTCAAGCGGAGGGGGCGCAACTCGGCATCCAGATAAAAGCGGTTGAACAATTCCTGCAACCGGCCGGCGGCCTCGCTTTTCTTGGATTTCCAATAGGTGTAAACCGCAAACAGCGCGGCTGGCACCAGCGCCAGAACAGTAACGAGATCATGATGCTTTTCCAGCAGGAGCAGAAAAGCCTTCACCCAGGAGCTTGTGGCTGCTTCGGACATAAAAACGCTGTTTTGCCAACCCCGGCAAACGTTTCCAGCACCGAAACTACGGCCGGGTTAGGGATTGGACAGGCGAAAGAACAGGTTCCCCGACGGCGGCGTGATGGTGACGCTGTTCGTGCCGTTGGCGGGGGTGACGGTGTAACTGCTCGCCGTCCACCCGGACGAAACGGAAAGATTGCTGTTTTGTTGCAGGGTGTAGGTCCCGGTGTCCGGCCAGAGGATCTTCACGCTGTTCGACCCATTGGGCACGATGATCAGTTTCGGCACGCCTGCCGACTGCACCACGGAAATAATACTCCAAAATCCTCCGGTTAAAGAATAGCTGCCGCCGGTCATCGCCACGCCGGCCTCTGTCTGGCCGATGGTGCCGCTGACCTGATACGTCCCGCCCGTGCTGGTGCCGCCACCCCCGGCGATCTTGTACCAATCAATGGTGTAGGTTTGGGACCAGCCGGCCAGGGGCAGGAACAAACTCAGAAGCAGGAGCGTGGATTTCATGGTTTTACTATTGCGTCCGTGGATGATTTTACCACCGCCGCCGGTTCATTCAACCGTTTTTCTTATCAAACCGCAGTTCGTCCCCCTTCACCCCCACCTGGATGTTGTCTCCGGGCTTGAAACTCCCTTCCAGCAGGCGCAGGGAGAGTGGGTTGAGCAGTTGCTCCTGAATCGCCCGCTTGATTGGGCGCGCGCCAAATTGCGGATCGTATCCCTCCCGCGCCAGCAGTTTCTTGGCGGCCGGATTGAGTTCCAGCGTGAGTTGTTGTTGTGCCAGTCGCGCGCTCAGCCGGGTGAGTTGGAAATCCACGATCTGGGTCAATTCGTCCTCATCCAGGCTCTGGAAGATGATGACATCGTCCACGCGATTCAAAAATTCCGGACGGAAATGGCGCTTCAATTCGGCCATCACCTTGTCCTCCATGGTCTGCCGCGCCCCCATGGTCTTCTGTGAATCCAGAAAATATTCCTGGATGATGGGCGAGCCCAGGTTGCTGGTCATGATGACAATGGTGTTCTTAAAATCCACGGTCCGTCCCTGCCCATCGGTGAGCCGGCCGTCATCCAAAACTTGCAGCAGCACGTTGAACACATCGGGATGGGCTTTCTCAATTTCATCGAACAGCACCACGGCATAGGGCCGGCGGCGGACGGCTTCGCTGAGCTGGCCGCCCTCCTCGTAGCCCACATATCCGGGCGGCGCGCCGATGAGCCGGGCGACGGTGTGCTTTTCCTGGTATTCGCTCATGTCAATGCGCAGCAGGGCGTTTTCGTCGTCGAACAAAAATTCCGCCAGGGCGCGGGCCGTCTCGGTTTTGCCCACACCGGTGGGGCCGAGGAAAATAAACGAGCCGATGGGGCGGTTCGGGTCCTGCAACCCGCTGCGCGCGCGCCGGACGGCGTCCGAAACCGCCTTGATGGCGGCCGCCTGGCCCACCACTCGTTGGGCCAGGCGTTCCTCCATCTTGACCAGTTTCTGGCGTTCGCCCTCCAGCATCCGCGTCACTGGAATGTGGGTCCATGCGGAGACCACATTGGCAATGTCCTCGGCTGTGACTTCCTGGCGGAGCAACGCGTTCCGCGCCGGACTCTGCGCCGATTGCTTTTCCACCATCGCCAGTTTCTTTTCCAAATCGGGAATCTTGCCGTACTGGATTTCGGCGGACTTGGTCAAATCGCCCGCGCGCCGGGCCTGCTCCAATTCCGTGCGTGCCGCTTCCAACTGGGATTGCACGATGCTGACGGCCTGGATGGCGGCTTTTTCATTTTGCCACTGTGCGGTCAGGGCGGCGGATTTTTCCTTCAAATTCGCCAGGTCCGCCTCGATGCGTTTCAAGCGTTCCTTGCTGGCGGGGTCCTTTTCCTTGGCCAGCGAGGTGCGTTCGATCTGCAATTGCAGGCTCTGCCGGTCCAACTGGTCCAGTTCCGTGGGCTTGGAATCCAGTTCCATTTTGATGCGCGAGGCCGCCTCATCCACGAGGTCAATGGCCTTGTCAGGGAGAAACCGGTCGGTGAGATAGCGGTTCGATAACGTGGCGGCGGCCACCAGGGCGGTGTCCTGAATCCGCACGCCGTGATGCACCTCGTACCGTTCCTTGAGCCCGCGCAGAATGGCGATGGTGGCCTCCACGGTGGGTTCCGCCACCAGCACGGGTTGGAACCGGCGTTCCAGCGCGGGATCCTTTTCGATGTGCTTGCGGTATTCATCCAGCGTGGTGGCCCCCACGCAGCGCAGCTCGCCCCGTGCCAGTTGCGGTTTCATGATGTTTGCCGCGTCCGTGGCCCCTTCCGCCGCCCCGGCTCCGACGATCGTGTGGAGTTCATCAATGAACAAGATGATTTTGCCCTCGCTGGCGGTGATCTCCTTCAAAAACGCCTTGAGCCGGTCCTCGAACTCGCCGCGGTATTTTGCCCCGGCGATCATCGCGCTCAGGTCCATCGCCACCAACCGCTTGTTTTTGAGCGACTCCGGAACGTCGCCACTGACAATGCGCCGGGCCAGGCCCTCCGCGATGGCGGTCTTGCCCACGCCGGGCTCGCCGATCAGCACCGGATTATTCTTTGTCCGGCGCGTTAGTACCTGCATCACGCGCCGGATCTCCTCATCCCGCCCGATCACCGGGTCAATCTTGCCCTGCCGGGCCAGCGCCGTGAGGTCGCGCCCGTACTTGTCCAGCGCCTGGAACTTGGCTTCCGGCTGCGGGTCCGTCACCCGCTGGTTGCCGCGCAGTTCCACCAGTGCCTTGAGGACGGCATCCCGCTTTAAACCGTGTTTGGCAAAAATCTTTTTCAGCGAGGATCCGCCGCCTTCGATCAGGCCCAGCAGCAACAATTCCGTGCTGACATACTCATCCTTGAGTTTGACGGCCTCGGACTGTGCCGCCTCCAGCGCCTTTGTTAAATCACCGCCGGCATAGGGGTCGCCTGCACCCTGCACTTTGTGCCGGCGTGCCAGTTCGGCCTCCAAATCCGGCTTGAGCCGGGCCACCGGCACCCCGATGCGCTCCAACAAATCCGGGATCAGACTGTCCGTCTGGCCGATGAGCGCCAGCGCCAGATGCTCGCCGTCCATTTCCTGGTGCGAATAGTCGCGCGCGAGGCGTTGTGCCTCGGTCAACGCCTCCTGGGATTTTTGCGTGAACTTTTCCAATTGCATACCTTATCAATGGGGCCGAACGCGCGGTTCGTCAAGCTTGGGTTGAGCGCGTGTCGTGGAGTTTTTTAAAGGAGATTTTTTTGTTTGAACAAAAGTGGACTTTAATGAGAAGACCGGACAATGGAGAAGAACGCTGGGTCGGGCCTTTGGATTAGGGGCTTGGTGCAGGCAGATGGTGCCGTCCGGGCGCAAACAGCGGATCAGCGCGGCACACGGGGTTGCCCGTTTCTCTCTTTCCGCCGGGTCGGGTTTCACCCCATAGTTTCCCGAAGATCCCCGGGTTATCCTTGAAGTCATGAAAAATAAACTGTTGTTTCTCATGTTCCTGACCACCACCGCGTTGGTGGCGGGGTGCGACAAAGACCAAACCGCCTCGCAACAGCTTGACAAGGTTCAAACCGAAACCAAACAAGCCGCCCAGGACATGAAGGATTACACCTACGCTGAGAGGGCGGAGTTTGTCAAATCCATGCAGGATCAGTTGACGGCCTTGAATCAGGATTTGGACAAACTCTCGGCTAAAATTGACAACGCCAGCGACTCGCTCAAGGCTGAAGCCAAACCCAAACTGCAAGCTTTGCGCGACCAGGAGGCGAAATTAAACCAGCA
>Ga0181520_10002866_pt1 | contig 31230 bp, 25 predicted proteins | sample PEATcosm2014_Bin_29_FD_132451 | JGI IMG/M metagenome (GOLD analysis project Ga0181520, IMG submission 132451) | Peatland microbial communities from MTU Mesocosm Facility, Houghton, MI, USA - PEATcosm2014_Bin02_30_metaG | ecosystem: Environmental > Terrestrial > Soil > Wetlands > Peat | place...
CGGGCAGCAACGCTGCACTATTCCGATTACGAAATAGTGCCCACTGCGACAACTACGGTTTCTACGAAGAGTGGTTCAGATCGGGCCGAGGCGCAACACTCCTTCCTACAACACCTGTGTGGCGCCGCCTGCTATGGCGACGACGCTTGGACTTTTATCGGTGTGGAGCGTGCCGTCCAGCAGACGCTTTGCGGATTCGGCCACGACCAGAACTAACCGTGTGGGTATTGCGGCTCCGATGCCTCCACCAGTCTTTCTGTCGGGGCAGCAACCCACTCTGTCTTGACCGGGTCTCGCGCGCCGGTCAATGCCGCCGAGCTTGCCGCCTTTGGAAGGCTCTTGTCCCCATAGACGTACAAATCTTCGTACGGCCAGAAGAACCCGTGCGGGGACCGGTAGAGCGGTCGCAGGCCCATTTGCCGGAGGTTGTCCACGGAGAGCTGCCAGTGGGATAGGACCACGGGCGTCATGCCGGATTCCCGCTTGATGGCCTCTATCTCCTCGACGGTCACCTGCCGCGTGTCATCCCGGCCCTGGCGGAACACTACGAACTGTCCTTGGCACCGGCAGGTCGGAAAATATGCCGACCTCACTCCAGTGCGGGCAAGCACAACGGACGCCGCGTAATCCGGCTCCACGACGAGCGGCCTTTCGGTCAGCCCCGCGTGTTCCAGCCACTCGGCCGTCGCCTCGGCACCCGAAAACGGATGGAACCACGCCAATACCGAGTATTCGATCGACATGGCCATCTGCATAGCCAGCAGGACCACGAGCACAGACTGGGCATAGTGAAACGGCAACCAGGGCCGCTCCCCTTTCTCCGGCACGTTCAACATCAATGCGATCAAAAGCACCACAAACAGTATGCTGGTGTGATGCGGACTTGGCGCATGCACGGTTGCCCATACTGCCGCCATCCATGCCAGCGAAGTCGACACAAAGAACCACCGGCTGCGTCGCGTCGCCAGTGAGGACACAATCAGAAGCCACAGAGCTACAGACAAAACCGCCGCCACAATCGATGGATGTAACTCGGGGATGAGCTTTTCGCGCAACGGTTCCTCCAGCATCTGCGGGATGAAAGGCACAAAATAACTCCACAGCCGGCCCGTGCAGATCACCAGGTAATCTAGCCACGATGCGCCTGGAAAGTTGTACTCGGGGGTCGCGCCATCGGGCGCCGGCCGCACCGTGAAGTAACAGACCAGCAAGGCCACGCCAAGGAGCGCAGCCGAGATCCAGAATCGCCACTCTCTCAGGCGTCCAGCCGCAACTCGCAGGCTGGGCTCCGGATCCAGCCAGTAAAACCAGACGAAGATGCCCGCGGCGACAGGGATGGCAAAAACGTGGGCGTTGACGGCCAGAGCCAGCAGCACCATCGCCAGCCAGTGCCGGGGCCGGCCAGCCAGCAGACACCGCGAGGCGCCGACCAGCAGTACCGCCGCCAGCATATAGTTCCGCGCCATCAGTCCCATGTGGAAGAAGACGAACACGCCGAAGACCGCCATGATCCGCATGGCAAGCGACAGCCGGCGCTCTGTAAGCACCATCCAGGCCATTGCAAGGGCCAGAACATAGTTCACAGCCTGCATCCACACCAGGCTTGCGGATAAATGCGCCGGCAGGTAGAGCAGTAGGTACCACAGGGCCGGATGGCCCTCGTAGCGCAAATGTTGGGCCAATTCCAGCAGATTCCCGCTATCCCGCGCGATCAGCCACGCCTGTGCCTCGTCGCCAAACATCGCGTGCCGGCTCGTCATTAGGGCCAGCAGAATAGCGAATAACCAGAGAAACCCATATACGATGGCGTTCTCTCCCGGCAGCTCCATCGGCACATTCGCATGCCTGCCGTGCTCGACTTGCATACTTCTCCCCTTTCACCAGCCGCAGACGGCTGATGGCGCGTCGCGCCACCCGCGCGGCAGCGGTCACTCCATCTGTTTTTTCGCTTCGTGGTAGTCCATTTCCGTGTTGACAGCCCAGATATTCGCTTTCGATGTCACGCCTGAAACGATGTTTTCCACGGCGGTCATCGCAGTGAGCATGGAGTGATCCTGGTTGTTGTATTTGTGCATGCCGTTGCGGCCCACAAGAAAGAGGTTCTCGAAGCCGTCCACATAGTTTCGAATCACGTCGAACCGGTCGTAGCTTCCAAAGTAGGCCGGATACGTCTTGGGCACATGAACCACATGCGTGTCCTCGACATCCTCGGGATTGAGAATCCCTATCTTGGCCACTTCCCGGACCGCAAGTTGAGCCATCTCGTCATCGTTCAGCTTCCAAAGCGGATCGCTCTCGTTGCAGAAGTACTCGAGACCTATCCACACTTTGTTCGGATTGGCCACCAGCCACGGACTCCAGTTGTTGAAGATCTGAAGGCGGCCGACCTGCACATCCGGCTCCTGGATATAGATCCAATTGTCCTTGAGCGGAGTGCCGTCGTCTTCCCGCACAGCCAGCTTCCGGACAAGCAGTCCGACGGTGATGAAATCGCGGTAGATCAGCCCCTCACTGATCTCCTTCACTTTAGACGGCACACCGGTGGAGATGGCACGAATCAGGTCGCGCACAGACATGGTGGAGAACACGTAGTCGCAGGCGAAGCGGATGCGGTCGCCTGCGGCGTCGACTCCCTCAACCGCAACAATTCTGTCGGCCTCTACCTGGAGGCGGTCTACCTGTATGCCGAAATGAATCTCGCCCCCGGCGTCCCGTACACGGTCGGCTACGTGCTCCCACAACTGCCCTGGGCCCAGCTTGGGATAGAGAAACTCCTCAATCAGCGAGGTCTCGGTCTCCTTCTGCCCAATGTCTCGAATGCGACTGGAACCCAACGCCTTTTTGAGAACATGCACTACGGCGCCTTTAAACGAGAGCCCCTTGATGCGTTGGGCTCCCCACTCCGCGCTGATCTGGCTGCAGGGCACGCCCCATACCTTCTCGGTATACGACTTGAAAAAGGTGAGGTACAGCTGGCGGCCGAAGCGGTTGATGAGAAAGTCCTCCAGCGTCTTTTCCTCGGGTATGGGCAACAGGACGGCGCACATGTAGCTGATGCCACTGCGAATGGTTCTGGAGACTCCCATCTTCTTGAGAGTGGCGGCCGTGAGCCGGATGGGGTAGTCGAAGAAGCGCCGGAGAAAATAGATGCGGCTCTTGCGTGGCCGCACCAACATCACCAGATCCGACTGTGCGGGAGCCGTAGCGACAATAGGCGCCTCGCGCCGCTGGCCGTGATAGCTCACCAGGCCCAGACCGCAAGCGGCGCCCTCGGCGGGCATCAGGTCCAGCCACCACTGCATCACGCGGTCCGACTTCGAGAAGAAGCGGTGGCCGCCGATGTCCATGCGATTGCCTTTGTAGCGGATGGTGCGGCTGATTCCGCCGATCGCATCCGTCGCCTCGATCACAACAGGCCGGATTCCAGTCTGGCGCTCGAGTTCAAGCGCCGCAGTCAGGCCTGCTGGCCCGGCGCCGATGATGACAGCCGTCTGCCGGTTCATTGCTGGCCTGCTGAACGCTTCTGTGAAGAGCTGTTGTCCCCATAGACAAAGACATCCTCGAAGGGCCAAAACATGCCACGGGGCGATGTGTAGAGAAGTTGGATGCCCATCAGCTTGAGACTTTCGCTGGGCAACTGCTGGTGGGAGACCACTACCGGCGAGGCGGCACTCTGCTGCCGGAGGTTCCGAAGCTCCTCAACGGTCACCTGCCGGTACTCTTCCCGGCCGCGGCGGAACACTACGAACGACCCACGGCAGTGGCAGGCAGGAAAGTACACCGACTGGACACCGGTAAACGCAATGATTGCGGGAGCAGCAGTATCCGGCTCGATTACCAGGGGCCGCGACGCAAAACCCGAGTTCTTGAGCCATTCAGCCGTTGCCTTGGCGCCCGAAAACGGGAAAAGGCACTCTTCCACCGAATAATGCACGGAGATCGGTATCTGCATGGCAAGCAGCAAGAACAGCACAGGCCGGGCGTACCGACAGGGCAGCCAAGGACGCTCCCCCGCCCGTGGCGTGTCTGCCAATAAGGCAATCACGTAAGCCACAAAGAGAAAGCTGCTGTGGAACGGGCCTGGGATATGCACGGTTGCCCACACAACCGCCATCCACACCACCGACACTGACAAGACGAACCACCGGCTGCGGCGGGCAGCCAGCACCGATACCGCCAGAAGCCACAGGACAATGGTCAGCGCCGCTGCCAGCAGGGAGGGATGCTCCCACGGCGCAATCAGCTCCCGATGAGGCACCGACAGAACGCCAAGGGGAAAGGGCAGGAAGTAATTCCACACCCGCCCAATTCCAAGCACCAGATAGCCGGCCGTGCCTACGCCCGTGTGCTCATAGTGAGGCACATGCACGTCGGGCGCCGGCCGTACCGTGAAGTAGCAGACCAGCAGAGCCGCACCAAGAATCGCGGCCGAGATCCAGAATCGCCACTCCCTCAGGCGGACAGCCGCAACTCGCAGGCTGGGCTCCGGATCCAGCCAGTAAAACCAGACGAAGATGCCCGCGGCGACAGGGATGGCAAAAACGTGGGCGTTGACAGCCAGCGCCAACAGCGCCATCGCCAGCCAGTGCCGAGGCCGACCGGCCAGCAGACATCGCGCCGCGCCGACTAGCAGCACCGCCGCCAGCATGTAGCTGCGCGCGACCACTCCCATGTAAAAGAACAGTGGCACGCTGAAGACCGACATGACCCGCATCGCCAGCGGCATTCGCCGTTCTGAGAGCACCAACCAGGCCATTGCAAGGGATAGGACATAGTTCAAAACCTGCATCCACACCAGGCTTACGGACAAATGCGCCGGCAGGTAGAGCAGTAGGTACCACAGGGCCGGATGGCCCTCGTAGCGCAAATGCTGGACTAGTTCCAGCAGATTCCCGCTGTCCCGCGCGATCAGCCACGCCTGCGCCTCGTCGACGTACATTTCGTGTTGGCTCGTCACCAGGCCCAGCAATACGGCGAACACCCCCATGAACGCGTAGGTCGCTGCGCTTTCGCCAGACACTTGAACCGGGTGCGGCGTCTGCTGCGCGGCGGTTTCGAATTCCATGCGTGTTTCTCCCGCACAGAGTCTACCCACGTCGTTTTTGCGAACTCAAGGCTACGCGAGCATTATTTTGCGCTCGGAGCAGATTCTTGCGGATTTCTCGACCAATCGGGCACCGAATCAGCAGTGCCTGCCATGCTGCAGATTTATCATTTGTAGCCTTTGCCCTTGCACGCCTGCGTGGCATCATGGCGCTTTGATGGTCCAACGGCACCAGGGAATAGACGGCCCTCCCCTCCACGGTTGCCTAAGACATCAACAGCGATGCCTTGATGACGATGCGTACACGCCGCAACCTCAACAATGCCTTCCAGCTTGGGCGGCAAATGGCCTATGGGGAAATCGCGTACGAAAAGATTCTGAGTTTGTCCCAGGTATTTACGAATGCACCGTGCCTCCTCACCGTAGAGGAGTGCAGAGCAGCCTTGATCGCTGCTGAGCGCGTTAACCTTGACCACGTCGAGCAGCTTATTCACCGTGCCGACATGTGGACCGCTGCCACTGCCGCTGTTAGCCCGTTCTACGCTGAGTTGCGCTCCCTCATCCGGGCAAATCAACCCGCAAAAACTCTCGAAATGATTGATGCTCTTGGAGCCAAGCTGACTGCTATGCGTACGGCAGCGCGGGAATTGAGGCGCGAGAGGTCCGCGAGAGAGGTAGCCTGGAGCCGTCGCAGATCGAGGGTCGCGGCTGAGTAACGGTGCTGACCCATCGCGTGGCAAGCCCCCCGCTGTCTGCGGCAGGCTAAACGGCAAAGAACAGGTCTCGGTATTCGGTCAATTCCAACCACATCGAGCTGAAGGAGAAGAACCGTGGCTCAACATAGCAACGAGGGTTGCTTTCCTGCATAGCCCGCGCTTCCGCTTCAACCGTCGCTAAGAATGCTCACAGTGGTCCTGCCGGTCGACGAATTTGCAGCGAACGGCCAATGATGTCTTAACCGTTTGTGTCAGCCGAGGGGACAGGCACAGTTCGTAACGGTCTGGTTTTGGAGTCCATTTATTCGCAATACTCCCCTCGAAACGACAACCTTTTCGTTCGAGTACGCACTTTTTGTGATAATCTTTTCCACGCGCCCAGAGGACGCTCCTATTTGTAAATCTTGATGGTTGTGGACCATCGTTGGAGGTGGCAGTGCATCTGCTCTTGCTACTGGCTGTTGTGCTTCTGCTTGTGGTTCTTGTTCTCGTTCGGCGGCCTGTTGCCCTGTTCCAGCCGAACAGGCGGTCTTGGGCCTCCCTGGTAGGCCGACTGCGCCCCGATTGGACTACCCGAGAACTGAATGACTGTTTCGCATGGGACAGGTGTATTGTTGAAACGCCGGAAGACATATGGGAGGTCATGAAAGGCCCCAAGGGCCTGTGGGTAATGTACTGCAATGCCGGGGTCATGCTGGAAATGGTGGATTATACGGTCCAGCATGGCATGAACGTAGACCAGGGTCTGGTGGATGGCATACGCAGCGCTGCTTGCAGTATTCGCTCGTACGCCTTGAAGGCTCTGGGACACTACGCGGTCACGTATGCGTGGGACACGATTTACGATAATGCCTTCATGGCAGCCTCGCAATATCTGGATGTGACGAGACGCATGCAAGAATTGCTGCTGGCAACTGGCCTAGTGGAGGAATTTATGGCCACGTAGGCCTGTCCTCACCTTGAAGAGCCGGTTTCCCTCTCCCCTCCCCCTTTTCCGCGGCCTCAACATACAGACTGGCGCAGTCGCGGCTGGCTTCGCTTCCGAACAGGAGGTCTTCTGCTTCGGCAAATGCACAGCGGAGCTACCGGTCGCGCTCGCGGCCGACATCTTAGGGGTCATTCAGAAGCCTGCGAGCTCATCGTTGACAATACCCTCGATCAGGGTCACTTCCTCATCGCGCAGTTTCTTGAACTCTCCCTCACGGCGCCTTTTAGACAGAGTTCCATTATTCTGCCTTATGAACATCACCAGGTTCTCAGCAACCCGGTTCGGCATTTCTACCGCATCCATGATGCGGCGGGTCGCTTCGTCGTGACGGCACAGATAGTCGATCTCATGCGGCAGATCCTGTTCGACGGTGCGCCTAACGCACGCATACAGAAACTCCGCCTCCCCTGTGCAATCGAAATAACGGTATAGATCGGCGGTCTCGTTGAGTACCTCGACATTGCGCTCTGGTGTAGGCCGCCACTCGATGAAGGGCATCAACGGGCCGGAATGGGCTTGCAAAGTTGCGCGATAGTCGTCCATGCGGTCCAGCATTACAGATGAAACCGGAAACACCATCCCCGGCGGCGTAAACTTCCGTTCGGCGAGGACGTGATGGATCAAGCAACGGTGCATGCGGCCGTTGCCATCCTGGAACGGATGGACATAGACAAACCCGAAGGCGGTTGCCGCCGCCTTCAGCACCGGGTCGATGCCATCGTCGCGCATGCGGTTGTTCGCTTCCAGCAAGCCGCCCATGAGATCGTCCAGATTGTCGGGACGTGCTCCAATAAATTCCGGGAGTGGATCGCCATGGTGGTCTCGTTCGCCTAAAAAGACGCCGTCGGGACGCAGGCCTGGGCGTACGAATCGCGTGTCCTCAATGAGGACACGTTGAAGGCGAATGATTTCATCCAGCGTAAGCGGGTTCTTCCCGGCTTGCAGGACCGCCCGACCCCATCGCTCCAGGCGGTTGCTCGGCGGGCGCTCACCCTCGATCTCGAAGCTGGCACGGCTGTCGGCCAGCAGCATGAAACTGGCGGCGCGCGCAACCAGATGGGCGCCTGTGCGGCCCACGGTCTCCCGCGCCTTCGCAGCAAGGTCGAGTGCCAGAAATTCTGTCAGAGCCTTGGTACGCCGAATGACGGGACAGAACCGGCCATTGCCCAGAAGGTTGTCGCGGACACGATGCCGCTTTGAAAGGAGCGGCTTCCCTGTGAAGTACGCGTCTGGGTTGAGAAGGTCGATAGCTACCGCGCCGGGCGCGTCCTCCACGTCGAGAGTTCGGCCAGTCAGAATTTCGTAGAGATACCACGCGCGCCGCGCCGGAATGCCCGTGGGGGCTGCTCGGACGATGGCCTCGACCTCGGCCTGCGGCACCGCCTCGAAGATTCGCTTCAGGATCAGGAGATCGATGTCTTCATGGCGGAGCGCAAACGTCAGGTGATCGGCAAAGGTATCGCCGGGCCAGTAGCGTTTATCAAAGACGGTACCGGCGCCCTCTTCTCGATGGCTGCCGCGAACATGCTGCTCCGAGACCCAACTCGGCCGCCGGACCGGCGCCCAAAGGGCAAACGAATGAACAAGCGCCGCCCAGCCAGCCAGTCTGGTGCCGTTCGGGACTGTCTTCTCCTGGAAGACGACGATAGGTGCCCCTTCGAGTCTCATGTGTCGAAACCTCTCTGATTGAGTCGAAAAATGCTGTAATACATCGTTCGTAGTCGAAATTAGCATATCACGGCCATGCGTCGAAATCTATGAATAAGCGTCGAAGAGCGCAAGAATAGTTAATCATCTGTCGAAATCTGCCCAGCGTTGCCTTACGAACCGTGCGGTGCATTCGCAATTCAAGCCCTGGCCAGCATGTCTGGCCGTGCTCGAGGGTGTCGACATGAGTGGCTACTTGGAAGAGATCAGAGCCTGGCTCATTTTCAAGAGCGTCACGGTTAAGATGCTGCGCGACAAGGATTTTTCTACCGCAGCCGAGAAGGCAAGGCTTGCCGCGCTCAATACCTCTCAGGCCGCTCCGTGAATTTCCCTAAGATTTAACTCCGCCGCACCCAGCCTAGCGAACAATCGCTTGCGGCACGTCAGCACGAGGATCTGTACATTTTCCCCCGCGCGCATCAGAATATCGAACATTCGCTCGATGCGCAGGTCATCACTGAAAGCCAGAGCGTCATCGAGGATGACGGTTGCCGGACGGCCTTGCGTGAGCAAGAGTTCCGCAAAGGCAAGTCGCGTGAGCACAGCAAGCTGTTCCTGCGTTCCGTCGCTGAGGTGATCGAACGCCTCGGCGGTCCCATTGCGCTCAATGGCGCTTATGCTCAGGTTCTCGTCGAGCACTAGACCCGCGCCTGGCAGCAACATCTTCAGGTATGGCTCGACGCGGCTCACTACTGGAGCCAGATATAGAGCTTTGGCCTCTCGTTCGGCCTCGCGCAGGGTTTGCTGGAGTAGTTGAAGAACAGCGGTTTCCTCCTCGTAACCTTTCACCGCCGCCTCAAGCCGGACTTGCTCCGCTCTTGATAGCTCAAGTGTTTCTTCGACGCCGGCACCCTCGCTGGCCTCGATCAATGTCGTGAGCCGCGTGATCTCATTGTTCAGCCCGGCGACAGCCTCCTGATTATTTCGCCCGGCAGCCTCAAGACGCTTGATCCGCACGTCGATAGCTTCAACCGTTTCTCCCTGGCTATTCTCGAGTGTCGTGAGAACGGTCTGTTGCTCGGTGGCCCGCAGCGTAAGCTCATTAGCATGGGCCGAGAGTTCTTCGTCGCTGGCTTGGGCCCGGCCCGCCGTAAGGGCAGCTTGCTTCGTCTCAAGAGTGCCCCGCCGCCCGGCTAGGCGTTGCTCCAGCTCTTGCAACGTAGCGGTCGCCTCGGCGAGCACGCCCTTTGGCCCCTCCACCGCCGCCTCGGCCGTCCCAATGCCAGCGGCCAATTGTTCGGCCCTGTCATGAGTCTCAGCAATTTCCTTCGCTATCTCCGCAGTCGTTGGCAGCGCGGAAAGACCCAGAGCTTCTAATTCCGTTTTGAGCCGCCCCTGTAATTCCCTCACGCGAGTCTGACGCACGTCCAGGCCTGCTGCCAGCTTGGTCGATGGATCTCGCGGCGCAAGCCCCGCGACCTCACGGCGAACATCTGCGAGCTGCCGATCCAACTCTCGGCGTTGCGCCACCGCATAGCGGGCAGCGGTCAGGTTCTCGGCGCCGGCAGTTTCAAGCGCCTCCCTGACTTCATTTTCTGCCAAACGAAGCCGTTCAAGTATCGCGTCGCGGTCGTGGATCTGCGGTTCGACAGCAATAATTCCAACCCCTTCGACGTCAACCAATGTTTTAGCGACAACAGCCAAAGACATCGTCGGCGCATCAAGAGGCACGCCATCGAGGTGCACCCGGCCCAAAGCATTTGCCTCGATCGCCAGCGATACCGTGGTCGCAACCGCGTTGATCGCCGCCTTTGCGCCGGAAAGCTCTGTATCGGCAGCCTCGATCCGCGATACGGCCTCGTCTGTCGCGGTAATCTGACCTATTAGCTCGGAGAGCCGGCCGATCTCAGCCTGTAGATCTATCGCTTTTGCCAGCGTCGCCTCATGCTGTGCGATCTCGGTATACAAAGCAACGGCGCTGCGAATGCGCTCAAGTCTCCGACCCTGCTCACCGTTAACACGGGCATCCTCGCGTAGTTCAGTAAGGCGCTTTTCGCAGGCCTCAAGCAGAACTCTGGTCTCATTCTTGTAAGTCTCAGCCTGGCCAATTTCGGTCGTGAGTCCCTCGATCTCGGTCTCTATCGGGCCGAGTTCTCGCACCAGCTTAGAACGCTCCGTCACTGCCGTACGTTCTCGTGCCGCCCGCTCCTCTGCGAGCTTCGCAGCATTCCGGGCCGCCTCAATCTCAGCAGCTTTAGTAGCTGCCGCCGTGCGGCGAACCCGTGCTTCATCAAGCTCGCGCCGATAGGCCTCCTCGTTCCAATCGACCTGAAGCTTCTTGCGCTCGCGCTTTTGGCGCGCGAGTGTGTCCATGTATTCAAAGATTTCACGCCGCTTTTCTTCCTGCTGGTTGGCGCGCCTGCCCACTTCTTCAAGCCGATCTTTGGCATCCTTGAACTTCCCGCGTGGCCCTCTCGCGCTCAGGAGTTCTCCTAGCGCTTGGTCGACCGCCAGCGGAATCCTCCTGCCCCTCTCGCCACCTGTGATAACGCCAACTTGCGCCTCGATGCAGCCCTGCAATGTGCGGCGCCCGGCCTCGTCAAGCTTGGGATCGCCAAACGAACTACCCTGACGCACCCAGAGCGTTCCCCAAATTCCAGGCTCGCCGCCTCCTCGGCGGCTTGCAAATTCAAGTAGTCGCTGAAGCTCTAACTCCGCCGCCTCGTCTTCGAAGCGACGGTGATCTGAACTGGTCAGCACCGCTTTCCCAGATTGACCGGCGAAGCGCTTTACGATGGTCCAGCGCGTACCGTCAAGATCGAAGGCCAGTTCGACTTCCGGCACTGTGCCGTTGACGAAGTGTCGGAAGCTTCTTGCATGCTCGGTCTGTGACTTCGCCTTCTCGAAGATCACACCGTTGATCGCCTCCAGTAGCGTCGATTTGCCCACCTCGTTCTCGCCGACGAGAAGATTGACGCCATCGGTGATTCCATCCACGCCTACGGTGCCGACGAACTTCCGAAAATTTGTGAGGTGGATCGAGCGGATTTTCATCGGATCCCTGCCTGCCGTAGATGCTCTAGATACAACCGGTGCAAGGCGAGGGAAGCAAGGCGCGCCCGCTCTTGATCGGAGCGGTCGTCGGCCATCACCTTGAGCCGGTCCGCCGCCACGCGGACGAAGCCCGAGCGGTCGATATCGTCCATATCTGCTTCTGTCGGGTCAAGAACCAGCCCACCATCCTGCCACCGCGTGGCGCACACGGCGGCCCCGATGCCGTAGATGATCTTTTCCTCAAACATCTTGCGACCGGCCAGCGACAGCGTGCCAGCAACCTGGAGATCAAGCACGACTCTGCTCAAGTCGGGTTCGAGCGCACGAAGTTCCGCTTCCAGGAGATCAATCTGAGAATCTTCTGTGAGCGTCTTCATGACCTGGTGCCAGCGGTACCGGCCGACCTCGACGGGTAAAACTTTCGGCGCGGCGCTCGCGCCAGCTATTTCGACGACAAGCGCGCTGCCGCCGTTGCAGAGCGTCCCGCTTGAACCTGAAGGGCGCTTGAACTGATCCGGCTCTGGAGTACCGGAATACCACACGCGATCATTGATCTGCATCTGCCGGTGCCAATCGCCCATTGCTAGGTAGCTGAGCCCCGCAGTGTCTGCGCGAGTCGGCTCAACGAAGTTTGAAGCATCGCCATCCGAGCCGAAACCCTGGATCGAGCCGTGCGCCATCCCGATTCGGATGGCTCCTGCAGGCGTGGCCTCTTTGTCCATGTAGCCCGTGAGATCGTCTACATTCGCTATTTGGGGAAGCGGCGCCGGCAGGAGGAAGACGGGCGTTCCGTCGTCATCCATAATCTTCACGGCGCCAGGGCTCGTATGGAGTTGCACATTCTCCGGGAGACTGGTTCGCGAAAGTCGATCCCAGAGGCCGTTCTCCCGCACGTGGTCATGATTGCCAGGCAATAGATGCCAAGTAACCTTGGGAAACTGCCGCATCCCCTCAATCGGCTTCGCTAGGGTCTGTGGGGAGAGTTGCTGCTTGTCGTAGATGTCGCCAGCCAACAACACAGTCGATGCCCCATGTTTCATGGCGAGATCACCGAGCGTGCGGACAGCCGCCTGGCGTGCATCCTGGAGCAGCGCCGCAACTTCAGGCTCGAAATACATGAACACTTTGCCGATCTGGAGATCGGAGGAATGAATCAATCGCATATTCTGAACGATCCCTCCCGTTGACCCATTTACTCCTCCGCCAGGATGCGTTCCAATTCGCGGATCAGTTAAGCTGCTCCCTCAGGCGGCATAGAAACAAAAATTGGCGTCGCTTGCATCAGCGTCTTCCGGAAAATTCTAGACAACTCGCAGATCCGAATCCAGGCGTCTTATTCAGACTACTCCAGCACGATGAGCCGCGATAGCGCGCGATTCATGCACAACGTGCACAACGGCATGGCGGCCGCGCCCGATGTACTCGACACTTCATGTTGTTCCCGCTCTGAATGCTTCAGGAGATGGCGGAAGCTATCTGCTTTCTATAGCTGAAACTCGCGGCCCTGGTGGGGCTGCTTTGAGCAGTATGATTCCCGGCTGAATCAATCATCCGGTCGTGGATCGAGCGCATATCCATATCATTAAAAAAGGGATTGTCCGGTTTCTGTTCAGGCAGAGACCCACACATATGCATTTCAAGGGAGGCCGCGCATGCTCGTGCATGCTTGCTCGATCCCGCCATCGCAGGCCTTTTTGTAAAGCGTGCGTGCTTGAGATTTGTCCTGGATTACGCCTTGGCCATCGTAGTAAAGAGTACCGAGGTTGTTGCAGCTCACCATATTTCCCCCATTGCACGCCTTCTCATAAAACTTGCGCGCCTGGACGTAATCTTGAGCCACGCCTTGGCCATGATAATAGAGAATGCCAAGGCCCTTGCACCCAACTACATCTCCTGTATCGCATGCCTTCTGATAGAGCATTCGCGCTTGGACAAAGTCCTGGTTCACACCTCGGCCATTTTCGTACACATACCCGAGCCTGGTGCAACCGTCCATATTTCCGCCATCGCATGACTTCTGATACAACTCCCGCGCCTTGCCATAATCTTGGTCTACACCTTTGCTATAGTCGTAGAGATATCCGAGGTTTGAACATCCGGCCATAAACCCGCCATCACAGGCCTTTTGATACAACATATGTGCTTGCCCATAGTCCTGCTTCACCTTTTGTCCACTGGAGTATTCAAAGCCTAGAATATTGCATGCTGCCATATGCCCACCATCACAGGCCTTCTGATAAAACTTGCTTGCACAAAGTCCTGGGTCACGCCTTGGCCATTGGCATAAAGGACTCCAAGGTTTTTGCACCCAACAAATTCTTCGCTATCGCAGGCTTTTTGATATAAAGTGATGGCCTGAGCATAGTCCTGAATCACACCTTGTCCTGTTTCAAACAGCAGGCCTAGCCACGTACACCCTCGCATGTATCCATGCTCGCACGCCTTCTGATAAAAGGTCCTTGCTCGCACATAATCCTTGTTCCCGCCTTGTCCACTGTAATAAAGATTGCCGATAATCGCGCATTCAGCTATATATCCACTGTCGCAAGCCTTTTGATAATTTATGCGTGCCTGCTCATAATCCTGCATCACACCTTCGCCACTGGCGTAAAGATTGCCGAGGAAACCGCATCCGGGTGTATACCCAGCGTCGCAGGCCTTCTGATAAAACGTTCGTGCTTGCGCATAATCCTTGATCACTCCATGTCCACTGTAATAGAGTTTGCCGAGATCAACGCATCCGAGCATACTTCCGCTGTCGCAGGCCTTCTGATAAGAGATGCGCGCCTGTGCATAGTCCTGGGGCACTCCGTGGCCGCTGAAGTAGAGACTGCCGATACCTGAGCATCCATCCATATATCCAGCATCACAGGCCTTCTGATACAACATGCGCACCTGAGAATAATCCTGGGGAACGCCGCGACCCGAGTCGTAAAAATAGCCGAGTCTTACGCATCCATCCATATATCCAGCATCACAGGCCTTTTGTGCCAACACGCGCGCCTGATTATAGTCCCGTACCACGCCGTCTCCATTGGAGTAAAACCCACTAAGTTCACAGCACCCGGACATCTCTCCGGCATCGCAGGCCTTCTGGTATAATGGGATGGCTTGGGCAGGGTTCCGAGTCAATCCTTGACCATAGTCGTAGAGATGACCGAGGCTGGAGCATCCGGCCATATTTCCGCCGTCACATGCCTTCTGGAAGAGTGGCCTCGCCTCCTCATAGCGTTTCTGCTCGTAGAGCGCCTTTCCCTCCTTGAATCGATCGTTGGCATGATCGCGCAGCACCTTGAGCCGCACATCCACGACGGGTTGGAGTGCAATGTGAACAATGGTCTGACCTGCGGCTTTGACCGTGATCTCGTTTTCCGTCTTATCCAGTCCGTCTAGGGTAGCCGCAGCCACGATGTGTTGGCCGAGTTCGACCTTTGTCTTGGCCGAGCCCCCGGCCTCAATGCGGCCTTTCGCTTCTCCGTCCAACTTCCAATTGCAGGCCATATCGCACATCACAAGCAGTGTTGCATTTGCCGACTTGATTATCTGGCTCTTCGGACGCAGGATTGGTATATCGTCCTGCTGCGCCATGACCATCCCCTTGCCTAGCGCGAACACAGCGATCATCAGTATGATTGCCGCCCGATATCTTGCGTTCATTGCCACACTCCGAATTCAACTTACATAATGCGTTATAACAATATCGAATAAAAACCTATCCCAGACAGAGTCTGGACGTAAAAGGGCATCGTATCGGTAAGCCTGGCATCTTCTTGCTCACTTCGAAGTACCAATTCAGATCGCATTCCATATTCGATTACCCCTTCGTCAGAATAAACATATTAACTTTTCAGCATACAATGCTACCGCGTCTTTTTCAGTGCATCGCACGCAAGCTGACTTCCCAACGAGCATCCTTTGCTGAGGAACTGCCGGGACTTCACGCTGTCCTTTTGGACATAATTTCCTGCGCGGTAATAGATCCCTGCAACGTAGCATCCACGTGCACTACCCGTATCACATGCCCTCGTGAAGAGCGTCAACGCTATTGAATCATCCTCAGTGACTCCATAACCTTCAGAATACATGGAGCCAAGATAAAAACAGCCGTCCACACTACCCGCATCACATGCCCTTGAAAAGAGTGATAGTGCCTTTGGATAGTCTTTACCGATAGAACACTGATCATAATTCCACTTTTCACAATTTATTTCCGTGCTATTCAATCCCACGCCGCGGCCTGCCAAATACATGGTGCCAAGATCGTTGCAACCTTCAGCGCTACCGGCCTCACAAGCTTTGATGTAGAGCGCAACCGCCTTAGTATCGTCCTTGGCAACTCCCCTGCCGATGCCATACATAACTCCGAGACTATTGCAGCCATCAGCGTAAGCCGCATTGCAGGCCTTGGTATAGAGGGCAAACGCTCGTGAATAATCCTTCTCGACTCCTTTGCCTTCTTCATACACAGAGCCAAGTATTTCGCACGATACTGCATGACCGCCTTTACAGAGTTTGTCTAAGAGTGGGATTGCCTCCGTGTAACGCTTATCTTTATAGAGTACTTCGGACTTTCGCACGATCTCCTCGTGCGCCAACTGTTCCTGCTTCTGCCGCTCCTTTTCTCGTAGTTCATTCTCTTGCTGCTCTTGCGCAGCCTTATCCCGTGCCTCCTGCTCGGCTTTGAGCCGGGCATCGCGCACCGGCTTGAGGCCGATGCTTACAATCGTTTGGCCGTTCGCTTTGATCTCACTGTTCTGCTGTACCTTATCAACGCCGTCTTCCGTCACGGCAATCACAATATGTTGGCCGAGTTCGACCTTAACCTTGGCCGAACCTCCGGCCTCGATGCGACCTTTTGCCTCTCCGTCCAGCGTCCAGTTGCAGGCCAGGTCACAGGTCACAAGCACTGTCGCACTTGTCGGTTTGGTTATCTGGCTCTTCGGGCGCAGGATTGGCACATCATCCTGCTGCGCCATGACCATCCCCTCGCCTAGCGCAAACACAGCGATCATCAGTATGATTGCCGCCCGATATCTTGCGTTCATTGCCACACTCCGAATTCAAATTACAGAATGCGTTTTCGCAATATCTCCAGACAGAGTCTGGACGTAAAAGGAGTAAAATAATCCAAATCAATCTCCTGAACGTCGTACACAGAGCGCACGGCAGTCACGGCCGTAGCTGCGAGGCATGGGGAGCGGCGCTGCACCGAGAAATATGTATGTCCACATCCCTCCCTCATTATCCTTGATTCCCTGCCACTCCACAGAGTTGCTCCACTGCATACCAGAAAGTAACAGGTTACCCTTCACTTGACACATGAGCGGGGATCCTTTGAGCCGACACGGAACACCGACTCTGTTATCAGAGAGACTCAAGAGCTCGTCGATTGTCGGCAAGCGCCAGTCGGAGTGCCCAGCTAATCGCAGACTCCGGCAGTAGTCGGTAGCCTGCTGCCAGTTCACGTCAATGCCATTATCCTTCTTCGCCCACATCAACCCCGTACCATGGTCGGTCCAGGTTGGCCGGGCCGCTTCCTCTCGCGCAGTTCGCTCCCGCTCCTGACGGTCCTTTTCCTGCTGCTCGCGCACAGCCTTGTCCCGGGCCTCCTGATCTGCCCTGTCTCTCGCTTGCTGTTCGGCTTTGAGCCGTGCATCGCGGACGGGTTGGAGCGCTAGGCGCATGATGGTCTGCCCACCAGTCTTAATCTCGATATCCTTTTCTATCTTGTCCAGACCATCTTCGGTCACGGCAACCACCAAATGCTGGCCGAGTTCGATCTTTGCCTTGGCCGAACCCCCAGCATCAATGCGGTTTTTTGCCTCGCCGTCCAACTTCCAGTTACAGGCCAGGTCGCAGATCACAAGGAGTGTCGCGCTTGCAGGTTTGGTTGTCTGGCTCTTCGGGCGCAGGATTGGTATATCGTCCTGCGCGGAGGCCACGTCCGCTCCCAGCGCAAACACCAGACCCATCAGAACCCATGACGCAAATCTATGCGTTTTCATGCCGTCGATCCCCTTCTCCATCCTCGGAACCGCCAATCACTTTGCTGGTCACTCACCGCGCCTCATGGGAGGTTGCGTAAATTCGTGCAGGCCATCTCGACTCCACCGTTACAGGCCTTCTGGTAAAAGGAGCGTGCCAGCACAGAGTCCCGTGTCACGCCCTGGCCGTTCTGGTAGAGCATGCCGAGCATGTTGCAACTGTACATTTCTCTGCCATCGCAGGCTTTCTGAAATAACGTGCGTGCCTGACCGTAATCCTGAGTCACGCCTTGGCCTCTGTAGTACAGGTCGCCGAGGCTGGTACATCCGTCCATGTTTCCGGCGTCGCAGGCTTTCTGATACAAGGTGCGTGCTTGGGCATAGTCCTGTGCAACGCCATGGCCAAAATGGTAGAGGCCGCCGAGACGTGCGCATCCATCCATGTTTCCGGCATCGCAGGCCTTCTGATAAAACGTGCGTGCCTGACCGTAGTCCTGGGTCACTCCTTGGCCCATGTAGTACAAGTTGCCGAGGTTATTGCATCCGACCAAGTATCCTCCGTCGCAGGCCTTCTGATAAAACGTACGTGCCTGACCGTAGTCCTGAGTCAAGCCTTGTCCTCTGTAGTACTGGTTGCCGAGGAAGGTACATCCGTCCATGTTTCCGGCATCGCATACCTTCTGAAACAAGGTGCGCGCCTGGGCATAGTCCTGTGCTACGCCATGGCCAAAATAGTAGAGGCCGCCGAGACCGATACAACCGTTCATCTCCCCGCCGTCGCAGCTCTTCTGAAAGAGAGTGCGCGCCTGCGCGTAGTCCTGCGACACGCCCCTCCCCCAGTAATACATCGACCCAAGATACGCTTGTGCTGCCACGTTTCCCTGTTCAGCCGCCTGGGTCATAATTGCCGCATCATTAGGGCATGTCAAACTGTTAAATTCAATGCTCGAAACTTTCGATAAAATCCTGTGGAGAACAAACTCACCATTCTCTCGCGTACCTTCGGGAAATAAAACCACGTAAGTTCCGCTCAGATCATTTGCCTCGCGTTTGCCATTAAAGGTTATCTGCGAGAGAGCACCAACGACATCAAATGAGAATTGCGTACCCTCAACATGACCCTTCAGGTAGCCGCTTCCGCCAAGCGGCGGTTTCACTGCCATACAACCTTCAATAGAATCGTCCTTGTTCTCACGGAGTGAGATCGAGAAGTCCGACGATAGTTTACCTGTGAGATTGTGAACTACGCCTGAATATGTCCCCGTAATCTCAATATTCGATGGGGGCTCCTGTGGTTTGAGATTCGGACTCTGCTCCCCGTTGATCCGAGCATTGTGCACCGGCACTAAGTCGATACGTACTAGAATCGGCTTGTTGGCCTCAATATCGAGTTTCTTTTCCACCGTGTCGAAGCCGTCCAGAGTTGCGGCAATCACCAAGTGCTGACCGCGTGAGACTAGCGCGGTGGCTGATTCGCCCGACTCAATTTTTCCGCGCGCCTCGCCGTCCAGCTTCCAGTTGCATGTCAGGTCGCAGGTCACAAGCAGTGTCGCACTTGCCGGTTTCGTTGTCTGGTTCTTCGGGCGCAGGATTGGTATATCGTCCTGTTGCGCCAAGGCCGGAATAGCCGCAGTCGTTAAAGCCGCAGCCAGCGCCCATCCAACTAATTTCTGTTTCCTCATCTCTTTTTCCTGTGCTTTCCCAGCCCGCTCCTCGGCTTACTGTACCGCGCGCAGCAGTTCGCAAGCTTCGGCCACTCCACCATTACAGGCTTTCTGGAAATACTTGATGGCCTCTTCGTTGTTCCCGGCGTTCTGGTATATGGTGCCGAGACTGGCGCAACTGGAAAGTGTTCCCTTGTCGCAGGCTTTCTGGTAGACAACGCTTGCTTTTTGCAGATCCTGTTTGCCACCTATGCCCTTGGCACATAGATAGCCGAGGAAGCTACAGGCCCTCATCTCCCCGCCGGTGCATGCCTGTTCAAAAAGAGGCCTTGCATTAAAGTAATGCTTCTGCTTGTAAAGCGCCTCTGCTTGCCGTTCGGTTCCTGTGGCATCAAGGAGCGTAAATCCTTTCGGCCTCCTGGGATTCCCTGCCTCCTCCGGCTGCGGGTTTTCCGTCTGTGGCTGGACGGCGGGCGTTTCGTGCTTTGTTGAATCCTGCGTATCGCTTATCCCTTGAGAACCTGAAAAGTACCAGACGACGATTGCCACCAGGAGAATCGATGAAGCCATCAATCCAAGCCAAAGTCCCCAACGTGGCGTCCGTTTGGCCCCCCTGACAACAAGCTCAGTGGCCGGATACGGCGCGGTTTCCTCCCTCCTGATTTTCCGGCTCACGCCAGGCGCAGCATAGTGCATAGCGTCAATCAGCCCGACTAGCTCGGCAACGTTTTTAGGGCGGCCCTCGCGGTCCTTTGCCAGCAGGCGGCGGACGAGGGCGTCGAGGCCTTGCCAGTTGACCAGTTCGGGGCGGAGGGTGCTGGGCGGCGGGGGCGGGGTGGTTTGATGCTGGCGCGACCAGCCCTCGTAGTTTTCGGCGTGGAAGGGCGTTTGGCCGGTGAGCATTTCGTAGAGGAGGCAGCCGAGGGCGTAGAGATCGGTGCGGGCGTCGAGTTCGGCGGCGGGTGTGCCGCGCCACTGCTCGGGAGCGGCATAGGCCATGGTGAGCAGAGTTCCGCCGGTGCGGGTGTAGGCGGTGCTGGACTCCTTGGTGGCCACGATGCCGAAGTCGACTATTTTGGGAAGCCAGGCGTCGCCGTCGCGGGCCATGAGGATATTTTCCGGCTTGATGTCGCGGTGGACCATGCCCTTGGCGTGGGCTGCGCCCAGTCCCTCTGCAATGCCGCGGGTGATGGAGAGTGCCAGCCGTACATCAAAGGGCTGGGGCGCATTTTGCAGAAATCTCCTCAGGTCGGGGCCGTCGACGAACTCCATGGAAAAGAAGAGGGTTCCATCTTCGGCAGGCTCCAGGTTTCCCGCATCCACCACATTCTTGTGCCGAATCTGGCGCAGGGTGCGGACCTCGCGCAGAAAGCGACTGGTGAAGGCCTCGTCGTGGCTCAACTCGCTCGACAGAAACTTCAAGGCCTGCGACTCGTTCATGAGCGTGTGCTGGACGAGATAGACGGCTCCCATGCCGCCCTGACCAAGCTTGCGGACGATGCGGTACGTGTTACGGATCAACATGCCCGGCTTGAGATCTCGGATCTCGTTGAGCAGATGGCCATGAATGGGGCAGGCGGTCTGGCTGTCGGGATAGCCGGTGTCACATTGCGGGCAGGTTTTCACTCGTTCACGCTTCTGATTTGGAAGATTCCGGGGCGGAACCATTGTTCCACTTGGAGATGGAGAGCGCAATGGGGGATTGGTTGGGAAGCACCTTACCTGTACCGGTTTGCCTGTTTTCCGAGTGCCCATCTCCTCCCAATAACACCTGTTTCTGGAAGGGCATACCCGGCCGGTTTCGGCGCCGTGGAATCAGGCATTTGCGAAGACGGATTCCGGAGGGTTTTTGGAAGGGGGCTGTAGCGCCCGGCAGGCTGTGCCGATGCCGATACCGAGTTGCTGTGAGACAACCCGCCATGAGGCACCGGCGGCTCGGAGCGTGGCTACTTGGCGAGGGTTGACGGCGACGATTGGCGGATCGCTGGCTCCATGGGCGTTTGATCGGCATAGGGGCGGCAGTCACATGTCGACCCTTGCCACACCACCGTGCGAATGGGTCCGTACACGGCGGTTCGAGAGGTTACGCTAGTAGTTCCCGAACAGTGAAGGAAGGCCGAGCGAGCGGAAGTAGGCATTCGAAGCTCCCACGGAGAGAGCTTTGGAGCGAGCCAGATAGCTAAGACTCACTGAAGAGACAACGGCTTGAAGCCTACATTCACTAAGGCAAACCGACTGAATTCAATATCCTGCCAAATCGCAAAATTTGCAAGCGAACTGCGCGACTCGCGACGGCGGGGGAGTCGTAGGGGTCAGCTCGGCGACTCATCGCGATTGTACATTCGCCATTCTGCCTCATGTCCCTTCGGTCGCCCTGAGTTCTGCGGTCGCGGAATGAGCTGCACTCTCTTCGGCGCCCATTTCCGCGCTGTAAACGGAGGCAAAGACCTCCTCCATCCGCCCCTCTTTGTACAACTCATCGAGGCTAGCCAGACCGAAGGTTTCGAGGAAGAGCGGAGTCGTCCGCCAAATCCTCTCGCGCCGCGGTCCCAGGCGCGCCGAGCGCGCGATCAGCTTCCGGTTGCGCAACGTCTGGACCGTCCCCGCGCTCTCGAGGCCGCGGATCGCATTGATGTCGCCCGTGCTGACAGGCTGCTTCAAAGCCACAATCGCCAGCGTTTCGAGCGCTTGGCTGGTGATGGGCTTCGTTTTTCGCTCTGGAAGCAACCGGCCTATCAGATCGGCGTATTGGGGCTTGGTCTCAATGCGGACGCCATGCGGCCGGCGCCTAAGCTGGATTCCCCGGTCGGCGCCCAGCAAATCGGCCTCGAACTCCTGGAGTCCCGCGTCCACCTCGTCTTCACCCACACTGAGGCACTGGGCCAGTGCCTGGATGGTTACTGGACGATCCGAGGCGATCAGCAACGCCTCAATCTTCGGCTTCAGTTCCCACGTCTCTTCCACCGGCTCCTCCTTTAGAGTCCCAGCTTGCCAACAGCGGCCTGCCGGTCCTTCTGGTCCTCGCGCGCATAGCGGTGGACCATGGAGATCGACTTGTGCCCTGTCTGCTTCATGATTTGTAGGTCCGTGGCACCATTCGCGGAGGCTTCGGTCACGAAGCCTGCCCGCAGCGAGTGACCACCATAGGACTCCGGGGTCGCGAGCTTCGCGCGCCGGACCAGCCGTTTCACAATCCGCCCGATCGAATCCTTGTCTAACGCCTCGCCGACGTTGCCGTGTTGCCCAACCCGGCGAAACACGTACCCGCTCTTGACAGAGGAAATCTTCAGCCAGTTTTCGAGCGCCATGACCGGACAGGTCAGATCGTGAACCCCCAATAGAATCTCCACTTCCCTTCCCTGTCCTTCCTGGTCGGTCTTTGAGCGGGGGATAGTGAGCGTGATGCCCTTGCGGTGCCAGGTCACATGTTCCACCCGTAAGGCCGCGAGCTCGGAGCGCCGCAGACTTCCAGCGAAACCGATCAGCAGAAGCGCCTTATCACGCGCCGAGGCGATCGGCCCCTCGAGCACGCCCAGGAGCTTGACGATCCTGTCGCGCGTCAGCGGTTTCTTCCTGATTTGAGCGGTCCCGAGCGTCCGGCGGATACCGTGCAGGGTGTCGGCCACCAGGCGGTGGTTCATCGTGGCCGGAGAATCGAGGCCCGCAAGCTTGTGGGCGACGTTGATCGAGGTCAGCCGCCGGGTGATGGTGGCCGCCTTGCGCGGCTTCTCCCCTTCCCGCGGTTGGGTGAGCGAAGTGAGGTAGAGGGCGATCGTACTCGAGGTGGACGGCAGAGAGGCGAGGCCATTCGCCTCGCACCAGGCGGCGAAGTGCCGCCAGTCGGACGAGTAGGCCCGGCGGGTTGCCGGAGCCTTGGCCGCCTTCATGTACTCGCCGGCGGCCTGGGCGGTCTCATATAAAGGATCGTCGGCCGGGAGGGTGGGAAGCCGCAGAGCGCCGGAGGGAGGGCTCGGCCCGGCGGGAGTTCGGGCGAGGACCAGGGCACCGGCGCCAGCCGGAGACGCTATGGCGCCTGGCTCGAATTCCTGGGTGGGTCTTGCGGCTTCCGCCATCCGAAGTGGATTCTCCCGGCTAGAGTTCAAAAAATGGCCGTTGTTCGCATCATACTCTATAACGTCTGAGAAGTGCATATTATCAGGCGTGCTTTATAACTTTCATTTTGCGCAACCGCGCATTAACGTCTGTATCATGCTATCCTCTTTCCATGCCAGCAAAACCCCGATGGCACTCCGATCTCAACAAAATCCGCCTCACCATCGCTTCCCTGCCCTCCCCCTTCCTCGACCGTCAGGCCATCGAACAGCTCTTCGGTGTCAAGACCCGCCAGGCCAACAACCTGATGCGCGGCCTGGGCGGCTACCGCATCGGCCCGGCTGCCGTCGTCGGTCGCGAAGACCTTCTTCTCAAGCTGGACCAGATGGCCGGGCCTCGCGGATACGCCGCCCAGATCGAGCGTAAGTCTCGGGTCATCGAGGCCCTCGACGCCCTCAGGTGTGAAGCCCGCCCGCGGCGGGTTTCTCCCCCACCACCCCGGCGTCCCGGCGTTGCCCTGCCGGACGGTGCCCGCATCTCTGCCCCAGGCGAGCTGACGATTTCCTTCACTTCCCCCGAAGACCTGCTAGGCCGGGTCATGAGTCTGGCCCAATCCGCTGCGGGAGACTTTGGCGCCTTCGCCGCGGGACTCACCCAAGGCCCAACCCATGAATCCCTGAAGCCGGCCCAGGATCTCAAGGAGCCGTAATGGCCGAGGAGAACACCACCCAACTCGCCATTTCCCTTCCCCGCTACGATGGGCCCTTCGATCTGCTTCTCTCTCTCATCAGGCGCAACGAGTATTCGATCGACGCGCTGCCGGTCCTTGAGATCACGAGCCAGTTCCTGGCCTACGTCAAAGCAGCCCGGGATATCGACTGCGAACTGGGCGGCGAGTTCATCGAGGTTGCCTCCTGGCTTGTCCTGCTCAAATCGCGCAGCATGCTTCTGTCCGGGAATGCCGACGTCCCGAGCCCGCGCGAAGAACTGCGGCGCGCGGTTCTCGACCATGCAACCCTCCGAGCTGCCACAGAGTTTCTGCGCGAGCAAAGCGGAAGATCGCGCCCTGAGAGCGCGGGCGCCCCGGCAGCCCGCGGCGAGGCGGTGCTGGAGCTGGCCGGCGATCAGGCCCCCACAGTCCAGGATGTGGTTAAGGCCGCACGCCGGGCCATGGAGGCTGCCCGCGCCGCCCGGTCGTTTGAAGATACAGAGGGCGAGAATGTCTCCGTGGAGGACCTGGTGCGCTGGATTGGCTCGAGGCTCGCCTCTGTCCCGGCCCGCGCCGCGGTCTCAACCGAAGATTGGTTCCGAGCTCTGCCAAGCGATGTAGCCCGTGCCGCACTGCTGCTGGCCTTGCTCGAACTGGCCCGCGAGGGCATTCTCCTGCTGCATCAGTCCATGGATTTCGCGGCTATTCGCGTCAAATCCCTTCACGAGATTCCTGAGGATATGCATATCGAGGCCTTCTTGTACGGGTCCGCTGATCTTGCTGGAGGCTGATGCGGAGGAGGTGTCTTGCCGCTGGATAGCGTTCTCGCAGGCAACGTAAACCAGGCCAATTTGCCGCCCGGCGGGTACCCGCCGTGACGTCGAGGATCTCTTCGAGATGAAGCGGACCACAGCGCAAATCCTCTTGGTCATCACGTGGGCACACCTGTATGGAATCAGATGCCGTCAATTCCCTTCCCCTGTGCGTTCTTGTCGACTTCGGGCACCTCCGGAGCGAATTCGACCACTTTCAAAATCTCGGCTAACCTCGCTCATTTGCGTACCACGACCGCACCCCGCCACGCCAACATCGTACTTGTAATGGCAACCCCCAAACGCGGTCACTCTTTGGGAAGCTGAAGACGCAGCCGACTACGCCATACAAGCCGCTCCAAATGCAATCATCCAAATCCTCATCAACAAAGTAAGAAAGGGTGATATTTTCGGGCGGATATGATGATATTGCGCCGATCAGCTTTATGCCCCCCGCTCGTTCTCCGCTGCGGAGGAGGCTAACGCAGATTGAGTCTGACAAGCATCTTGTCTGGATATGACATGACATGTTTTAAAGTGACATCTCATAATAGTGATTATTAGAAAAGGTGGCCCATCAACGATGACCGGCATGACCATCAAGCCCAATCCCTTTTACAACCGGACGTTCGAGCTCGCAGCCTTAGATCGCGCCTGGAAGCGCCAAGGAGCCGGCGGACAGATGCTTCTTCTATATGGACGTAGGCGGATGGGCAAGACCTTCCTCTTGCAACGCTACTTCACGGCCGGCGTAAGCGGAGATGAAGGGGGAAAGCCTCATTGCTACTATCTGGCTGAACAGTCTACGGCCGCGACGCAGCGCCAGACCCTGGCCCGCCAATTGATCGCTGCTTTGCCCTCGGACGGTGTTGCCGCCGAAGAGATTGCCGTCTCCTGGAACGCCCTTCTTCGCTACGCCTCACAACAGGCTCAGGCACGTATGAAGCCCGCAGTCCGTTTTGCTCTAATCTTTGACGAATTCCCCTATCTGGTCAGCCAGACACCTGAGTTGCCCTCCATCTTGCAAGCCTGGTGGGACCGCGAGGGCGTACATTCTCCCCTGTTCGTGGTTCTGTGCGGGTCTCAACTCTCGGCCATGGCAGCTCTCGGGCAAGAGAGCGCTCCCCTTTTCGGGCGCTTCAATGCCGGAATCTTTCACCTCGATCCGCTTCACTACGAAGACGTGGCCGCTTTCTACGCGGACAGCCCCCACTATGGCGTGAGCGAGAAACTGCTGATGTATGGTGTCTTCGGCGGAACGCCGCGCTATCACGCATTGGTCGACACCTCACGCCCTCCAGCCGAGGAGATTGTCACGCTGTTGATGCAGCCGCGCGCGATCCTTGAAAACGAGGTACGGTTCCTCCTTGGCAGCGAACAAATCCGCGATCCGGCGCCTTACAATGCCATCCTAGCTACGATTGCCGGCGGCGAGACAAAGTTCTATCGCATTCAGCAGTTGATCGGCGTAGAGCGCGGAGCCCTTTCGTCTTCCTTGCACACGCTGCTGGAGTTGGACTGGATCCGGCGCGAGTTCCCTTTCGGCGAACGCTCCGACCGCAGGGCAATCTATCGCGTTGCCGATCCTTTTCTGGCTTTCTGGTATCGCTTCGTTGCGCCGCTCGCCAGCGCCCTGCAGTTTTCTGACCCAACTTCGGTTTACGCCGAACAGGTAGCCCCACGGCTGGCCGATTACATGGGCTGGTCGGTTTTCGAGGAAATCTGCGGTCAGTGGCTCCAACGGAATGCGCAACAACGCCTCGGGCTCAATGTTCGCCAGATGGCACGGTACTGGAGCCGGGACGGCCGCACGGAGATCGACCTGATCGCAGAACTCGACAATGGCACGTTTCTCTTTGGGGAATGCAAGTGGCGCACTGACCGAGTCACGCGGCTCAGTGACCTGAGCTCCCTGCAAGCCAAGGTCGCCAGCCTGCCCGAGACCCGCTGGCGCGACCAGCCCAGGTACATCCTCTTCGCCTTGGGCGGCTTTTCTCCAGAACTTCGACAACTCGCCGCCGACCCTGCCGAACGGCTTTTCCTGGTTACGGGCACTGACATGCTCATCCCAAACCGTTGACAGCCTGCAGCTAACCTCAGGAGTGAACGGTTCCATGACGCAAGGCGGCTGATTCGGACAGATGTACTACGCGGCCACGCACAGAAGATGCACCGTCGATTCAATACGGGGTTGCTGTCTTCTAAATATGGGTATTTATTGGTATTTATGGTTCTTGCTGCCAAGATCGAGCGGGAAGAACTGGTCATCGCGGCACTCCCTGAACAGGCGGTTCAGATCCTTGACCAAGCGCGTCAGCATGGCCGCGTCACCATCGGCGGCATGATTCGCGTCACTGGGGCCAGCCGCAACACGCTGAAAGAGCTTTTCCGCAGTCTCGTCGAGAAGCAGCACCTCGTTCGGCTTAGCACCGGCTAGGAATCCTGGCATTCCCTGCCATGACCATGCACAGTCTTTGCGATTGGCTCCCCAGTACTATTCATACTTTGCCGCAAGGCGCAGAAGTCCTCCATGCCTCAATGCCGGATTCCTTGCGCATTGACGTCGAAGACATAAAGCCCCTTTAGGGCGGTATGAGTAGGTTTGACAGAAACGGAGGCACGAAACGGTCAAGGGGTAGCCTGATCTGCCGGTGGCGCTGCCGAGGAGGACCATCGAATTGCTCGTCAGCACCGTTTGAGAGGAAGGTCTCCTCCTCACCCGGTGCTTTTCACACATAATTGGCAGGTCGGCCAATTATCCCCTACCCTTAGAAGGTGCCTCTTCAGGGGTTTAGCGGACGAATATCTCACCAAAGGAGGTTTTGGATGAAGAGGACCGACGACCAGATTCTCTTGGCATCATGGTGCGTTTACGAGGCCTGCGCGGAGACAATGGCGGAGGAACTCGTGTCGGCCTCTGGCGTCAGTTCCCTGCCCTGCGTGGCGCGGGCGAACGACGATCCGCATTTGCCATGGCTCCAGAACACAGTGCTTTTATTGCGCGATAGCAGTGCCAGTATATGGAAGACGCAACGGCGACGCGCTCCGATTTTAGCCCACAAAGGGGGTTTTTGATGCCTAAGCCAGTTTCCTGGTCCTACCGCACGCATGAGATCCGCGAGCGGGTTCAGCACTCGAAAACGCAAACTTGGACCCGCCGGGACATCGAGGATTTGTTCGAAGTAAAGCGGGCAACGGCGCAAACCCTGATGAAAGCGATTGGCGGTGTCCAGAATATAGGTGGCACGCACTTGCTTGACCGCGAGGCCCTGCTGGAGTTCCTGGAGCATACGATCGCTGCCGATGATGTTTCTGACGCCGTCCGGTCACGCCGGCAAGAGGCAGCTCCCTCACCCCAGCCGCGGCGCCTCACGATTTCGCTGCCTAACGATCTGAAGTCGGTCATGGCCGCCGACCTTCCCTCCAATATCGAGCTGTCGCCAGGCAGGTTGACTATCAGCGGAAAAGGGTCTGAGGGCATCATCAATGACCTCTATCTGCTTGCTCAGGCCATGCAGAACGACCTGGGCTCAATCCAGGCCCGGTTGGATCCGATGCCCGAGCGGAAGGAGGTCGGGGATCCAGAATTGAAGCGCCTTTTCGCCAGCCTTGCCCGCAGAGAGCAGAAGTAATTGGAGTAGAGAGATGAATCCTGAGCCAAGATCGACTTCTCGGGCTATGTGCGCCTCTATCGCTAGTGGGCTAGTGCGCTAGCTTTAAGTACAGCCATGTAAGGCTAACGCAGGTATGACTCCTGCGCTATTGTGCTAGTGCGCTAGTGTACGGTACTGGGTGAACTAGGGAACTGCTATTGCTCTTTCCCTGGGCTCGTGTGCTAGTGCGCTAGTGCTCTGGATTTCCCCGTACTCGGTCAATGTTGCTGGTATCTTGCAGCCTAGCGTTGGTTGGCTAGTGCGCTCGTGGGCTAGTAGGCTAGTCCTAGACACTGCATTGAGCCTGAGGGGCGCGTCTTACACCAACACTATCGTGCTAGTACGCTAGTGTATTGAACTGGCCGTACTCGGGAGCCTTTGTAGATCACCCCTGGTATAGGCTCGTATGTTAACGGTGCTGGTACGGCCGCCGCGACTTGACAGGTTGCGTCACGTCCACTAGCGCACTAGCTTACTAGCCCGCGAGTGTGCTGTATTTCTCTTGGCGCGATCAATACTGATATCGACAGCCTTGCGCTAGTGGTCTAGTACGCTAGTGCGCTTCTATGATAGTGGGCTAGTGCGCTAGCATCCTATAGAAATATTTCCAATGATCTTTGAGCAGCTGGCAGAAGGTCTATGATATTCATTCCTATGGAGATATTACGACTAATTGCCTACACTGACCCTTTACCTCTAATATAGCGGGCTAGTGCGCTAGGGCACTAGGCTATGGCAGCAAGTTGATAAGTTATATGATAGCACTAGTGCACTAGCGTACTAGCCCGCTGGTACGCTATACCTTTTCTGCGCGCTATCAATTTTGCTGGTGTCGTGCAATCCTACGTTAGTTTAGCTAGGGGAATAGTGCGCTAGTCTCCCTTCTCACTAGCGTACTATCTCGCTTGCCTACTAGCTGGCTAGTGTGCTATCTTTTTGTTTGAACCAAGCAGGAGCCTTTATGCCAAAGACTATTCTTACGGTTACCAGCCTCAAAGGTGGGGTTGGGAAATCAACTTCTGCCATTCATCTGGCGCAGTACTTCTGCCGACGCGGTCCGACCTTGCTCGTCGACGGCGACCCTAATCGCTCTGTGCTTGAGTGGTCTCAGCGCGGAGTCTCCTTGCCATTTACCGTGATTACCGACCGCCAGCTTGCCCGTGAGGCCGGACAATACGACATCATCATCATCGACACCAAAGGCCGGCCCGAAGAAGACGACCTCCGCGAGATGATTGAATACTCCGATCTGGTCATTGTGCCTTGCTTCGCCGAGGCCCAGGCCCTTGGTACACTCCGCCACTTGCGCGAGAAATTCCAGAAACTCAATTCCGCCAAGTACCGCATCCTTTTGACCAATATCCCACCGTTGCCCCAGCAAGATGGCCCCCAGTGCCGCGCGTTCCTGCTCGACCTGGAGATGCCTCTCTTCGATACCGCCGTCCGTTCCTTGAAAGCGTTCAAACGGGCGTCGTTCGCTGGCACAACCGTTGACCTGTTGCGCGACGACCCGCGCGCCTGTCTTGGCTGGTCAGACTATGTGGCCATTGGCGAACAGATCGAAGCCATTCTTGGGCTACCGGAGCTGAACACCGGGAGCACAGCTTCATCCGAACCAGAAACTGCACCACAGCAGGAGGCGTACGTTTAAGCCATGGCCAGAAGCAATTTCAGTGCCCTCAGTAGCCTGAAGAACCAAATGACCGCACCGCGCGTGGATAACGAAGAGGAGGTCTTGGTTGAGCCGCCGGCTCTTGCCTCCCCCAGTTCCACGCCTGCTGTTCAGTCGTCACGGGATTCAGCGCCCGTACCCACGCCAACGCCGATTGCGATATCCCACCGCCCGGCGCCCAAGCCAACTTCTTCATCTTCTCGGATGCGCAGGACGTTCACAGGACCCACAATCCAAATCAACGCCGACATCCCAAAGGATCTTCATCGAGAAGTCAAACTCCAGCTCGTCACAGAAGACCGATCCCTCGCGGACCTGCTTGAATCTGTTCTGCGCGACTACGTGAACAGAAACAAGAAATAGGCCACCCCGCATCATGACTACGAACTCTCGGCCTTCCGTTGTCTTTCGATCCGTAGTAGGGCAGGGAAGGGAACTGAGGCCGCTTCCGGCACTCGAGCCCGCGGAACTCCGGCTCGGCAATGGCCCGCCACTGTGCCCAACGTCTAGAAGAGCAGAAACCGCATCGCCACTTTCTCGTCAGAGTCGCGGCAGTTGGGTGAGCAATTGGTGCTCATCGATAGAGCCATAGCCGCGCCGCACAACCGCTCGCCTGTTCACCAGGGAAGAGAAGTACTCCACAAACAGCGACTTCTCCACAGCGGCGCCCCTCCGAATCTCGCATTGCGGGAACTTCCTGAATTTGCCCGCACCTGGTTACAAGAACTCTTGTTATCCTACTGATTTCCGGTGTCTTATGCGGCTTCCTTGTAATGAGGTGCGGTATTCTCGCTACCGCTGAGAATTCATTCCTCTCCTCATTAAATGAATTCCTCATATCCTACTGATTTCCAGTGTGTTATGCAGTTTCCTTGTAACGAGGTGCGGTATTTCTGGCTATCGCTGAGAATTCATTCCGCACCTGGTTACAAGAATTCTTCGTATCCGGCTGATTTATCATGCCGCCCGCTCTTTCTCTTGTAACGAAGTGCGGTAAACCAGTCCACAATCAGCGATCCTGCAGCTCCAGGCAAAGACGAGCAGCTTTATCTTATTGACTATGCGTAACTTAAAACCAACCAAACTTCCACTAAATGAATGCTGTCCCCATCGTAAGCCACATCCCGCACTTCATTACAAGAATACTAACCCATGTATATGATTTTACGACACATACCTCGACATCGCTCCCCTACGAACGCCTGTTCCCGTCCTCAACATCCCCCTCGGGTTC
>Ga0181520_10002867_pt1 | contig 31219 bp, 20 predicted proteins | sample PEATcosm2014_Bin_29_FD_132451 | JGI IMG/M metagenome (GOLD analysis project Ga0181520, IMG submission 132451) | Peatland microbial communities from MTU Mesocosm Facility, Houghton, MI, USA - PEATcosm2014_Bin02_30_metaG | ecosystem: Environmental > Terrestrial > Soil > Wetlands > Peat | place...
GAAAGGCGGCCCCAATAACGCCGGGGCCGCGTTAGCGACCCCGCTCAAGCCGCTTTGAGCGGCTCACACAATCAAGCCCCCGGCTCTGCCGGGGGTATTGACAGCAAAGGCGACGAGCCCCCCGACCATCAAGCCCGAACCCATCCTGACATTTCCGATAAATGTCAGGATGGATATGGATGCTGCTCCGTTGAGAACGAAGAGCAGTTTGACGCCTTCGAGTGCGAATCTTATGCCCTCGGTCCAATGCCAATTTGCCTGATTATCCGCGTTGGTCACAATCGAGCCTCTTCCCGAATCGATTGAGTCTATCCCGTCAGAGAGGAGAACGTCATTAATTCCCGCTCTTGCCGCCCAGTCCGAAGATCTTTTGCAGGATGTTTTTGTGATCGGCCGGGTGATCGCAGGTCTCCATGGGCGCGGTGCCGTCGAGGAAGGCCGCGTCGTAGGCGTCGGGGCAGGAGTCGTCGCTAAGCAGGTTGCTCACCTTGTCGAGCCGCACTACCTCTACGCCCTCCGGCGGCGAGAAGCTGTGCGTGTCGGAGTACTGCGGCAACTGCACGGCGCGCTTCATGAACTCCGCCCAGATGGGCGCTGCGGCCACGGCCCCAGCCAGTTTCACGTCGGTGTAGTCGTCGTTGCCCACCCAGACAATGCAGATCAGGTTGCTGGTGAAGCCGGCGAACCATGCGTCGTGGCTGGTTCCAGTCTTGCCGGCGGCAGGGTCCATGAATCCGCGGCGGCGCGCTTCGTAGCCGTAGCCGAAGTTCATCACGCCTTCCATCAGGTTGGTGGTCAGGTAGGCCACGCGCGGGTCCAGCACCTGTTTTGATGTCGGCGTGTAGTCGGTGACCACGTCGCCAGAGGAGGTGCGCACGCTGGCCAGCATCCAGGGGTCCAGATGCACGCCGTTGTTGGCGAACACGGTGTATGCGCCGGCCATGTCCAGCGGGGTCGCGTCATAGGAGCCGATGGCCACCGACGGCGTTCCGCGCGCATTCTTGATGCCCGCCTCGCGGCCCAGCGCGGCCACATTGTCGAATCCCACCTCGGAAGCCAATCCGATGGTGGCGTTGTTCAGCGAGTGGGCCAGCGCATACATGGCCGTCACTTCGCCGTGATATTCGTCCTTGTAGTTGTGCGGGTTGTACTCCTGCCCGCCCACATCGTAGCTGGTCGGCTCGTCGTTGAGAATGGAGACGGACGAGAAGGGCCTTGTTTGGCCGGGCAGAACGGTTCCCGCCACGGCCGTGTTGAATGCCGCCGCGTAGACAAATGGCTTGAAGATGGAGCCAGTGGGCCGCTTGGCCACCGCATGATTCACCTGGCTGTTGCCGTAGTTGCGTCCGCCGATCAGCGCCAGCACCTGGCCGGTGTGCGGATTCAGCGCCACCAGCGTGACCTGCGGGTAGAGAATGGTTTCTCCCGGCTTGCGATGCGGATGCATCTTGTCCACCAGCGAGTCCACATTCTTCATGCCCACTTCCACTGCGTCGGCCGCGGCCCGCTGCAGATCGGGGTCTAGTGAAGTGTAGATGCGCAGCCCCTCGCGGTTGAAGTCGCGCTCGCCCAACTTCTGCATCAGTTGCTCGTGCACCAGGTCAACAAAATACGGCGCCTCGCTGGCGTCTACGCTCTGCGCGGATAAATGCAGCGGCTCGGCCTTGGCGCGCTCCGCCTGATCCTTGGTAATCGCGCCGGTTTCCACCATCGAATCCAGCACCAGATTGCGCCTGTCGATAGCCCGGTCCGCGTGGCGGAAGGGCGAAAAGTAATTGGGCCGCTGAATCATGCCCGCCAGCATCGCGCACTCGCCCAGGTCGAGCTGGCGCACATCCTTGCCGAAGTAGGATTGCGAAGCCTCGCCGAATCCGTCAATCGAAAAGCTGCCGCGCTGCCCAAGGTTGATCTGGTTGGCGTACATCTCGAAGATCTGCTTCTTGGTGAAGCGATGTTCCAGTTGGAACGTGATGACGATCTCGATCATCTTGCGCTTCAGCCGCTTCTCCGGCGAGAGGAAAAAGCCGCGCGCCAGTTGCATCGTCAGCGTCGAGCCGCCCTGCTGCTTCTGCCCCGTGGTCACGTCGCGAACGCCCGCTCCCAAGAGCCGCCAATAGTTCACGCCGCCATGCTCAAAGAAGCGCCGGTCCTCGATGGCCAGCACGGCTTGCACCAGGTTCGGCGGAATCTCGTCATAGGTGATGAGCCGGCGCTTGGTGCGGTTGGCGTCCTCGCTCAGGCCGGTAATGAGCAGCGGCTCCAGCTCATAGCTGGTCAGCGCCTGGCCGTGCTCATCGGCAATCGACTGCACAACCCCCGACCCGATGCGGATGGTTGCGCTGTCCTGCGCGTGGTAGGACTGCGGACCGGGCCGCACGGTGATGGTCTGCACGCCTTCTGAAAAGGTTCCCAGCGGCGACGCCTCCGAAGCGCCATCCGGCGTGTAGCCGGCCTCGCGCAATTCGTTGGCGATCAGATGCACGGTCAGTTTCTGTCCGGGACGCACTTCGCGCGGCGCGGCAAAGATCTTGGCCGTGTTGGCAAAGATTGGCCCGTTCATCCGCTCGTCCACAACGTGCCGGTACTTGATGTAGTAAAAGCCAAAGACAAGTAAGAACACCAGCGCAAGCGCCGCAATCGTCGCGAGCCCAACGCGCAACAGCAGCGACGCCCAGGGACGCTGGCCCCCGAGCCTTGGAATCCTGATCTTCAACGCCATCGCCGCTCCTTGTAATGCATCTTCCAGCCTCTAGGTCTTTGACCGCATAATCTTGTGGCTTCCCACCCATTCCGCGGTGAAGCTGCGGAATGGATGGGGCACCCAGGTTGGTACAACTTCAAGCGGTCAGAGACCTCGCTACTAGCTTTTAGCCAAGTGCCCCAGTCTCGAAGGCAGAAATCTACCCTTCCACCTCGGTCAGCAGCGCATCTTCCTCGATGCGTTCCTTCACCAGCATCACCGCTTCATTCAACGCCACATCCACGCTGGTTGCCGTGGCCCTCGTCACCAATTCAACCTGGCCCCCGGCGGCTTTCTTGCCCACGTTGATGCGGTAGGGAATCCCGACCAAATCCGCGTCTTTGAATTTGACGCCAGCCCGCTCCTTCCGGTCGTCAAGAAGCACGTCCAGGCCCGCGGATTCAAGCTCGGCTGCCAGTTTTTCGCCGGTTTCCACGAGCAACGGGTCGCGCATGTCGGTCACTGCAACAACCACGGTGAAGGGCGCAATCGAAGCCGGCAGCCAGAAACCATTGTTGTCGTTCGACTGCTCAATGGCCGCCGTCAGAATGCGCTCGATGCCAATGCCGTAGCAGCCCATGATCGGCATCACTTCCTTGCCGTTCACATCCAGCACCCGCGCGCCCATACTCTCGGTGTACTTGTAGCCCAGCTTGAAGATGTGGCCGATTTCGACCGCCTTGCCCACCACCAGCTTGCCGTTGCAGGCGGGCTTAGGACAGTTTTCGCCTTCGTTCACTGTGCGAATGTCGGCCGTGAGGGTCCACTTGAAGTCGCGGCCCGGCGTGACGTTGCGGTAGTGGTAGTCCAGCTTGTTGGCGCCACAGACCATGTTCTTGCGGCCTTCGAGCGACTTGTCCACCACCACGGTTAACCCGTCTTCCAGCAGCTTCGCGTCGGGCTTCAACCCCACCGGTCCCAGGAATCCCGCCGGCCCGTTGAAATACTGTTCCAGCTCTTCGGCTTGCATCGGGCGAAGCTCCGCCGCGCCGGTAGCTGCCATGAGTTTCGTCTCGTTTACCTGGTGGTCACCGCGCAGAAAAGTCGCAACCCCGTGCCAGGTGTCCGGCTTGCTCCCCTTGGACGAAGACCCGTCCGCGGGGGCACCGGGCTTGCCCGCCGTGCCGCGTTTCAGCGCCATATACGCCACGCACTTGATGTCGGAGGATTCGGCCATCTTCAGGAAAGCTGCAATGTCGGTGATGGCGCCCATGCCGGGAGTCAGAATCAGCTCCGGCGTCCCGTCCCCGGTTGCCTCCAACTCGACCACCGGCTCCAACCGCGAAGTCGCCTTCTCCGTATTGGCCGCGTAGCCGCAGACCGGGCAGCTTGCGATCAGGTCCTCGCCCGCGTCGGTGTAGACCATGAACTCCTGCGACTGCGAGCCGCCCATGGCTCCCGAATCCGCTTCGACCGCCACAAAGTTGAGTCCGCAGCGCGAGAAGATCTTGCGGTAGGTCGCATCGTGCAGGTCGAAGCTCTTGTCGAGGCCCGCCTTATCAATGTCGAAGGAATAGCTGTCCTTCATCGTGAACTGGCGCACGCGCAGCAGGCCCGACTTGGGCCGCGCCTCGTCGCGGAACTTGGTCTGAATCTGGTACCAGATCTGCGGCAACTGCTTGTAGCTGCGCAGTTCGCCGCGCGCGATCGTGGTCATGATCTCTTCGTGGGTCATGCCCAGGCACAGGTCGGCGCCCTTGCGGTCCTTCAGCCGGAACATGTTGTCGCCCATGCCCGCCCAGCGCCCGCTCTCTTCCCACGGCTCTTTGGGCAGGATGGCGGGCAGAAAGAATTCCTGGCCGATCTGGTCCATCTCCTCGCGCACGATGCCGATGATCTTGTTGAGCGACCGCTGCCCCAGGGGCAGGTAGTTGTAGATGCCCGCCCCGAGTTGGCGAATGTAGCCGGCGCGGATGAGAAACTTGTGGCTGGCCACTTCGGCATCCGCCGGGGCCTCGCGAAGAGTGGGAATAAAGAGCTTGGACCAGCGTTGCATAGGAATGAGAGCGTACTTTCCCGCCGATCCGGCACATCCATCGGCGCAAGACAATTTTTCAATCGTATCTATTCTAAATGTTCGGGCAGTTGGGGGCGGGCGATCCCGACGCGGTCACAGGCGACTGGCTTTCTCCTGACCGCTGATTCCTGACCCCTGAGCCCTGCCTCTAAATCAATTCCACGCCCCACAGATCGTGCAGATGCAGCACGCCTTCGACCTTGTTTTCAGCGTCTACCACCACCAGCGAGGTGATCTTTCGCTCTTCCAGAATCGCCAGGGCCGTGGCAGCCAGTTCGCCCGCGGCAATCGTCCGCGGATGGGCGTTCATGGCTTCGCCCGCGTGACGGCTGAGGGCCGCGCCGCCTTCGCGCTCAAGCAACCGCCGCAAATCGCCGTCGCTGATCACCCCGCAGAGCCGTCCCTGGTCCTGCACCGTGGTCACGCCCAGCTTTTTCGACGACATTTCGTAGATCACGTCGGTCATGGGCGTCGCAGGCGACACAACCGGCACCTGGTCGCCCGAGTGCATCAGGTCGCGGACCTTGGAGAGCTGTTTGCCCAGCTTGCCGCCGGGGTGCAATTCGGCGAAATCCTCTGCCTTGAAGCCCTTGCGCAGGCTGACCGCAATGGCCAGAGCGTCGCCCAAGGCCAGCATGGCGGTGGTGGAGGCGGTCGGCGCCAGGTTCAGCGCGCAGGCTTCGCGTTCCACTCCGCAGTCCAGAGCCACGTCGCTGGCCTCGGCCAGGGTCGATTTCAAATTGCAGCAGAAGCTCACCAGCGCATCGCCTTTGCGTTTCAACGTGGCCAGCAGGCGCAGAATCTCTTCCGTCTCGCCCGAGGCCGACAGCGCCACCACCACGTCTCCCGGCATCAGCACGCCCAGGTCGCCATGCACCGCCTCGGCCGGGTGCAGAAACAGGGCCGGCGAACCGGTGGAACTGAGCGTGGCGGCGATTTTCTGCGCAATAATCCCGCTCTTGCCCATGCCGGTGACCACCACGCGGCCGCGGCCCTCGCCGCAGCGCAGAATCAACTCCACGGCCCGCTCGAACTCCGCGGCCATGGGTCCATCCAGGCGCGCGGCCAGCGCTTCAAGAGCCGCCGCCTCGGTGCGGACCAAAGCCGCCGGTTTCAAACAGTCTTGTTCAATATTGCGGTTCATCGGCTTTTGATACTACCACCTGCGGCGGGGCCAACCGCCTTCGGCTCGCCCGCGCCAGAAAGAAGGCGCGTTGGAATGTTCTTCCCCATTACAAATGGTTGGCCTGACTGCAGGCGGTTGGCCCAACCGTAGTTGGCACTTACAATAGGGCCGAGAGGTCAATTCCCGTGAAGCGCAATTCCCTGGTTCTCAGCGCCGTTCTGTTCATCCTGGCCACCTTTGCCTGGGCTGGCTGGGCCAACTTCGAGTACCGCAAACAGGCCGCCGAGCGGATTCTGGCCTCGGCCTCGCAAGCCGAACTGGTGCCCAGCGCAACCGGCGGTCCGCCGCAATTTATCTCGCCGCTCATTGACAAACCCGCCCCGGCACTCGCGCTCGAAGACCTGACCGGCAAAAAGGTCTCGCTGGCGGGCTACAAGGGCAAGGCCGTGCTCATCAACTTCTGGGCCACTTGGTGCGCCCCCTGCAAGATCGAGACCCCCTGGCTCATCGACCTGCGCAACCAATACGCCGCGCAGGGCTTCGAGGTTCTGGGCGTCTCCACCGACGACATTGACCTCGGTGATCCCGAAAAGCTGGGCACGGAAAAGAAGGAGATTGCGCGCTTTGTCCAGCAGATGCACATGCCCTACCCTGTGCTGATCGACGGCGACGCCGTGAGCCAGCCTTATGGCGGCCTGGACGAGCTGCCGACTTCTTTCTTCGTGGACCGCAACGGGATCGTAGTCGCCGCGCAACTCGGCCTGACATCGAAAGACGAGATCGAAGCCAACATCCGCATGGCGCTGGGGAACCAGGGAAGCGGAGCTAGCAGGGCAGCGAATTAGCAGGCTAGCGAGTTAGCAAGCTAGCGGGTTGGCTTGGAGCGCAGTTCTTGTTGAGGAAAGAAAATTGCCTGAAATAAAGTCTGGAATTCGTGTTGTTGCGGCTTTGACGATTGGGTTGGGCGGGCTGCTGGCTCAGGCCCAGATGTCCGCATCCCGCTCCATTTCCAGGGCTGCGGCCGTCGAATATCTTTTCCCGGAGCAGGTCACCGTGCCTGCGGGCAAGTCGGCCTCGGTCGCCTTGCACTTCCGCATCGCACCCGGCCTGCACATCAACTCCCACACGCCCGCCGAAGAGGAGTTGATTCCCACCACGTTTTCCATTCCCGAGGGCTCCGGCGTGCGCCTCGACGGGGCTGTTTACCCCTCCGGCACGGACTTCCACCTGCCTCTCGACCCCAAGACGAAGCTCAGCGTCTATACAGGCGAATTCACCATCCAGGCGCGCCTCGTCGCCGCGCCTGGCGATCATCTGGTCGAAGCCAAGTTGCGCTACCAGGCCTGCGACAACAGCTCCTGCATGCCACCGAAGACGATCATCGTGGCCATCGATGTAATTGGAAAATAGGAAACGCTGCTTTCTCGTGCCCCCAGGTGTTCGATTCCCAGTCAATTTACGGGGTAAATCTCGCCTGTAAGACGTTTATTTTGAATCACTTACAGATTAGCATTCTCGATGAAAAATCGATCTAAATTGTTTATTATGTGTTTACTATAGGTGATTTTGTGGCCATCTCCATGGGGGGTGGGGTCTCTCAGGGGTTCAGAGGGCAAAGATCAGGGGGCAGCGCGGCCCCGTTCCGCTGACTACTTCCATTGTGCGCCTGTGGAGGGTTATTTCCTGCAAGGAGCGGAGGGGAAAGTTCGTGGTTTCCCAGGTCTCAAAAGCGAGACCTGGGGCACCCGACCGCACCGCAGGTGCTTATGCCCCCTTTTTCTTCTCGACTTTGGCCCAGGAGTCTTTCAGCGGCAGGGTGCGGTTGAACACCAGATGGCCCGGCGTCGAGTCGGGGGTCGAATCGGGATCGAGGCAGAAGTAGCCGACGCGCTCAAACTGGAAATGGTCTCCAAGTCTGGCGTTGGCCAGAGAAGGCTCAAGCCTGGCGCCGGTCAGGATCTCAAGGGAGTTGGGGTTGAGATTGCTCAGAACGTCCTGGCCTTCTTCGACCTGGGTGGGATCGGCCTTGGCGAAGAGATGGCTGTAGAGACGGATTTCGGCCGAGATGGCGTGGGCGGCGGAGACCCAATGCATCGTGGATTTGACCTTGCGGCCGTCGGGTGAGTTGCCGCCGCGGCTCAGGGGATCATAGGTACAGTGCACCTCGAGGAGGTTGCCGTCCGCATCTTTCACTACGCTCTGGGCGGTGACGAAGTAGGCGTTGCGCAGGCGAACCTCCTTGCCTGGGGAGAGGCGGTAATACTTGGGCGGAGGAACCTCGCGGAAGTCGTCCTGCTCGATATAGATCTCGCGGGAAAAGGGCACCTGGCGGGTTCCGGCAGAAGGATCCTCGGGGTTGTTCAGGACTTCAACGAACTCGACCTGATCGACAGGGTAGTTGTCGATGACCACCTTGAGCGGGTGCAGGACGGCCATGGCGCGGCTGGCGCGGCGGTTCAGGTCGTCGCGCTGGTAGTGCTCGAGCATTTCAATGTCGGTTGCGCCGTTGGTGCGTGAAACGCCGATGGCGGCGCAGAAGGTGCGCAGGGCTTCGGCCGAAAAGCCGCGGCGGCGGATGCCGGCCAGGGTGGGCATGCGGGGATCGTCCCAGCCGCTGACGCGCTTTTCCTCGACGAGCTGGAGGAGCTTGCGCTTGCTGAGCAGGGTATAGGTGAGGTTCAGGCGATCAAACTCAATTTGCTGCGTGGGGAAGATGCCCAACTGCTCGATGTACCAGCGATAGAGGGGCTGGTGGTCGGCGAACTCCAACGTGCACATGGAGTGGGTGACGTGCTCAATCGAATCGGACTGGCCGTGGGCGAAGTCGTACATGGGGTAGATCGACCACTGGTCGCCGGTGCGCTGGTGCGGGGCGTGCAGGATGCGGTACATGACCGGGTCGCGCATGTTGAGATTCAGTGACGCCATGTCGATCTTGGCTCTCAACACGCGGCTGCCGTCGGGGAACTCGCCCTGCTTCATGCGCAGGAAGAGGTCCAGATTTTCCTCGATGGAGCGGGTACGATAGGGGCTGTCCTTGCCCGGCTCCGTGAAGTTGCCGCGATACTCGCGAATCTGCTCGACGGAAAGGTCGTCGACGTATGCCTTTCCGGCCTTGACGAGCTGCACCGCCCACTCAAAGAGCTGCGGGAAGTAGTCGGAGGCGTAACAGAGGCGGTCCCACTCAAAGCCGAGCCAGCGCACGTCCGCCATGATGGAATCGACGTACTCCTGCTCTTCCTTTTCAGGATTGGTGTCGTCGAAGCGCAGGTTGGTTTTTCCGCCAAATTCATCCGCAAGACCAAAGTCGATGCAAATTGCTTTGGCGTGGCCGATGTGGAGATAGCCGTTGGGCTCGGGAGGAAAGCGGGTCTGGACCTGGGCGTCGCCGTACTTTCTGGTGCGCACATCTTCGGCGATGATGTCGCGGAGGAAGCTGGGGGAGGCGGGAGCATCCTGAATGGGAGCGTCTTGATTTTGAACGGCGTGGCTGTCCGGATTCGAGTTGGTCATAGCTGCGTTTCCTTATGTACTGTGCTCAACCGAGCGATTCAAGGCATTTTTCGGCTTGGCGGATGCGCGCGAGGCAAAGCTCGCGGCCCAGCACGGCCATGGTTTCAAAGAGCGGCGGCGCATTCTTGCGTCCGCAGACGGCAACCCGGATTGGCTGGAAGGCCTGCCCGGCCTTTAAACCAAGCTGTGCAGCGGCAGCACGAAGAGCGTGGTCCAGCGAATCGTGATCGAAGTTGACGGCGGGAAGAACTTCCAGTGCGTGCTCAAGGACGCGCCGGGCCATTGCCGCATCGCCACCCTTCGACGGGATCAACTCCGCTGGGTCATAGGGCGCGAGTTCCTTTAGAAAGAAGAAATCTGCTGCGGAGGGGGCTTCGCCTAGAAGCTTGATGCGCTCGCGAATGAGCGGCGTGACGGCCAGCAGCTTTTCGGGCGAGGCGTCGAGGCCGGCCTGCACAAAGAATGGTTGGAGCAAGGGGCTGAGTTCGTCCACAGGCAAGGCGCGCAGATGCTCGGCGTTGAGCCACAGGGCCTTGGGATCGAAGGGGTCGGCGTCTGAAAAGTTGACTACGGCGTTGGCGCGGTTGATGTTCTCGAGAGTGAAGGCTTCCCGGATCTCGTCGATCGAGAGGAACTCGCGGTCGTTCTTGGGCGACCAGCCGAGCAGGCAGAGGAAATTGATGAAGGCGCCCGCGAGAAATCCGGCGTCGCGGTAGGTGGTGACGCTGACGACGGGGCCGTGCTTGCGCTTGGAGAGCTTGGCGCCATCGGGGGCGACGAGCAGGGGGAGATGCGCGAACTGGGGCGGCTGCGCGCTGAGAGCCTCGAAGATCAGCAGGTGCTTGAAAGTGTTGGTGAGGTGGTCCTGGCCGCGGATGATGTGGCTGATACGGAGATCGGCGTCGTCGACGCAGGAGGCAAGGTGATAGGTGGGAAACCCATCTGAACGCAGCAGCGCAAAGTCTTCGACCTCGTCGGCTTGCTTGGACTGCTCGCCGTAGACGGTATCGACAAACCGCAGTGTTCGGCCATCACCGCGGGGCACGCGATAACGCAGGGCGAAGGGCTCGCCGGCGTTGGCGCGGCGGTCGCTTTCTTCACGGGACAGCTCACGCATTCCGGGATTGAATAGCCAGGCGCCCTGCGCGGAGGAGTGTTCGTCAGCGTCCGCGTGGGCGGGGGTGAAGTCGCGATAGGCAAGGCCCTTGGCGAACATCGCTTCGGCCGCCTGGCGGTGCAGGGCAAGGCGCTCGGACTGCTTGTACTCTTCGTCCCAGTCGAGGCCCAGCCAGCGCAGCCCCTCGAAGATGGATTGCACGCTGGCCTCGGTGTTGCGCTCGACATCGGTGTCGTCCAAACGCAGCACCATGGTTCCTTGGGTGCTGCGGGCATAGAGCCAATTGAAGATGAAGGTACGGGCGCTGCCCACGTGCAGGTAGCCGGTGGGTGAGGGCGCAAAACGAACGCGGGGAGTCTTGGCTTGGGAGAGAGTATTTTCAGGCATCGGTAAGATGAATCTTTCTCTTTGATGCTAGCAGCCTTGGCCTTCCGCCCGCTCGTGGCGGGGCAGGGACCAGGGAACAGGGGACTGCCTGAGTTTGTGGATTCTGGACAATTGAAATCTCAGGAGCCAGCCACGACGGAGCACAATCCGCCAACGGACCTTGATTCCTGATCCCTGTCTTCAGTGCGATAGAGTGAGAGCGTGTCGGATAACAAGCTCATCATCATCACGCTCCTGGTCAAGCTGGGCGTGGCCGCGGCGGTGGCAAGCGCGCTGGCGCGGTCGCGCACCTTCCAGCGCTTGCTTTTTGCCGAGCATCGGCAGCATCGCCAGACGGCCGCTTTACTGGCGTTTTTCCTGGTGCCGCTGACGCTGGGCGTCTGGGTGCGGACCGTGGTGCCCAATTTTCTGGCCGCCGACATTTCTTTCGAGACGGTCATTCTGCTGGGACTGCTGCTGGGGCCGGGGTGGGCCATGCTGGGCGGAATCGTGCTGTCGGGGCCGGCGGTCTACCACCACGAATTTCTGGCGCTGCCGTTCAATGCCGCGCTCGGCCTGGCGGCGGGCACATTGGGCCGCTTTATGGAGATGGAGGAGATCTGGTCGTTTACGCCCTTCATCGACCTGAGCCTATACCGCTGGGTGCGCCGCAACCTGCGCAAGCCGCGCATTGATCGCCAGATCCTGATGCTGTTTCTGATCGCCGTGCTGGAGATTGTGCGGGAGTGGGTGGCACGCACCTATCCGCCCGCGCCTCGGCCGCGCTGGCTGTATGCGCTCAACACCGGCATTCCGGGATTGCAGGTGCTGGTGTGGCTGTGCGCGCCGATGGTGGTGGGCATTGCGCTGAAGGTGTGGAACGCGCTGCGCATCGAGCTGAAACTGGAGGAGCAGAAAAGGCTTCTGCTTGAGGCGCGGCTGGACGCTCTTCAGCGGCAGATCAATCCGCATTTCCTGTTCAACACACTCAACTCCATCGCTTCGCTGGTGCGCCTGAAGCCGGAGCTGGCCCGGGAAATGACGGTGAAGCTGGCCAACATTCTGCGCGCGCTGCTGAAGGACCACGATAGCTACGTGCCGCTGCGCGAGGAGTTGAGTTTTACCGACGACTACCTGGACATTGAAGTGGTGCGCTTTGGCGCCGACAAACTGCGGGTGGAAAAGGAGATTGATCCGCGCACGCTGGACGTGCTGGTGCCCAGCATCCTGCTGCAGCCGCTGATTGAAAACAGCATCAAGCACGGACTGGAGCCGCGCATTCATGGCGGGACAGTGACGTTGCGCAGCCGCCTCGAGGGAGACCGCGTGCTGATCGAAGTGGCTGACGACGGGGTGGGCATGGGCAACCGGCCGGCTTCTGCGCTGCACCGCGCGGGAGCGGGCATCGGAATGAAAAATGTGCAGGAGCGGTTAGAGGTGCTCTACGGCAACCAGATGACGTTCAGCGTGGTGAGCAATCCGGGGCGGGGCACCCTGGTTTCGATCGAGTTTCCGGCGCACCTGCCGGGCGGAGGCTGAGGGTTTTTCGGTCGAACTGTCGCGTTTCGAGATGGGCGTCTGAGCTTTCCCACCCTTTGTGCAAAGGGCGCACAAAGGATGGGGCACGGAGGCTTTTTGCGACGGATGGGAGAGCAGGGACTGCGATCTGCATGGGGTTCCCACCCTTTCCGCGATGAAGCTGCGGAAGGGATGGGGCACGGAGCGTCAAAGGCCGGGAAAGTGCTCTAACGCTGCGCTTCGAGAGCCAGCACAGCGTAGGCGGTGGCGGCGTCGCTCATGAACTGGCCAGCACTCGATTTGGGATCGCGATTCTTGTTGAGCGACCAGGCGGGCCAGGCGCCGGTGGTCTTGTCCTGGTTGGCGGTGAGCCACTCAAGACCGCGTCTTACGTGGGAATCGGTCACCAGGTTCTCCTCGAGCGCCAGCACGGTCAAGCCGGTGGCGTAGCCGTCGGAGCGGGTTTCAAGGGGCGTATTGTCTATTCGTTCCCAGGTTCCCAGATCGCTCAGGCTCCAGCCGCCGTCGTCCTGTTGGCGGTTGGCCAGATCGACGAGCAGTTCGCTGCGCTGCTGGCGCGTGAGCAGGCCGGGGAAGTGCGCCGAGGCCCAATATGCCACCAGCTTGTTGACCAAAGGCTGGGCGTCGTAATGGCTGCTCAAATAGTTGCGCAAGGCGTCCAGGTTGGGGGCGATCCTGGGGTCGTCGCGATAGTAGTCGGGTGCCTTGCCGATGGCGACCGCCATGAGCGCGGCCCAGTGGAACTGCGATTCGTTCGACTCCCAGGGCGCGTAGTTGAAGTTCTGCCAGGTCCATGCGCCCAGGTTGGGGCCGGTGCGCAACTGGAGGGCCCAGGCGTTGTCGAGCGCGATGCGGGTGGTGTCGCCCAGATGGCCGCGGCGGGTATCGTAGCCGAGCAGAATCACGGTGTTCAAGACGGATTCGGCGGCCCGCGACTCGACCTCCTTGCCGGCTCCTGAGACGGCATCGCTGTAGAAGGGCTGCATCTGGCTCCAGCCGCGCACACGCTTCTCAATACTGGCCACCATGGCCTGTTCCGGGGCAGGGAGAGCCTGCTCGCCAAGGGCGGTGCGGAGGACGGGCCGGGCCAGGGCGTAGGGAGCCTGGGTGTGACAGGAGATGCAGAAAGTCCCGTGGTCCTTCTGCGCGCGGTCCCAGCCCTGCCACCAGGTTTCGCGGGCGTCGAGATAACGCGCGGCGGCCTGGCGATCCCATCCGGCAGGGGCGGCGGGCTTGTCGGCGGCCAGGGCAGGAGCAGCGCAGAGAGCGGCTAGAAGCAGCAACGCAGTCAGCGAACGGGTGGGAAAACTGTTGTCGAACGGTTTGATGGTCCCACCTCCTGAGAGCACTTTCGGTCTCATCGTTTGCGGGGCGAGATGGAGTGTTTGGCCTCCCACCCTTGAATCAAAAGCGATTCAAGGATGGGGTGCCCAATGTTTCTTGAACACGTGAACCGAAAACGCAGATTTCTGACCGCGTGATTTCGAACTTTGAGTCCGTGGTATCCCAGGTCTCAAAAGCGAGACCTGGGGCACCCGCAGTTGGCGCAAGATCAATCGGTCAGAGACCGTGTGAGCCAGAATAAGCCAGACGGAAGGCGCTGCGGGATTTTATTCGCGGATGGGGTGGAGAGATCATCCCGGGAGCGTTGGTTTACGGCCGTTCAAACCGGTTGCTTCGATATGCACAACCATTCGCGGTATTCTCTGAACATGGTGCGTTTCACGGTGCTGGCGTCGGGGTCAAAGGGCAACAGCACAGTTGTCTCCGGCGGACGGACGCGGATCCTGGTCGATGCGGGACTGAGCTGCCGGGAACTCTTCCGGCGCATGAGGCTGATGGGCGAGGAACCGGAGACGCTGGACGCAATTATCGTGACTCACGAGCATTCGGACCACGTGAACGGGGTGGCCGTGACTGCGCGCAAGCTGGGCATTCCGGTGTATTTCACCGAGGGCACACACCGAGCGTGGATGCGCTGGCTGACCCCGCGCCGGCAGATGACGTATGCGCAATGGCTGGAGCAGTGCCGCAAGCAGGCTGCCGAGCGGCAGGCGGAAGCCGATGCGGCAGAGGCGGAGTGTGAGGCGGACGAAGAGGAGGCGGTGCAGACCGGTCCGGGTGCGAACGGGATCGATGTGAGCGGCGTCGCAGATGCACAGGCCGAGGTGGTCCAGCCCGAAGCGGCTTCCGAGCCAACTCCTGAGCAGCCCCCGTCGCGCAAGGAAGACCCCGCGTGGCTGCCGGCGGTGGAGTATTTTGAGGCCGGCCAGCCGTTCGAGATCGGCGACATCGCGGTCAGTCCCTTCACCATTCCCCATGACGCAGCCGATCCGGTGGGCTTTGTTTTTCAGTCTGAGGGAGTGCGGATGGCCTTTGCCACCGACCTGGGATACATTCCGCCCAACGTGAAGGCGCAGCTCAAGGGCGTGGACCTGCTGCTGCTCGAATCGAACCACGACCTGGAGATGCTGCGCGACGGCCCCTACCCCTGGTCAGTGAAGCAGCGGGTGCTCTCCAGGGTCGGCCATCTGTCAAATGAGGCGGCGGCGGGATTTCTGGAAGATGGCTACGACGGCCAGGCCGCCTACGTGATCCTGGCGCATCTGTCTGAAAGCAATAATCTGCCGGAGCTGGCGCGGGTGACGGCGGAGCGCGCACTGAGCGGCCGGGCAAGCCTTTTGGCCAACCGGCTGTTGCTGGCGGCGCAACACGAACCGCTTTCCCCTATTACTTTTAAATAAAGTCAGATACACTAGAGGATACGGGCATCACTCTGTACCAGGTAGATGGGCAAGGGAGACGCCAGGGCATTTCGTCCTGGGCGAGGCTGAACGAATCGACGGGTAACCCTGAATCCGGACCGGACGATTGAGCATCAAACGTTGTTGAAGCCTCCCGTTGCCGCGTGAGCCGCGCAAAAACATGGCGGTCGAACACATCCTTTGCAAAGTGAGTCTTTCGTTTATGGCAAGTACCCAATGCACAGACAGAGTCGTAGGCGCCATTCTGGCAAACTGGCGATATGACATCTCGGGGATATACCCGGAGATGCGCAAGGACTACGAACAACATTTCGCCGATTGTCCCCACTGCCGCGCCCGGCAGAAGTTTCACCGCAGCCTGGATGTGACGCTGGCCATTCTTACTTCGCTGGCGGTCTTCTTCTTCCTCTTCGCACTGGCGGTGCTGAAACACATCAAACCACTGGAACACGTAGCGTTCAACGTTTTCGGCCTGGATATCTCCGACATGTATCACATGCTGGTGTCGGCCGGTGTTGCGGGGCTTTGTTTCTCAGTGATTGCGCTGGGGTTGGTGCTGATGGCCACGCCGGCGTCTTCTTACCTGGGTGGCATCGCGGTGGAGCGCGCCAAATTGATCGAAGAGCACCTGCCCGCGGCCATCAAGTCGCTGCGCCCGCGCTAAAGCAACATCTGCGCTCAAGAACTTCAGGGCCTCCCGCTTGCGGGAGGCCCTGAAGTTTTCGAGGCTGTGCTCAGCGCCCGGAGAGGGATTCGGTATAGCTGAGGTCTGGGCGAATCAACGCAGGCCATTGGTGGGTGCCGCCAAGCGCCAATCTGGCGAGCCGGAGATAGGTTTCGGGGCGGAGGACATCGCCTGAGCTTGCGTCGCGCTCGTCCAACTGAAAGTGCAGTTCCCTGAAGACCCATCGGTCTCCACTGCGTGTCAGTATCGCTGAAAAACGCAGGGGGTGATCCGACTTCCTGGAGCGGACCGCGCCAACAGTGGCAATCCAGGCTACATCTCCTGAGGACCAGACGACGGAATCGTCGGCGGCAAAGCGGAAATCCCCCCAGTCCTTCCAATCTTTCCTGATGAACTCAGTTGCCGCTGGATAGCCGCGCGCCCACTCGGCAGCGTTCGTTCCCTGGATGAGGATGTCGGCGTTCTTCGCGAACAACCGGTTCATGAAAGAGTCGAGGTTTTTCGGGTCGCGTTTGATGTACCCATCCTGGAAGGCCCTCAGTGCAGTGAGAACCCCCGAGCGCACCTGGGGCGGCGCGTCCCCCGCCTGCTGCAGGTACTGCATGCGGGCCTCTCTTGAAGCGGAACTCTTCAGGTGCAGGGACGAGATGAAGCCGGATACGAAGCCGCCCAACACGAGCAGAACGGCCACCAGTACAGGAAAAACCCTCCTACGATTCAACTGGAGTCCCACTTGCGCTTTCTCCCAAGGCAAAAACACGAAAACCTACAAAGTGACAGGCAACAACTTTACCGCTGCGGGCGTGCTGGGGTAACAGCGCTTGAAGCAGCGAATGAAGGTTCGATGAGAGAGCGTAGCACGCGTCAGCGCACTGGGGGGTATTCCAATTTTGAGATTGACGTTACCAAAGGATAGGGTTATGGGTGACTCGCGTGCGGAGGAAGGTCTGCGGAAACTCCTGGCGGAAAGGCAATGAGTACTGGGTTGTAACCGGCGGGCCTCGAAGCTGGTTCGAGCCCAGGCCGCGGGCGTTGCAATCGATCGATGTAACTGGGTGCTTGTGAGAAGACAAGAAAAGACGAAGCCGCAAGGGCTTCGTCTTTTCTTGTCTGAGTTATGGCGGGAGTTACTTGACCAGAGGCACGCGCAGGTCGCCGCCGGTCATCTGTTTGGGCAGGCCCAGGTCGAGAATGTTCAAGAGCGTGGGCGAAATGTCGCGCAGCGAACCGTCGGAGCGCAGGCGGTAGCGAGGAGCTTCTTCAGCTACGTAGATCATGGGTACGGGGTTAGTGGTGTGCGCGGTGTGCGGAGCGCCGGTGACCAGGTCGACCATCTGCTCGGCGTTGCCGTGGTCGGCGGTGATCAGCCAACTGCCATTCTTCTCCCGGATGGCCTTATAGATGCGTCCCAACTGTGCGTCAACGGCCTCGATGGCCCTGATGGTAGGTTCGAGCTTGCCGGAGTGGCCCACCATGTCCGCGTTGGCGAAGTTGGACACAATCAGGTCGAAAGTGCCGTCGTTAACGGCCTTGACGATGGCGTCGCCGATGGCTTCGGCCCTCATTTCAGGCGCTAGATCGTAGGTAGCAACTTTCAGCGACGGAATCAGCACGCGATCCTCGCCGGCGAAAGGCGTCTCAATGCCGCCGTTGAAGAAGTAAGTCACGTGGGCGAATTTTTCAGTCTCGGCCACGCGCAGGTTGCGCAGGTGATGCTGGGCGAGAACGTTGGCCAGAATGTTATCCAGCGACTCGGGCGGCATGATGAGCGGCAGTTCATAAAGCTTGTCGTACTGCGTCATGCAGAGGTAGTAGATGTTCTTGGGAATCTCCGTGCGGGGGATGGCCTGATCGAGCGCTTCCCAGCCGTCCAGTTCGCGGCCGCCGTTGGCCAGGCCGCTTTCGCGCGTCAGCACGCGGGTAATCTCGCGAGCGCGGTCCGCGCGGAAGTTGAAGTTGATGCAGACGTCTTCGTCGCGAATCTGGGCGACCGGCTTGCCCGCCGCATCGACCACCACGAAGGGAACAATAAATTCGTCGGTGACGCCGTTGTTGTAGCACTCCGTCATGCGCGCCACGGGGTTGGGGTAGGCGCCGCCCTCGGCTTTGCCGGGGACCATGGCGTCGAAAGCCTTGCGCTCGCGCTCCCAGCGCTTGTCGCGGTCCATGGCGTAGTAGCGGCCGTGGACGGAGGCGATTTTGCCCACGCCGTATTCGCGCATCTTCTGCTCGAGTTGGGCGATGTAGGTTGCGCCGGAGCAGGGCGGGGTGTCGCGGCCGTCCATGAAGCAGTGTACGAAGACGCGATGCAGGCCGTACTCGCGCGCAGTGCGCAGCAGGGCGTAGAGATGCTCCAGTTGCGAATGAACGCCGCCGTCGGAACACAGCCCGAAGAGATGCAGTTGGCGTCCGCCTTCGCGAGCGCGCTTCATGGCCTGCACGATGGCCGGATTCTTGACGAACTCGCCGGACGCGATGGCGGCGTCGATGCGCGTGATATCCATCTGCACGATGCGGCCGGCGCCGATGTTCAGGTGACCGACTTCGCTGTTGCCCATCTGCCCGTCGGGCAGGCCGACAAAGTGATCCGAAGCCTGAATCAGCGTGTTGGGATACTCGCGCAGCAGCTTGTCGTAGGTGGGCTTTTTGGCCAGCGCAATGGCATTGTTCGAGGTTTCGGCGCGATAGCCCCATCCGTCGAGGATGGTTAAAACGAGGGGACGCTTGTAGATGGACACGTAGAAAACACCTCAGATCAGATCGAATGTACCAGTCTCAGGATAAACCGCCGGGGCTGTCCGCTGTGCGTGGCTTGCATCACAGGCAGTCGAATCGTTTCGCACACCTTCAATTTCGGGTGGAAATGGCAAATTCGATTCGGCTTGTAAGGATCGACCCAACAAAGAACTGTCATCCTGAGCGGAGCGCAGTGGAGGTGAGATGACAGCCTGAGTAAGATGACGGTCTAAGTAAGATGAAAGCCGTAAAAGCAAAGAGAGGGAGCCGAAGCTCCCTCCCTTTCTCTCATCCGTTGCAACGTTGGTGCTGATCCACGGCGAAGCCAGTTGGCCGCACCGCAGGTGCTTAGTCGTTGTAGTTGAGGCTTTCGAGGCCGAGATAGACGGCGCCGGAACCCAGCTCCTCTTCGATGCGGAGCAACTGGTTGTACTTGGCGATGCGGTCGGTGCGGCTGACCGAGCCGGTCTTGATCTGGCCCACGCCAGTGGCGACAGCCAGGTCGGCGATGAAGGTGTCTTCGGTTTCGCCGGAACGGTGGGAGATGACCGAGGTGTAGCCGTAGCGGCGGCCCAACTCGATGGCTTCCAGGGTTTCGGTGATGGTGCCGATCTGGTTGAGCTTGATGAGAATGGAGTTGGCCGCGCCCTCTTCAATGCCGCGCTGCAACCGCTTGACGTTGGTGACAAAGATGTCGTCGCCCACCAACTGGATGCGGCCGCCGATCTTGTCGGTGAGCAACTTCCATCCGGCCCAGTCGTCTTCGGCGAGGCCGTCTTCGAGAGAGACGATGGGATACTGGCGGGTCCAGTTGTCGTAGAAGGCAACCATCTCTTCGCTTGAAAGCTCGCGTTTGTCACTCTTCTTGAAGACGTACTTGCCGGTTTCCTTGTTATAGAACTCGCTGGAAGCGGGATCGAGAGCGATGGCGATCTGTTCGCCGGGCTTGTAGCCTGCCGCCTCGATGGCTTCGAGGATGAGTTCGATGGCTTCGGAGTTGGATTTGAGTGAAGGAGCGAAACCGCCCTCGTCGCCGACGGCGGTGTTGTAGCCCTTCTTCTTGAGCACGCTCTTGAGGGTGTGAAAAGTCTCGGCGGCCCAGCGCAACGCCTCGGAGAATTGCTCGGCGCCCACGGGCATGATCATGAACTCCTGGAAGTCCACGTTGCTGTCGGCGTGGGCTCCGCCGTTGAGCACGTTGAGCATGGGGGTAGGGAGCACCGAGGCGTTGACACCGCCCAGATAGCGGTAGAGGGGAATTTCGAGGGTCTGCGCGACGGCCCTTGCGGCGGCCATGGAGACGGCGAGGATGGCGTTGGCGCCCAGCTTGGCCTTGTTCGGCGTGCCGTCCAGGGCAATCATGGTCTGGTCGATCAATCGCTGGTTAGCCGCGTCGAGGCCCTCGAGTTCCGGCGCAATGATGGTTTCAACATTGGCCACGGCCTGCAGCACGCCCTTGCCCAGATAATGGCTCTTGTCCCCGTCGCGCAGCTCCACGGCCTCGTGCTCGCCGGTGGAAGCGCCCGAGGGCACGATTGCACGGCCCAAAGCGCCACTTTCCAGGATTACGTCAGCTTCCACGGTAGGATTGCCGCGCGAGTCAAGAACCTCGCGCGCACGGATGGCAACGATTTCAGTCATATCGGTCCTCATGATGCGATGCCGCAGCCGGTCATTCAGTTGGGGACGGCAATCCACGGCAAGAGTTTCTCCGGCAGCGCTTTGAATCGTGTTCAGAAGCTCTTGCACGATCAGACTCTCCTCTCCGTCCAATGTTAAAGGGGGGTGTTCCCTAGGGATTCTAGCAAATCGAGCGGCAGAAGCCAGTGTAATGGTAAGCCCTGGCGGCCCGGATTGCTGCCAATCCGGACGGCGGCCCCCCAGGAGTAGGTTGCCTTTGTTGATTCGTGACGGTCATGGCACCCGACCATGGAACCGCTATGGCGCTTCCCGCCAATGCGCGGTAGCCTACCATTGGGTGAGTTGGCGCATGGCTGTAGCTGTGGAAATGACGGCGCAACTCCCGTGTCCCAGTGGGGTTCGAAGAGTAGTAGGGAAAGTTCTGCCCGCGCGTGCGAAAAAGGAGACCTTGATGAACCGGCCGATTCTTGTGTGCGCCCTGTTATTGGTAACCGCAGCCGCTCTGACAGCGCAGGAGGCGAGCCAGACCAGCCCCTACGAGGGGACCTCGACCCCTCCAGCGGACGATACCATCGAGACCAGCAGCACGCCCCAGGCGAAGCCCCCGGCAGGGCAGCCAGCCGCCCCGCAGCAGGCGCAGCCCTCCCCGCAGAACCAGTCACAGCCCCAACCCCAGTATCAACCGCAACCGAGCCCGGTCGATCCCTCAGTTAACTACCAAGACCCGGACGGCGGAGTTGTGCAAGTGCAGCGGAGTGCGCCCGGGCAGGCCGCATTGACCGAGCGCTCCTACGCCACCGACCCGGATGGGGACATTGTGCACCCGCATCCTCTGCGGCCCGGCGAACTGCAGGAGGGCACCACGATCCGCGTGCGGCTGCTGCTCCGGCTTTCGACACGCACCACCGAGAAGGGCGAAGCCTTCCGCAGCCGGGTGGCGTCAGACGTGCTGGCGGGCGGCCAGGTGCTGATTCCTGCCGGATCGGAGATTGACGGCCGCGTTGTGGAGGTTTCCAGCGGACACGCCGGTGGGCGGGGCACAATGCGCCTGCGGCCGGAGACGGTGATTCTGCCCGACGGCTCCCGCTATCGCCTGAATGCGGAAGTGACCGGAACGCCCGGGTCAAAGACGCACGTGGGCAGCGAAGGGACCATTCTGCCTGACTCCCGCTTGAGGCATGACAGTATCGAGTATGGCGGGGCGGTGGGAGCCGGCGCGACGACCGGTGCTATCGTGGGCGGCCCGGTGGGTGCGCTGACCGGCAGCCTGATCGGCGCCGGCGTGGTTACGGTTCACCTGCTGGTCAGCCATCCGCAGGCGATTCTCGAGCCGGGTACCACCATGCTGTTCACGCTGACCGACCGTCTGAATCTGGTGCGCGAACGGTCGAGCCTGAACTAGCTTTTTGAGAGAGCAAGAGAGCGGCAACGGGTTCATCGACTCCGCAGGCCATTCCTCCCGGCTGCTAAGCTCTCCCCTTGCTGAGCGGAGGGCTTGGCGATGGCTGGGATTCAGACAGTTGGCGTGGTGGGTGCGGGAACCATGGGTTCGGGAATTGCCCATGTGTTTGCCCGTGCAGGCTTTGACGTGCTGCTTTGCGATGTGGAGCAGCGCTTTCTGGACCGCGCTCTTGCGCAGATTCGCGTCAACCTGGGGCGCGAGGCTGCCAAGGGCAGGCTGGCCGAGGGCGAGATTGGGAGAGCTTTGGCGCGCATCCAGCCTACGCTGGACCGCGAGGCGCTCAGCGCGGCGGACTTTGCCGTGGAAGCCGCTTCAGAGCGGTTCGAGGTGAAGGCGGAGATCTTCCGCTCGCTTGACCGCATTCTGCCGGAGAGCGCAGTTTTGGCTACCAACACCTCTTCCATCTCCATTACCAAACTGGCCGCGCAGACCCGCCGTCCGCAGCAGGTTGTCGGCATGCACTTTTTCAACCCGGTGCCGGTGATGGCGCTGGTGGAGATAGTGCGCGGATTGGCGACCGGGGACGAGACTTTCGCGACCGTCCACGCGCTGGCGGTGAAGCTGGGCAAGACGCCGGTTGCAGTGAATGACGCGCCGGGCTTCGTCTCCAACCGCGTGCTGATGCCGCTGATCAACGAGGCGGCGTTTGCGGTGATGGAGGGCGTCGCCACGCCGGAGGCCGTGGACCAGGTTTTCAAACTGGGTATGGCGCATCCGATGGGCCCGTTGACCCTGGCCGACTTCATTGGCCTGGATGTGTGCCTGGACATTCTGCGCGTGCTTGAGGAGGGATTCGGCGACCCGAAATACCGGCCTTGCCCGCTGCTGGTGCGCATGGTGGACGCTGGCTGGCTGGGGCGCAAATCGGGAAGAGGGTTTTATCGCTATGACGGGTAGCGAAGGGCTGGCATTTCACCCGCGGCGCGTGGAACCGAAAGCCCGCCCGCAACGTATCACTCTCCAAGCGCCGTCCCTCGGCGTCCAAACATCATGCAGACGTTCTCTGATACCCTCGGACAGGTTTTTCGCGCCATCATGGCCAACAAGCTGCGCAGCTTCCTGACCATGTTCGGGATTGCCTGGGGGGTTGGGTCGCTGCTGGTTCTGGTGGGTCTGGGCGAGGGCTTCCGCTCTGGCCAGCACCGGCAACTGGCCACCTTCGGCAACGACCTGGTGATGATGTGGGACGGCACCATCCCGGCGCTGGCCAATCAGCACACCGGGATGCGGCCTTACCAGTTCACCCTCGGCGACGAAGCCTCGCTCCGCGCTCTTCCGCAGTTGCGTGCGGTAACCGCGATCCTGAGCCGCAACGATCTCTACGAAGTGAGTTCCTACTCCAGCACGTCCGGGCAGGTGTGGGGAGTGGAGCCGAATTACCCCGAAATCCGGTTTATGCCGCTTGCCGAGGGGCGTTTTGTGGACGCCAACGACCTGGGGGAACGGCGGCGCGTGGCTGTGCTGGGGTCAAAGAGCGCCACACTGCTGTTTCCCGGCCGGCCCATGCTGGGCGAAACCATCACCATCAACGACATCAGCTTCACGGTGGTGGGCCGGGTGAGCACCATCAGCCGCGGCAACAACGACGGCGACAACCAAAAGGTCTACATTCCGCTCAGCACCATGCAGGAACTGTTTGCCATGAAGGGCGACAATGTGGCTCGGGACGCATTGAGTTCGATCCAGTATCAGCCCGCCACCAAGGGCGACACCACGGCGGCTGTTCCCGCGGTGCATCGCGTGATCGGCGAGCGGCACGGCTTCGATCCTGCGCTGAAGGACGCCTTCAACGAGTGGGACACCATCGAAGAAGAGCACATGATCGGCGCGATCTTCAATGCGATGGACGTCTTCCTGGGCGGGGTGGGGATCGTGACCTTGGGGCTGGGTGCAGTGGGCATCATCAACATCATGCTGGTCTCAGTGACGGAGCGGACGCGGGAAATCGGGCTGCTGAAGGCCATCGGCGCCACCAAGAGCGGCATTCTGGCGCAGTTTTTCTGGGAGGGGTTGCTGCTGACGGGAATCAGCGGGCTGATCGGGATTGCGGTGTCCGCGGGATTCATGTGGGTGTTGCAGCAGGGGCTGACAGGCAAGATGCCGGGGTGGGATCCGCCGCGGCTGGTGCCCTGGTCGGCCGGGCTGGCGCTGGGAGCGCTGGTGCTGAGCGGCGTGGCGGCAGGGCTTTATCCGGCCAGCAAGGCGGCGCAGATGGATCCGATCGAGGCGTTGCGGCGGGAGTGAAGAGAACAGGGGACAGGGAACAGGGAACAGGGATCGGCTTTCAGCGACTCAGCAATCCTCCACACTGGACCGCAGATTTCCAGCGCGTAAGTCCTGTGGCGGAAGTGAGTTCGGTCTGAGTCGAAGGGATTGGTGACTGATCCCGAATCAAAGATCAGTGATCACTGTCCACTGTCCACTCGAGAGGATGCAGCACCATGTTGAAGGACATACTGGGGCAGGCGTGGGAGGCGATGGTGTATAACCGGCGCCGCACCGCGATCACCATGATCGGCATGGCGTGGGGCATCGCCACGGTGGTGCTGCTGCTGGCATACGGCGCCGGGTTCAGCCGCGCCATCGAGGCTATCTTTGCGCAGTGGGGCACGAACATCGTCGGCTACTTTCCGGGCCGCACCAGCGAACAGGCGGGGGGCGACAAGGCGGGCGTGAAGGTGCGCTTTACCCTGGACGATGTGGATCGCACGTCGAATACCGTTCCCGGCGTTTTCCATATCTCGCCCGTGGTGTGGAAAGACGTGGCGGTGCAGAACGATCTGCACAGTTACACGTGGACCGCCAACGGGGTTCGCTCCGATTTTCAGGACATCTGGAAGCTGGGGACCGATCAGGGGCGTTTCTTCAACGATGCGGAGGATCAGCAGCGGGCGCACGTCTGCGTGATCGGGTCGGAGGCCAAAACCAAGCTGTTCTCGGGCGGCTGGGCGCTGGGCGAGACCATCCGCATGAACGGCGTGATCTTCACCATCGTGGGCGTGCTGAGTCCCAAGATGCAGGAGGGAGACAACGACGATCGCAACCGGCAAATCTATGTGCCCTTCAACACCATGAGCGACCTGAAGGACACGATGTATCTGGACGGCGTGTGGTTCAACTATCGCGGCAACCATGAACTGATCGAAAAGAGCCTGCGGGAGTCGATGGGTGCGGCGCACCACTTCAAGCCCACGGACCACAACGCCATGTACGTGGCGAACCTGATGACGCAACTGGCGCAGTTTCACATTCTTTCGATTGCGCTTGAGGTGCTGCTTTCGATGGTGGGCGCGCTGACGCTGGGCATTGCCGGCATCGGGCTGATGAACATCATGCTGGTGGCGGTGCAGCAGCGCACCCGGGAGATCGGCGTCGAGAAGGCGCTGGGCGCGCGCAAGCGTCATATCCTGACACAATTTCTGGCCGAAGCCCTGGCCATCACGGGCGTAGGCGGCCTGAGCGGCATTGCGCTGGCCTATCTGGTGTCGCTGGTGGTGGGGCGCATTCCGTTCTATAGCGCGCTGGCCCAACATGCCGAGGACGCGGACATCCGCCTGATCATCTCGCCCGCCTCGGTGATCGTAGCCACGGTGATTCTGGCCATTACGGGCCTGGTCAGCGGCATGATTCCTGCCATTCGCGCGGCCAACCTGGACCCGATCGAGGCGCTGAGGTACGAGTGAGGCAGGGATCGGCAATTCCTGGCTGGGAGACTGGATGGACGTTTCCATCTCAGGAACGGCCCGTTCACTCCGCAGCAGTCAATTTTTGTGGCTCGCCGACCGTCCTTCACTGCTTAACCGGGCATCGCTGGAACCAAAGAGGGTTATGGCTATGATGGCGCGCGGACTTGAAATTGTTGCCGGGGCGGTACGAAACTCATATCGCGGAGTGCGTGCAGCTTGAAGACATAGCGCCGCTGAAATCGACCCAGGTCTGTGACCGGATGAAGAAGTTTCATTGAGTTCATGCTTTCCCAGGTCTCAAAATCGAGACCTGGGGCACCCATCAGTGGTACAAAATCAAGCGGTCAGAGACCTAGCCGCGATCCATCCCATAGAAACTCTTGGCCTGAAGCACGATCCCGTCCAGGATCAGACGCATCGTAATTGTCAGGCTCGGAGAGCGAGACTGGCAGGCAGCGCAGCGACAATTACGGGACAAGCGAGTAACTCATGGGCATGGTGTTCGCGGCGGGCCGATGAACAAATCCGGGTATCATGGAGAAGTGCTTGTTGTTGGAGGAGAGTTTGATGAAGATAGCACTATCATTTTTGGCATCTTGTGCCTTTTTCTGTCTTGGGGCCGGCCCGGCTGTCTCCCAGGAAAGGGCGCCTGCGATGCCGCTGATCACTCACGACCCCTATTTCAGCGTGTGGTCAACAACCGACAAGCTCAGCGATTCCGACACAACTCATTGGACGGGCAGCGCTCAACCCATTGTTGGTCTTGCGCGTATTGATGGAAAGACGTATCGCTTCATGGGCCGCCACCCTCACGATGTCCCCGCAATGCAGCAATCCGCAAGCTCGATAACAGCTACGCACACTTATTATGAGTTTCAGCAAGATGGCGTGAAGCTCGGTCTGACTTTCTTTACTCCCGCCATGATGAACGACCTTGATATTCTCTCGCGCCCTGTGACTTATCTGACATGGAGCGCGCAGGCTACCGATGGAGTCCGGCACCAGGTCTCGGTTCTCCTCGATGTGGATCCGGTGATTGCGGTCAACGATCGTAGCCAACAGGTTGTGTCATTTCGCAATCAGACTGCGCTGCTGAACGTCTTGTCTGTTGGGTCTCGCGATCAGAATGTTCTCAACCGTTCCGGGGACAATCTGCGCATCGACTGGGGGTATTTCCATCTGGCGGTTCCCAAGAATGAGGACTCGACCATGGCGACTGCGCCCCGTGCAGAGGAGACCTTTGCGGCTCGGGGAGAGCTTCCGGCGAGCGACTCGATCGGCATGCCTGAGCCTGCCGAGCGGGAAGGTTCGCACCTGGCAGCAATCCTGGAATTCGGTTCGGTCAGCGCCCAGCCAGTTATGCGCCACCTGCTTGTGTCTTATACCGAAGAGTTTGCCATCCAATATCTGCAGCGGAACCTTCGACCGTACTGGCAGCGCAACAATGAGACAGTCGAAGAGATGCTTGACTCCGCCGAAAGGCAATATGCGAGCCTGGATGCACGCGGCCAGGCATTCGATGCGGAGTTAGCCGCCGATTTGACCAGGGTGGGCGGGGCACACTATGCGGCGATAGCGATCCTGTCTTATCGGCAGACGATTGCCGCACACAAACTCGTGGCCGATGTCAACGGCGATCCGATGCTGTTTGCGAAGGAGAATTTTTCGAACGGCTGCATCGCCACCGTCGATGTGCTCTATCCTTCCGCCCCATTCTTCCTGTTCTTTCAGCCGAAGTTGCTTGAGGCGCAGTTGCTTCCGGTGCTCGAATATTCCGCGCTCGCCCGCTGGAAGTTCCCGTTCTCACCCCATGACCTCGGCCAGTATCCATTGGCCAATGGGCAGGTATACGGCGGCGGAGAAAAAACTGAAGAGGATCAGATGCCGGTTGAGGAGAGCGGAAATATGCTCATCCTGGTCGACGCCCTGGCGCGCGCGGAGGGGAATGCGCAGCTTGCGGACCGCTATTGGCCGCAACTTACAGGCTGGGCGCAGTACTTAAGGGCTAAAGGCCTCGATCCTGAAAATCAACTCACTACAGACGACTTTGCAGGTCACGTTGCCCACAATGCGAATCTCTCCATCAAGGCGATCGACGCACTGGCCGCGTATGCCGATCTTGCGCATCTGCTCAAGCACGAAAGCATCGACGGAGAATACAGCGCCTTGGCAAAGGGAATGGCAGGCAAGTGGGCGGCGATGGCCGTCGAGGGCGACCACTACAAGCTTGCGTTCAACAGCCCCGGCACCTGGAGCCAGAAATACAACCTGGTGTGGGACAAGGTCCTTGATTACAACTTGTTTCCAAAGAGCATTCGCGACAGCGAAGTGGCCTTCTATGTGAACAAGCTCAACCGTTACGGCCTGCCGCTCGACAGCCGCGCCGACTACACAAAACTCGACTGGAGTGTCTGGACTGCCACGCTGGCATCGACCCCGGAGCAGTTCAACTCGATCATCGATCCAATCTACCGCTGGACAAACGAGACGCCCAGCCGCGTCCCGTTGACCGACTGGTTTGACACCAAGACCGGCAAGCAGATTGGCTTCCAGGCGCGCAGCGTGGTTGGCGGTGTTTTCATCAAAGCTCTGTCCGACAAGGAGCTGACAGCGAAGTGGCGGGCCAAAGTGGCCTCGCACGAGTAGCGCGCGGCGGCCTGAGTAACCGGATCAAGTCCAAGCGGAGTCATCGGCGGATGGCGCTCTTCGGTGAAGAAGAACGCCAGTTTGCTTCTCCGTTTTGCGCGGAGTGATGAGCCAGCCAGAGACGCCGCACTCCGATCGTGACTTCTCGCGGCAGACTGTCCGCTGCCCTTGGTCTCGGTCCATTTTGGATAGGAATGCCCAAGAGTTACATCTTTTCAAAAAGTTTCAGAAAGTTTTCTTGCCACAGGCCCCTCTTGTCATGCAGCATAGTTTCCAGCATCTCCCGCCGGTTGATCCGGCCAACGCACTATTCAGCGCCCTCTGCAATCGAAAAGTCCAGAAAATGGGATCGAAGAACTCGATAAGCGCCCTTTCTTGAGATTCTCTGAGCCATTTCCCTGTCAAAAATGCAATCAAAGAGAAGGGCGAAACTGCCGATGTCCAGAGCATCCGGTCGAATGCCTGGTAATGGAGAGCTTCTCATGGTCAGAAATTGGAAACTGGCGTTCAGTGTCTTGTTGGCAGCAGCTATCTGTTCGGCGAATCTGGCTTATGGCCAGGCGGTCGAGAGCGGCCTGCGCGAAGCCTCAACGGTAGCTTTGGCCGGCGACGATGCACCGGCAATCCCTGCGCGCATCGTTCAGGCAATCAATGAATCAAAATCGGTTGCACTGCGAGGCAATACCCACCCCTTGGCGCGTGCCGAGTTTGACCAGGGTCTGGTCGATCCTCAGTTGCCCATGGAGCGCATGACCCTGCTTCTGAAGCGCAGCCCGGAACAGGAGGCCGCGCTGGAAGCGTTCATGGCCCGCCAGTTGGACCCCCACTCCTCGGACTTCCACCACTGGCTCGAACCAGTGGAGTTTGGCCAGCTTTATGGTCCCTCGGAAACGGATATAACCGAGGTTAGCAGTTGGCTCCAGAATCATGGCTTCACGGTGGACAAGGTGAGCAACAGCCGCCTCTTCATCGAGTTTTCAGGGACTGCGGCGCAGGTCCAAAAGGCGTTCCAAACCGAGATTCATCGCTATAGCGTCAAAGGCGAGGAGCATATCGCCAACAACGCCGACCCCAGCATTCCCGAGGCGCTGAGCCCGGTGGTGGCCGGGGTGGTCTCGCTGCACAACTTCTTTGCGCAGCCGTTGCACCGCGATTTTGGCACCTTCCGCCGCGCCGGCAAGACGGGGAAGTGGACGCCGGAGAGCGAAAGCGTGGTGGCCAAGCCTCTGTTCGGAGTGGGCGTGACGGGTGGGACTGTTGAGTTGGTGGCTCCCTATGACTTTGCCGCCATCTATAACGTTCTGCCGCTGTGGAACGCGGGCATCGACGGGACCGGCCAGACGATTGCCATCGCCGGGCGCAGCGATATCAGCCTGACGGATGTGGCCAACTTCCGTTCCGCTTTCGGTCTGCCCGCCAAGGCGCCGACCATTATCACCAACGGCGCCGACCCCGGCGTTCCTTCCTCCGGCGACAAGACGGAAAACACGCTGGACGTCGAATGGTCCGGCGCCGTGGCCAAGGGTGCGGCCATCACGTTCGTCACTACGGCCAGCACCAGCACCAGCGATGGCGCCGCCGCCTCGGCGCTCTACATCATCGACAACAAGATCGCGCCCGTGATGAGCTACAGCTATGGCTCCTGCGAACTGGCCATGGGAAGCACGGGAAACGCGTACTACAACACTCTTTGGCAACAGGCAGCCGCGCTGGGAATCACCGCCCTTGTGGCCACGGGAGACCAGGGGGCGGCGGCCTGCGACGGCGGACAAACAGCGCCCTATGGCGCCGAATTCGGTCTGGCGGTGAGCGGAACTTCCACCACTCCTTATAACGTGGCCGTCGGCGGCACGGACCTGAATTGGGCGAACAACAGCGGCACAATCTATTGGAATTCCAGCAATAGCACGACAAACTATTCTTCCGCGCTCGGGTATATCCCCGAAGTCCCGTGGAATGGCACGTGCGCCAGCGATTCGGTGGATGAACTTCTCCAATTTACCGCGAACGGCTTCGACGACGAGCAAGCCTGCCAGTATATGTTTAGCAACAATTTTGATATTGGTCTGGTCAACGTCGCTGGTGGCACCGGCGGCAAGAGCGCCTGCACGGCGCCCACATCCAACACGGTGGCAAGCTGCGCGGGCGGCTATGCCAAGCCCTCCTGGCAAGCGGGAACCGGGGTTCCGGCCGATAGCAAGCGGGACGTTCCCGATGTCTCGCTCTTTGCCTCGAGCGGCGCGTTGAACTCGGCATATGTGATCTGCGATTCAGAGAGTACGCCCTGCACCTTCACCGACGCCACCGACGCTCTTGCGCAAGGAGTTGGCGGCACCTCGGTGGCTTCGCCGGCGATGGCCGGCATCATGGCCCTCATCAATCAGAAGGCGGGTTCGGCGCAAGGCAATGCCAATGTTACTTTTTATGCCCTGGCCGCCAAGGATAACCGCGCCAGTTGCAACTCAACCAGCGTTGCTTCGGGAAATGCGTGCAACTTTTACGACATAACAACGGACAACAATGCCGTACCCTGCGTGCCGGGCGACCCCAACTGCACGCTGCACCACTCGACAGACAGCGTTGGCATCCTGAGCGGCAACACCTCAACTGTGGGCTATGACCTTACCACCGGCCTTGGTAGCATCAACGCGAAGAACCTGGTCAACAACTGGTCAACGCTCAGTGCGGCGCCGGTTGTGTCTCTGACCCCGGCGACGCTCACTTTTGCAAGCACCGTCGAGGGTGTGAGCAGCGCGGCCCAGGTAGTTACGCTCAAGAATACCGGCTCGGCAGCTCTCGCAATTTCCAGCGGCGGCATTACGGTTTCGGGCACGAACTCCACTTCGTTCAGCGCCACCACAACCTGCACGTCCACGGTAGCCGCGGGCAGTTCCTGCACAATTTCCGTCATCTTTACCCCGAAGGCGACTGGGACATTGACCGCGACGCTTAACGTTGCCGACAACGCTACCGGCTCGCCGCAGAAGGCTACGTTGACCGGGACGGGCGCCGCCGCAACGCCGACCGCAACGCTCACCCCGGCGACGTTGACCTTTGCCAGCACCACGGTTGGCTCGACGAGCGCGGCCCAGGTGGTGACGCTGAAGAACACTGGGACCTCAACCCTGACCATCACCACTGGCGGCATTACCTTGAGCGGCACCAATGCGAGTTCGTTCA
>Ga0181520_10002868_pt1 | contig 31218 bp, 31 predicted proteins | sample PEATcosm2014_Bin_29_FD_132451 | JGI IMG/M metagenome (GOLD analysis project Ga0181520, IMG submission 132451) | Peatland microbial communities from MTU Mesocosm Facility, Houghton, MI, USA - PEATcosm2014_Bin02_30_metaG | ecosystem: Environmental > Terrestrial > Soil > Wetlands > Peat | place...
CGGAAGAGTTAGAACTTCGGTTTCAAACCTTCCCATCTGGCTCGTTGACGCAGCCGTATGAGTAAGAGCTCTTCCCCCTACAACCTGTCTCATAGCAGGATCAACGGAAAGACGTTCTGCATCGTTAGTGTCTTCATATCCCGCAAGCCTGCTGAATACGGATTGCCGTAATTGTGCTGCCAAACTATGCTGTTTGTTCTTTCCAAATCTGCTATCTTTCAGGCAGTTTGCCGCAATGTCAGTCAATCCCAATGCGTCATCAAGTTCACGGTAAGCAAGAAGTCCAGCGTCGGAAGTTAGGGTTGAACCATGGAATTCAAGCCTTAAACTTTTATCAAAATCGACTCGTAATGCCTGATTTTGGCTTTCACCCATTGAATCCTCCAGTTATGAAGGTTTTTAGTGATCTAATTCCTATCCTGACATATGATTATGCCATGTTTCCTCTAAGAAAACAATATTTCATCTGGGAAATGTGGGTTCATATGAAAATATTATGAAGATATATTAAATCAGGAGGTTATTTATGTATAAGGCTATTATGGCAATTTTTCTTATCGCAGGATTTTTCTTTTTGCTAAGCTGCTCGCAGAGTCCTGCAAAACCTGACGAAACAGCAGCTCTAATTGCGGAGAACCAGAGCCTCAGCAATCAAATCGATGTCCTTAATGAGAAGATCATGAGTTTGACAGCTAGCAAAGAATCGATCGAGTCGAATGCACTGACTTACAGCAATCTTGTCAAAGACCTTCGGGACCAGCTTACGACGAAAGAGACAACTGTGAAAGAGCTTGAAGATAGCGTGAGAGTTACCTTCGTTAGTGATATTTTCTTTGACGAAGGGAGCGACGTAATCAAACCCGAGGGGATAAAAGCCCTTGACGCAATTGCTGCAACCCTTTCTTCTGTTAAAGACAGGGAAATAAGGGTTGAAGGCTATACTGATGACGTACCTATAGCGCCGAAACACCAGTGGAAATTTCCGTCTAACTGGGAACTATCTACAGCGAGGGCCGGCGCCGTTGTAAGACATCTTGTTGATAAGGGAGTAAAACCTGAAATTTTAAAATCGGCCGGATACTCTAAATACAATCCTGTCGCCTCTAACGATACTCCGGAGGGCAGATCTAAAAACAGAAGGATAGTGATTGAACTGGTCCGGCTGGATGCAAGGGCCAGGTATAAATAAACTTCCTGAACCCCCATATGTTTTAGAAGCCGCCGGTCAATGATTTTTTATTTAAATTTTGGCCATGCGGCTTCTTTTATTTCTTGCCAATTTGATTAAACCTTTCCTGCTCTTTACAATAAATTAATCTTACAAAACAATGTATGGAATGGTTTGAATGAGATTTTTGAATTCAGCGATTGTTTTAATTTTTATCGCTTCTTTCGCTTCGGCATTTGCAGGTTCGTCTCCGCTTGCAGAAAACGGAGTGCTGGATCTTTCTCACTGGAACTTCAGCAGGGATGGAATCGTCAAGATTTCCGACGGATCAGCCTATGGCTTGAACCCGACATATTATGACAAGGAAAACGATTCGGCGGAATATTACCTGACAATCATCCTACCGGTCAGCAATGAAAATTCGGCTCAGCCGGGAAGTCTTGCTTTAACCGTCCCTCCTCTCCTGTCGCCCTATTATTTCTGGATTAACGATAATATCGGGCTCTCGAACGGGTATAATTACATTGCACGCTGGAAAGTAAATTACTATGATAAAAGTAATATTTTGGGTGTTCCGGACAAGCTCAATCGCCTGAAATTGTACCTGAAAATATTTAACTATTCGAATATTAAACTGATCAGGGAGCCGTTATTGATAGGTCAGGAAAACGAACTCCGTGAACAAAGATGGGGAGTTTTATTCAGGGAAGGTATTATTGACGGAGCTCTATTTTTGATCTTTATATTTACCTGCCTGTTATTCTGGATCGGGAACAGGAAAAATTACGGATTATTAATGGTCGGCTTTTTCGCTTTCTTTCAGGCCCTTAATTTAATAGGAAAGGGAGAAACGCTTAATTTTCTCTCGGATATTTCTTCGGACACTCTCATTAAAATTCAAATTGTCTTTAATTATCTAAAGCTTTCTCTGATAAGCTTATTATTTATAAACCTTTTCTTCTATAGATTCAGAAAAGCCGCTTTCAGAATAATATCAGGTATCTTTATCCTTGTTTTAACATGCATGATCCTTCCTGTCAACCTTGTATTTCTGAATTATCTTCTGCTGGCTTATTACATTCTGTTATTGGGCATCTTATCATTCTTTATTTTTATCTCCGCTTATTTCATTAAAAAAGAAAGGCGTAAATCCATTACAATTTTATTCAGTACATCAATTTTATTATTATCATATCTGATCTATATGATCCAGAATAAATTATATATTTTCAGCCTGTCAGTTATTTTTGTCGGTCAGCAGGATAACCTTGCCTATGGAATTCTGTTATTTGTAATTACTAACACTTACTATCTTTATACAACATCATTAAAAACAAAAACAGAGACTGAAAAATCTCAGGTAATTGAAGGATTTGTTTCAAAATACAACCTTTCTAACAGAGAACGGGATATACTCAGGCTCCTTGTTCAACGGTACAGCTACAAGGAAATCGCACGGGATCTTTTTATTTCAAATAAAACCGTTGAAACTCATATATATCATATCTACCAGAAAACCGGTTCAAAAAACAAAACCGAACTTATTGATATGGTTCAAATAAAACAATAAATCGATCCCTTTCCCGGGTTCGATCCGAGTTATCTCTGGTCCTTTTCCTTTTTTTCAATAGTCCTTTCTATTTCCCAGAACATTGACAGGGCTTTCCTGAATTTGTTTTTCCCGCGGTCGTAAACCGCTTCGGTATTTTCAATTTCTTTACCGAGTTCAACTTCCAGGAGAGATGACTTCTTTATCGAGAGTACCTGCGATGGATAAACGCTGCGGTGCCCGGTCAACAGGAAACTTATGACGCAGGACATTGCCGCGTATGGGGCTATTTTAGGGCCGAAAAGTTCGACTGCCATAATACTTGCCGCTATCGGGGTATTAGCTGTACCGGCCAGGAGGCTCACAAACCCCAGGGCGGCAAATGTCGAGATGCTTAATTTAAATAAACCGGCATAAAAAGCTCCCGCAGTCGAACCTACGAAGAAAACAGGTGTGATTATGCCTCCGCTCCCCCCGAAGTTAAGCGTTATGCTTGTAAACACCGATTTCATCAAAAAATCGTACCAGTTTACCGGATTTCCCTGGAGGCAGGATTCGATGGTATCCAGCCCGAGTCCAAGGTATCTGCCAGAAAGCAGGAGTGTAAAAATAACCAGAATACCTCCGCCGATAATCCCTTTTAAAGGCGGCCATATATTATTCAGTTTGTTTGAAATATTCTTTCCGAGTATCATGGTTTCTATGAGTAAAAAGGAACATAAACCGAAAAATATACCTGCCAGAAGGACTTTTAAAAAGAACATGCCGCTGAAATCCGGAATAAAATTCAGCTGATTATGGAAATAGGTTACTCCAAGGGCAGATGATATTTCATAGCTGATTATCCCTGCCATAAAAGACGGGAGGAGGACGTCGTAAAGGATACTGCCTATAAAAAGGACCTCTATTCCAAAAATCGCCCCTGCTATGGGAGTCCCGAAAACAGCCGCGAATCCTGCGCTTATTCCGCATATGACAAGCTTTTTCCGGTCTGAGTCATCGAACTTGAAAATATCGGCGAATAACGACGCAAGCCCTGCACCGATCTGTGCGCTCGGGCCTTCCTTGCCGGCGGAGCCTCCTGTAGCCAGGGTAATGATCGTTGCCGCCAGTTTCACAGGAACAACCGCCGCTTTTATCCTTCCGGAATTTTTATGAACAGCTTCTATGACCTTTTCAGTCCCATGGCCTTCGGCATCGGGAGCCAGGTATTTAACGATGAGCGCACTCAGGAAAAAAGCAGCCGGTAGGAATAGGAATGTATAGGGAAATTTATGAGCTGTTTCAGTGCTCCAGTTTAAAAGTTTTAAAAATCCTGTGGTTGATAAACCGACTATTATACCTATAACTGTTGAAAGGAATAACCATTTGACAATACTTATAAACAAAACTGTCTGCTCTGAAATCCTCATTTTCATCGATCAGTCTATCTCCTGTATTTAATTCGAACAAATTCTCTTTACAATAGTCCTGACATATGATTTCCTTTTGCCGGGATCATTAAAATAATTTTCAAAATCGGGAATTGTTTTCTTAGCCAGAGGAGGATACATAACAGCCCCCCTTATTTGAAAAAGCCTCAGATAGATTTCCTCTTCGTTCATATCTTTTGATATAAGCTTAAGAACATTAAGGTTTCTAAGCACAATTTCGTTTTGTAATTTTATTAGCTCAAGGATATATTCTTTCCGGATCATCCCTTTTAATGCGATTTCTTCGAAATAAAATAAGCCGATAAGCGCGGGGTAATGCCAGAAAATTTCCAGCATTTTATCAAAGAGGGCAATAAGTTTATCTGTCGGATTTTTCACGTTTTCCATCGATTCATAAATTTTGCTCATTACATTAAAATAATTTTTTTTTAGCGTTTCCAGTATCAGATTTTCTTTTGTTTTGAAGTAATAATTCACAAGGCTGACATTTTTCAGCCCTAGGAATTTACCGACTTTCCTTGCCGTCATTCCCTCAAACCCGTCTTTCCCGATTATTTCCATTGCAGCGTTGCGGATTTCATCTTTAATGAGTTCCCTGGCTTTTTTTTGAGTTTCCATATTATTTCCTTTGGTATTTTTTCCGGCTATATTTAATACAACGCGTATTAATGATAAACAAACTGACATTTGTTGTCAAGCTTGCCGGCAGAATCCCGGACTTTACTATTTTAAATGTAATGTGTAGCCTTTCATGAATTAATGGAGGAATGAAATGGGAGATCAATTTTTCACCACCAATCAAAATTTTGGGAGTGACATGATGTGGAATTATGGATTCGGACCTGGTATGATGGGATGGTTTGGATGGGGAGGCATGCTGATGGGCTTGATATTCTTATTAATATTGATTATGGTGGTCATTATCCTGACAAGATCAATAAAAGGCGGCAGCTTAATTTCCCCTACAGCGGATACTCCACTGGATATTTTGAAAAAACGCTATGCGAAGGGAGAAATCTCCAAGGATGATTTTGACAGGATTAAGAAAGATCTGTGAATTGACTAATCAATGCATTAATGATTGAATAAATAATTCTGAAAGCTGAAAACCCCGATTCCGGAAATATAGCCCAGAATAGCAAGCCAGGATATCTTTTTAACATATCTGAAGAATTCGACTTTACCTATACCCATAACCGCGACGCCTGCTGCCGATCCTATTATTAAAATGCTTCCGCCAGTGCCTGTGCAATAAGCGATCAGTTCCCAGAAATAATGGTCGGTAGGAAAAATTGAAACCGGGTACATACCAATCGATGCGGCGACCAATGGGACATTATCGATTATAGCAGATAGGAGGCCTGTTGCCGCTGTTAGAATTGTAACAGACTGAAAGGTACTGCTTGCCCATGTAGCCAGTTTTGACAGGATTCCGGCGGTTTCAAGAGCCGACACGGAAAGGAGGATGCCGAAAAAAAAAAGTATCGCACTCATATCCGTATTTTTTAATGCCTGTAAAACTGAGAGACTGTGTTTCATGTCATCTTCCTTATTTTTATGCATCAGTTCTGTTAAAACCCATAATAATCCCAGACCGGCCAGGATACCCATATACGGAGGCATATGGGTCAGGATTTTAAAAACTGGGACTGAAATCAATACACCTACGCCTGAAAAAAATATTATATTTCTTTCAACCGGATGTATATCAGTTTGAGAATTTTCAGTTAAAGAGCTAATTATACCGGTATTGTGTAACATCAATGTCGAAAGTATCAGAGGAATAAGCAGATTTATAATGCAGGGAACAATAAGGCGTGAAGCAGTATTTAAAGCAGTAATCCTTTCTCCTATCCATAGCATGGTTGTTGTTACATCACCGATAGGAGACCAGGCCCCTCCCGCGTTTGCCGCAATAATAATAATCCCGGAAAATATCATCCGGTTTTCCGTATTGGAGACTAATTTTCTCATAAGCATTGTCATTATAATCGCTGTTGTCAGATTATCGAGTACAGCGGAAAGGAAAAATGTTATCAGCGCCATTGCCCATAACAGCTGCCTTGAAGTTTTTGCGGATATCCTTTTTATAATAATATCAAAGCCATGATGAGATTCGATCAGCTCGACGATAGTCATAGCACCGAGAAGGAAGAACAGAATACCGGCGGTATCGCTTAAACCTGTATTAAGTTTTTCAAGTACACCGGAATATATCCCACGATTTATAATGAGGAATAGCCAGCAAAATACACCTGTTAGCAGGGAAAAAGCCGCTTTATTTATTTTCAGCATCTTTTCAAAAATTATCAGGGAATAACCAGTCAAAAATACTATAACAATGATCATATTCATAAATCACCATCTGCAATACTAGTATTGTTATAAAACAATATTTTTAAAACGCATATGTTTATAGAAATTTCTAAGATAAAACAGGAAATTTTATAAAATTATTGCCATCAGTGATAATCACTTATGCTTTTTGGGAAAATCAGTGATAATTCCTGACCATATCTTGTGTAATTCAGTGAGTTTTCCTGATCATAGATTTCATAGTTATTGATAAAATATTATTAATGATATATTGAATAGAAAGGGATGACAGTATGTTAAAAGTGGCGGTTTTTATTTTCTCCTGCGGTTGCCTTATGTTTGCTCTTTTCTTCAGGGATTTAATCTTACCGGGCTTGATATTTTTTGTGATCGGGACGGCAGGGATCATTTATTTTTTAAAAAAAATATTCGAATAAAATTATCGGAGGTAAACATGAAGATTGGTTTAGGAGGGCTGCTTATTATTTTAATTGCAGCCTTTGTGTCATGTTCAGGAAGCGTAAAGCAGACAATTCCGGCTGCGGCCCCGGCTGTAACGAATTCATCCCCGGTAGAAACGAATACTGATGCAGCGGATGATTTCGATTCTGCCTTGACGGAATTCAGGAATACTACAATGGATATACCTTTCAGCCTGAAGTCTGCAGACCTGAACCTTGATAATTCAAAGTACTATATTAAAAATCAAAGTATTGAAAATTTCATGAAAAAATCATTGATCCCTGTACTGACGAAGGTAATTAAAACTATGTCTTCTGACAAAGTTGTTGTTATCAGCGGGTATGCTTCGAAAATCGGCACGGAAGAACCGGGTAAAAACTTTATTGGAAATATTGCCCTGTCAAAAGACAGGGCCCAGGCAGTGCTTGATTACCTGCTGAAGAATACCGGCTGGGATAAATCAAAATTCAAGATCAAATTTTACGGATCGTCAATGCCTCTGTCTGGGATTGATCCGGCGGATTTAAAAAACTGCAGGGTCAGTATTGATATAGAATAAAAGGTAACTTCCCCATACACTCCTCCTAAAAAGGCCCCGTTTTTTTATAAAACGGGGCCGCTTTAAAAAAATTCTTATGAAAGTAAAAGGAGTTTTTATGAAACAGTTTATTACATTTATTGCATCCGGGTATATGCTGATTATCCTTGGAAGTTGTTCCACTATAAAACCCGAAGAATTCAATAAATTAAAATCGGACAACACTAGTTTAACAGCCGAAAACCAAGCCCTGAAAACAGATAAGGCGAACCTTGCAGCTGAAAATCAGTCATTAATGAACGATCAGAATCAGAAAAAGAAAGATCTGGACACCCTTCAGGATGCCAGGGACAAGATGCAAAATTTACTGTATATATACTCGAATGATAATGTGAGTTTAAAGAACCTTAGCGACTCGACAAAAAATTCACTCGGAAAGCAGGTTGAAAATCTGGAAACGTCGATAAAGGACAGGGATTTGAAGATCGCCAGTCTACAGGATGAAATAACCAACAGGGATAGCCAGATAAGCGATCTGCAAAAAACCATTAATTCGCTTTCTGAAAGCCAGGCAAAACTGCTTCAGGAAAAAAACCTTGAGATATCGAATATTACTGCCACCCATAACAAAATGGAATCGGCTATGCAGGCTGAACTGGCTTCCGGAGAATTAAAAATCAAGCAGATAGGAGATATCCTGAGTGTTGATTTCCAGGATAAAATTTTCTTTGATTCAGGTAGTGCCGATATTAGAAATAGCGGAAAGATGACGCTTGACAAAGTTGCCAGGGTCTTAAAGACTATTACAAATAAGCAGGTACGGATCGAAGGGTATACGGACAACGATCCAATAGCCCCGGGGTATCAATGGAAATTTCCGTCAAATTGGGAATTATCCACAGCAAGAGCTACAACGATTGTCAGATATCTGCAGTCCCAGGGGATCGATCCATCTTTACTGAAAGCGACAGGATACGGTGAATATAATCCGATCGCTCCCAATGATACCGCAGAAGGGAAAGCACAGAACAGGAGGATTGTAATCCTGCTTGTCCCACTGGATGAGAGAGCCAGGTATAAATAACATTCGAATAATAAATAAAAACGGTTTCCCCTGTCCAGCTTATATTATATGGACAGGGGCAGACTGTTTATAAATGAAATATTTATTAAATGGGGTTTTTATGATTTATCTTCCCGGTGTTTTATTAAGTCTGTTTGTCGGACTAATTCCGGCTGTTATTGGATTCATGAATAAGCAGGTTAAAACCGGATTAACAGGATTTGTTACCTGTTTTATTTCTGGGTCGATTTTAAGTTTATTAATTCCTGTTTTAATAAATTTGTTTTATGCCGATAAGAATATTTTTGTGATAAATTCATTGGTATTCGGGTTAGTCGGTTCAGTGGCTTTTGCGGAACACTTCTCCAGGAAAATTTTAAATAAAAAGTAGTTTTACCGAGTATGATAATTGAAAGAAAGTTTAAGAAATTCTTTATAATTGAATTATAAAATTTTATTCAGATTGTGTTTGGCAAATAATTCCAAATCTTTTATTCGCCATTTTCACATTATATGATTTTTTATTATACATCTACACATATCTAAGAATTTCCATTACGCAACTTTTTGTCCATCTACAACTACATTGTTGACAAAAATCAATTCTCCCCTTACCATATGACTAAATACGTACTTTTAGTCACAGAGTATACAGAGAGGTGTTAAGTATGCCTAGAGCATGGAGCGATAGAGAAAAAGGCCTTATAAGGGACGCAATGCGCAGCGAAGGATTGAAGCTCTTCGAAAAATTCGGCCTCCGGAAAACCACCGTGGATGAAATATCTAAAGCTGCCAGGATATCCAAGGGGGCTTTTTACTTTTTCTATCAATCCAAGGAGGAGCTGTTTTTTGATATAATGGAATCCCTGGAAAGTAAATACAAGGGCGAGATATATGGAAGCATCATCCCCCCGGGCAGGTTTACCCGGGAGGGTTTCAAAAATTTCTTCAGGAAACTTATCGCCATCCTGGTTGAAGTACCGATTTTCAAAGGGATAAATCCGGAAGATTACGAATACCTGAAGAGGAAAATCCCCGAAGAAACCCTTAACAGGCATATCGACAGGGATTTCGGTGAAATGGAAACTCTTTTCTCCTCCTGGATGGAGCAGGGATTTATAAGGACGATAGATATTAAGGCTCTTTCAGGGGTTTTATTGTCGTTGTTTTACTTAAGCATGCACCGTGAAGATATCGGAGCTATAGACTTTTCGGCAAGCGAGGAGCTTATTATCGACATGCTCTCAGGATACCTGGTTATCGGAGAATAAATATGTATATATTATCTCTTGCTCTCAAGAACATCCTGCGCTACAAGAGAAGGACAATCCTGACCTTTTCGATATTAGTCTTCGGCATCGCCCTTTACATATTCATGACCGGTTTTATTAAAGGCCTCAGCGCCCAGGCCTTTGAAAACCAGATACAGTTCGAATCCGGGGATTTCAAAATAAGGGCTAAAACTTTCGATGAAGAGACTCCCTACGATATTAATAATTTCATGACCGACTACAGGAGTGCGGAGGCTGTTCTTAAAACAAAACCATATGTCAGGTCGTTTACGGAAAGGGTTGAATTTAAGGCAGAACTCGACAATGGCAGGGTTTCCTCCCCAGTCCTCGTGGTTGGGATCGATAAGGGCAAAGATAATACTGTTTTCAACCTTACAAACTTTATCTACAATGGAGAACTCATGCCGGGCGGGGCGGTCCTGGGCAGCACCCTGGCCGGCGATATGGACGCCTCCGTCGGTGATACTGTATATATAACCTTTCATAACGGCCAGGACATGATGGATTCCATTGACCTTGAAATAACGGGGCTTGTAAAGTCGCCCGACCCTCAGGTAAACGGTTCTACCGTTTTCATCCGCCTTGACCAGGCCCTTAAATTCCTGAATAAAGACTGCATTTCTGATATTTCCGTCAAAACCTTAGATTACAGGAAATATGAAGAATACGGGAAAGACCTTGCAGGATCCCTTCCCGGATATGGGATCTATGACTGGGCCAAACTTGGGGAAGACACTGTCGTCCAGGCTCAGTCCCGTGAAAAGATTTTCATGATATTTCTTGTCTTTATTGCCGTGATCGGCCTCGTAGGCATAACCAACACCATGCTGATCTCTGTATACCAGAAGCAGAGGGAGATCGGGACTTTAAAGGCCCTCGGAGTGTCGGACAGGGAAGTCCTTTCTCTTTTCATCATCGAGGGATTCATGATAGGTTTTCTCGGAAGCTTTTTCGGGACGGCGGCCGGTATTTTACTCTCGCTTTACCCGATGACGGCCGGACTGAATATAACGGCTATTTTCAATACAACGAATATTAGCGGCTTCAATGTTACCGGAATTGTAAGATCCCGCCTCGATTTTATGACCATTGCCGGGGCTTTTTTAACCGGTATTGTCTTCAGCGCGGCTGCAAGCTGGTACCCTGCGAGAAAGACCATGAGCAGCAAAATCGCGGACAGCCTCCGTGCGAATATTTGAGAGGTGTTTATGCTTTTTTCATTAAGCCTTGCCATGAAAAATGTCCTGAGGAACAGGAGGAGATCGATCCTTACGGCTCTTTCCATATTCACCGCGTCCATAATAGTTACATACGGGATCGGGTTCTTTAACGGGATATTCGACGGAGTGGGCAGGAATTATATCGATTATTTAACGGGGAATTTTAAAATTACGACCTCAGGGTTCGAAAAATACGAGCGTTTCCTGCCTGCTTACGAGTATATTCCTGACAGCGCCGCCCTTGTTTCAAATTTATCCCTGATAAAAGGGGTAACCCTTGCCGAAGAGCGTATCCGTTTCGGGATCATCATAGGAAAGGGCGAAAAATCCGAGGCAGCCATGGGCATCGGTGCGGACCTCAGGAGCAGCAGGCTCGGGCTTGAAAGCAGGATCGCCGGAGGGAAGATCGACAGCGAAGGGCTCTATGTATGCGGGGGGCTTGCAGACAGGCTTGGCATAAAAACAGGCGACCGGCTGCTTTTAGCTGCCGAAACTTCGGAAAGGGGCCTTAATGGCATTAAACTTCCTGTGAAAGGCATAATACATTTCGGCATAAGCATGATCGACAAGCGCTCATTTTTTATCGACCTGAAAAACGCGAGGAAGCTTCTTAAAATGCAGGGGGGCATAACAGAAATATATGTCTTTACCGGCAGCGGGACCGGGAGGGAAGCGATGAGGGGCAGGATCGATAAAATTCTGCCCGCAGGATTGGTTTCAAGGGACCCGGACCAGCAGACCGGGGGGATATACAGCATGATGCAGTCAGTCGGTTACGCCTTATACGTGCTGCTCGTCCTAATCCTGCTTCTCGCGTCCTTTGTCGTCGTAAATACTATGGTAATGGCGGTATACGAGAGGATGAAGGAGATAGGCACCCTGAAAGCCATCGGCATGTCTGACGGGGGGATTTTCCTTAATTTCACGATAGAAGGTATAATAATAGGAAGCGCGGGAGGTATTACCGGCGGATTGTCAGGGTATCTCCTGGTAGTTTTATCGGCGGTAAAAGGGCTGAATTTCAGCAGCATGCTGAAAAATAGGGAAACCCCGGTCAGCACGATAGTTTATCCAAGCACCGGGATCGAGGTCCTTCTTGCAGCAGTCATAATAGCTGTTTTGATTTCCACGGCAGCCGCAGTCATTCCGGCATTGCGGGCACGGAAAACGTCCCCGGCGGACGCCCTCCGCAGCATTTAATTATACTTTGACAGGCGAGGTTTTTATGCTAAAAGACAGCGAATTCTCTCTTGACGAACTAATAGATATTGTTAACAAAATCCTGAACTTCCGGGATCCCTACACCTTTTCGCATTCCGAAAGGGTCGCGGCTGTTTCCCTTCTGATAGCCCGGGAGATGAAGCTTCCGGAGAAGGAGCTGGAAATAGTTCACTATGCGGCGCATCTGCATGACATCGGCAAGACCGGTATCCCCGACAGCATATTGAATAAGCCCGGCAGGCTGGATAAAAACGAGGTTTTCATAATTCAGAAGCACTCTTCGATCGGCGGCACAATCCTGTCGCGCCTCCCCATGTTCGGCGAGATAGCTGATATAGTGATCCATCATCATGAGAGGTTCGATGGCCTGGGTTATCCGTCGAATATTTCAGGAAAAGATATCCCCTATCAGTCCTGCATTATCGCGGTTGCGGACAGCTTTGACGCCATGACATCGAACAGACCTTACAGGAAGGGGCTGTCTTTCGAATACGCCAGGGAAGAGATAAACTCCCATTCAGGGGACCAGTTCAATCCCGGAATAGTCGATGTTTTCAACCGGATAGCCGGCAGGATACCCGCATCCGTGGAGGATATAGGCGATACCTTAGTTTCAAACAACACTATAATAGATATGATGTTCGAATCTCAGGACATTCTCCATTCGAAAAAGATATGATTATTTCTGCGAATGCGTTTTATTCATTGCGGCTCGCTTATTCTGGTCCATTTCCATCTTGCGCATCCTGAAGTTCCGGGGAGTAACCTCTACAAGCTCGTCCTCGGCGATAAACTCTATCGCTTCATCGAGGGAGAGGGTCCTGGGGGTTTTCAGGACGACAGTCTGATCGGATGTTGAGCTTCGCATATTTGTAAGCTTTTTTTCCTTTGTTATATTAACATCGAGATCCTGGTCGCGGTTATTCTCGCCGACTATCATGCCTTCGTAAACTTCGGTACCTACGGTAAGAAAAAGCTCCCCGCGGTCTTCCATGGCGAGGTGCGCGTATGAGTTCGATTTTCCAGCCCTGTCCGCTACAAGCACGCCGTTATTCCTGTGGCGGATAGTGCCTGCCCATTCCTTGTATCCTTCGAAAAGGGTGTTTATAACCCCGAGGCCGCGAGTATCGGTCAAAAACTGGCTTCGCAGGCCGATAAGGCCCCGTGTCGGGCATATATATTCGAGCGTCACCCTTCCCGATCCGTTATGTTTCAGGTTTTCCATCTTTCCCTTTTTCTGGGCCATCTTTTCGGTTACTACTCCGACATATTCTTCAGGAATATCGAAAAAGACCCTTTCATACGGTTCCTGGAGCGCTCCGCCCACAGTCTTTGTTATAATAGTAGGTTTTGAAACCATAAGTTCATACCCTTCGCGGCGCATGGTTTCGATGAGGATCCCCAGCTGGAGTTCACCCCTGCCCGATACCTTGAAAGCATCTGCACGGTCAGTCGTTTCGACGCGGATTGAAACATTCCGGAGAGATTCTAATTCGAGCCTTGATTTTATATATCTGGTAGTCAGATACTTTCCCTCCCTTCCGGCGGTAGGGCTTGAATTTACATAGAAGATCATCGAAACGGTCGGCTCGTCGACACGTATTCCCGGCAGGGGCATGGGATCATCCTGCGAGGTGATCGTATCCCCTATGCTGACATTTTCAACGCCGGATACCGCGATCACATCCCCCGATTCCACCTCGGTCACCTGTTTTTTGCCGAGCCCGTAAAATGTAAAGAGGTTTGAAAATTTAATATTCTTTGTTATATTTTCGCCGCTGCAGAGGGCATACTGTTTCGACAACTCCAGCCTGCCGTTGAACATCCTGCCCAATGCTATCTGGCCTATATAGAAATCGTAATCGAGATTGGTTACAAGAAACTGAGGGATCGCGGCATCGTCGCCGGCCGGCGCGGGAATGTAATTTATGATAGTCTCGAAAAGGGGTTTCAAATCCTTCGATTCATCGCCGATTTTATTATAAGCCACGCCTTCGGGGGCCACGGTATAAAGTATCGGGAACTCGATCTGATCATGATCGGCGCCTAAGTCTATGAACAGGTCGTATACTTCGCTGACGACTTCGTCTATTCGCGCGTCTTTCCTGTCTATCTTGTTTATCACCAGGATTACACGGAGCTTCTTTGCCAGGGCTTTTCTGAGGACGAATCTTGTCTGGGGAAGCGGCCCTTCGCTTGCGTCAACAAGCAAAAGCACGCCTTCCACCATGTTAAGGCCCCGTTCCACTTCACCGCCGAAATCGGCATGCCCCGGAGTATCTATAATGTTTATCTTGATCCCTTTGTAATAAACGGCTGTATTCTTGGCGGCTATGGTTATGCCGCGTTCTTTTTCAAGGTCCATCGAATCCATGACTCTGTCGAGGATTTCCTGGTGGTCGTTAAAGATGCCGCTCTGCCTGAGCATCGCGTCAACAAGAGTGGTTTTACCATGATCCACGTGGGCAATAATTGCTATATTGCGGAAATTATTCTTTATCACAGGGGAGATTATAACCCGCTTTTAAGTTTTTGTACATTAATAGCTGCCTTAAAACCGGACTATGAAAAATCGCCTGTTATTGTCCTGCTCTTCGATATCATTTCGAAACCCTTTCTAAAGGTGCTCCTTGATAGAGCCCCGACAACCATCCGGGGTTTTCCTTCCATAGGGACAAAAAGTATCGAGGGTATCGTGTTGATGTCAAAATATACCGCAAGATCCTGTTCATGGTCAGTATTTACCTTATAAACTTTCACCTTCATATCGAATTCCCCGGAAAGGTCTTCGAGTATGGGCGCCACCATCCTGCATGGCCCGCACCAGTCTGCGTAAAAATCAATAACACAGGGCATGCTGCCCGAATACTTCCATTCTTTTACCGCTTCGAAATCAAAAACCAATGATTTGAAAGACTTTGCATCGAGCTTTTCAACCATACCCCTTCTCCTTTAAATGCATAAAAAAATCATCCCAGGTCGGAGAGGATCTTTTTCACCCTCTCATCTGAAATATAATAACAGGTTTCGACTCCTGTTTTGCGGGCCGTGATTAATCCGCGGTTTTTCAATATGCCGAGATGCTGGGATACGGTTGATTGGGGGATTTTCAGCTTTCCAGCCATTGCGCTCACATTGCAGACCGGCCCCCCGCAAAGGCCTGCTATGATCTGCAGCCTTACAGGATGCCCGAGCGCTTTAAGTATTTCACTGTCGTTTTCAAAATTCATTTTCCCGCCTCTGTTAAGTATCATTATATTACAATAAAGCGATAGTTATGTCAAGAAATTTTTATTGCCGGATTAACTTTGACATGATATAAAGCCTGCTCTATAATCCTCTGTCATGAAGATATCAAATGCAGCCGCCGGCGCCGGCATAAAATTACTTGAAAAGACAATTATACTCTCGCCGGGACTGGTCCTGGTCCTTATCATCGCGGCGGCAGCAAGCGTATTCGGAACTTTCTTCCCCGTTGTGGGAGCCTCCGTATTCGGTATGATAATCGGGATCATTATCAACAGCCTGATAAATATCCCTGAAAATACCAGCCCCGGAGTGGATTTCTCATCCAAAAGCATCCTGCAGTTTTCTATAATTCTGCTTGGCAGCACGCTAAGTTTTAACCAGATCACAAAGACAGGGGCTTCGTCCTTTTTTGTAATGCTTTTTACAATCTCAGCAGCTTTCATAATCGCGTACGGCGCGGGAAAATTATTAAAGGTCGATACGCCCCTGAAAAGCCTTATCGGCGCCGGGACAGCCATCTGCGGCGGTTCGGCTATCGCAGCCGTTTCATCCATAATCGACGCGGATGAGCACGATATTTCCTATTCCATTTCAGCTATATTCCTGTTCAATGTCGTCGCGGTTTTAATCTTCCCCCCGTTAGGCCGCCTCTTCGGATTAAGCGATTACGGATTCGGCCTCCTTTCCGGGACCGCGATAAACGATACTTCTTCGGTCGTCGCCGCGGGTTATATTTTCAGCAATACGGCAGGCGATTTCGCGGCTATCGTGAAACTGACAAGGACTACTATGATAATACCCGTAAGCCTTGCTTTCATGGCATACACATTATTCTCCAGGAAAAAAGGACCGGCCGGGGATTTGAAATTCAGCATATTAAAAATATTTCCATGGTTTATCCTGGGATTTATCGGGATGGCTTTGATAAATTCGACGGGGATTATAGACCAGGCATTTTCATCAGGCATAAAAGATTTCGCGAAATTCATGATCGTGATGGCCCTATCTGCGATAGGCCTTAAAACGAATGTCTCTAAAATGATCCATACAGGCCCGAAACCGCTGCTTCTCGGCCTTTTTACATGGCTTGCGGTTATAATAACGAGCATAACAGTTCAGGTATTAACTCGCCAGTTATGATTAAGTTTACGAGCCCTTCAAAGCAAGCATGAGCATGCCGATCGGCTCCTGCCATTTTTCCTCGCGATAAAAAGGCAGGCCTATCTTTACAAGCCTTGTATCGCCCCATCGTGTAAATGTTTTGAAAAGCCTGTCCCAAACCGATAAAACCGAGGAATAATTTGAGTTGTACTCCTTCATCTCAGCAGAATGGTGCATCCTGTGCATATCCGGAGTTACCAGGAAAATGCGGATAATCCTGTCGGCCGGAGCGCTCAGTTTGATATTGCTGTGTTCAAAGAGAGTGCAGCCGAGAAAAACAGCTTCATACATTGCCAGCGCTGTAATATTCATTCCCAGCAGTATGAAGACAGGTATCCTTAAGCTTCCGGAAATTAAAATCTCAAGCGGATGAAAACGAAGTGCGGTCGAGCCGTCCATCTCCGTATCGTTATGGTGGGACCTGTGAAAAAGCCATAAAAAAGGTATCCGGTGATTGGCCATGTGCCATACATACATCCAGAGGTCGAAAAGGAGAAAAGCGAGGACATACCTGAGCCAGGCCGGAATATCCTGCAGATTCATAAGCCCTAAATCATTTACTCTGATGATGCCCGCCAGGTACTGATTTACGCCGGAAATAATCAACAGACCTATAAGGCCGTTAAGAAGGCTGATAGACAGATTGTAAACACTATGCCTTAGATGGTGAAGCCTTGGAAAATAATTCGGATTGAAATGTTCGGCCAGGAAAAGAACGGGATAAATTATCGCCAGGACTATAATTTTATAGTTCATTTGTCCTCTCAATCAGTATTATAGAACAAAAAGAAAATTTATTAAATTACTTGCTATTTTAATAACATTGTTATATCGTAATATTATAATAATATGTTGATTAGTCCAAATTAAAAGGAGACTTCCATGAAAAAGAACATGGGCTTCATTGACCGGGTTATCAGGCATAGGTCTAAAATAGTTATCGTCGGCGGGGTCGCCGGCGGAATGAGCGCCGCGGCAAGGCTGCGCAGGCTTGATGAAAGCGCTGAAATAATCGTCCTGGAAAAAGGCGATTATGTTTCTTATGCGAACTGCGGCCTTCCGTATTATATCGGCGGTATGATAAAAGAACGGGAAAAACTTCTGGTGCAGACCGAGGCCTCTTTTGAAAACCGCTTTAACGTCGATATACGGCAGAGGTCGGAAGTAATGAAAATCGACAGGAAGAATAAAACGGTCCTTATAAAAGACCTTTCTAAAGGCGGGGAATACACTGAAAATTACGACAAACTGATCCTTTCACCGGGAGCGGAACCCGTCATGCCGCCCCTGCCGGGGATCGATCATCCGGGAATTTTTACATTGAGGAATATTCCAGATACCGACAGGATCAAAGCATTTATATGCGATAGGAATCCGCAGCATGCGCTTATAATAGGCGCGGGGTTCATCGGCCTGGAAATGGCAGAAAACCTGCACAGGCAGGGAATATTTGTCACTATTGTCGAAATGGCGAGGCAAATCATGAATGTCCTCGATTTTGAAATGGCGGCCCTTGTCCACCAGCACCTGAAAGAAAAGAAGATCGAATTTTACCTGGACGACGCCGTAGAATCCTTTGAAGACAGCGCGGGGAGGGTCAGGGCCAGATTAAGAAGCGGCAAGGAAACCATTGTGGACATGGTTATATTATCGATAGGCGTCCGTCCTGATACGCGTCTGGCTAAAGATGCGGGTCTAAACCTGGGTGACCGCGGCGGAATAGCCGTAAACGATTATATGCAGACAAGCGACAAGGATATTTACGCCGTGGGCGATGCGGTTGAAACGCTTAATCCGGTCCTCGGGAAGAAAGTCATTGCCCCCCTCGCCTGGCCGGCCAACAAGCAGGGAAGGATCGTCGCGGATAATATTGCCGGCGGCAATAAAATTAAATACAAGGGCACGATCGCGACTGCTATCGCAAAGGTTTTCGACCTGACCGTGGGCGTAACGGGTGCGACGGAAAAGCAGCTGACCAGTGAAAAAATTCCGTACCTTGTGACAATCGTTCATCCTTTTTCGCATGCAGGCTATTATCCGGATGCCCTGCAGATGAGCATCAAGCTAATTTTTTCGCCGAAGGGCGGTACGGTTTTAGGCGCCCAGGCTGTCGGCTGCGACGGGGTGGACAAGCGCATCGATGTGATAGCTGCGGCAATCTGGAATAATAATACCGTTTACGATCTGACTGAATTTGAGCATGCCTATGCTCCGCCGTATTCATCGGCAAAGGATCCTGTAAATATGGCGGCCTTCACTGCGGAGAATATATTGAATGATAAGGTAAAAGTCATCACATGGGACAGGATAGATTCTTTAAACCCTTCTGAAACAGTATTCCTCGATGTCCGGACTCCCGAAGAGATAAATTTCGGCAAGATCAAAGACGCGATGACTATCCCGGTTGACGAACTCCGCAGCCGTTTTAAAGAACTTCCGAAAAGGAAGAAGATCGTCGTATATTGCCGTGTCGGTTTGCGCGGTTATATCGCTTCACGAATTCTCGCACAGTCCGGTTTTACGGAAGTATATAACCTGGCCGGAGGATATCTCACATATTCAGCTGCCGGCGCCGCTATGCGCAGTCTCAGGGATTGCTAGTCGATAAGAAAACCGATGTAAAAATATCACTGGAGCGAGTTTTTTGCAATTGATGCAAAACGATTTTATTATATATGCCTGGAGGATCATCATGAGTACTGAGGATGAATTGAAGGCAAAGATCGCGGCGTTGGAAGCCGAGAACTCGGCACTGAAGGACAGGTCGTCCCGCTCCATAAGCCTCAAGGTCAGCGAGAAGGGTGCAGTATCCCTTTACGGGCTTGGAAGATTTCCGGTCACGCTCTACAAGGAGCAGTGGGAGAAGGTGCTCGACATGGCTGGCGATATCCGGAAGTTCGTCAAGGATAATGATCCCCTGCTTAAGAAAAAGGAAAAGTAGCCTGTGACCGGCCATGATTTTAATACCATAAGCCCTTCGGCGAAATCCTTATTGATTATGAAAGGCCGGACGGATATCCCTTTTGCAAAACAGGTTTCGGAAATGATATACCCCGGAATCTCCGGGCATGATTTCAGGCTGAAGCATTTTGAAAACAGGTACCGAAGCATCGATTCCATGTTAAACGGCCTTGGAATCAAAAATATTTTAGAACTCTCTTCGGGCTTCTCATTCAGGGGCCTTGAGACGGTAAAGAGGAAGGGGTACCACTATATCGATACCGACCTGCCGGGTGTAATCGGGACAAAAAGAAAATTTTTAGAAGCGCTCCTGGACCGGGACCCGGGCATAAAAATTGAGGGTAAACTGGAAACACTGCCCCTGAACGCGTTAGATGAAAAGGAGTTTAATGATATCGCGGACCGTTTCCCGGACGGGGAAATCGCGATCGTAAACGAAGGCCTGCTTATGTACCTGGATACGGCTGAAAAAGAAAGGCTCTGCGGTATTATCCATGAGTTGCTGATAAAACGCGGCGGATACTGGATAACAGCGGATATTTATATTAAATACAACCGCGAAATGCCGGACTTCGTTCCTGACTCCAGGACCAGGGAATTTCATGAAAAACACCGCATTGAGGAAAATAAATTTGAAAGCTTTGATGAAGCCGCGAATTTTTTCGGCAGGATGGGATTTGAAATAGATAAAAAAGAAACGGGAAAAATCCGTGCATCCTGGCGATTACGCGCGTTAAAGGTTTAATATGGGAGTGAATAAAAAAAACTTATTAAATATCATTTAATATTTTATTTAATATATTGACATGAAACCATAAAGATGATAATATCATTCAATTTAGCACTATTAAATAGTAATTATAAATTTTTATAGGAGGAGTAGTTATGAAGAGAGTTCTTTTATCAGTAGCTGTTCTTGCGGCAGTAGCCGGTTTTTCTTACGCTGCAGATGCACCGTTTATCGGCCTTGCAATGCCGGAAACTCATGTTCTGCGCTGGCAGCATGACGGCGCTTCCCTGAAGGAAGATGCAATCGCAAAGGGGTACAGAGCTGAAGTAGCTTTCGGCGATGCCGACCAGAGCAAGCAGAACGAACAGATCCAGGATTTCCTGACAAAGGGTGCAAAGCTTCTCGTTATCGGTTCGGTTAACGAAGGCGTTGGAACAGTTGTAGCAGATGCTGCTAAAGAAAAAGTAATCGTTATTGCCTATGACCGTATGATCACAGGTTCAGGCGATTATGACTACTACATCACTTTTGATAACTTCAAGGTCGGTCAGTTCCAGGGCAGAGCTCTTGAGGAAAGTCTCGGGCTTGCCAAGGCTACAAAAGACAAACCGAAGATCATCACTCTTTTTGCCGGTGCGCCTACTGACAACAACGCTAAAGTATTCTTCGACGGCGCTATGTCTATCCTTCGCCCTTACGTAGAGAAAGGCGTTCTCAAGTTAGTCGGACCCGCTCCGCTTAAGTCAAGCGATGAGGCTTTCACTAAGATTACTACAGAAAACTGGCATGCCGATGTCGCAAAAATGCGTATGGAAAACCTTCTTAGCGATGCAGCAAAAGATGTCGTTCTCGATGGAATTCTTGCCCCTAACGACACCCTCGCCCGCGCTATTATCGAAGCATGCTCCAGCGATGCTAAATATGTTAAGAAGCTTCCTGTTGTTACAGGTCAGGACGGCGAAGCCGCTTCCATAGCTTATATCCGCGACGGGAAACAGTATATGACAGTGTTCAAGGATACGCGCGACCTCGCGAAGTCTACTATCGAACTTGCCGATGCTCTTCTTAAGGGCAAAACACCCGACATAAAAGGTGCTCGCCTTGACACGACATCCTACAACACAGGAAAGAAATTTGTCAAAGCCTATCTCCTTGAGCCCGTAATTGTTACAAAAGACAATTACAAGAAGATCATGATCGACAGCGGTTACTACAAAGCTGAAGATATCAAATAGTTAATTGGATACTTTAAACCGGGCCGCCGTTAAGGCCGGTCCGGTTTGTTTTTTTATTTTAAACAAGGGATGTAAAATATGAGCGAATACATACTTGAAATCCAGAACCTGACAAAAGATTTTCCGGGAGTTCGCGCTCTTGATTCCGTCAGCATTAAAGTGAAAAAAGGTGAAATACATTCCATCTGCGGCGAAAACGGGGCCGGAAAATCAACACTGATGAGCGTGATCAGCGGAGTATACCCGAAAGGCAGCTATGAAGGAAAGGTTTTCTTCAAGGGCAAAGAGACCCATTATTCAAGTGTTAAAGACAGCGAAAGGGAGAATCTTGCCATTATTCATCAGGAACTCTCGCTCAGCCCATATCTTTCCATTTATGAAAATATATTTCTGGGTCACATGGAAACGTACCTGGGGATTATCAACTGGAATAAATATATTGCCGAATCAAAAAAGTACCTGGACCAGGTCGGATTGAAGGAAGAACCGGGCACCATCGTGAGCAGGTTGGGGGTTGGGAAGCAGCAGCTCGTTGAAATAGCCAGAGCGCTCTCGAAAAAAGTCGAACTACTTATTTTAGACGAACCTACTTCCTCCCTGAACGACGATGAAAGCGACAAGCTCCTGGAGCTTATCAGGACGCTCAAAACTCAGGGGATCACATGCATAATGATCTCCCATAAACTCAAAGAGATTCTCAAGATCGCCGATTCGGTATCGGTGCTGCGCGACGGCAAATCCATATCGTCATACGATGTGAAAAAAGACTCCCTTAACGAAGCGCTGCTCATCAAGGATATGGTCGGCCGCGACCTTGACACCAATGTGGAAAAAAGTATGGTGAACACGGGGGAAAAAGTCCTCGAGGTAAAGAACTGGACCGTCTATCATCCCGATTTCCACTCGCTGAAGGTTGTCAACAATGCTTCTTTCTACCTTAAAAAGGGCGAGATCCTCGCTTTCTGCGGCCCGATGGGTGCCGGAAGGACGGAGCTGATGATGAGCATTTACGGCAAGTCCTACGGTTCAAGCAGCAAAGGTGAAATATATCTTCATGGCAAGCCCGTCCATATGTATACCCCGAAAATGGCCCTTGACGCGGGCATCGGATATGTTTCAGAGGACAGGAAAACCCTGGGCCTTATCCTCATACAGAGCGTAAAAAATAATATAACCATATCCAGCCTTGGTAAAATGTCCAGCCTGGGAATGGTCAGGGCGCAGGATGAGATCAAGGCCGCCGAAAAATACAGGGAGTCTTTACGCATCAAGACCCCGTCGATAAACCAGCTTGCGAGAAACCTTTCAGGAGGGAACCAGCAAAAAGTGGTTTTAAGCAAGACCCTCCTTGTTAATCCAGATATCTTCATAGTTGACGAACCTACCAGGGGTATCGACGTCGGGGCGAAGTTCGAGATCCATACCATCCTGAGAAATCTCGTGAAAGAGGGTAAAAGTATAATTATCGTCACTTCGGAATTAACGGAAGCTCTCATTATGGCAGACAGGATATATGTCATGAACGAAGGCAGGATCAAGGGGATGCTGTCACGGGAAGAAGCAACCCAGGAAAAAGTGATGCATCTGGCATTATTAAAACAGGAGGAAGCAACTATATGAGTAACAGCCAGCCTCAACACACAAAGTTAAGCACTTTGCTTGCAACCAATATCCGGAATTATTCGATGGTCCTGATGCTTATCGCCATTATGGTCGTGTTCGCTTTTCTGACTGCGGGAAACAATTTAAGCTCGCGTAATATAACCAACATCTTCATGCAGAACAGTTATGTCCTGATTTTAGCAGTCGGAATGATGTTTGTCATCATAATCGGGAATATCGACCTCTCCGTCGGTTCTCTCGTAGCTCTGGTGGGCGCCTTCTCCGCTATGATCTATAATACGGGGATAGGTCTTGTAGCGACAGTGGCTTTAAGCATCATTATCGGAATCCTCATCGGGGCTTTCCAGGGCTTCTGGATAGCTTACCTGAAGATACCTGCTTTCATTGTGACTCTCGCCGGAATGATGCTTTTCAGGGGTGTGACATATATCGTGACCAATGTCACCCCTATATCTCTCATAGACGATACTTTCAAGCAGATCGCCACCGGCACAGTGAATATAAACGCTCTTACGGTCGGCGGCGTTTATTATACGGCGTACCTCGTCGGGATTGCGCTTTTCATAATATACATATTTTCAGAGCTTATATCGCGCGCTTCGAAAATGCGTAATAATTTCGAGGTTCTGTCAACCGGATTGTTTATCGGGAAGCTCCTTCTGATTGGGCTCTTTATTGGCTTGATTTCGTGGAAATTCGCCACTTACCGCGGACTTCCGACAGTTGTGATAGTTTTAGGGTTTACGATCTGGCTCTTTTCATTTATAGCCAGCAGCACCATCCTGGGGAGGTATATCTACGCCGTTGGAGGCAACGCCCGATCGGCGAAATTATCCGGTATCAATTCCGAACAGGTTACCTTTCTCGTACATGTAACCATGGGAGCTCTCTGCGGTCTGGCGGGCGTAGTATTTACCGCTTATATGAACGATGCGCTCCCCCAGGCGGGTTTAGGCATGGAACTTGACGCTATAGCCGCGTGCTTCATCGGAGGCGCATCGACTACAGGAGGCATAGGCACAATTATCGGTGCGATAACGGGAGGCCTCGTAATGGCCGCTATCAATAACGGTATGTCCCTGATGAACCTCGAAGCCCACTGGCAGTACGTGATGAAAGCATCTGTTTTGCTGCTTGCCGTCCTCTACGATATCTATACACGCCGCAAATCGGGCCTTGGATGATTATAAACTTTTGATTGAAATGTTATCGAATATAAAAACCGGCGGGCTTAACCGCCGGTTTTTTCTTTGTTTTCAGCCTAAAGTTGACAGGGCTTTGTACTGAGCCTTGACCGATGTGTAAAGATCTTTATAGATTTTATAATATTTCCTGTATGTTTTCGAATTATTATTATCGGGATTCTGAATGCTGACGGTCTTTATGCTCTCGCTGCAGGCCTCGGGAACATCTTTATAAATTCCGGTCCCTACCCCCGCTAAAAGCGCGACGCCCAGCGCCGGACCTTCGCTTGAATTGACGGTCATTACTCCGGTTTCGAACATATCCGAGAGCATCTGTCTCCAGAGAATGCTTCTCCCGCCTCCGCCCGATGCCCTTACTTCATTAACGGGAATTCCCATTCCTCTTATAATTTCCATGCAGTCGAGGAGGCTGTATGAAACTCCCTCCATAACCGCGCGAAGCATATCGCGCCTCGTATGCCTTGCCGAAAGGCCGAAAAACACGCCCCTTGCATCGGGATCGAGATGCGGCGTCCGTTCGCCCATAAGGTATGGAAGGTAAATCAGCCCTTCGCATCCGGGCGAAGAAAAACCGGCTTCCTGATTGAGAAGCTCGTAGGGGTCGATCCCCATCTGGGCCGCGGTTTCTTTCTCAGCCTGGCAGAAATTATCCCGGAACCATTTCAGGGACAGGCCCGCCCCCTGCGTGACGCCCATTATATGCCAGGTATCGGGCACAGCATGGCAGAATGTATGCACCCTGCCGAGAGGATCTATGGTCACCTTGTCCGTGTATGCGAATACCACGCCTGATGAGCCTATCGTGGAAGATACAACACCGGGACGGACGATCCCGTTGCCGACGGCCCCGGCCGCCTGGTCTCCCGCCCCGCCGGCAACGGGCGTTCCTGCTTTCAACCCTGTCAGCTCGGATGCGGCTTTAGTAACATGACCGCTTATTTCAACGGATTCATGGAGCTTTGCAAGCATTGAGATGTCTATTCCTAATTTGTCGAGCACTTCTTTGCTCCAGCTTCTCTTGGCTATATTCATGAACTGCATGCCGCTTGCGTCGGAAACCTCCGTAGCGAATTCTCCTGTAAGCATGTAGCGGATATAATCCTTGGGTAAAAGGATGTGCCTGGCCTTTTCATAAATTTCCGGCTCATTGTTCCTGACCCACATTACTTTTGATGCCGTAAAACCTGTAAGCGCGGGGTTGGCCGTTATTTCAATGAGCTTCTTCGCGCCGATTTTAGATGTTATTTCCTCGCATTCTTTAGCTGTCCGCTGATCGCACCAGATTATCGAAGGACGGAGGACGGCGTTATTTTCATCGAGAAGCACCAGGCCATGCATCTGACCGGAAAGGCCCACACCCTTGATGTCCTCCGGTTTAGCTCCGCTTTTCCTGATAACTTCCCTGACGGTCGCTACAACGGCGTTCCACCAGTCTTCAGGGTTCTGTTCGGCCCAGAGAGCCTTCGGCTGATACAGCGGGTATTCGGACAGGGCGCTGGCCAAGGAATTTCCCTTAAGGTCGAATAAAACAGTCTTGGTTCCCGATGTTCCTATATCGATCCCGAGCAGATATGCCATGTTAAAACTCCTTTAATCGAGATAATCCTGGATAGGCAGCAAAGCGGCCCCTAAAAGCGTGGCCCTGGATCCAAGCCGCGAAGCCGCTATTAAAACATCGCCGGAGCCTTCGAAGGCTTCCGTCGTGAAAACGCGTTCTTTCAGGGGTTCGATTAGAAGATCGCCGAAAGTATCGATCTCTCCTCCGATAAATATCGCCTGGGGATCCAGGCCCAGCATGATATTCTGGATTCCGATGGCAAAATAATCCAGGTATTCATTCCAGACGCCCATGACTGTCCTGTCCGATGTTTTGATGGAATTCATCAGATCCGATATAGAATAGCCGGAATTTTCTTTTAAGCCCATAGCCTGTTTGCAGCTGCTTATCAGGGCATTTTGCGAAGCATATAATTCCCAGCAGCCCCTCCGGCCGCAGTTGCAGAGTTTTCCCCCGGGAACTACGGTCATATGCCCGAATTCGCCTGCGCGCTGGTTTTTCCCCTTGTATAATTTTCCATTGATGATGAGCCCTGTCCCTATTCCGCCGCCGACAGATACATAAACAAGCTCTCCCGATTTTGCGGCTTTTCCAAGTTTCAGCTCGGCTAAAGCGCCTGAATTGGCTTCATTTTCGATATAAATCGGATAATGGAAAGCTTCTTCGAAGGGTTTGAACAGTATATCCTTCATCCCCATATTCGGGGCAAGCTCAAGGGTCATTTTTTTCTGATTGACCGTACCTGGAAGTGAAAAACCTACCCCAAGGACTTTCTCAGCCGGAATCCCGAGCGATAGGAGGATGCGCTCAATTTCTTCTGAAGTCCGGTTCATCACTTCATCGATACGGCCGAAAGGTTCCATCACCAATTCCGATTCAAAACGGATCTCCAAATCAAGATTCGAAAGGAGAATCCTGACTTTAGTTCTGGTAATTTCAACTCCGAAAGATACCCTCGCGTCCGGCAGGTAGCGGACTATGACCGCCTTCCTTCCGCCTGTCGATTCGGCGGTGCCGGCTTCTTCAACGAGACCTTCGTCTATCAATTCCTGTATATTGGAAGCTACAGTAGGAATGCTGATCCCGGTCTTCAGGGAAATAGCCTGCCTGGTTAGCTCTCTTCTGACCGATAGGAGATTGATAATCTTCCTGCGATTATAATTTTTAATCGCCTTGTGGTTAATTACAGGCGAATTCATAAACGTCCGGGCTACTTTGTTTCAAGAATATACTGGTTGACTAATGCCTCCAGCATTTCCTGGTGTCCCGACTTGTTAACGGGAGAACTGTGCAAAAGAGCATACTTTTCCAATGATGTAAAATCAGCCTTGCCGCTGACTATATCCTTGCCGATGCCCGTCTTATAACTCGAGTAACGGTCTTCGACAATTCTGTCGAGAGCTTTATCGTCGATGAGCCTCTGCGCCGCTTTCAATCCGCGGGCAAATGTATCCATTCCCGCTATATGGGCATAAAAGAGGTCGATAGGCTCAAAAGATCCGCGGCGCGTTTTAGCGTCAAAGTTTGTTCCGCCGCTTTTAAGCCCGCCGTTCTTCAAAATTTCTATCATTGCAAGGGCGGTAGTGTTCAGGTCCGTCGGGAACTGGTCGGTGTCCCATCCTAAAAGCACATCGCCCTGGTTCGCATCGATGGAACCGAGCATTCCGTTGATCCTTGCAAGGTTCAGCTCATGCTGGAAAGTGTGGCCCGCAAGTGTGGCATGATTTACTTCTATGTTGAGCTTGAAAGTTTTATCGAGTCCGTAAGTCTTCAGAAAGCCTATAACAGTCGCAGCGTCGAAATCGTACTGGTGCTTTGTAGGCTCCTTTGGCTTGGGTTCGATAAGGAACTGGCCTTTGAATCCTATTTTTTTAGCGTAATCGGCAGCCATCCCAAGGAAGCGGGCAAAATTGTCGAGCTCAAGCTTCAGGTTGGTATTGAGGAGGGTTTCATACCCTTCCCTGCCTCCCCAGAAGACATAATTCTCTCCGCCGAGTTCAAGAGTCACTTCAAGGGCTTTCTTGACCTGGGCGGCCGCAAACGCGAAAACATCGGCGTTGCATGATGTCGAAGCTCCATGCACAAAGCGCGGGTGGCCGAAAAGGTTCGCCGTTCCCCAGAGAAGTTTTATTCCTGTAGATTTCTGCAGTTCCCCGGCAAGTTTTACAATCTCATCAAGACGCTTGTTTGTCTGTTCAAGGCTATCGCCCTCGGGCGCAATATCCCTGTCATGGAAGCAGTAAAAGGGGACGCCGAGCTTCCGAATGAATTCGAAATTCACATGCATCCTGACTTTTGCCTTATCCATGGGATCGCTGACATCGTCCCAGGGACGTATCATCGTTCCTGAACCGAACGGGTCGGAACCTATCCCGGTCATCGTGTGCCAGTATGCGACGGAAAACCTGAGATGGTCCTTCATTGTCTTTCCGCCGATCTTTTCTTCCGCGTTATAATACTTGAAAGAAAGCGGATTTTTAGAGGCTGATCCTTCGTAAGGGATAGCCGGTACATCTTTAAAAAATTCTTTCATATAATAGACCCCTCTATTTTTCAAACTGAGGAATTATACCATTTATTAATTTCAATGTCAACCAAATAAACATCTTTTAAAATAATATTTAGGAAGTACCGTCAAAGAATTTACATGGCTGAAAAGAGAAATTTAAAGCTGCGGTTTTACAAAACTATTTTCTTGAACGTGCGGATATTATAGAATTCGTCAGCTTCGTAATTTCCGAATTTATCCTGGTTTTCGGCAAGCTCCTTTACGATATCCTTGATCGAATATTGCGGCGCAAAACCGAGCTCCATCGCCGCCTTTTCGCAAGTGACCTTGTAGTTCCTGAAATCCTGGACATTCCTGATATCGAGGGTTATTTTTTTGCCGGTGAGGATCTCTACCTCTTCTTTTACGGAATCCGCCACCTGCCCGACAGTGTAATTCCCCGATGCGACATTAAAAATACCGCTGATCGAATAATTCGCCTGGACGCTGCGGACAAATCCTGTTACGGCGTCCCTGATATCGTATATAGGCCGCCAGATTGAGGCATTGTTGACGGTTATCTTTGCCTCGGTCATGGCAGTTTTGAACATCGTGTTCACGATCAGGTCGAAGCGCATCCTCGGAGAGAAACCGCAGACCGTGCCCTGCCTGAGAGCTATTATCGAAAGGGTTTCATCCTGGAGCTGGAGCACGCCCCGCTCGCCCTGGAGCTTGGATATTCCATAGGGGTAATTGCAGGTTGCCGGAGATTCTTCATTGTAAAGCTTATCGACTGTATATCCGTAAACGGAACAGGATGACGCATATATGTAGCGGCGGATGCCCGCTTTTTTTGCGATAAAGGCAAGGTAAGAAGGAAGGGCGCCGTTCATCACGAAATTTTGCGAGGGGCTGAATTCCGCCATGGGATCGTTCGACAGTCCCGCAAGGAAAATCAGCTGCTCGTACCCCTTGAAATCGGCTTCGGTGCAGTCGAAAAGATTTTTCTGAGTGACCTTTACACGGGAGGGGAGTTTATTTCCAAACCATAAAGCGTCTATTACATCGACTTCGTAGCCATGGTCCAGCAGGACCGGGACAAGTCTTGAACCGATAAAGCCGGCGCCGCCGGCAACCAATATTTTCATATTCAATCCTCTACTTAATCAGAATATTATATTTTGAGACGTCGAGCGATGTATCGGCCGGGACTTTGAAATCAATTTCATGAATCGACAATTCCTTGATATCTTTGGTTTCATCAAGGCTTTTGGCATATTGATAGACCGTCTTCCTGGGTCCGCCGACATGGAATGTTCCGGTTACATCCTTCTCGAGGAGCTTAACTATCATTTTCACAATTACGGACACGCTCTCGCGCGAGGTCCACTGGTCGGTGAAGGCCTTTTCATAAGGAAAGATATTGGGGCCGAAAGTCGTCCTGATAATAAGGGAATTATCATACATCCTGACCGCGCATTCGCCTCCGAGCTTTGACCACGCATATTTATTCACGGGATAAACAGGGTCATCTTCCTTATAATTGCCTTTATCCCCCTTGAATACGTAATCCGTGCAGATATAGGTCAGTTTAATTTTATATTTCATGCAGGCTTTGACCATGTTTCCCGTTCCGATAATATTGGCGTCAATGGCTTTTTCAGGCTCCCTGTCGCATTTCGGAGGGGAAGTGAAAGCCGCCGCATGGATGACCTGGCTTATATTCCTTTCTTTAAAATAAGCGTCGATTTCATTGAAGCAGGAGATATCGAACTGCTCGATATCGACATAATTGACGCCGGGAAGGTTTTTTTTGAATTCGCCCGCTAAGAGCCCGTTTCCGCCCGTATAAATTATAGATTTCTGGTCCACTCACATCTCCTTGGTAAAGTTATCCGACCTGCCGTCCTTTATCCAGTTCTCCAGGGTGAAACCGTTGCGGTCCTTGTCGGTAATGATCATGCCGCCTGAGGCTATCTTATCGAAACGGGCTTTCAGATCTTTATCGCATAAAGCCCAGTCTATGTCGCCGGCGAGGGGCGATATTCCGGCCTCGCAGCCCTGGCTGTATTCGCCGGAGCATAAATATTCGATCGCGCTTTCTGCTTCAAAGAAATTTCCATGCGCGAAACCGGGCGGAACCCATATCCATTCGCAGTAGTCTTTTGTCCTCTCCGAAGGCATGTCATACATGGCCGCTCTTCCGAAATTCGGGGAGCCCTTCCTGATATCGAGAAATATATCTATCATATGCCCCGATAAAGTCCTCACGAGCTTTCCCATAAAAGGGTTCCACTGGAAATGGAGGCCCCTGATTACGCCGGGAACTGAAAAGCTTTCGTTCATCTGCAGGAATTCAATCCTTTGAAAAACATCTTTTGTATCCGGATGGTTTTTAAGGTCGCTTTTCCTGAAATGCTCGGAAAAATAGCCCCTGCTGTCGCAGAAGCGGGCAAACCGGATGACTTTTACTTCCGGTATGGAGAGGGATTTTACTTCGAGGATTTTCATAAAGAAACACCTTCCAGAGAATAATTCGCAGACAGCGCAAAGAAAGCCGCCCGGTTAACAGACAATAATTATAAGTTATTACCATTAAAATTCCAAATAATAAAGAGCCCTGCCGTTTATCCCTGAACTAATCGATTCTTAATATCGGCACAAAAAAATCGATGGGGTTTACCGTCGATCTTACATTTAATTTTCGTTGTTGAATATTTCAGAATATATTGAATCTAGATAAGCC
>Ga0181520_10002869_pt1 | contig 31209 bp, 29 predicted proteins | sample PEATcosm2014_Bin_29_FD_132451 | JGI IMG/M metagenome (GOLD analysis project Ga0181520, IMG submission 132451) | Peatland microbial communities from MTU Mesocosm Facility, Houghton, MI, USA - PEATcosm2014_Bin02_30_metaG | ecosystem: Environmental > Terrestrial > Soil > Wetlands > Peat | place...
GTTAAATTCTGACCGGCTAACGGGTTACTGGCACTCTTTTGTGTGCCGTACGCCTGTGCCGCCGGGATGTTCACCGTTTTGGTTTGCCCGATATACATGCCTCTAACGCCTGAGTCAAAACCGGCAATTACCTGGCCGGCACCCACTTCAAAAGAGAAAGGTTGACCGGTGCCCACTGTGGTCTGGTAAACAGTCCCGTTTGCCAGTTTTAAAGTGTAATCCACCGTAATGGTATCACCTGCTTGTACCGTCGGTGTTCCCGGCGGCAATGTGGTGGTAGGGGTGGTCGTCGTCTTTGTTTTGGAACATCCGGCCGCCATTAATAAAATGCCGACTGTCAAAACTACGGCTGCAATAACTTGCAATTTTTTCATTACTTTCTCCCGATGAAATATATTAATCGTTGAGTTCCACCTGTGTCGCTCCAGCGCCGCCGTGCTGCGGGTCGGCCGGCCGCAGCGACCTAACCAGCGGATGCTTGCTTAAATACCGCCGCATTTCCATGCGTAAAACACCAGTACCTTTCCCATGTACCACCCACACCCGGTAATGCCCGGATTGAAAAGCCCGGTAAATGAATTCTTCCAGCTTGGGCACCGCTTCATCAACGGTCAGCCCGTGGAGGTCGATTTCATCCCCCACACGTTCGGCCTTATTTTTATTCGTTATCATTTAGTAAATTATACCATGACTTTCGGACATGAAAGGAGAATTTAGCGATTGCTTTCAGCTGACAGCTATCGGCGATAAACTGTATGCCAAAATCATCTTCCATTCATATTACTTTCATATTCTGTTCATCTATTTACTATATAATGTAGGTACAGTGAATCCTTGGATAGGAGGCGGCGATGCGTGTGCTGGTTGTGGAAGATGAAAGACGGCTGGCCGGTATCATCAAAAGGGGCCTGATTGAAGAGGGATATGCGGTGGATACCGTTTACGACGGGGAAGAAGCTCAGTATATGGCTGAAACCACCTCCTACGATATTATTATCCTGGACATCATGCTGCCCAAGAAAGACGGCATCACCGTCTGTAAGGATTTACGCGCAAAAAAGATTAATACCCCCATCCTGATGCTGACCGCGCGTGACAGCGTTGAAGACCGCGTTAAAGGCCTGGATTCCGGCGCCGACGATTATATGATTAAACCTTTCGCCTTCAGCGAACTCCTGGCACGTATTCGCGCTTTAATGCGGCGGGAATCGTTGTCTAAAACACCTAAAATGCAGGTTGGCGACCTCGTATTGGACACCTTGACCCGCGAAGCCTGGCGCGGCGATAAAAAAATCGATTTAACCACCAAGGAATACTCCATCCTGGAGTATTTTATGTCCCATCCCAATATGGTTATCACCCGGACCATGCTGGAAGAGAACGCCTGGGATTACGAATACGACAGCATGTCCAACATTATTGATGTCTATATCCGCCGCCTCCGCCGTAAAATCGATGGAGATACGGACGACAGCCTGATTCAAACCGTCAGGGGCGCAGGCTACCGTCTGAAAATAATATGAAATTTTTTAAAAGTATCCGCACGCGTCTTACGCTCTGGTACCTTGGGTTTATTGTTGTCCTGCTGCTGATTTTCAGTTCCGTAGCGTACCTTATGCTGTATTACAACCTGTACAACAACCTCGATAACTCTCTGCAGGCCCGTATCGCCCAATTGAATACCCCGACCGGCATTATCCCGAAGTCTAATGAAGTAATATTGTCCTTCAATGCTAACGGCACACTAGCCGGGGAGACCGGGGGCGTTACCGTTGATACCTCCAAACTGAATGGTCTCGTGAAAGAGGTGATGGAAGGACAAAATGCCTATCTCACCACTGTGACCACTAAAAATGAGGGTGTCCGGCTGTACGCGACGGCTTTTTATAATCCCCTCAGCGGGGAACCCGCTGTGTGGGCCATCGGGCAATTAACTACTGAAATCACTGATGTGCTGCATACCTTTGTCTATGTCATTATCTTTGCGATGGTGGGGGTGATTATCCTGGCCGGTATCGGCGGGTTATTCCTGGCGGAACGTGCGTTAAAACCGGTGGAGCAAATCACCAGAACTGCCCAAAACATCGAGGGCAGCGACCTCAGTCAGCGGATTGATGTGAAAACCGACGATGAACTGGGCAGGCTGGCTGCCACTTTGAATGAAATGATCGGCCGCCTGGAAGAATCGTTCAACCGCCAGCGGCAATTCACCGCAGACGCGTCTCACGAATTGCGCACTCCGCTGGCCATCATGCAGGCAGAAGCCACCTTAGCCCTGAGTAAAGAAAGGACCCCGGACGATTACCGCAAAGCCCTGGAAACCGTTTCGCAGGAATCGGACTATATGTCCTCGGTCATCGGCAAACTGCTTTTCCTGGCGCGCAGCGATGCCGGCAAAGAACAACTGAGTTTTGAAGATGTCAATATTAAGGAACTGATTACCGGCCTGTCCGCCAATATCGAGGCCCTGGCCCAGGACAAAGGTATCAAATTCACGGTGGACGCCAAAGAAGAATTGACGGTGAACGGCGATAAGGTCAAACTGCGGCAGCTCTTCATTAATATTCTGGAAAATGCCGTCCGTTACACTCCCGCTGACGGAAATATCGCCGTTTCAATGGTGCAAAAAGATTCCAATGCGGTCATCTCCATCGCGGATACCGGCATCGGCATTCCACCCGAGCATTTGCCGCATATTTTCGAGCGTTTTTACCGGGTGGATAAAGCCCGTGCCCGCGCGGACGGCGGTGTTGGCCTCGGTTTAGCCATCGCCAAAATAATTGTTGAATCTCATCGCGGCACGATTACAGTTGCCAGCGAAGTCGGCAAAGGCACGATGTTTACCATCTCAATTCCATTGAAAGGCCCGGAAGATCCTCCGGCGAAAATCTAAAACACCGAAGGTATCGAATTATCATTTATTGTATATTTGAAATTGTTTAGTGCTTAGCTTTTAGTATTTGACACATTCATGTGTTCTTGTACTTTTCCCTCAGCTTAGGCTTTTCGATCTTTCCGGTCGGATTGCGCGGCACTTTGTCGAAGAAAATCCGGCGCGGCCGTTTGAAGTGCGCCAGGTTTTGAGCACAGAAATCCACCACTTCCGCCTCGGTTAAACTGGCCCCCGGTTTGGCATCTATTACCGCCGCCGCAATCTCCCCCAGTCTTTCGTCTGGGATGCCGATTATCGCGACATCGTAAATCCCGGGATGGTTGTGCAGTATTTCCTCAAGTTCCACCGGGTAAATATTTTCGCCGCCGGTGATAATCACATCTTTTTTACGGTCGGTAATCCAGAAAAATCCGTCTTCGTCCACCCGTCCGATATCGCCGGTATATAACCAGCCGTCTTTCAGCGTGTCGGCGGTTTTCTGTTGATTCTTGTAGTATTCGCGCATCACCCCCGCGCCTTTGACGATAATCTCGCCGTTTTTGCCCTGCGGCACCTCCTGCCCCTGCGCATCGACAATCCGCGCCTGCCAGCTGTAGCCCGGTTTTCCGATTGCGCCCACTTTGTGCTCGTTCTCAATGCCGAGGTGGATGCAGCCGGGTCCGGTGGATTCGCTCAATCCGTAATTGGTATCGTATTGCATTTTAGGAAAATACCGTTTCCAGTGTTTTATCAGGCCGGGCGGCACCGGCTGCGCCCCGATGTGCATCAGCCGCCAGCAGGATAAATCATAATCTTGTAATTTCAGGTCCCCTTTATCCAGCGCCACCAAAATGTCCTGCGCCCACGGCACCAGCAGCCACACAATCGTGCCCCTTTCTTTGTGCACCGTCTCCAGAATATATTTCGGACTGATTTCGGTCAGAATCGTGGCGCGGCTCCCCGTCAGCAGGCTCCCCAGCCAGTGCATCTTGGCGCCGGTGTGGTACAGCGGCGGAATCAGGATAAAATTATCATCACGCGTCTGGTAATGGTGCTTCTGCTCCAGCACCGCGGCAAACTCCATGTTCGCGTGGGTCAAAACAATCGGCTTGGGCTCACCGGTGGTACCGGAGGTAAAATACAAACCGCAGGTATCTTCCGGGGCGATTTTTACTTTCGGAGGCTTCGGGGATGACCCTCGTATTACATCTTCCAGCGCTTCCATCCCTTCGGGTACTTTTTGCCCGGTAAAGATGTAATTCCCGATAGTTGGCAGCCGCCCGCGTAAAGGCGCCACCCTTTCGGAAAACTCCTCGCTCAGAATCATTATCCGGGCTTCTGCGATATCCGCGCAGTATTTGATTTCTGCACCGGTGAACCGGAAATTCAGCGGCACCGCCCATGCGCCCGTGCGGATAATCCCGAAATACACTGCCAGCCAGTCTATGGAGTTCATCATCAGGTGGATGACTTTGTCATCTTTCTTAATGCCGCGTTCAATCAGCGCATTCGCCACCCGGTTCGCCTTTGCATCAAATTCACGCCAGGTAATCGTTTTACGTATATTTTTACCCGGATGCAGCTCAATCAGCGTAATCTCATCCGGATACAACCGGGCATTTTGCTTCAATAAATCGGCTATCAGCATGTCTCAATTATCCTCAGAAGCACGAACCAATATCATTTTATTGCGGTTATTATAGCAGGTTTTGCGGTTTTTCATCATCTCTTTGCCAAAATAATCGAGGCGGAAATCTCCCGATTAAACTCAGGGCGGCACACCGGTCGGTAAATTCCGGGCCTTTTTCTCCCAAAATTGACACTTTTGGATATTTAGTAATCAAATTAATAAACAGTATAGTTAACAATAGTTGCCGGTATCACAATGCCTGAAATACAAGGAACATCGGCGGGCTCACCAATAAAATCAGCCGGTGAAAAGATTGCGGGGTATTTAAAAACGGGATATGGAAAAAGAAGTAAAACAGTTCAGCCAGGTTTGTGATTTGTGGGAAAACGGTATCGTAATCGAAGCGCCGGACGGCACGATTATCAGCTGGAATAAAGGCGCAGTTGACCTTTATGGCTATTCCCCTGATGAAGTCATCGGGCGCAGTCACTCTTTTCTGGTGCCTGCAGATGTTAAAGATAATATCTTACAGGTATTGGGAAAAATCAGTCAGGGCGAACCGGTCGCCCGCTGCGATGCCGTTCATTTGAGAAAAGACGGCAGCCGTATCACTATTTCTCTCACTGTTTCGCCGCTAAAAGACGAATCCGGCAAAATTACCGCCTTCTCGATTTTTATCCATAACACCGCCGACCGCGAGCAGGAGAGGGAATTATTTACTGCCCTGACGCAGAGTTCACCTATCGGTGTGTTTATCGTTCAGAACGGAAAATTTATTTACGTTAATCCCCCGTTTGAGAATATCATCGGCTATAAACTCAGTGAACTGATTCGCACTGAAACAATTAATTACATTCACCCCAGTGACCGCGGAATCGTCGGCATTTATGCCAGGATTGCATTGAAAAACGGTTTATGCCAGCCTTATGAATATCGGGTAGTGACCCGGTCCGGACAAATTAAGTGGGTAATGGAGACAATTATTTCAATCCGTTATCAGGGGAAAAGAGCGGCCCTAGGAAATTTTATGGATATTACCAAAATAAAACAGCTCACGGATGAAGCGAAACAGACCAATAAACGGCTCACTGCAGCGGTTAAAAAACTGGAAGAACAGCAGCGGCAAAACGCAATTCTGGCTGAAATGAGGGATATGCTGCAAGCCTGTTTCAAAATGGAAGAAACAGCACCCATCATTATGGGTACCATGAAAAAGTTATTCCCCTCTTCGCAGGGCGCTTTGTTTCTATTGAGCAATTCCCGCTCTGATCTCGAATCTGTAGTCACATGGGGTGATTTTCCCTCCGCCCTGGAAAATAATGTTTTTCCGCCGGATGCCTGCTGGGGATTAAGACGGGGGCGAGACCATGTAGTGGAAGATATCAGCGTTGGTCCTGTCTGCCCGCATCTGACTAAAACACTGCCGGGGCCTTATGTTTGCCTGCCGTTAATGGCTAAAGGAGATATCCTGGGCTTGCTGCATATCAAGAACGCCTTCACCCCCGGGAATCCGGAACATCATCCGGAAACCGCCGATCTGCAACAAATAGCCACCACTATGTCCGAATACCTCTCACTTTCCATTGCCAACGTGAAACTGAGCGAGAGCCTTTCCCGGCAATCTACTCAGGATTCCCTGAGCGGTTTATACAACAGACGCTTTATGGAAGAATCCCTGCACCGTGAAATTTTACGCGCCGCCCGCAAACAGACCCATATCGGCATCATCATGGGTGATATTGACCACTTTAAACAGTTCAATGACCTTTACGGACGCGCCGCCGGCGACAAGATAATCGCCCAAATCGGCAGACTGTTGAAAGACAAATTCCGCGGGTCGGATATTACATGCCGCTGCGGCGGTGAAGAATTTTTGGTCATCCTCCCGGAAACCTCATTAGAAGATACTCGCGCCCGTGCAGAATCACTGCTTGAAGACATCAACAAAATGAGGACGCTTTCTGCAGGACAAGTCCCTTCCCCGATTACGATGTCTATGGGCATCGCCTCTTATCCGGAACAGGGTACCAGAATGGAAGACCTCATGCGCGCCGCCAATACAGACCTCAATCGGGCCAAGCAAGAAGGCAGGAACCGGGTCCTGACCGGATAACCTGTATTCCCCCCGCTGCGAACCTTAGCGTAAAGTGGGCGCAGCCCTTAAGCTCCCGGTATTTGTCATCCGGGGCAAAGAAAATGCAGGGCCCGGCGGGGCGGTTTGATTCTTGATTGTTGAATCTTGAATCTTGATCATTTCATTATTCGATAGTTGACACCTATTGATTGTTGTCCCTTCTGCCTTTCTCGTGATACTATTCAGATAGTATGGAAAACATCAGAAATTTTTGCATCATCGCCCACATCGACCACGGTAAATCCACTCTCGCCGACCGCATGCTGGAAATGACCGGTATGATTCACACCACCGAAAACGCCCAGGTGCTGGACAGCATGGACCTGGAACGCGAGCGCGGCATTACGATCAAGGCCAAATCCGTCCGCATGCCTTTCAAATCCCAGGACGGCAAAGACTATATCTTAAATCTTATCGACACCCCCGGCCATGTGGATTTCAATTATGAAGTTTCCCGCAGCCTCAAAGCCTGCGAAGGCGCCGTCCTCCTGGTGGATGCATCGCAAGGCGTCGAAGCCCAGACCATCGCCAACGCCTATCTGGCCATTGACGCCGGCCTGGAAATCATTCCGGTTATCAACAAAATAGACCTGCCCAACGCCATGGTTGAAGAATGCCGCCAGCAGCTGCAGGACACGCTGGGGATCCCCGGCAAATCCGCGCTGCTCGTTTCCGCCAAAGACGGCACTGGCGTCGGTGAGCTTTTCGAAGCCATCGTCACCCTCGTGCCGCCGCCCAAAGGCAGCGCCTCCGAACCCCTTAAATGTCTCATCTTCGACTCGTTTTACGATACCTACCGCGGCGTCATCCCGCACATTCGAATTTTTTCCGGCAGCCTCAAGAAAGGCGATAAAATTATGATTAAGTCCACCGGCCAGATCCACGACGTGGACGAAGTCGGTTATTTTATTCCCGAGTTGAAACCCGCCGAAATCATCACTGCCGGCGATGTGGGTTATGTCGGCGCGATTATTAAAAAAGTCGGCAGCATCCACGTCGGCGATACGATTATTTCCCCCGAGCATCCCGAAACCGAAGGCATTCCCGGCTTCCGCCACACCCAGCCGATGGTGTTCTGCGGCATCTATCCCATCAATACCAACGATTACATCAAGCTGACCGCGGCGTTGGAGAAATTCCAGCTTAACGATTCTTCCATCATCTACGAAAAAGAAAGCTCCGCCGCGCTCGGCTGGGGCTACCGCCTCGGCTTCATGGGCATGCTGCACATGGAAATCACCCTCGAGCGGCTCAAGCGCGAATACGGCCAGGAACTCATCGCCACGATGCCGTCCGTCATTTATAAGGTTGTCCTGACCGACGGCACGTCCCAGATGATTGATAACCCGTCCAAATTCCCCGACCCCACGCGCATCGACCATATCGAAGAGCCGATTATCACCCTGCGGGTCTTCGTGCCCACCGAGTTCGTCGGCCCCATCATGGCCCTGTCCGACGAAAAACGTGCCAAACTCGTCGCCATGGAACATCCGGATAAAAAGCGCGCAATGTTGACCTATGAATTCCCGCTGGCGGAAATGATTACCGGCTATTATGATAAATTAAAAAGCGTCAGCCGCGGTTACGCCAGCATGGATTACGATTTCCTCGGCTACAAAGCCGGCGATTTCGTCAAAGTGGATATCCTGGTCAAGGAAAATCAGGTTGACGCCCTTTCTTTCATTTCAATCCGTGAAAGCGCTTCCACCAAATCCCGCGGCCTGATACACAAATTACGCAAACTAATTCCCCGCCAGAACTTTGAAATCCCCCTGCAGGCGGCCATAGGCGGTAAAATCATCGCCCGCGAAGACATCGTCGCCCTGCGGAAAGACGTACTCGCCAAGTGTTACGGCGGCGATATTACACGCAAACGCAAACTCCTCGAAAAACAGGCCGAAGGCAAGAAAAAAATGAAGATGGTCGGTTCCGTGGAAGTCCCCCAGGAAGCCTTCCTCCTGCTTCTTAAAATGGAAGAGTGAGGTGAAAGGCCTTTACATCCACATCCCTTTCTGCGTCCGTAAATGCAGCTACTGCGATTTCTATTCCCTCCCCGACCGTCAATCTGCTATCGCCGGCTATGTCCAGGCTGTTCTGCAGGAAGCCCGTGAGTATTCTCCCTCCTTTCTAAGTGGGGATTTAAAGGGAGAATTATCCTTCCAAACCCTCTACCTAGGCGGCGGCACCCCCAGCCTCCTCGGCCCACAAAACATCCAAACGCTCATCTCCGGCCTCTTGAGTTTAGTTCCTTCTCTTTCGATGGGAGAAGGTCAGGATAAGGGTGTACAACAAAAATGGGCAAGGTTTAAAGGGGATGGGTTACAATTGTTTGAATCCACTCTTGAAGTCAACCCCGAATCCGCCACCTCTGAATTCCTCCGAACGGCTAAAAACCTCGGCTTCAACCGACTCTCCTTCGGGATCCAGTCCCTTTCCGATGCCGAACTCCAAAGTGTCGGCCGGATTCATACCGCCGCCCAGGCCATTAATGCCATCAAACTCGCCCAACAAACCGGCTTCCAAAACATCTCCGCCGACCTCATTATCGGCCTGCCCGGCCAGAACTGGAACAGCCTCCACAGCTCGCTGGAGGCGCTCACAGGACTCGGCTTGCCGCATCTCTCTATCTACTGCCTCTCGCTGGAAACCGGCACCCCGCTGGCTTTAGATCCCCCTACCGACCTCCCCTCCGATGATGTCCAGGCGGAACTTTTCGCCCAGGCCCGCGCCTTCCTGCTGGACAAAGGTCTTATCCATTACGAAATCTCCAACTTCGCCTGCCCCGGCTTTGAATGTCTGCACAATCTTAATTACTGGCGCGGCGGCGAATATCTCGGACTCGGCCCTGCGGCCGCTTCCCACATCAACAACCGTAGGTTCAAAAACAAAAACGACCTCGATGCCTATTTACAGAATCCCACCGGCCAAATCGAATATGTCGAAGAACTGTCCCCCAAAGACAAAGCCGCCGAAGAAGCTATGCTCCGCCTTCGCCTCCTCGAAGAAGGCCTGGATACAGATGATCTCACCGTTAAATTCGGCCCGGCCAACACTTCGGAAATCATCCGCCGCCTCGACCGGATGGCGCAGGAAAGCCTGCTGCTTAAAACCGGGGTTATATACCGCCTCTGCCCCAACCATATCCTCACCTCCAACCCTATCTTCTCCCGCGTCCTCGCAGATGATATTTCATCATCACCCTGACCTTCTTTCCATCAAGGACAACGGAATTAGCCGATACTACTTAATCACGGCGGAGGGATGTTCCTGGAAGGGATGGGTGCGGAGGACTAGGGAATAGAGGAAGCGGTAGTTGGTGTGCAGGTGCTCGATGTAATCCAGCCATTCCACCACCAGGCGGCCATAAAGCCTTTCGATGTCGCCGGCAAGATGGATGAGGTCGGATTCGGGCAGGTTTTCCACCGAATTCCGGGATTCCAGTTCCTCATCCAGGTGGGTGACCGCCCAGAGCAAATCGGTGAAATGGTCGTGCTCAAGCAGGCTGGGGTTGCCCAGCAGCGTCATTAAAAATTCACGCTTCTGCGCGAAAAACACTTTGAGTTCCGCCAGATTCATGTCGTGGTGGTCAATCTCGATTTTCAGCTTATCGGCGTAATCAGCGGCAGCCTGAAATTCTTTCTTGCCCCAGCTATCCTTGAGGTCCAGGTGCCGCGAAATTTCGGCCTTGTTATCGAAGTTGTCCAGCAGGCTGTGCAGCAGGTGGTTGCCAACATCATTGAAAAAAGCGCCCAGGACCATATTGAGCTTCTGCAATTTCACTTTACGTTCGCTCTGGTCGACAATCCTTTCGATAATCAGCACGACGATGAAAATCTCCAGCGGCAGGAAGGCCAGACTGCTCATGAGGTAAAGAAACAGGGTATGAGCGTCGCGGAAGACCAGAAAGTCGATGCCGTAGAGGAGCGCGGAGAGCAGGACGCACCCGATAGAGAGCCAGGCGATAAAGGAGAATTTTTTGGTGTTCATTTATTTAACCTTTTTGGATATTTGGTAAGCGGTGGGCTGCGCCCAATCTACAATTATGAAGTTCCCTCCCTGAGATTGCCGCCCTTCGCTCGCAATGACTATTGCATTCATTATCTCATTGAGGCGCAAAGTCAGGATATGACTTTGATTACTTAGTTTCTGATTCGAGCCAGGCCAAATAATCCGGGTTGCCGCCGATGATTGGGAGTGCGATGATTTCGGGGACGGTGTATGGGTGATTTTGTTTGACGAGTGTGATGAGTTCGTCGAGGAGAGCGGCGCGGGTTTTAACGACGAGCATGACCTCAGCGGACTTTTCGATTTTACCCTGCCACCAGTACTGCGAGGAGACTGTGGGAATGATGTTGACGCAGGCGGCTTTGCTGGCGGTCAGGATTTTGTCCGCCAGTTGTTGGGCATTGGCCGGAGTGTCGATGGTGATGAAGACTACAATGTGAGCGTATTCCATTTGAATTCCCTTTTCTTTTACAACGGAGTGACATTCCCACTCTCTCTCAATCTCTCCCTGATAGGGAGAGATGTTTATCTTTTTGTGAGGGGTATTGTCAGGTGATGGAAAGCATGCGCTGTACGGAGGAAAGGGCGCGGAGGCGGATATCTTCCGGGACAATGATTTTGTGGTTCATATCCTGCAAGGACCAGAGCACTTTTTCGAGGGTGATGCGCTTCATATTTGGGCAGACCGCTTTGTCGTTGACCGGAATAAAAGACTTGCCCGGATTCTCCTGTTTGAGGCGGTGCAGGATACCGGTTTCGGTGCCGATAATGAATCCGGGGGCTTGACTTTCCCGCACGAAACGAACCATGCCGCCGGTACTGAGGACTTCATCGGCGGCGGCTTTGGCATCGGGGCGGCATTCAGGATGGACCATGGCGATATACCCGGGATGCCGCTGTTTGAGGGCCAGGATGTCTTCGGGCAGGATTTTCATGTGGGTGGGGCAGAACCCCGGCCAAAGGTGCATTTTATGCCCGGTTTTTGCGGCGACCCACTGGCCCAGGTACTGGTCGGGCACAAAGATAATTTCCGCTTCCCCGAGGCTCTGTACGACTTTGACAGCATTGCCGGAAGTACAGCAGATATCCGATTCAGCCTTGACGGCAGCGCTGGAATTAACGTAGCAGACAACCATAGCGCCGGGATACTGTTTTTTCAGGTCGATGAGGGCCGGCGCAGTAATCATGTCGGCCATAGGGCAGCCGGATTCCTTGTCAGGTAAAAGGACAGTCCTTTCAGGATTGATAATGTAAGCCGTCTCGGCCATAAAATGCACACCGCAAAAAACAATCACATCAGCGGCGGTTTTGGCAGCCTGCTGGCTTAATTCCAGTGAATCGCCGGTGAAATCGGCGATATCCTGGACTTCGGGCCGCTGATAATTGTGGACGAGGATAACGGCGTTCCGCTGTTTTTTCAGCCGGGTTATTTCATCGATGATTTCAGAATTATTATTGACCATAAGAGATTAGACTCCGATTAAGGTTAACATCGATTTCCTTTTTTCTTTATTTCCAAGATATTTCAATGTTTTAGCAGTGTTAATAACGGCACCGTGCCCCATCTCTATCTCTTCCCGCGGTGAAGAGAATAGTTAGAGGGGCTGCGCCCCTCTATGCATCATCCTTCGGGTGAGTACCTTCGGACTCAAGCTTTGCTTAATACGAATGTGAACACTAATTACCTGAGGAAACCCGACCCTACAGATCGCTGCGTTATTCGCTATCAGACGTTTCAATGACCCTGATTTTATCGCCGGGGGTGATGGTACCGCCTTTGATGACTTTACCGAAGACGCCTTCTTTGGGCATAACGCATTTGCCGACCTTCTGGAAAATGGCGCAGCCGACATGGCATTCCTTGCCGATCTGGGAGATTTCCAGCACCACTTCTTTGCCGATTTTGATCTTTGTGCCGACCGGGATGGAGACCAGGTCAATACCTTCGGTGGTGAGGTTCTCGGCGAAAGCGCCGGGGCCGAGGTCTAGCCCGAGTTTACGCATTTTATCAATGCTCTCTGTAGCCAGGAGACTGACCTGACGATGTGTGTTAAAATCGGCATGGGCATCGGTGACCATGCCGAAACCTTCTTTAAATTGACCGGACGGGACAAGGTCTTTACTGGTGCCTTTTTTATCGCTGCGGCAGACTGCGATTATTTTTCCTGTATTCTTCATATGGTGCTCCTCTTGACTTTCAGTTTAGCACACGCTCAATCGTCCCGCCACCAACGACGACGTCACCATCATAAAATACAGCGGACTGTCCGGGGGTGACGGCCATTTGCGGGGCGGTAAATTTAACGCTCACTTTATCGTCATAAACTGGAGTGATTAATGCTTCGGCTTCGGCATGGAGGTAGCGGATTTTAACTTTCAGAGTCACCGGCGCGATTAGTTTCTCAAAAGCGAGCCAATTCAAATCTATCGAAATGAACTCGCTGGCATAAACATCCTTTTTTTCGCCTACGATCACCGTATTGGTCTGCGCGTCAATGCCGATAACATAGAGGGGCGTCGGGGAGGAAATGCCCAGGCCTTTTCTCTGCCCGACAGTGTAATTGATAATGCCGTTATGTTTGCCCAGCACTTTGCCCTGTTTATCCACGATGCGGCCTGCCGGGACTGTGGAAATATGTTCGCGGAGAAAGCGCGGATAATCATTATCGGGGATAAAGCAAATCTCACGGCTTTCTTTACTTCGCCCAGACGGTAAACCTATTTCCGCTGCTATTTTCCGGACACTGTTTTTAGTCATATTGCCCAAGGGAAAGACGGCGGCAGCAAGCTGCGGCTGAGTCAATTTGTAAAGGAAATAGGACTGGTCGCGGGTGAGGTCAACACCTTTTTTCAGAACCAAACAGCCGGAGTTATTTTCGACACGGGCATAATGGCCGGTGGCCATGGCAGCAGCGCCCAAATCGACGGCTTTGGAGAGCAATGCACCGAACTTAATCATCCGGTTGCAATTGACACAGGGGTTCGGAGTACGGCCGAGACTGTACTGCAGGCAAAATTGAGAAATCACTTCTTTACTAAAAACGTCCCGGAAATCAACAGTGTGATGCGGGATGCCCAAGGCGGCGGCAACTTCAACGGCGGCAACTGCCGCTTCGTCTGACGGCGCGACCAGCATTGTCAACCCAAAAACTTCATGTCCTGCTTTTTGCAAAAGGGCAGCCGTGACCGAGGAATCCACCCCACCACTCAGAGCAACAGCGATTTTCATCAGCGGTCCCGGCGAATCAGGTTGATTTTACCCCAGATACCCATTTTGTCGTTGATGATGACTGCCGCGCCAAGCAGGCCGTCCACACCGCGGGCAAAATCGAGCGCCGATTGAACATCAGCTTCTGTTTTGACGATATTACCAACAGCGGTGGCGGCAGCATCAGCCAAGGCCGCAGAAGGAGAAAGGATAACGACCGCATCGGACTTGCCGAAACTGAGCGAATGGCCCACCGTGCCGGAAGAAGTACAGACACCTAGGGGAGTATCCGAAGGTTCGATTTTAATGGCAATCCGGCCGGTCAGAGGGGAATCCTCGCCGGCATAGACACCGACCAGCCGGGATTTTGTGGATTTGAGGAAGATATCGCCGCCGTTTTCGACAATGACCTCGGCGGAGTATTTGAGCAAGTCGCGGCCAACAAACTCGGCAAAAGCGCCGGCGACAGCAGCCATCGGACCGACGTTAACCTTAGCAGCAGCGTCTGCCATGGTGCGGGCGATAGCGGGGGCATCATCGCCCACAGGGAAAGGTTCCAACGCAGCCACGAATCCCGGATGGCGGGCGATATAGTTTTCGAGTAAAGCGCGCTGCCGCTGGACAATTTCCAACGCTTTATCCTTGAGGAAACGGCGGGCGCGGATATAGAGGTCGGTTTCCTTGACGACAACCTGAAAAGAGACGAGGTCGCGGTCTTTCGACCAGTCCCGGTAATAACGCGGCTGATAATCAGGTGTTTTAGTCAATTATGTTTGGTCCTTAACGGGCAAGAATACCTGTCCTTACCTTAATTTAGAGATACGGCAATTATAGTTCCCTAACAATTAATTTTCTGGATTCCCGTACGTTCACTTTGTTCAGTACCTTCAGCCTTCGCGGGAATGACAAACCGGAGAACTATTTATCCGGTTTGCTCTCCAGTTTTTTAAGACGTTCTTCGATTTTATCCTGATGACTGATGATTGCCTGGAGGGCATCGGTAATCGGGTCCGGTAAGGTGCCGTGTTCGAGATTGAAGATTGTTTCGCGGCGGTCTTCGACGATTTTACCGGGGATGCCGACTACCGTTTTTCCGGCAGGCACAGGATTTACCACGACCGAATTAGCGCCGACACGGGCATCATCGCCGATGAGAATCGGGCCGAGGACAATGGCCGCCGCCCCGATGACCACCCGGTTACCGATAGTGGGATGGCGTTTGTGTTTTTCCAGACTGGTACCGCCCAAAACAACACCCTGGTAGATAAGGACATCATCGCCAATTTCCGCCGTTTCCCCGATAACCACACCCATGCCGTGGTCAATGAATAAACGCCTGCCGATTTTCGCGCCGGGATGGATTTCGATACCGGTGAAAAAGCGGGTGATTTGTGAATTGAGCCGCCCGAAAAACCGCATATGATGAGTCCAGAAAAAATGAGAGACGCGGTAACCCCAAAGAGCGTGCAAACCGGGATAACAACACAGGATTTCCAGGGTGCTCCTGGCGGCCGGGTCCCGGCTGAAAATCGTCCTGATATCTTCGCGTAAGGTTTTAAACATACTCTACCTTCTTTACTCCGGTAATTATTCAATAGATACAAGCCGAACAATTTCCGGATTCGCTTCTTTAGCCTGCTGCCGTTCTAATAAGTCCTGCAGCGTTAACGAGCCCAGCATTTCATCCATCACGGACTGCAATTCAACCCAAATATCGCGGGCGGCACACTTTGTGGAACGGGAACAAACACCGGCATCGCAAACACATTCTACCAGAGACCAAGTGCCTTCGCTGGCACGGACAATCTCAATTAATCTGATGCGGTCAGGGGAACTATTCAATACAAAGCCACCGCGTGCGCCGCGTATACTCCGGACCAGACCGGCAGTTTTCAAAGAAAGAAAAAGATGCTCCAGATATCTTTCGGAAATCTGCTGGCGTGCAGCGACATCCTTGACTAAAACCAGACCTTTGTCATAATGCTGCGCGAGGTCCAGCATTGCGCGTATCCCGTATCTGCCTCTAGTTGAAAGTTTCATGGTTCGTTATCCATAATTATTACTATATTAGTGATGTTTCTATTATAAGGGATAGAAACAGAGCAGTCAAAACACCCATATTAAGATCCAAAGATCACCAAAAATTAACAGCGACTATTCCCCCGGTTCTTTTGACATTCAATTTTCTTTGCACTATAATGCCTAGCACAAATGAAAATTATCAAAGGTTTAGCGCTGGTTTTATTAAGTTTCATTCTGGTGTTAGCACTTTGCGTATTCGGCCTGGCATTTACGGTAAACAGGGTAGTACTTCAACCCAATGATATGGAAAAAATAGTTAACAACATCGATTTCGCACAGGCCGTTCAAGAACAGATTGACAAACAAAACACCAACGGCGACATCTCGCCACAACTTGAGGCAGCTATTGTCAGCAGCATTCAGAATGCGGAACCGGTGATTAAACAGCACCTTGATACCGCAATTAAAGATACTTCCACCAATTTAAAATCATGGGGCAGCGCCCCGGATCTAAAAGGGACGTTAAGCGGTACTGTGATGAACGCGACGTTTGCGGCCGAAGTACTGGACAAAGTCGACCTCGCACAACTGCTGAACCAGGCAGTGCAGGAACAATCCGGGGCCGATACGGATTATTCGGCGGCATTCGTGACCGCCCTGGTAAATGGCGTCGATGCAACTGAACCGGAGATAAAAACGCAGATTGTAAACGCCTGCGACCCGATTTTTCAATATTTACTGATGCAGACCCCAACTATCGACCTTAAAAGCACGCTAAGGCAGACCGTTCTCAGCGACAATGAAGTGAGTGCCGTCCTGGATAATTTTGACTATACAGCAATGACAAAAAACATCCTGCTGGGATATATCGGCGGACCGTTGCCGGAAGGAATTACGCTCTCGGACGCGGAGATTAATACGGTGGTGGAGGCATTACAGCCATCGATAAAAACTGCTTTTGCGGGCGCAGCCGGCGATTTTGCCGATTATCTCACCGGCACAGACGCCACCTTCAGCGTCAGAGTACCGCTCCTGCCGGCGCTGCAAAGCTTAAAAACGGCGGCAAGAGCAGCATTTTTTGCGCAGCTGCCGCCAGAACTACAAGGAGAATCACAGGCAGACCTTGATAATGATTTCGAACAGTATTACGACAGTCTGGCGGCGGACATCCCAGCGACATACACGGTTGATTCCAGCGACTTAGGGATAAATACGACGGCAGGCATTAGCAGCGCCATCACCGAAGCGCAAAACGGCCTGACGACAGCGAGAAACAACATCAATACCGCCAGCCAGGACTACGCCAACGATTTGCAGAAAGCCAGACCTTATGTAAAGGATTTTCAAATCGGGTTTACCGGCCTGATTGTGCTGATAATACTGCTGATAGCGGGCATTATCCTGATATACCGCAATGTCAAAGATTCCTGCCGCGATTTGGGGAGTGTATTTTTAATTTACGACGCCATAGAATTCGCCGGTGTGTTGATTATTAAAAACGTTGCCAACGCACAAATTGCCAAAGCCAATATTCCGCAAGCATTCAACAATATTCCGAAAATGGCATTGAACGATATCGTTTCACCGCTGCAAATTATCTGTCTGGTCTGTCTGGCTGCCGGAGTGGTGCTGATTGCCGTGTCATTTATCTATCCCGGGCAGAAACCGGTGAAGACAGCTTAAAAATATCCGGCAATTATTGCAGCAACATACTGTGCAATCGCAGGAGAAGCGGTCAAACCGGGCGATTCAATGCCGATGAGATTAATCAGCCCGGGCAAGCCTTTGTCCGCTTCGTCCCGGATGATATAGTCGCGGAAACCTTCCCCCAGAGCCTGCAGTTTGGGACGTACGCCGGCGAAATCCGGGGTCAGGTCATCAAGTCCTATTGACGGTAAATAGCGCCGGGCCGCGCGGTAAAAATCAGGTTTATTATTTTCGTTTACCATGTAATCAATCGTATCCTGATAGACGAAATTGGGCCCCAAACGGATAGTACCGTCCAGCGAAAGAGTGACATGAACACCGAGACCGGCTTTTTCCGGCACGGGATAAACCAGGCGGTGCACCAGCCGGCCTACACGCGGGTCCAGGCTGAAATATTCACCCTTACAAAAATGTAATTGATACCCTGCTTTTTGCAGATTAATCCCCGCCTGCGCAGCGACTCGGTCACTGAATAAACCGGCGGCGTTGATTACGACGATGCCAGATACGGTGGAAATCCCTTCACCATCCCTAATAGTGACCTGAAAGCTACCGTGAGTGTTTTCAATACCGACTACGGTGGTATTAAAGATGAAATCCACGCCGTTTTCTCTGGCCCGGCCGTAAAAAGACCGCATTAAGCCGTAAGAATCGATAACACCGGTATCAGGAGAGAACAGCGCCGCAACGGCCTGGACACTGGGCTCCAGGTTTTTGACATCGTTTTGCCCAAGTAATTGCAACCCTTGAACACCGTTTTTGAGTCCCTGACGGTACATTTTTTCAATTTCTTTAGTTTCAAGAGCATCAGCCGCGACAATTAATTTGCCCAATTTTTGATGATTGATATTGAACCGCGCACAAATTTCATAAAGCAGGGCATTGCCACGAACACAGAACCTGGCTTTGAGCGAATTTTCGGGATAATAAATGCCGGCATGGATGACTTCACTGTTGTGACTGCTGGTCTCAAGACCGAAACTGCGGTTTTTCTCGAAGACAACCACTTTTTTGCCGGTCAGTGACAGTTCGGCGGCAATCGCCAGTCCGACGACACCGGCGCCGATTATAATGACATCGACCTCAGCAGGCATGCAAAACCTCGCAATCGGCTAACCGAAAAAGAGTTAATTATTGATACTGGCAAATACAGCGCGAAATCAGGAAACCAGTTTATTATTACCCAAAGACGCCGGCTGGGACAACTACCGGGTAATCACCAAAGGGCAACTTCTTAAGACCGTATCTTACCAGCGCTCATAACTAATTATTTCGGCCAGGGGTTTACGTTTTTTCAGGCCGGGGGCATCGTCAGCGTAACCTAGCGGAGTGAAGAGTACCGGTTCCACATCATCAGGCAAGGACAATACTTCACGGGCAGCAACCGGGTCAAAAGCGGCAATCCAGCAGGTGCCCAACCCGAGTTCGGCGGCGGTCAGAATCAGGTGGTCCATGGCGATGGCCACGTCAACATCGCTGTAATTCTTGCCGTCGCGGCGGACCCAGGCTTTTTGCGGGGCCACGCATCCGCAAATCACCAGCGGGGCACGCACAAACCAGGGCGCATTGTAAATCCGGCGCAACTCAGCCTCTTTGCCTTTGGTATGAATGACGATAAACCGGAACGGTTGGCGGTTAGCGGCAGTGGGGGCCAACCGAACCGCCTCGAGAATCTGCTGCAGCTTTTCTGCTTCCACCGGATCCGGCCGGTAGGAACGGGCGCTGTAACGCTGACTGATGACATCATAAACACTCATACGTTATCCTTATTGAAGTTAGTAGTGTTAATAAGATTTTAGCAGAAAATAACGGCAGGTGAATCCTGGAAAAAGCCGGACTTCATATCGGACCTAAAAGTCCGACGGATTTCATGCCACTACTTTCTTAAAGTCAGCAGCCACTGTCTCAAGTAACGACCCGATTTATTTTGCGCCCGGAGACCGTTAAAGTTTAATAGCGCCGGCGCGTTGCCTGACGTTTGAAAATATACCCGGCCGCCAGGCCGGTCAAAAGCCCGCCGAGATGGGCCTGCCAGGCGACTCCGGTAACAACAATCAAAACAAAAAAACTAATCAGAATTGAAATCCACAGGTCTACCGGCACCGGTATCGGGAAAATCATTACCTTAAGACGCGGCACAAGCACGGCCAGAACACCACCAAGCGCAAAAATCGCGCCGGAAGCGCCGACAGCAATTTGGCCGGGCGCCAGCAGCATGAAAAGCGCGTTGCCCACGATACCGCCGATAAAATAGACCAGGAAAAATCTGGCTTCGCCGACGAGCGCCAGGACATACATGCCGAAGAAATAGAGGGTAAGCATATTAAATAAAATGTGGAAAATGCCGTCATGAATAAACATGGCGGAGACAATCGTCCACGGCTGACTGGCAATAGTGGCGGAACTGACCCCCACCTGATTGGCAATCTGGTTTGATACCGCTAAAAAAGAACCTGAAGAGATGCTCGTGGCAATAAATACCAGCACATTGACGCCAATCAGCACCCAGAGCGGGGTTAAATTAATGGAACGGGGGTCACGGAATCTCACTTTTACATCCTTCCAGATAATTGTACTGTTTCAAGGGTAGTGTAATCAAGATTGGGAGCGGGGGAAGCGGGATTATATAAAAATGGTGGAGAGTACTTCTTTAAGGCACTCTCCACCCAAATACCAGTCTTACGAATCCAACTCAATTGTGGTCATCACGACCGCATGGGCATTTGCCATATCAGCCCGAACTGCTTATTCAAGAGTCGGACATTCGTTTTCGGAGTCCCCGCATATTATGCAGGGAGTTGACGATCAACCTGTCTCACCCCTAACACTGCGTGTAACCTCATAAAAGCACCTCCGCCGTGTACTCGGGTTTAGTCTGATCCCTATGCTCAACATAGCATTTTTACGCTTAAAAGTCAAGTTAAAAAGGTGATACTTTAGTATCATCTTCGGATGTTGACGAAAGTTACGGCATCGGGTAGAGTTAGCTCGAGAGGAAGGCGAAGATGTCATTAAAAAAAATAACCCGCTGCGGCGGCATGGAATTCCGTTGGGGCGAACGCACCTATATGATGGGCATCGTTAATACCACTCCCGACTCTTTCTCCGGCGATGGGAATAACGATATCGAAGCGGCTGTAGCTCAGGGCTGCCGGTTTGCGGAAGAAGGGGCAGATATCCTGGACATCGGCGGGGAATCCACCAGACCCGGTTTTACTGAGGTTTCAGAGGAAGAAGAAATCCGGCGGGTGGTGCCGGTAATCGAACAACTGGCTGCCAGGACAAAAGCGCCGCTAAGCATCGACACTACCAAATATGAAGTGGCACGACAGGCCGTGGCCGCCGGGGCGGTGATAATCAACGACCAGTGGGGATTGAAAACAGAACCGCGCTTAGCCGAATTGGCAGCTAAAAATAACGTCCCGCTAGTGCTGATGAGCAACCAGCGCGATATCGGCGGCTATGACGCCAAAGCGGGACGCGATACAGCCAGCTACAGTGACGTAATGGCAGAAGTTATTGCTTCGCTACGGCAAAGTGTGAAGACAGCGGAACAGGCAGGGGTGCCAAAAGAAAATATTATCATAGACCCGGGGATCGGGTTCGGTAAGACGTGGCAGCAGGACATCGAAATTATCAGGCAGTTGTGGGAATTGCGGGTGATGGGTCGGCCGATACTGGTCGGAACATCCAGAAAATCGCTGATAAAGATGGTTTTGAATTTGCCGGCCAATCAGCGGGTAGAAGGCACCGCTGCCACCGTGGCCGTGAGCATCGCCAACGGGGCTGATATTGTGCGGGTGCATGATGTGAAACAGATGGCGCGGGTGTGCAAGATGACGGATGCGATTGTAAGAGGGATTTAGATTATGCCCTGCTTCGCAGTAAACAAGAAGGTCCGATCCCTCTCAATCTCTCCCTAATAGGGAGAGAGGACGACAATCTCCTTCCTTTTTTAGAAGGGGAAAAAGAGAGAATAAAAATTTTAAATCCAACTAAAGCTGCCACAAGGGAGATATTGTAGTGAGATTGCCACGAGCACTGAAGTGCTCTCGCAATAGTGTGTCCCCCGATTTTCTGACAAACGGCTATCTAATTTCGGCGGTTTCTTGCTTTACGAGCGCTTGGTACGCTTTCATCAACCTGCGGGTTAATTGGCCGGGTTTTCCGTCCCCAACCGGTTGGCCTTCAAATGAAGTTACCGGCATAATCTCAATCAAAGAATTGGTGATAAAGGCTTCATCCGCCTGCGTTAAGCTGGCCGGACGGCAATTAATTTCACTGACTTTGATTTCTAGCTGAGACGCCAGTTCAAAAACAATGATGCGCGTAACGCCGGGCAGCAGGCCGGACTCATACCGCGGTGTCTGCAAGATACCATATTTCACGATAAAGACATTGCTGCCTGCCGCTTCGGTGAGATAACCCTTTTCGTTGAGGAATAACGCCTCGTCCGCACCGGCGTCTTTGGCATCCCGACGCGCCAGCAGACTTTCCAGAGCATTGGCTGATTTTAAATAGGTCACCGGCGAAAGGCTGTTACGGCGTATCGCGGAGAGCACCGTTTGATAACCACGCAGGTATTTCGCACGGCTGGGTGGTTTGTATTCCGAGGCCAGCACTGCGATCGTCGGCAGCTTACAGGAATCAGGATTCGGAGACATTTCACCTTCACCGCTGGAAACGCAGATACGGAGACGGGTCTGACCGAAACCGTTAGCTTTGATAACTTCTTGCACGGCTTCGCGGATGAGCCCGGTGTGGATGACAATACCCAAACGCTCGCCGGAATATCTGAGCCGCGCCAGATGATTGTCCAACCGGAAAGGTTTTCCTTCGTAGGCCCGCACTGTTTCATAGAGCCCGAAGCCGAAAAGAAAACCGTAATCGAGCAGAGATATTTTAGCTTCGTTACGGGGCACCAGTTTCCCATTCAAGTAAAAAATTTCTTTCATCCTCGTCTCCGATCGGGCTATTCCCCGCTAATGATTCATCTCACGATGTTGATAATATTTCATATAGTATTATTTTTCAATATTCAAGTTGTTCATCTCAATTAACAGCAAACAATAAATTATAGCATCGTTTCTTGACGCTGCAATAATTAAGAAACAACTTTCTTTTCAACATAGGATTATTTCAGATTGCTTCGTCTCCATCAATAATTCGGGACTATAGGCGATAACACCTCGCAACGACAGTACCAGAATCGTACAACAGCGGGCATACTTCGTCAATGATTTACTCTGCATTAAGGGCGCGAACTATCGCTATAATTAATTGTGAAGCCATAGCATTGACAAACCGGTTCGATTTAGTGTGTCATAATGATACCTGAGAACTGAGTAAAGAGGCCACGATGAAAGAAATCAAAATATTGTGCTGGAACGTCAACGGCATCAGAGCAGCAGTGAAAAAGGGATTTCTAGAATGGCTGCAAAAAGAATCGCCGGATATCCTCTGCCTGCAGGAAACGAAAGCCAGTCCGGATAACCTGACCGAAGACCTGCTGGAACCGCCCGGCTACCAGACTTACTGGAATTATCCGGAAAGAAAGGGTTATTCCGGAGTTGCGACGTTTTCCAGAGAAAAACCGGTGAAGACGCAAAACAGTTTCGGGGTGAAAGCGTTTGACGGAGAAGGGCGCGTGATTATCTCCGAATATCCGGAATACACGCTCTGCAATATCTATTTCCCCAACGGAAAACAAGGCCCGGAGAGGCTAAAATACAAAATGGATTTCTACGAGGCTTTCTTTAGTTATCTGGAGCCGTTACGGTTGAGTGGGAAGAAAATCATTTTCTGCGGCGATGTGAATACCGCACATCAGGAAATTGACCTCGCCAGGCCGAAGGAAAATGCGAAAATATCCGGCTTTTTGCCCGAAGAAAGAGCCTGGCTGGATAAAATGGTCGCTCACGGCTATACGGACACTTTCCGGTATTTTCACAAAGAACCGGAACAGTATACATGGTGGGATATGAAAACCGGGGCCAGAGCCAGAAATGTCGGCTGGAGAATTGATTATTTCTTCGTGACGGAAAACCTGCTCGGCAATGTCGAGAAAGCCTATATTATGAAAGATGTAAGCGGCTCCGACCACTGCCCGATCGGGCTGGTGTTGAAATTTTAACTAAATGCGTTAAATTTTCCGATTCAATGAGTTCTGTCTTGGTCGAAATAAACACAATTATTTACGTGATATTCAAATTGTCTAATGACTAACGCCCCGCTCATTTATAAAGATGACCCAAATCTCTGGATTGTCGGGTCAAGCCCGACAATGACAATGAAAAGAAGAGGGGGTGATTTCGCACTCCCTCTTCAGAAGCTCCAGCTTAAACAACAGCTTTAAAAAGAAGTATCTCTGATTTATTTCATACCGCCCACGCATTCGGCCTATCTGGCGCGGCCGAAATCATCCTGCAGGCGAACCACATCGCTGAGCTGCGGCGTCGAGACTTCCAGAATAATGGAGTCTTCGATGGCTTCGACGCGATGCTTGGTCAACGGCGGGAGATGTAAACAGTATCCGGGTTGGCCGATCGTTTCGGACATCTTCCCATCCGGAGCCTGGACGCTGAATTTCACTTTGCCCTGCAAAAGATACATACTTTCATCTTTTTCTTTGTGATATTGCAGGCTAAGACGAAAACCTTTATTCACGGAAATTACCTTGCCGGCATATTGCGGAGTCAAGGCATAAAGCAATTCGTTACCCCAGGGTTTTTCTGTTTTACGCGGCAATTTTTCTTCCATATCAATCACCCCAGATTCTTTTATTGTCAGCATAATCTTAACAATACCACGTGTCAACCTGCAAGGACGGTCTATTCAACCTGTAGAGCATTCACTTGTCATTTCCGCTATAATACGATAATGTAAAGGAAAATAATAGATCGCGGTAACCGTCAGGTATGGATTAAGAGGCAAAGCTTGCAGAAAATAGTGGTAGTCGCCAGGCAAAATGATGAAATGGTGAAACTATGTGCCGAGTTAGCCAAACATGGTTTCCAATGTTCATTCACGGACAGCAACGATGCCATGGAAAGTATCACCGAAAATACTGCTGGTTTGCTACTAATGGAATTCACCGGCACAGCGGAAGTGGAAACATTATGCCGTTATTTCCGCAAGGAAAAAGACCTGCCGGTAATCGCTCTGGTTTCAACGGACAAGCTGGACAAACTCGATGACCTGGTGGATGACTTTGTAATAAAACCTTACAATGCAAAAGAACTGACCGTCAGGATCAAACACCTGATACGGAAAGATTCCGATACTACAACGGCCCAAATCAGGACGGCCGGCATCACGATTGACCCCGATAAATATGAGGTCTATGTAGATGGAAAACTGGTTTCCCTGACTTTTAAAGAATACGAATTACTGAAATTCCTGGCCAGCCATCCCGGCCGGGTTTTCACACGCGATACACTGCTCAATCAGGTCTGGAGCCAGGATTATTTCGGCGGGGACAGGACCGTTGACGTCCACATCCGAAGGCTCCGAAGCAAGATCGAAAGTCCCGAACATGTTTACATCGAAACGGTGCGAAACATCGGTTACCGTTTTATCAGAAATTGAGACTGCTTCACAAAAATCCCCTCACGAAACATAAATTTAATATAGACGAAACATCCTTGTAACAAAAGGTCTGTAAAGTAGAGACATCTAATAGTTAGAAGGAGAATACATGTCTATTAACGCCGCAGATACTGCGTGGATGTTAGTCTCATCGGCATTGGTACTGTTCATGACCGTTGGACTGGCATTCTTCTATGGCGGGCTGGTGAGGAGAAAGAACTTCCTGTCCACCATCATGATGAGTTTTTTCTGTTTAGGGTTGATTGGGGTATTATGGGTGGTTTACGGTTATACCCTGGCCTTCGGTCCGGATAAAGCGGGCCTCATCGGCGGCCTGAATTTCTTCGGCCTGATCGGCGTAGGGCAAACGCCTTCCTCAACCTATGCATCTACGATTCCGCAATTAGCTTTTATGGCCTTTCAGGGGATGTTCGCGGTAATAACAGTGGCGCTGATTACCGGGGCAGTCGTGGAACGGATTAAATTCAGCGCCCTGATGTTATTTTCAATTATCTGGTTTACCATTGTTTACCTGCCGGTGGCGCACTGGGTCTGGGGCGCGGGTGGCTGGCTGAATAAATTAGGTGCGCTGGATTTCGCCGGCGGGACGGTGGTGCACATCGCAGCCGGAGTCTCGGCACTATCTCTGGCGGTCCTGCTGGGTCCCCGTAAAGGTTTCAAAGAGAAAGAACCGATGGAACCGGGCAATATCCCGATGGTGGCGCTGGGCGCCGGTATCCTGTGGTTCGGCTGGTTCGGTTTTAATGCCGGCAGCGCACTGTCCTCCGGCGGTTTGGCTACCAGCGCTTTCGTGGCAACAAACCTTTCTGCCGCTACCGCAGCGTTAGTCTGGATGATACTGAGCTGGATTTACCGCAGACCGTCGCTGCTCGGCGTCGTTACCGGCGCAGTAGCAGGTCTGGTCGCCATCACCCCGGCGGCCGGTTTTATCCAGCCGATTATGGCAATCCCGATCGGGGCCGGCGTGGCATTGCTATGCTATCACATGATGATTTTCCGGTCTAAAACCAATATTGATGAGTCCCTGGATGTCTGGGCTGTACACGGCATGGGCGGCACCTGGGGCGCGATTGCCACCGGTATTTTTTGCACTACCGCCGTAAATGCCGCCGGGAAACAGGGCTTGATTTACGGCAACCCGAAACAGGTATTAATTCAACTCATCGGCGTGGTAGCCGTCTGGGTTTTCGCCTTCGGCATGACCTGGATAATCGGCAAGTTCGTGGATAAAGTAATCGGTCTGAGAGTCTCCGCGGCTGAAGAATCTGTAGGCTTGGACATTTCACAACACGGAGAAAGAGCCTATGGAGGTAATTTAAGATGAAAAAAATTGAAGCAATCATCCGGGAAGAAAGACTGGAAGCCGTCAAGAAACATCTGGAAGAAATCGGCTATTTCGGGATGACACTGACGGAAGTGAGCGGCCGCGGCCGGCAAAAAGGCGTCCCCCTGAAATGGGGCGCCAAGGAATACCGGCTGGAATTTCTGCCTAAACTGAAGGTGGAAGTGGTCGTCATGGACGAGGATGTACCCGGTGCAATAAATGCTATAATCAGGGGGGCGAGAACCGGAGACATCGGAGATGGTAAAATATTTATCATCCCGATTGAGGATGCCGTCCGCATCAGGACGGGTGACTCCGGAAATAACGCCGTTTAGGGTTAGAATAAGAAAAATAAGGGAGGTTACACTGCCATGCCAAAGAAAGATCAGAAAACAGAGAGCAAAGAATATGTTCTCAAGATGGCGAAAGAGAATGATGTCAGATTTATCCGTCTGTGGTTTACCGACATCCTCGGGATGTTGAAAAGCTTTGCCATTTCAATCGACGAACTGGAAGGGGCGCTGGAAGAAGGCATGGGATTCGACGGTTCATCAATCGAGGGGTTCGCGCGGATTGATGAAAGCGATATGGTAGCCAAACCTGACCCGGACACCTTCCAGATTCTGCCGTGGCGGCCACTGGAACACAACGCCGTCGCCCGCATGTTCTGCGACATTTTAAAACCGGGCGGACAGCCGTTTGAAGGCGACCCGCGGTATGTATTGAAGAGAAACCTGAAAAAAGCTGCCGATTTAGGCTTTACTTTCTATGTCGGCCCGGAACTGGAGTTCTTCTATTTCAAAGATTCCAAAGGGACCGAGACGCTAGACCCCGGCGGATATTTCGATATGACACCGCTGGATGCCGCCACCGACCTGCGGCGCAATACGGTTATCACCCTGGAAAAAATGGGTATCGGCATCGAATATTCACATCATGAAGTGGCGCCCAGTCAGCATGAAATCGACATGCGCTACACGGATGCGCTGACGATGGCAGATAACGTTATGACCTACAGACTGGTGGTTAAACAGATTGCAATGAATGCCGGCGTTTATGCCAGCTTTATGCCCAAACCGGTCTTCGGCATCAATGGCAGCGGCATGCATGTGCACCAGTCACTATTTAAGGGCGACCGGAACGCCTTTTTCGACCCTAAAGGCAAATATTTCCTGTCCAAACTGGCCCGGAATTATGTTGCCGGTTTGTTAAAATACGCGCCGGAAATCACTGCGGTCAACAACCAGTGGATTAACTCCTACAAGCGCCTCGTTCCCGGTTACGAAGCGCCGGTTTATCTGTCGTGGGCGAAACGCAACCGCTCGGATATGATCCGGGTGCCGGAATACCGGCCGGGTAAAGAAAAGGCCACCAGGATTGAATTACGCTCACCGGACCCCGCCTGCAACCCGTACCTGTGCTTCAGCGTGATGCTAGCCGCCGGATTGAAAGGCATTGAAGAAGGACTGGAACCGCCGGAACCGATTGAAGAAAATGTATATGAAATGACGCCCAAAGAACGCGAAGCGCGTGGTATCGGCACTTTACCGGCCAGTCTGGAAGATGCGATCGCGCTGACCGAAAAGAGCAAACTGGTGAAAGAAGCGCTGGGCGAACATGTTTTCAACGCTTTCATCGAAAATAAAAAGATCGAGTGGAACCAATACCGGATCCACGTTTCCAAATACGAGCTCGACCGTTATTTGCCGATGCTTTAAAATCGCTGTGCTATAATAAATTACCAGCTTTTTCTAAATTGGAGGTGAAAAATGCGCCGCCTGAGGATTGCGATGGCGCAGATTAACACCACAGTTGGTGATTTTGACGGCAACGTAAAGAAAATTCTGGGAGCGATTGATACTGCCCGTAATTTAAAAGCGGATATTGTCACGCTCCCGGAATTAGCTGTTTGCGGATATCCACCGGAAGACTTGCTGTTCAAGCCTCAATTTATCCAGGCTAATCTGCAATCACTCCAGAAAATTGTCGAAGCTTCTCAAGGCATTACCGTCGTCGTCGGCTATGTTGATTCCGACGGCGATATTTATAATGCAGCGGCGCTGATTTCCGACGGCAAACTGGTGGGAAATTACCACAAAATGTACCTGCCGAACTATGGCGTTTTCGATGAAAACCGCTATTTCCGCGCCGGCAGCGAATGTCCCGTTTACGTGATCAACGGCATCGGCATCGGTATCAATATCTGTGAAGATATCTGGTATGAAGCCGGGCCGGCCACCGTACAGGCATATGCCGGCGCCGAGGTTATCATTAATATCAGCGCTTCTCCATATCATGCGGGCAAAGGCGAATCACGGGAAAAAATGATTGCCACCCGCGCCACGGATAACGTCGCGATTTTTGCTTATAACAACCTGGTGGGCGGACAGGATGAACTGGTTTTCGACGGCCACAGCCTGCTGATTGACGAACGCGGGAACATGATTACCCGCGGCAAGCAATTTGAAGAAGATTTTATTGTCGCGGACCTCGATATCGAGGCCGTTTTCAGGGCACGACTCCACGACCCGCGGTGGCGGAAAGAATCGCCGTTAATCGGGAAAACCGGCTGGCAGCAGACTAAAACGATTGTCTCTCAAACTCCGTCGAACGGACCCAAACCGCCGCTCAAACCGCGCCATATCACGGCGCTGGACCCGGCGGCCGAAGTATATCAAGCCCTGGTTTTGGGCACGAGAGATTACATTCATAAAAACGGCTTCCAGAAAGTGGTTATCGGCCTTTCCGGCGGGGTTGATTCCGCCATTGTCGCCACCATCGCAGTGGACGCCTTAGGCAAAGACAACGTTATCGGAATCTCAATGCCATCCCGGTATTCTTCCACCGGCAGCGTGACTGATACCCAGAAACTGACGCAGAATTTAGGGATTACGCTGAAAACCATCCCGATTGAAAAGCCGTTCCAGGCATATCTGGACACACTAGCCGAATCGTTCGCCGGGGTAAAACCGGACATTGCGGAAGAAAACCTGCAGGCACGTGTCCGGGGTAATTTATTAATGGCACTTTCCAATAAATTCGGCTGGCTGGTGCTGACCACCGGCAACAAAAGTGAAATGGCCACCGGATATACCACGCTTTACGGCGATATGGCCGGCGGTTTTGCCGTGATTAAAGATGTTCCCAAAACACTGGTTTATAAAATAACCAAATACCGCAACGCGCTGGCCGGTTTTGACCTGATACCGGCGGCGATTATCGAGAAGCCGCCGTCCGCGGAATTGAGACCGGAGCAGAAAGATTCTGACAGTTTACCTGTATATGAAATTCTGGACGCAATTCTGACAGCGTATGTGGAAGACGATAAATCGGTAGACCAGATTGTGGCGCTGGGATTTGACAAAGCTATTGTGCAGAAAGCGGCGAAATTAGTGGACCGCAGCGAATACAAACGGCGGCAGGCGCCGCCCGGCGTGAAAATCACCAGCCGCGCTTTCGGGAGGGACCGGCGTTTGCCGCTGACCAGTCTTTTCAAAGAATGGTAAGATATCATCAGAACAAATTTATCATCCGCTTCCGAGGTATAAATTCGCCATGGTACAGGGCCCTGCTTCCGAAACCGAACACAAAATAATTGCGATTCTCAAAGTTCTCAACGAATCCTCCGAACCGTTAGGCTCGATTACCATCGCGCGGGAACTGGAGCGGCACGGCATCTCCTTAAGCCAGAGGGCGGTGCGCTATCACCTCCAAATTACCGATGAACGCGGGCATACCCAGCCGTTCGGGCGGGATGGGCGGATGCTGACCGCGCAAGGATTGGAAGAGCTAAAAATCGCGTTGGCGCCGGAACATGTCGGGTTTGTGCTGGAGAAGCTGGAAACGCTGGCCTTTCAGACTACCTTCAACCCCAAAACCCGCACGGGTCTGGTGCCGATCAACACTTCGCTGATTGCGAAAGATAAACTAAAGAAAGCACTGGCGGTAATCGATGAGGCTTATCAGGCCGGTTTCTGCGTCAGTGAGCTCATTGCAGTGGCACAGCCGGGCGAGAAACTCGGTTCGGTCATCGTACCGGAAGGAAAAGTGGGCATCGGCACAATCTGCAGCGTGGTCGTGAACGGCGTCTTATCCAAATCCGGGGTTCCGATTTCTTCTAAATTCGGTGGAGTTTTGGAATTAAGAGCCCCGAAACAGGAACGTTTCGTGGCGATTATTTACTATGAAGGCACTTCATTAGACCCCTCGGAACAATATATTCGTGCCAGAATGACGAGCGTACGGGAAGCGGCGAAGACCGGAAAAGGCCGGATACTGGCGAATTTCCGGGAAATACCCGCGCCATCCAGAGCCATCGTCAGCGAAAAAATGGCCGAGATGAAAGAGGCCGGAATCGGTGGCGTCTACCGGCTGGGGAACACAAGCGAATCCATCTGCCAGATACCGGTGGGGCCGAACCGGGTGGGAATTGTATTTCTGGGCGGCCTGAATGCCCTGGCAGCGGTCTCCGAAGCCGGCATCGAAGTGGACAACAACAGCGAGAGCGGGGTAATTGACTTCAAGCGGCTGGTCCGCTACCGTAAAATTTGAAACATTCTCCATATCTAAGTTGAAGAGCCTGCGTAGAGATTAAATCACGCAGGATTTTTTCTTGCGGCAATATCTACAGTAATTACTGATATCAGAATGTTATATGCGGAGAAAATTTACTGCTAGCCCAGTGGTATTAGACACATCA
>Ga0181520_10002871_pt1 | contig 31195 bp, 28 predicted proteins | sample PEATcosm2014_Bin_29_FD_132451 | JGI IMG/M metagenome (GOLD analysis project Ga0181520, IMG submission 132451) | Peatland microbial communities from MTU Mesocosm Facility, Houghton, MI, USA - PEATcosm2014_Bin02_30_metaG | ecosystem: Environmental > Terrestrial > Soil > Wetlands > Peat | place...
CAGCCGGATTCATCTTCAGCTCCGTCGGCTGGAAATGTAAACCGCAATTCCGCGGCAGAAAACGAAAAAGTGTCAGGGATGTCCCCGGTCTGAAATGTCAGGGATGTGCCCGGCTGCACAAAAGCAGGGGATAGGGGTTAGGGGTTAAAAAAGCCCGCAGCTGTGGTTGTGGATCATGCTTTGATTGTGCGCCGAGGGATGGTAATTATCTGCAAACCACCTGCGGTATGGCAAACCACCTACGGTGGGGCCAGTCGCTGGCTCTTCGCTCGCAAGGGCTGCCTTGCCTGTATTCACGCTGGCAGATTGGGGTTGGTGGCTTCGAGCTCCCAAAAGCGGGAACTCCAGCCTACGGACGAAGAGCTGCCTGCGGGGACCCCGGATCTCCACCCCACGGACGAAGACCCGTCCGTGGGGACCCCGGAAGCGGGGCACCCAGCGCCGTATGATCAGGGAGTATGCGATTCGAGATAGTCACGATCTTCCCGGAGTTTTTTTCGAGCATCTTCGAGAACGGGATTCTTCGACGGGCGCTGGCTGAGGAGCTGGTGACGGTAGGCGTGCACGATCTGCGCGCCTTTACCCACGACCGGCATCGTACGGTGGACGACCGTCCCTTTGGCGGTGGCGAGGGGATGGTCTTGAAGCCGGGACCGCTGGCTGAGGCGATGGCCGCGCTGGGGATTCAGCCCAAGGGGGAGCGGCGAGTCAGCGAGTCAGCGGGGCAGCAGGCCGGTGAGCTGCAGACGCGGGTGATTCTACTCTCGGCGCAGGGGAGGCCGTTCACGCAGGCGATGGCGCGGGAGCTGGCTGGGGAAGAGCGTGTGGTGCTGATCTGCGGCCGCTATGAGGGCGTGGACGAGCGGATCAACCAGCTTTATTGCGATATGGAATTGTCGATTGGCGACTACGTGCTGAGCGGCGGCGAACTGGCCGCGGCCGTGGTGGTGGACGCGACGATGCGCCTGATTCCCGGCGTGCTGGGCAACGAGGCTTCGGGCGACTTTGAGAGCTTTGGCGTGGCCGACGCGGAAATTGATTCAGATGTAGAGGGTGTTCCGCGTTCGCAGCACGGGGCTGGCGGGCTGCTCGATTATCCGCACTACACGCGGCCGGCGGAGTTTGGCGGGCTGAGCGTGCCGGAGACTCTGCTCAACGGCGACCATGCCGGGATTCGCCGCTGGCGGCGCGAACAGCAGTTGCGCAAGACGCTGGCCAATCGGCCGGATTTGCTGGAGGGGGCGGCGTTGAGCAAAGAGGATAGAAAGATATTGGAAGCGATCCGGGAGGAAGAAATCCATTGACAAGCCGGCACGGCAAGGCTAAACTCCAAGAATGATTTGCTCCCCGCTCGATTGCCGCAAGGCTTCGGGCGGGGTTATTTGTTAGCAGTACGTATAGACCCAAATTGAAGTATGGGCCTAGTGTTTTTAGCAACCCAATAAACCGAGCGATATCGCTCAATTAAAGGGAGTTAATATGATTGAACCTACAGTGAAAAAGGCATACGCCTTTGTAGATGGACAAAATCTCTTCCTCCAATCAAAGGATGCTTTTGGATACAAGTTTCCCAATTACGACATCGGAGCATTGGTGCGCGAAGCTTGTAAATCAAATGGATGGGAGCTCGTCGAGGCGAGATTTTACACTGGAATCCACGATGCTACGGCCAACGCTTTCTGGAACGCTTTTTGGGTAAAGAAAACAGCACAAATGGGACAAACTGGCGTAAAGGTGATTACACGTCCGCTGCGCTATCGCAATAAGAGTGTGCGCCTCCCGGATGGCACACAACACACTTTTCTTACAGCCGAGGAAAAGGGCATCGATGTCCGAATCGCTCTAGATGTGATTGCGGGAGCCCGCAACCGCCTCTATGACGTCGGAATCATATTCAGCCAGGACCAAGATCTGGCGGAAGTTGCTTCCGAGATCCGCACTATTGCAAAGGAGCAAGACCGCTGGATCAAGATCGCCTGCGCCTACCCGGACAGCCCTACGGCCCATAACCGAAGGGGAATCAATAACACGGACTGGATTCGGATTGATCGCGCTATGTATGACCGTTGCATTGATCCGAGAGATTACCGGCCCTAGGATAAACAACGAAAGAAAACGACAAGGGTGGTCAATTCGCTAGCTGCCACCCTTGCCATACCCCCTTGGTCATTTTCCCGGCGCATTCAGCTCCACCAGCCCCTCGGGCAGAGCCATCTCCACGCGCTTGGCTTCGAGGTCGATTTTGCGCAGGAAGCTTTTGGCAAAAGGAACCAGAACCTCGCCCGATGCGCCCAGCACTTCAAGCAGCGCCACTGGGCCGGCGGTCCGGTCCACGTTGTCGATGATGCCGACGACGACCGGCTCGGCGGGAGCCACGTCAATCAGCGCGCAGCCGATCAGGTCGCCGATGTAGAACTCATCTTCTGCTAGAGGGGCACGCTCGGCGCGGGGAATGGCGACGATCAGTCCATTTAAGGTCTCGGCGGCGGAGATGGAATCGATTCCGGCAAAGTGGAGGACGATGCCGCCCTTGTGGGGCCAGTGGTTGATGAGCTCGACTTCGCGGGGGGAGCCTGTTCCCTCAGGGGCTAAAGCCCCGGTTGATTTTGCAGTTTTAATGTACGGGCTAAAGCCCGTACCCTTCACCTTCATGCTGGCTGTTGCAGGATTGGCGGGTTTTGGCGCAGACGGATCAATCATCAGCCAGAGCTGCTTTCGGTCGGCAAATTTTTGAGGGAAATCGGTGAGGAGGTCTGCGAAGAGTTCGCCTTTGCGGCCTTGTGGATGGCGAATCCGCGCCAGCCAAACCCATTCATCCGGCGCGGACACCTCCGCGGCCCGAGCCGGGGCCGAGCCAGATTCAAGCGCCATCTCAGTCTTCGTCTTCTTCGAGAATGTCGAGCGTGTAGCGATGGTGCACCTTCATGCTGACGGCGCCTAGAATGGTCCGCACCGAACGGGCGGTTCGTCCCTGCTTGCCGATCACCTTACCCACGTCGGTGGGCGCGACACGGAGTTTGAGGACAGTGTTATCTTCGCGGCCCACGCTCTCCACTTCGACGGCTGACGGCTCATCCACCAAGGCCCGCGCAATCTCGCGGACCAGCTCTTCCACTTCGACCATATCGTTTTGGGTCATGCTCTAGCCCCTGACCGGATGCGTTCCAGAATTGGCGACTGCAAATTCGAGCGGTGCGCGCACGGTATCAGCCCGCACCGGTCGCCGTCAGCAATTGTACGCGCACTGGCTCCCCTCTGGGAGTGAGCGCCCCGTCAGATGCCGAGAACGATCAGGCCGCGACGGCTTCGGCAACCGGGGCAGGGTTTTGCGTCACCAGCTTGGCGACGATGGGCGACAGTTGCGCGCCCACGCCGCGCCAGTGGGCGACGCGTTCGTGCTTCAGATCGACCGTGGCCGGGTTGGTGCGCGGGTTATAGGTGCCGACGACCTCAATTGAACGGCCATTGCGGGCGCGGTCCTTTTCGATGACCACGATACGGTAGAAGGGCTGCTTGCGTGCGCCAAAACGCGCCAAACGGATCATTACCACGGGTATACGGTTCCTTTCGACTTCCTGTGCTTTGTTGCGAATCTTGGGGGTCTTCCCGGCGGCAGGAGATACCGAAGCCACATCAGGGCCAGACGGACGTGTCTAGCCGATCACCCCACGAACAAGGACCCGTTCGCGGGGACCCCGATATGCGCAAGACACAACACCTAAGTATCGCCGAAAAAGGGGTGTTGAGGCAAATCGGCCCTTCTACTGCCGGGAAGGGGCAGCAAGGCCTTGGCCGTGGTTGTACGATGAACAATAAATCGGCGTCTGCCAAGGAGCGCGCAAAGCATGATTCGCGAGTATCACAAAAGCTACTCCAGCAGCCTGGGCCGGGAGATGGAATCGCTCATCTTCGGTGAGGCGGGGCTGCCGGTCGTAGTCTTTCCCACCAGCAGCGGGCGCTTCTTCGAGTTTGAAGACCAGGGGATGGTCGCCGCCCTCGCCGCCAAAATCGACGCTCGCCAGTTGCAGCTTTTTTGCGTCGACTCGGTGGACGCGGAGAGCTGGTACAACCGCAGCGCCAGCCCGCGCCGCCGCATCAGCCGCCACATGCAGTACGAGGATTACCTGATCCACGAGGTGGTTCCGCTGGTCCGCGAGCGCAACTCCGACGCGCGCCTCTTCTCGATGGGTTGCAGCTTCGGCGGCTATCACGCGGTCAACATCGCACTGCGCCACCCGGACGTCTTCACCGGCTTTGTCTCGCTTTCAGGCGCATTCGACCTAGAGAGTTTTCTGGGCGGCTACTACGACCAGGACTTCTACTACCACCTGCCCACGCATTACCTGCCCAACCTGACCGATCCATGGTTTCTCGACCGCTGCCGCCGCTCGAGCTATCTGCTGGCAACCGGATGGGACGACCAATGCCTTGCCCAGAATCAGGAGCTGGACCGCATTCTCACGGCCAAGGAGATTGCCCACCAGTTCTACATTTGGGATCTGCCGAAGACACACGACTGGCCAGTCTGGCAGCGCATGGCGCAAGAGTACTTGTAAAGCAGTAGTCTGTGACTAGCAAGAAGATTGTGAGGCTCAAACAAACAATCCGGTACAAGGAATCGGTCGGGCCAGTAGATAACCGCGGCATTTTTCAAAAGCTTCTTGCGATCGAGAGTCGCGCCAGAAACGGTTCGGTGGGGTGGGTAACACGTCCGAATGCCGGCGTGGCTGCTGGAGATATTTGGTAGACGTAGGCGTAGTCAATGTCGGCATCTTTGCGGTTAAGCATATTCAAAAATTCGGCTGTAATGTGCCATTTCTTATTCAATGCATAACCGATCTCCCCATTGAGCAAGACCGTTTGATTGGAGCGATAAATTCCGTCAGAAGTCAAATCGCGCGGACCAAAGTAGCGCAGGCGCAAACTCGACGACAAGCCTTGGTAATCGTGCAGTGTGATGCCCGATGAAATCACCAACCTAACCGCTTCAGGCACAAGCTTGCCCCCCGGGCCGCTCTGCTGCCAATTTACGGTGCCATCTGCATTTCCATTTACTGTCAAGGCGCCATTTACGACGCTCTGTGCCGCATCATCTGGATCTATTTGGGTAAATTGAGCGCGGGAGTCCGCGATGTCAAAATCAACAGCCCAATGTTCCACTGGCGTGTAGTAGTTCGCCCATTCGAGGCCATAGCGGTTGCTCGATTGTTCCGATGCAAGCGTACCTCCGGTGTTGCCATCCTGCATCAGTTCGGAATTACTGTGGAGATACCAGAGCGCAAGGGTGCTTTGCAGATGTGTGACGGCCACAGTGCGCACGCCAATTTCTCCTCCTTTGGTTTGGACCAGGGGGGAAATCTTCGCGCTGGGCGTATTGGGGTAAGGATAGTCCGGCGAAACCGGTTCCACTGTTTGCGTTGCGCCGCGCCCGTCGTTGCTGTGAAAACTGAATCCGCCCTGTAAATAGAACTCCGTATTTGCCCACGGGCCGAAAATCAAACTTGCTTTTGGGCTGGGCAGAAACTTGGTGGCCGAGCCGGAATTGGCCGCGTTAACCGAGGCCGAGTAAGCCAGGCTGTTGACAACAACTTTCTCGTCGTCGCCGCGCAGGGCCACGACCGAGCGGAATTTGTTCGACCACTGGATTTTATTTTCCACATAAGCACTGCCTAGCGTGTCTGTAAAGTTATCCCGCTCCGTGGTCGCGGGCAGAGTGGGGCAAGTGGTGTTGGGAACAGTGGTAGTAGTTGTGCTGCCACCGGGCAAAGTAATCGCAATCGTGATAGTGGAGTTGGTGGTGATGCAGGTAGGAAGAGTGGTGCTGGTGGCGGGAAAGAAACTAGCGCCGGTGGCCGAATAATCAGTTTTGGCCGTGCGGACGCGATTCTCTGTCCGGTAAAGGCCGTTGTTGATCCAATCGTTGCGGAGCTGCAGGCCGAAAGTATTTTGCATCTTGCGGCCTAGACATGCGCTGAAAATCGTATGGTGTGCGTCAAGCCCAGCCACCCAGCGCCTATCCTGCTGTTCGAACTGGTCGCCTTTGCTGTAGTCACCCAGATAGTAAGTGTAGTCAGAAAATAAATTCATATCATAATAAAATATGTAGGTCGAGACTTTCGATTCGGAATTTGTGCGTTGGCGATGCCACTCACCCTGCAAGCTATAACGCTGGCTGTGGCCACCGTCAGCCGGGTTCAGTGTCCCGAAGAAACCGACGATAGGTATGGCGCTTACGGGGATTTGATCGCTCGAGTTCCATTTTCCGTGGTAAGCGCGGGCCGTGATGCTGACACCATTGGCGTCATCGCCCCGGCTGTAGGTTAGTAGGCCGTTGATTTTGTTATAAGCATCCGGATGCTTCCATGGGCCGTTATAGTAATACTCTTCTCCACCGTACAGCAAATTGCCCGGACCGAGCTTTTGCGATGCTCCGAAAACGGCCCGCCCATATGTGTGCGTGCCGCCTTCCAACTTGATGAAGTTCACGGGCAGCGTCTTGAAAAATTCCACATGGGCCGATGCGGCCGAGCTGAAGTTGCCGACATTCGCGTAATAAGGACCTTTCTCGAAATTCACCCGCTGCACAAACTCCGGGATGACGGTGTTCATGTCCGAGTAGCCCTCGCCGTGCGCGTGCGACGGCAGGTTCAGCGGCATATCGTCGAGGAAAATGGCGATATCCGTGCCATGGTCGAGATTGAAGCCGCGAAGAAAATACTGGTTGGCTTTGCCGCCGCCGGCGTGTTGAGTAATGATGAGACCGGGAACCGTCTCCAAAACTTCTCCTGAACGAAGAATCGGTCGATCTTCGATTTCCGTTGCTCCTACTGTTCCCTGAGTGCCGGATTCAGCAATTCCGATGAGTTCATCTTCCCGGCCCTGCACGTTGATGGTGGTGCTCACGGAGCTCACAGCCATCGTAATGCGCAGCGAGGCCGACGCCCCGGCGGTCCCTATGGTGACAAGGATTTCTTTGGTTTCAAAACCTGGATTCGACACGACAACTCGATAATTACCGGCCGCTAGTCCAGAAATAAAAAAGGAACCGTTCGTGCCCGACTGTGTCGTTCTTTGTGCAGTACCGTTCGCGCTTCGAGCCTGCACGGTAGCCCCGGCAATCACCGCGCCAGATATGTCAACGACAGTTCCAGATAACTGAAATGGATAAGCCTTATCACTGTTGGCGACGGGATGACTCCGTGGATCGAGCACTGTGCCAGGAATTTCAACCGCGCCGGTTTGCGCCAAGGCCGGATGGATGCATATCAGAATGATTAATGTGATTCGTACATATATGTATATCGTGCTACGGCCTCTCATGTTTCTATCCTTTCGCAGGTTGCGTCTGGGAATCAGTGCGTGTGGTGCTTGTGAAGATGCTCGATCACGTGCGCCGGAACAGACATCACCAGGCGTCCGTGCTGCACGCCTTTGAGTCCGATGAGGCGGTCGGCAAATTTCGCCACCTGAGCTGATTTTCCATGCACGATCAGCACTTCAAGACAGGAGTCGTGGTCCAGATGCGCATGACTGGTGGAGACGACAAGTTCGTGGTGCGCGTGCTGCGCTTCGGTCAGCTTTTCGGTGATGCCGTGGGCGTGGTGGTCGTAGATCAGCGTGACCGTGCCTACGACAATCGAATCGGGCGCGGCGGTCTGCTCGCTCACCAGCCGGTCGCGAATCAGGTCGCGAAAGGCCTCCGAGCGATTAGTGTAGCCGCTGCGCGCAATCGAGCGGTCGAAGCGCTTCAGCAGATCCGAATCGAGAGCAATGCCGATTCTACTCAAGATGCTCATACACACTCCCGCAACTCGATTTCCATGCGAAGAATCATGGTAGCACGAAATCGCGAATGATGCTACAGCGCGATTTGCCGCGATCAGGCTGCGACAGAGCGGTGATTTGTTTTTGTTTGCCGCTTGGACACTTGTTCCTGCGGAATGACAGTAAGACGCAACCCCACAGTCTTCAGCACGGCGATCAGCGTTTTCAGAGTAGGATTGCCTTTGGGCGAGAGCGCGCGATAGAGCGACTCCCTGCTGATGCCCGCCTGCGCCGCCACCGCGCCTACCCCGCCGTAAGCCTCCGCCACGGCTCGCAGCATGATCAGCCCGCCGGCACGCTCATCGGGATTGTCGAGAGCTTCCATGGCCGCCTGCAGATAGCCGATGGCAAACTCACGATCCTTGCGCAACTCTTCAACTTCCCATTCGTGATAAGAACCGACGCCGACAAGTTTTTCATGGCTGAAAGACGTCGGAATTCCGGGAACTTCAGATGCATCGGAGTTCACCGCGCGGCTGTGGAGTCCAGGCCCAAAATCGACGAGGTTATAGGCTGCTCAGTTCAAAAACATCGTCCGGTAGAGGGTGTCGCGCTGGACGGGCTTGAAGCCGGCATCGCGGATAATTCTGCGTAGCTCTTCTTCCGTGGTGCAGTTACTTGTGCCGGCGGCTTTGACTACATTTTCTTCTAACATTACCGAACCTACGTCGTTGCCGCCGAAGTGAAGGCCTAACTCAAGAACCTTGAGTCCTTGAGTTACCCAGCTTGCTTGTACGTTTTCGATGTTATCGAGATAGAGGCGGGAGATCGCCAGAGTCTTGAGGTACTCGACGCTGGTGGCCTCTTCCCATCCGCGGCCGCCGAGGGCGGTGTTATGCGGCTGAAAGCTCCAGGGGATGAAGGCCGTGAAGCCGCCGGTCTCTTCCTGCAATTGGCGGATGACCTCGAAGTGATTGATGCGCTGCTCGAAGGTTTCTCCTACGCCGAACATCATCGTTGCTGTGGTGCGCATCCCCAACTGGTGCGCGGCACGATGGACGCTGACCCACTCTTCGGTGTTGCATTTGATGCGCGCGATGCGGCGGCGGACGTCGTCGTCGAGAATCTCCGCGCCGCCGCCGGGGATGGAATCCAGGCCCGCTTCGCGCAGACGGATGATGGTCTCGCGCAGCGGCAGATCAGAGTATTTTGCGATGGCCAGAATCTCCGAAGCCGTCAAGCAATGCAGCCATATCTGCGGGAAGCGCTGCTTGATGCCGCTGAAGAGCCGCTCGAACCAGTCAATTTTGAGGTCGGGATGAATGCCGCCCTGCATCAGGACTCCGGTGCCGCCCATCTCGACGGTCTCGGCGATTTTGTCATAAATGACATCGGAGTCGAGGATGTAGCCCTCTTCCGAGCGCGGCCCTGTTAGTGGCCGGTAGAAGGCGCAGAAGGTGCAGTACTCGGTGCAGAAATTTGTGTAGTTGATGTTGCGATCAATGATGTAAGTGACGACGCCCTCGGGGTGCAGGCGTCGGCGCACGGCGTCGGCCTCAAAGCCCAGGCCGATCAGGTCGGAGGAGCGGAAGTGGTCGAGAGCCTGTTGGCGAGTCAGCTGCATGGATTCGATTTTAGCAATTGGCGGTTGAGGGCGATAGGCCGGATGCGATCTGCAACCCGATTCTTCCCTATGCCGCCTTGGTTGCCGGCGGCACGCAAGCAGAGTCAAGCGTATTTGCGGATGGGTCCAGTAGAAACAGATAGGTATCCAGATGATGCTGGCTAATCAGGTTATTGGCGATGGAGTTTTTGGGATTCAACAGAGTTTCATCTCCCACGTGAATGTAGAGTGGGGGCATGGGAAGATGAGTGACAATATCCTTCTGGTTGGCGATGCGGTCGCAGTCAGGAACAGCGGCGTTGAAGTAGTGGGCAAAATGCAGGTCGCCTACTCTGGGGCTGGCAAAGGTGATCAGCGAGGGCCGTTTGCAGGGTGTGTTTACGGCTACATCGAGCGCCAGCAAGGTGGCCAATGCGCCACCCAGGCTGTGGCCGCAAATGGTCAAATGGGTCTTTGGGTTGACCGCTCCCAACAGGCCTGCCAAGGCTGGCGTCAGCCGGGCAGAGTGGATATCGGCTTTCACACGAAATGAATTGTACATATCGGTGAAGCCATCCTCGGTAAGCCCGGAGCCAGGAAGAGCGGAAAATGTTTCCGGCAGAAACCTTGCATCTTCGATCCATTCCAGGATGCCTTCGGTGCCGCGCACTACGATCACAAACTCGTCTGGAGAGGCGATGGCGCGGGCGACGAAACCGATCGAGACCATCTTTGCCGGATTACTTGCCTTGCTGTCAGTTGCCAGGTCATTGGCATAGATGGTTTGCAGAACGTTGAAGCCGCCATGCGACATACCGTCGTAGTTTGGCGTGTGGTTATCGTAGACCTCATAAGCCCACTGCAACAGGCTTCCGGCCTGGAGTGCTGCTGGCAAGTTCATGCTTCTCTCCAATGCTTTTGTTTATTCCCGACGGGGCTGACATCCCCGCCAACATAGGTCCTCAGCACCCAATTCCGCGACGCCGGACGAGCACAGACCGGCACGCGAGCGTGAAGCCCGCGAGTCAAGAACGCAGATTGACGAATTGAATCCTGTCAGGAAATGTGAAAACGCCGCTGCCGCAAAGCTCTAGCGAACAAGACAGATCAAAGGCAAGCTAGAGTGCGTAGGCGTGCGGCTTCAAAGATTGTTCTTCAAAGACCATTGTGCGACAAAGGAATTTAATTATCTGCAAAAGTTCGGAAGAAAACTGGATTGGCGGGCAAGCCTGCAGACGATGCAGGCTTGCCCGTTGAGGTTCCCTAGCCCAGGCGAGGCTTCAGACCCAGGCTCTCGATCACTTCCAGTGCAAAGCGAGCCGAGACCGTGGCCGGGCCGCCGCCCATCTCGATGCCGACCTCGATGGCCTCGAGCAACTCCTCAAAGGTTGCGCCGCCGGCTGCCGCCTGCTCGATGTGCCACTGCATACAGGATTCGCAATTCTTTACCACGGAGATACCCACGGCGATCAACTCTTTCTGCTTTTTGGGCAGCGCGCCGTCGCGGTATGTGGCCTTTTCCATCGCCAGAAAACCGTCGTAAACCTTCGATTTGCTGGCCAGTAACTGCGCATGAGCGCGCTTCCGCTTGGCGGTTAACTCTTCGAGTTTATTCATCGCGTAATTCCTTTCTCTGTCCGGCCTCTATAGCCTAACAACATTGGCGCCTTATCCTTGTTGCGCTTGAGTACGTGCTGCACAGGCGACTACCCCACAGCGGGTGGCGTGGGTGGCTTGCGGAAGGTGATGGCGTAAAACTTGCCGTCCTTCAGCATTTCAAGATGAATCTCCTTCATCTCGGGCGGCACCAGATCGATGGGCACGGTCACGGCATCCTTGCGATCCTTATAAAAGCTGCTGGTGTAGGGGATGTTCTGGTAGGTGCTCTTCACGTACTCTTCGGTTTCATCCTCGATCATCATTTGGCCGCCCGGCTTGACTACGCGGATCATCTCACGAATGGCCTTGGCGCGGTCGCTGAAGAAGTTGAAGCCGCCGCAGGTAAACACAACATCGAAGCTGGAATCAGCAAAGGGAAGGTTTTCGGCATTGCCCAGGTAAAGGTCGGCATCCATCTTCCAGCGGCGCATATTGTTCTGGCAGTTGGCCAGCATATCCTGGGATAGATCAAGGCCGGAGAGCTTCACGCCGCGCGGCAGGTACTTGAAGTTGAGTCCGGTGCCCACGGAAGTCTCCAGCACCGCGTCGCCGGGTTTCACGTCGAGCAAACTCATATAGTCCTCGAAGTATGAGTCCAACTCCAAGCCTCGAATTGCGGCGAAAAAGCGCTGCACGTCGTCATAAAAGCCGCCGATGTTTTCATATAACTTATTGTATTTGCCGTTGTCGCCGGTCAGGTCTTCGGGCTTGAGGAAGGCGGGAATTCCATTGCGCACCGGGAAGCGCTCTCCGCTTTTGCTCACGAGCGCTTGTTTTCCGTTTTCGACGGCAACCTGGAGCGGCTCACCGGTAAAGGGGCTGCGCAGCAGAGCGATGGTCTTACTCCGCGCCACCCAGCTTTGCTGCTGGATCGGATGAAAGAACGCCCAAACGCCCAGAGTCAGAGCCGCGCCAAGGCAGCTCCAGCCGAAGATTGAGCTGAAAAAGAGCGGTGCGTGTAGAGCGGTGGGGTTGAGAGCTCGAGTAAGCTCGACGGCTCCCGCCAAGACAATGCCCGCTCCAAAGACGATTGAGGTCGCGCGCGATTCGCGGCTCCAAAACCAGATGAGCGTCGCGGCAAACCAGAGACTGATAAAGGAGTGCAAGCTGGCGAGCGGGACCCCTTCGACGTGCAGCGCGCGGAGAATTGTGGAGAGCGCGACGGCCCCAATGGGCAGAGGCAGCGTGCAAAGCCAGCCTGAAAGACGCGGGCTGACGAAGCGGTGAAAGGTAAAGGGAAGAAGGCCGAGCACCGCGACAAGCAGAAACCAGCCAAGATAGTGAAGGGCCTGCTCCGGGCCGGTCAGCGGAATCTTGCGCCAGCCGAAGATCAGGGCTGGCACAACGCCAATGGCCAGCATCCAGAGGAAGCCGCGGCGCAGCCGTTGTGTGCCAATGAACCAGACGCCCCCGATGGGGCCTGTCCACGTGCCCACTGGAGAATAGAAAAATCCGAGAAGAAACAGGATGGCGACGATCCAGGCTATGAACTGCGAGCCGCGGTCGGTTTTGACGTTCGTAGGCATATTGAATTCTCCATTTCGTACTGTTGATCCGGCACGGTTGTTTGGTATGAGTAAATTCAAAAACAAACGCAGGTCCTTCGAATCGCTACGCTCGCTCAGGATGACAGTTCAGTGTTGATGGAATCGTCTGTTGCCAGATCAGCATCGAGGGCGGCGAGTTCGACCAGCGCCTTTTCACCCCAGTCGAGCGCGGCGCGGGTCATTGCCAATCCCAGGCCCAGCGTGAGCATCCAGTAGGGTAGATTCGGATCCTTCGATTGGTACGCGGACGCCATCTTCTCAATGCCCTCCAGCGTAGCCAGCATCTTCCGGTTGCGCCGCTGCAACTCGCGCACGTGCTCCAGTGAAACCCCCGGAGCGGCCTCGTGGCCAAAAAACAGTTTGAGCAGGAATTCATTGCGCGGCGGATCATTCTGGAAGGGCAGGGCAAGCCACTGGCGCAGGCAGAGTCGGCCGGCATCAGTCAGAGAGTAGGTTTGGCGGCGCTTGTTGCCGGGCGAGGCGGATTTGCCCGGCTCAATTAGCCCTTCGACAACCAACCGCCTCAGTGTGGGATAAATCTGGCCGTAGCTCTCGCCCCAAAAGGAGCCAAAGTTCTCTTCAATCGCTTTGTGCAGCTCGTAGCCGGAGAGATTGGGCTGAATGGAGAGCCCACCGAGAATGACGTAAGCGGTACGGCTGCTCTTCATATATCTGTAAGATATATCTGAAAGATAATTATGTCAAGAGGTTTTAGGATGCCGAATGACGGTGCCTCGGTTCCAGCAAAAAAACGGCAGACCAGGCGGCCTGCCGTTTTTGTTTTTTTGGAAGCGAGAAAGGGGTGAGCTATTTTCCAGACTTGGCGGGGGTCGAGACGGGAGCGGATTTGGAGTTTGACAGGACCGAATGCGATCCTCCAGTTCCGACGCGCACATAAAGAACGGTGAGGCTGATGGAGGTGAGCATGAAGATCACCGCAGCCCAGGTGGTAACACGAGTGAGCACGTTGGCCGCGGCGCGAGGGCCGAAAGCGGTCTGCGAACCCTGTCCGCCAAAGGCGCCGGCCAAATCGGCCGATTTGCCCTGCTGCAACAACACCACGAAAATCAGAATAAAGCACACCAAGATGTGCAGGACGATGACGAAACCGAGAAGGAGATTCATGTTGAGAGCTGCTTTCCGAGTCAGTCCGGTTGGCCGGGACGAGAGAATTTTGGTGCGGAAGAGGGGACTTGAACCCCTATGCCTTTTGGGCGCCAGCACCTCAAGCTGGTGCGTCTGCCAATTTCGCCACCTCCGCACTGTGGTGAACCATTTGAGTATAGCAAATGCAGGGAGAGCTGAGAAACGGAGGCAAGAGATTGTTCCTGTTCTGAGCAGGTTGCTGGGGAGCGAGTAAGTTATTTGTGCTTTGGTGGACCTGGTCGGGATCGAACCGACGACCTCTTCCATGCCATGGTGGGCACGAAAACGCAAATTATAGACGGCATGATGTTTACGAGTCGGCATAGTCGGCAAAAACGGCACAATCGGCGCTATTTGCTGCCAATTTGCTGCCAAATTTATCCAGCGGGCCAATGGGCCGATCGTGTGGGATCGGCCTAATTCGTACCAAACGCATTCGGACAACACACTTACTGTAAGCTCTGGCACGCAGCGATAGAGGCTGTCGTCCCAGACGAAAAGTTCGGTAAATTGCACGGCTGACCGGCTCCCGGAAGTCGGCTCATGTAGTTCATATTCCCTGTGACACTCCCCACTTGGCTGCTCACTCGAACGTCGAGAATTCTCCCATTGACATAATTGCCCTCTGTCGAATTGTCGCCTTCAACGGAATTGTAGATTATCTCTAGGTTGCTCGTGCTCGGTGATGCAACGTAGACCTTTGTGGAAATTGAATTCGTCGATGAATCTGCAGTAGACGCGACGGATCGTGGCATTCCAATTGTGGCGAATGTTTTTACGACGGCATGGCTTCTCAAATCTACGATGCTGATCGAACTGTCTTGTTGATTTACAACATAAGCACGAGTTCCGTCCGGGAACACGGTAAGCCCGGCTGGGTGCCTCCCGACAGGCACAGTGAATCCAGTTCCGAAACTTGGGCTATCATTCCCAAACATATCCAGGCTGACGTCAATGATGCTGACAGAATTGCCATCATAGTTTGCGACGACAAGCAGGCCAGTCGATGCCACATACTCTGCATATACCGGCCCTGCATGTGCTTGGCCAGCCGCCGGCGCGAGCTCGATTGAAGGGTGGCAAGTTACCATTTGTCCCGAGGCTGAAACGAATGGCGTACAGCTATCCAAGGAATCTGATGCAGCATTGATGACTGTGATTGAATCGCTGCCCCGATTGAGCACAAAGACCCGTTTACCATCTGCGCTGGACAACGCAAAAACTGGGCACGCCCCGACCGGAATCCGTGCTGAAATCGTATTGGTCGCTATTTCAATTGCATCAGCCTCGCCCGCGGTTGTTACTGAAGAAGGACTATTATTGCACGTGACCCCATACGAAATATTCTGGCTAACCACAAAGTAACGTTGTAACCCGGCAGAGCCGTACGGCAGACCAGCCATGGAGACTGGAGTTGAAGCGACCGAAACCGGTGTTCCAAATGAGAATTCGCCTGGATTGTAGCCTTGTGAGGCTGCTCCAATGTCCACCGCACTATGCGCGACATCGAGAGCATATTCCACACTCCCGGGCGAAAATATGCCCGATATAGTGCTGCCCTGTACCATAGTGTTGTAACCAATTACGCCGCTCCCGGTTACATTCACGGGGAAGTAATTTGAGCTGCTGTCTCCGTTGGTAGTGTTGGCATAAGAACCCGTAGAGTCTAATGTAAAGAGAAGCGGGTTGTTGCCGATCGAATCTTCGACCATGAGGCTGTCGCCGGCTTGGTCGAAAATCGAAAAATACCCAACCCCTGTGCTCGTTGGTGCAGAGAGGACAACAACTTCTCGGGTAGGCCTCATGCTGGGCCATCCGTTAGCAGGAACCGTCTGCCCCTGGAGGCAAGGCAAGAGAAACATGCACAATGCAACTCCCGCGAGAACTCTCGCATTTTTGCAGAGGGCAGATTTGCTAGTTTGATGAGACACATGTCGGTTCATGCCTTCTTCCTCCCGGAACTGGTCCGATACTTGGCGCATTTGGCTCACGTCTCTGTGATGCTCGATTGTTGAATGACGTTAGTTGAGGGTATTGTCACTGTCTGTGTTCGAGTCCATGTACACTACATCCACGGCTGTTCCTGCAGGAGTGACTGCTAGACTCGCACCCGAATTGACTGTGGAAGGGTTAGTTGTGGTGCGAATCCACACTGAGCCACCCTCTGCGTAATAGACTTTGTGAAGTCCTGTGATCGCCGCAAGTCCAGTTACATCTCCATTCCAAGTATCGATCAGAGCTACGCTGTTGCTGCTAGTATTAAACACAGTTAGACAACCGTTTGGTTCTGATCCCGTGTTATTGGACCGCAGACCGTCTCGACAACCGTCACGTGAGCCAATCCAAAGCGTATTGTCGTCGGCAGTGAGCATTCGAGTTGGATGACCGTCAGAAATTGCATATTGATTCACAACAGCAAATGATGAAGGATCAACTTGCGATAGATTCCCACCCAACGAACAACCGCCTCTGCTATTGCTAGCAAATGCCTCTCCCGCCACAAAGAGTTGTGTGGTTCCCGATGAATTAGCAAGAACTGCATTACTCGCACCGCCGGGAATCAGGGTTTTTGTCAGAGTGGTCGAAGGGGTTCCGGACTGCTGTCCGTCCTGAAACATTACGACAGCGGCTGGTATCTCGGTGACGCTCGCCTGAGTGCCGCCATACTCTGGTCCTGGATTGAGAATGTAGATCGTCCCGCCATCGGGTGAACTGATCGCCTTAAAGGGATGATCGAAATAGGAATTAGAGTATGTGATTGCGTCCGAGCCGCCGGAAAAGGTAGTCGGTGCAAACTGGAAAAGGCAGTAGGTTGGTAAGTTTTGTGGCTCACAATCCATGGCGTTCGTCGGCCACGTCGAAGGGCCGCCGCTATACGCCGTTTGGCTTCCAGATGACAGTTTCCGAACATAGTAGACAGAATTGTTGTTTTGCGAAAATGCAAGAGCCACAGTGCCGCCTGCATTCACAAACACTCGATTCACCCCAGGGAGATTGAGCGAAACAGAGGTATTCGCAGTTCGATCGATCACATTAAGCGCTCCGCCTCGCTGGTTCGCTGCAAAGACGTAGCGAAAACCAGGAGCAATGAGAACAGCTGAAGACGGACCAGTAAGACCGCTCACTGAGCCTCCGGATGCGACCGCCTCAGTACTATAGTTGATCAGATTGAAAGATCCGTCTTCGCTATAAACCGCACCCATGTGCTCAGTAGGAAAGTTCTGGATGGAGACGGGCATAGAGGACGACCAGCCGCTAATGTAGAGGTTAGTCGTACCTGACTTAGACGGGGTGTCGGTTTGCGCGTCTACAAACTGCATTGAAAATGCCGGCACCAAGGTTAGAGCATCAGTTTTCGAGTTAATCCCCGTCGCATTTTGAACGGCGATGAGAACCCGCTCGGATTCACCGCTAGGATTCTGAGCCAAGGCGTATTCGGGGCAAAGTTGTGCGCAGTATACCCCACTCATTGCGGTGGCCAATAGCAGGAACATTTTCTTCTTCCGCATGTTACGCCTCCTCCGTTCAGTAAATCTGATTAAGCTGTCGCGGCTCATGCACCGCGACCAAAACACAACAACTGGAACCATTATCCGAGTTGAGCAGGAACAATACCCTTGTCTGCCGGTCGCCTCATGTGATTCATCGTTCATGCCTTTTCAAATTTGCACTTAATCGGGCTTCAGGTAACCGCCTCCCTGCAAGGTATAAGTAAGACCGCCGAGCCCAGGGTTGAGCGCATTGGAATACGAAATTGTCTGGCCGTTTCCAGTGATGTTGAGAACATTGCTTCCGTTGATTCCGCCTGGATCGCTGAAAACCTGCACCGTAAAGCCTTGGTGTATCGTCCAGGAACTTGATGCGTCCAATGTGACGCTGCCACCGCCTAGAAAATCACCGTCGAGGCTGCTTCCATTTTTGAGAGTGAGAGTCGAAGAAGACGATCCCGTAACGATGCCTGCCATTTTCTGATTGTCGAGGGTCAATTGCAATGCAGGCGCTAAAGTCGATGGAGTTATATCCAAGTTGTCCTTGGATGTGATTGTAGATTTTGAGAAATCTACCTGTGACAGAGTGATGTCAGCCGTTTGACTCCCGGCTAGCACAAAGAGGGGCGCAGTTGCATTCATGGACCCGCCGCTCATCTGAAAATTCGAAGTAGTGCTTGTGCCACTGGCCGGCCCACTCAGAGAAATGACGCCATAAGTGCTTGAGTTTAGAGTCGTATTCTGCAGAACCGCAGTTCCTCCGTCAAGAATCGTTAGCAGCACGCCATCAGAAGTGACTTGAGAATTCGAGACATTGAGCTGCCCGTTGTTGCCCGCTCCGAGTGTAGCCCCAGATCCGGTCGAAGACATTGTGCCATTCTCGATGTTCAGCGTTGCACCGGACCCCGAAGCAAACGCGGCGAAGTTCGCCGAACTCGCCGCAATCGTGGGTGAACCAACGAGGTTGATGATGGCTCCCGATGCGGAAGTTGTGCTGTTTCCATAAGCAAGAACGCCGGCGTCGATCCCGCTCGGATCGCCGCCATACGCGATGGTGCTCTTTGTGTACGTGAATGTATCGGTTCCGCTTTTCGTGATAACCGGCGAAGCCAGCGTTAGTACTGTGCCGTCGTTTCGCGCGCACACAGCGGACTGATCTGCCGCAGTGCTGGTAAAAACCGTTTGATTTGGCGTCGCGTTTCCACTCGACAGCGCATACGTAGAGGAACCTAGACCGCAGCTATCCGTTGCTGAGGATGCCGTCACCGTGATTTGAGCCGAAGCTGAACTGGTCTCATACGTTCCATCGCTGATGTACGTTGCCGTGTAAGTCCGTATCCCCGGATACGGAGGATTGACCGCGATGGTTACTGCACCGTTTTGCAGAGTACCCGTGCCAAGTTTCGTCGGCATGACGTAGGACGCAGTGTTTCCGGTAACATCGTCGATCCGAACTGTTTCGGCGCCTGTTGCAGGCGCGGGCGTGACCGCAATTTCAAATTGAGCAACCTGCCCTTGCACGAGCGGCACAGTTGGCGCTGTCATCTTCAAGGTCGTAGAGATCGGCTGCGATGGCGAAACGGGACCACAGGTCAAGCAATTCGAGACAGTCGAACCACTGTTGCAACCTGACAGCAAGCCAACAAGCAGCGTCAGTGAAAGAAAGAGCGAATTGCGGATGAAGTACATCAAGTGCTTCCCCTCTGTCCATTTTTCCCGAGATACTCTTCGGTGCGTCGTTGAATCGGCCCTTCTCCTCCTGCAAAAACGCAGGTTCGATTTGGGCTATGGTGCAATTAACTTGATATTTGCGATCATCGCTCCCCCGCCTCTCCACCAAGTCGTATCAAATGGCATCGCGGGATCATAGCGTTCGCCAGGCACAAAGATAACTGAAAAACCACTGCTACCCTTATTGAAAAAGAGCATCAGATCTTCTCCTTGGAGACGAGGATGTGCCACTGCGATTGGATAGCTATTTGTTCCAATCTCAATCGGCGGAATAAACTCAAGTAAGAGGGACTGAGAATTTCGATCAATTCCTCGAATCACGCCAGAAACTATTGGATCTAGAATGTCATTTCCCTCGACCTTCACTTTGCGCCCAATGATCTCGTCTGGAAATGCCATCAATTGACTCCTATGATTTGTACTGGCACACTGCCAATAGGCAGTGCGCTCCATACCGCCGCCAGGCATGTTGAAGTCTGACACGACCTTTGTAGGTCCCGACAATGCGTTGCTCGACACCTATCCCTTATCATGTGTCACGACAATCTTGTCGATGTCTAGCTCCTCGAAGAGGATAGTTGGACTGCCATGAATGCTTGCAATCGTTCCTCCAACTATCATTACTCTTTCATAATGACGGCCGTCCTTCAAAAACACTGTCGCAACCTGATAACCCATGCCAGTTTCTGGCTGTGAAACCAAGACTTCAGCCCATTTAGAACTAAGCGATATCATCATTACCACCCCGCATGGAAAATTACTTCATTTCCTGTTCCGCCAGCAACCGTCACTATGCGTCCAATGAGTTCGTCAGATTCCAAGTGTGACACCATTGCTCCTCAAGACTTCGCCCTGCTTTTCTTGCTCCATGACGCAATTTCTTTTTCTAGATCAGGATCGGTCACTAGATCTTCCAATGCCTGTTTCGCAAATAAGCTTTTTGACCGGCGAAGCCGGCGAAGCAACAAAAGGCGCGAACTGCCATTAGAACGATCACGGGCTAGTTCGGCAAGGGTTGCAATATTAGCCTCCGTTGTGGTTGCCGCAACGGCAACGGCAAGATCACTCTTGATACTATCGGCGTGTGGTAGATTGCCCGGTTCAGAGCGGTAGAGGGCAACTAGCCTCGGCCATGCACAACGAGCATCCGGAACTGCAAGACATCTTGCGATATTGCCGCGCGTCGGAACTGAGTAAGGCTCTTCCAAATGAGCAAGCAGAATCGGAATTGCTTCTTTGTAAGGGCCAGGGCTCTTGACCATGTCCCCCAATGAAGAATAAATTACCCCCGCATCGGCCAATTCTTTCATCAGTGGAGCTTGTTCGGCTTGCAATTGCCTCACTCGTTCCTCGGCACTGGCCGCAAGTCGTTTGCTCTCTTCTTGCATCGCGATCCATTCCGGATCATTTTTGAAGTCCCGCGAAAATGTTGTTTTCATAATGGATATTGCGCCTCCCTATGGAATGGGCATAATGTTGATCGTACCGCCGTACCCATTTCCGCGCAGCGACTCGAGCGGACCAGACAATCTGCCCCCAGAACGGGTATACAAATCAAATCTGACACCGTTCTGCTGCGCAAATTGGTTGTAGTCTCTCAGCTGTTGCGAATAGCTTTGGTAGGCTGTGTTCTTGACTTCGCTGATACTCTGGCCTCGTAAATACCCGTCTGGAATTCTTGTTCTACCGTTGATATCAATCGCTTCTTTCTCGCCAATATCGTATGCTTCTCTTACAGCCGCTTCACCCTCCTCGCCAAGTTGGCCTGCTGTCTTGGCGACTTCGGCAGCCTCAAGAGCCTCATCGGCCAGATGCAGAGCCTGCAAACCACGTAGTCCAATGGCACCCATTGGTACAACAGATGCAAGCGTCAGGCCTCCATCGAGCGCCGCTCGTCCCCAATTCCCTCTTGCAATGTCGATACCAGCATTGATGCCGTTGAAGACGACGCCAATTTCTGGAATCATTCCTCCAACGCCGAGCAGCGTTTGGACCACATCGAGCGCCCCGCTTGATCCTCCACTTGAGTCGGCCGTCACGTTGCTTCCAGTGCCACCGTAGGACGAAGGCATTGAGTAGTAGCTGCCGCCAAGAGAACCGCCTCCGATGCCCATGGACACGGTAGGCCCTGAATCCGATCCCCACATACTACCGTCGCCCGCGTCCCATCCGCTGTCAATAGGGCCGTTGCCGCCACCGCCGCTGCCACCGCTACAACCAGTTATCGATCCGCTTCCTCCAACGATGGTAACGGTAATGCAGTTATCCAGACCAGTCGGGTCCGTGGCGCTCATGGGACGATTCGTCAGATAAGCATAACGATTCAAACTCTGCGGGTCGCTAAGGTCGTAGCTGCCGTTGTAGGGATCCGGCGAAAGCCAACGAAGCTGCGTTGGAGCATAGTGGCGGAATAACGTAGCATCCGTGCTGTTTTCTCCGTCTCGCTCGTGATCTGTAAACGGGAAGTTGTCTCCACCGGAGTTGATGGTCATTTCGCCAAAGGGCAATGAGCTAGCGACTCCGGTGATTCCGCTGGTTGTATTGGAAGTGGTCGATAGACCAAGAGAGCCAAGGTGGTCGCTCAGGCGATACACCGGAACGGCGTTCTGCGTGCCCGCTACAGTTGCCAGCGCTCCGCCGGGGCCGTAGATTCTATCCGTCCATGAGTTGCTGCCCGGATTGTACTCCGCGAGCAAAAGACCGCCGAAGTAAATGTACTCCGTGGTTGTCGATCCGTAGACCTTCTGCACGCGCTGGCCGAGCGCGTCATACGTATAGGCAGCGCCGTTGCTCCCGGACATCAAGCCGTCCGCACGGTATTGATAGGAATTGTTGAAGGGTGACCCGTCGGCCGTCATGTTGCCCGCCGAGTCGAATTGGATGCCCGTGCCGGTGATTCGATTCGCCGGAGAAGGCGCGTACGAGAGAGTAAAGCTCTGTGAGCCGGGGAGTGTTCCGGCGGACTCCTGCAAATTACCCCACGGGTCGATGGTATAAGTTTCTGAGTACGATGGGAGTGACGGCGGATTGGCGAGGCACGCCTTTGTCGTCACTGTGCCAGTATCCGATGTCGATGCGATTCTATTCAGTTGGTCGTATGTAAAGGATTGTGTGCGCCCAGTGGACAGATCTTTGATCGACGACAGATTTGTGGCATTTGCGTCCCACGTGTAAATCTTCGACGAAAGTGCGCTCCCATTCCCGAGATAAACAAGCGAAGAAATGTCCTGATCCGGGTCGAACGTCGCGCCCATCTGGATGCCGTTGCCGTATGTGGCCGACTGCAATTCTCCAGGCGGATAATAGAGGATATTTGACGCATACGGCGTATTCACCGATGTGCCGTTCCAGGAAGCGTAGGTCTCGCTGACGGGGCGGTTCAACGGGTCATAAGACCAAGTGATCTGGCGCCCATCCGAATACGTCAGGGAAGTCATGTTTCCCTGAAAATCGAACTGAGCCTGTACCTGAGCTTGCGGTTGGCTGCTAAACGTGCAGGTGCCTCCACTGGGCAGGCAATATTGGGTGGTTACTACGTTGCCCATCGGATCGTGTTTATTGACGGTCTGCGTCTTCGATCCATCGCTCGTTCCCGTCAGTCTCCCCTTGCCGTAGCTGTCGCCCGAACTATCTTGCGCGTCGTAGGTAAAGCTGTATGTCGGCCCTCCGCTAACGATCTCCTGGTTCATCCTGTTGTCTGCGTCGTAGGAATACGAGACCGAGTTATTCGTCGAATTCTGATTTGTGGAACTGGTCAGGTTGCCATTGTAGTCGTATCCAAACGTAAAGGTTCCTTGTTCTTGCGTTGTCTGAGAATAAAGCCGTCCCGCGCCGTCATAGCTAAAGCTCCGCGCTCTCCAGTTAGAGGATGTGCCTGATCCGCCTTGCTGGGAGATCGAAGAAAGCAGACCAAGTCCGTTGTAGGAATAGGTCGTCGCCCAAGCGGTCGTCCAGTTGGGTGTCCCCGCCGCACTCGGTTCCAAAACCTCGCTCAGGTCTCCAAACGCGTCGTATACTTTTTGCCTGCTGTGACTTGAAGGGTCCGTAACGGTTGCCGTATTCAAGGAGTAGCTATATTGGACCGATTGAGAGTTTGGCATCTCGACGGACTTGATCCGGTTCAACTCATCGTAGCTGTATGTCGTGGTGCCATCGGTCGAGTAGGTTGTGGATGCAGCCGGATTCGTGACAGTCCAGAGGCGTCCCTGTGAGTCATAGTCGGTTGTGGTCGTCACTCCGCTCTTGGTGCTTGTCGATGGCCGCCCATAGCCATCGACTACGACTGAGGACGAGATATTGACCCCGGAAGACTGCAATTCGGAGATGTCAGTCTCATTCGTCAACGGACTATACGTAATCGTCTTTAGCGTAACCTGATTGCCGCCGTTCGAAAACTTCACTGTCCACAGACGCCCAACGCTGTCGTAGGTATACGTCGTTTTTTGGCCGTTTTGATCTGTAAAAGAATCAATCTTTCCGGAGTTGAAGTCGAATACGGGCGAGGTTATATGTGTGATCTGCGTATTGTTCAGGCCTGTGGTTGGAGGAGCTGTGACTTGTTCAGCAAACGTATCGGTGGCGTCGTATCCAAAATACGTATTGTTGCTATTCGCATCCGTAGCCTCGACTATCGAGCCAGCCGCGTCATAGTAGAAATGCTTGATGAGCGAAACAGACGATCCACCGACCGTAGCGCAACACTCTTTGATCGTTGTCAAGTTCCCCGGCGAACTTGCTGCCCATTGAGAATTCTGATTCGGGATGCTGGTCGCGCTCACGCCTGACGCATAGCTTGAAGACTGATTGATATAGCTTGATTCGTCGTAGCTGTAGGTAAACGTGGTCGATCCGCTACCGTTAACGATCGTCTTTTGCGTAGGAAAGAGCGCATGATTGACCGTCTTGCCTAGAACCAGATCTGTTTCACGCGTGGGCGATCCAGAGGGACTATCCGGCAAAGATGTCGAGTAAGTGCCACTATAGAAATCCCACTGTTTAATTGCAGTAGCAATTCCACTCCCCGGCGTTGAATACTGGTATTGAATGTCGGTGATAAGGCCAGAGCCTGATGTGCCCGCAAGAATTGAGCTATATGACCCACTAGACGGCAAAACAATCGTTTTGCCAAGCAGATTTGTCCATTGCGCTCCTGTACAGGCTCCTCCCTGGCACGGATGCGAGAAATCGTACTGGAACAATACAAACGCATCGACCGCAGTGGGCGTTGGGAACGAGCTGGAAGGGCTGGGAGGATTGGAGACCGGAGAAAGTAATACTTTCATGGGAAGGATGTTCCCATTGCAGTTGCTAAATATATAGCTTGAAAGTAATGTCCCCGCCCAGACTTTGTTAGTTACTTCCTTGCACGAATAGCCGCCCGTCTCTGTCGTGTTGGTGTAGTTTCCAGCGGCTTGATAAAGGAACTCTGTTAAGCCGTCTGATCCCGAATGCGAATTGACCCATCGTGCAGGCTCGGTTGTGCCAGCGTTTGCATCGCTCGTGTAGCCGAGGCCAACAGTACCGCCATGAGGAAGGGTAATTCCAGTCACTTCTCCATATGCGACCCCCTCGCATAGCGATGGATCAAGTGGATTGGGCGTCGTGCACTGGTCGTATTGAAACCCATATGATGTTCCATCTGGAAGTCCAATGCTTGCGACGACATTAATAAATCCGTTGAACTCCTCTACATAACCTCCGTATCCGAATGGCGCGCCGCTGACGTGGAAATCTGTCCCGACGAGAATGTTCTCGTAGGTAATGGTATAGGTCGCTGTCTGGCTCTGAGCAATAGGGACACTAAGCTGGAGAACCGCAGGGTTGCCGTAGCTGTCCCACGAAGTTACGTTCTCAGTGATATTTGGGTGTTGAAGGCTGTCGGCGGTGATAGTGCCTTGCTGATTGTAACTGATATAGTTGCCATTCCTGTCGATTGTTGGATTGCCGCTCTCACCGCTTCCGCTTACTGGCATGTTCACGACCTGGGTTCCTTTGGAATCCCAGATTTGAAGATTTGTGTAATTGCTTACGACCGCATAGTACCCGCTGCCATCGACAGCGTATCCTTGACCTCCCGGCGTGTTTGTATATGTGCTATTGGGGCAGTTGCCGACATAGGTCGTGGTAATTGGAAACGCATGGAGCGTTCCCTGGGGGTCCGACCATTGGATATTGGAGTATACGACCGTGCTGTTGTATCCGCTTCCGGCAGGACAGGTATAGCTATTGATCGTTGCGGTTCCTTCAAAATAGCGCCCGTATTGAAAGGTCCAGCCGAGCCCGCCATACACGACGGTATCATAACTGCCGGATGTGAGGGCCGGGTACCACTCTGGATTGTGATTGTCGGGGCTATTTACAACCTGCCAGATCGAGCTGTCATAGACGAATTTGGCTGCGACCGAGAGATCGCCGCGCTGAGGGTATGCCGCGATGGGAATTTCGAGATGGACATTACCATTGCCGAGATTGATGAAACCGTTCTCAATTGGGAACCGCGCAGATTCGTTTGGATTGCCAATAGCGGAGATCCTCGTCTGTGCGTTAAGCGCAAGGGACGAAGTGAGGCAGCTTGCAATGCCGAGAATCCGCAGGGCAGACAGTAAGCGATGGTTCCGCAATCTCATCGTGCATTCCTCAGAAGCGAAAATACTCTGCGCCATGGTTCGATCCGGCGGTAATGTTGTTGAACTGAAGCGACCAAGCCAGGCGGCCGTCTGTGGTCTCTCTGTAGCAGAACGGAATCATAGCCCCAGAGACTGGACGGTAGTCGCTATAGGTAATCACCCGAAGATGACGCGCGGTAGAATTCTGATTCAATAAAATGGCATCAACGCTCTTGATGAGCAAATGAGAAGTTGGATTGAAAAAGAAGTCCGTAATGAGTGGCTGTGCCGGTGGCTGAGAGTTGCGTGATCCTGTAAAGAGGGGGCGAATAAACGTTACCTTGTGGAGTCTAGCGCCCTCAACTTCAACAATTCCGCCGTCAATCAGTGAATCTTGGGCATCCGTGGCTGCACCCGCGAGCGTTGGGGGAAGAGGAATAATGCCTGAAGCCACTGCGAGAGCGGGTAGTTGCACTGTACTCCCGTTTTCGCTTTGCATAGCACCCGTCGCTCCCGCCACTCGCTCGCTGCGAATGCCATATGGAGTTCTCAGATCCAGCCGATAATAGCCGCCTGGCTCGATGGTCAGGGCCGCTGGTATCTCCGATTTCTGCTCGTCGGCACCGACCTCCATAGTTCCATTCGCATCGAACCCTGGCCACTCACCGCGCGACGAAGCTGCGAGGTAAAGGCGCACCGCACTCAGCGCGGCTGAATCCTTTTGACCTGCGACTCCAGCCATCCTTGGGAACGTGAATGTCGCGTCAAACTGACCAAAGATCATCCGCTTCGACGGTCTTTGGGTAATCCCATTTCCATCGTCTTGAGCAAAAAGCATTGCCGTGATGATGCCCAGGGCGAAAACCATAATCAGGGAAGCCCTTGTTTTCTTCATTGAAGTGAGTTCCTTTCGGTTCATGTCTAGCAAATGACCTGTCTCCCGCGAAATCCGTATCAACAAATTTCACAGGAGATAGGGGCTCAGAAAAATCGCCACAGAGCAACTCACTACTGCCCGCATGATGCGTTAACAATGAACGGGAATCCGGGGCTGGCCACGCCATTCACCGTAACAACGATATCGCCTGTCGTTGCGCCAAGCGGTACCAGCATGGTGATCGACGTTGCGGTCCACTGCGTTGGCGCCGCCTTCGTGCCGTTAAATGTAACGGTGCTGGTACCCCCCTGTGTCGTCGAACCAAAATTTCCACCTGTGATGGTCACGGATGTCCCTACTGTGGCAGGTGCGGGAGACACATTCGTAATAAATGGCCCATTCGTGATCGTAAAGGTTCCAGACGCAACTGGACTCGCGGAGTAACCTGTCGCCGCATTAGCTGCGATCGCTTCAATTGTTTCCGTGGAACTTACAGTGATTGGTCCGGAGTAAATTGAGGATGATGTCGTTGGGGTTGTGCCATTCGTGGTGTAGTAAATGGTCGCACCTGATAGGGTGTCATTGATTGTCACCGACTGCGCAGTCGCAAATGTCCCAGGAGACGGCGAGAATGTTGGAGTTGGAGCCTGCCCAGAAAACACTTCCTGCGTTAGCACCGGAGAAGTGCTTGCAGTATAACTGGAGCTTCCGCTGTATGTTGCAGTTAGCGAATGAGAACCTGCCGTAAGGCTGCCTGTGATAAAGGTCGCTGTCCCCGAACTGACAGGTGTGGTCGCCAGAAATGAGCTTCCATCGTAAAACGTCATCGTACCGGTTGCCGTGGACGGACTGACAGCAGCGGTCAATGTGACATTTGCATTGAGCGTCGACGGATTAGGGCTTGAGGCAAGCGAAACAGACGTATTCCAACCCGAGGTCGTTAGCGAAAACGACGTGGTGGGTCCGGATATCGAGATGGCTCCAAGGCCTGATAAATGCTTAGAGACAAAGTTGATAGTGTTTCCTGATGCATATGCCCAAATGCCAGTTCCAGAGCAATAATAAGCATTCGAGAAGAGTGCCCCGAATGACGAAGCGACCGAAGGAAACGTAGAAAGTTGCCCATATGCAACGGTCTTGCTGTATAGCTTCCCGCTTCCGTCCGTAAAAGAAATAGTGATATTACCGGTATCCCACGCGCCGGAGATCTGGTGCTCCCCAGCGCCTCCCACCGTGATTGTAGCCGTAGTCGAAGCAAATGCCGACACTCCGTAACTAACGGCCACGGCCAACAACAGAATCAAATTTCGTAGCTTGAACGGCATGTCACTCTCCCTTGTCGCTGCTGTGGCGTTACTGCAAGGTGACGACAACTTCGATGACACCCGTGCCAGACTCCAGGTTGTCCAGAGCCTTTCCAATAACCGCGCCCAACATTCGACTACGGTCAGTACCTTTCATGGCGAAGCCAATTCGGGATGAGGTCACCAGCAGGTCTCCGCGATGAATTGGGCCGTTTTCCGCAGTGACTTTCGTCGGTACGATACCCACCATCGCCATCGGCACTTCGGCGTCGCTCTTCGGCGTAGTTTGCCGACGGCCTACCGTGCCGGGTTTGGTCGAATAGATCCCGGTCACCGATGTGGAGTACGGCTCTGCTGACTTGAGGAATTTACCTGAGACATCGGAATCGATCACCAGCACATCGCCCGGCTCGTATTTTGTACGATCGCCGGTCACGTCAATGGATTCGGCATAGTCGCCGCCGCAGGTTATTCCGGTGTAGGGAACCGTTTGCGGTGTCGAACTGCCGGGGAAGTACAAGCCGCCGTCAACGAGCGCACTGCCGTTGATTTCGAGCTTGGCTTGTGGGTTCGTCGTGCCGATGCCGACGTTGCCCGCGGACGCCTGAGTAATCACCGAGTTGGTAAGCGTGGAAGTAAGCGGAGCCAAAGGATTGGTAAACATGGGTATGTTGCCTATGCTGGGCGTTGCCGCTACTTGGACCGTGAAGCTCTGCGAAACGGCTGTGGCAGCGGCGTAGGTCGAGTTGCCAGCCTGTGTTGCCTGAATGGTGCAGTTGCCGGCTGCGATAAAGGTCGCCACAGTGCCGCTCACCGTACAGATGCTTGTAGTCTGTGATGCAAAGGAGACCGTCAGGCCAGAGCTTGCCGTCGCCGACAGCGTCAGTGGTGTGCCTACGGTCTGTGTGCCAGGGTTAGAGAAGGTGATAGTTTGGTTCTGTAGGCTTGCCGCGTTCACCGTGAAGCTCTGCGAAACGGCTGAGGCAGCGGCGTAGATCGAGTTGCCAGCCTGTGTTGCCTGAATGGTGCAGTTGCCGGCTGCGATAAAGGTCGCCACGGTGCCGCTCACCGTACAGATGCTTGTTGTCTGTGATGCAAAGGAGACCGTCAAGCCAGAGCTTGCCGTCGCCGACAGCGTGAGCGGTGTGCCTACGGTCTGCGTGCTGGGATTAGAAAAGGCGATGGTCTGCGCCGCGCCATTGACCGTAAAACTTTGCGAAACGGCTGTCGCTGCGGCATAGGTCGAATTGCCAGCCTGCGTTGCCTGAATAGTGCAGGTGCCAGCTGCGACAAAGGTCGCCGCAGTGCCGCTCACAGTGCAGATGCTTGCAGTTTGCGAAGCAAAGGATACCACCAGACCAGAAGTTGCAGTCGCTGACAGTGTAAGCGGCGTGCCGACAGTCTGTGTGCCAGGGTTGGTGAAGGTGATGGTCTGGCTTTGCATAGACGCATTCACAGTAAAGCTTTGCGAAACTGCCGTAGCTGCGGCGTAGGTCGAGTTGCCTGCCTGCGTCGCCTGAATAGTGCAGGTGCCCGCCGCGACAAAGGACGCAGTCGTGCCGCTCACAGTGCAGGTGCTTGTCGTCTGCGAGGCAAAGGATACCGCCAGACCTGAAGTGGCCGTCGCCGACAGCGTCAACGGTGTGCCTATGATCTGAGCGCCGGGGTTGGCGAAGGTGATGGTCTGCGCCGTCAACGCAGTATACGTAGCGCTGCCCGAGCCACCATTCTGAGGCGTAAATGTGATGACGAACGTGGAACCGGTCAGGCTAAGTGTAGACGATGGGTACGCCCCATTAGGATAACCCGAAGTACAGGTGCTATTCCACTGGAAATAATTATCCGATGCTGTGAATGACGTCACAACGCCCGTAGAACTGGTAAACGAAAAGCTGCTGAAATAATACACCGTAGACGTTGCAGATGGACCACAGGACTGGTTGCTGGAAGTACTCACATTCCAATTAAGTGTTCCACCACCTACACTGAGGCTATTGGCATTTGCCTGCTGCGGAGCCACAGCCCCTACGATTACAAGCAAGAGGGCCAGCTTAATAACTGATGCCGCCATGCTCTTGCAATTAACTTTCACGCCGAGGACAGCTTTACGCAAAAAAACGCCATTCATCATACCCACTCCTTAACGTTTGCGCTCAAATTCGCGATGAAGACAACACCAACAACCTACGCTACTGTCGTTCCGGTCCCGACGTTACCGCCCGAAACCGAGATCGGCGAGTTACCAACCGTCGAGGTTCCTGTGAAAACAGGGACGGTGTTCGTCGTCCCGCTGCCTGTCACCGTCTGCGCCGCCGCGCTCATTGCCATCAACGCCAGACCCAATCCAATCAAACTCGCTCGCGTACGCATCGTTCAACGTCCTCTCAGTTCCAGTATTTGGTTCTTTGTGTGACCCGGTATTTCAAATAGACACGGCTTCGGTGTAATGCCGATGAAGCAAAAATCGCGGAACAGAATTCTGTGAATGAGATTTCCAATGGTAACCATTGCAGGGGATACCCTCGGAAGTCAAATGAAATTCCCCTTACAGCAGGCCGAAGCGTTCGTCGATTCAGCGTAATACTAATAGTATCAATAGTATCCTTGTGTTTTGCATCCCGATGGTTGATACCAGAAAGGATGATCGACGGCCGCAAGCGGACAATCCAGGTGAATGTAAAAATGAGCGAGGAGGACTACAAACTCCTCCAGGCAGCGGCCAGCGCCCTATGGCCGGAGGCCATCCTCAGCAACTCCGGCATCCTGCTGGGACTCGCCCGCATTGCCGCCAAGGATATACTCGGCAAATCTCCCAAAGCCAAGGTCGCGGCGAAGAAAGGCCGCTAATCCGCGCTTTGGGAAAAGTGTGTCACGGCCCAAACCTCATCGAAGAGGGGCGCGAGCCGGATAAACCCCGGCTCGCGCGCGTCTCAGAGGTAAGAGGGAGCATACATCCGGTACTGCATTCTGGTATGTTCGGGGCTGGAGTGGACGTAGATCATCGTGGTTTCCACAAAGGCGTGGCCGAGCTGCTCCTTGATGGCCAACAGATGCGCCCCGCGATGAAGCAGGCAAGTCGCCAAACTGTGTCGAAGCAAATGCGGGTATACCCGCTTCTTCAGGTTTGCGCGCTTTGCGGCAGTGCGAATCAGCTTGCGCAGGTTCTGCTGCGCATAGGGTTTTTCGCTGCGCAGGCAGACGAATAGCCAGTCGTCTGGCCGGCCGCCACGCTCGCGCATGTATTCGGCCAGAACCGTTACACACGGCGCGGCGATGTGCGTGTAGCGGTCCTTCTGGGTTTTGGTGGCCTGGATGTGCAAGGTTTGGCCGCTCAGGTCCACGTCCTGGATGCGCAACCGGCAGAGTTCGCGGTTGCGCAGGCCGGCATAGGCCAACGTGGCGATCATCGCACGTTCGCGCAAAGTGCGCGCCGCCGCGATCAACAGCGTAATCTCCGCCTCCGACAGCGTC
>Ga0181520_10002872_pt1 | contig 31188 bp, 31 predicted proteins | sample PEATcosm2014_Bin_29_FD_132451 | JGI IMG/M metagenome (GOLD analysis project Ga0181520, IMG submission 132451) | Peatland microbial communities from MTU Mesocosm Facility, Houghton, MI, USA - PEATcosm2014_Bin02_30_metaG | ecosystem: Environmental > Terrestrial > Soil > Wetlands > Peat | place...
CCGTAGTGTTTGCAGTCTGCGGAATGACGTGTGTAGACGGACAGCATCGGGCTCTCCCGCTTCAGACGGGATTCTGCTCGATTCGTCCAAATGGGTCAAACCCGACCGGCTACTGTACAAAATACTGTACAAAAATCGACCCGGTTTTTAGTCCGAAGATGCAAGTCGTTAGGAATAAACGACTTAAGTATGGTGGAGGCGGCGGGAGTCGAACCCGCGTCCGAAATTGCTGTCAGCCAGGAGTATTCATGCTTTGTCCGATTCCATTGGTTTCGCTCCTGGCACTTAAGAACGGACAAGATGTGCCAGAAACTAGTCCGATGATCTTGCGGATGCAACACGGACCGAGCCGCAACCGCCAGCCTACTGTATGACGTCCGCTCACAGCCCATAGGCGAAGCCGTGGAAGACGGCAGCTTACTTAATTAAGCTGCAAGTGGCAGACTGTAGTCGGCAACTTTAGTTTTGCAGGCGATTACGGATGCCCACACTCCGACATGACTCCTAAGCCGCAATCAATCCCGTCGAAACCGTGACGCCCCCATTGTGGTGCGCATCGGGCCAACCGGCTCATGCTGCTACATACATTCTACGCCGAAACCGGTTTTGCCGCCGGCCTACTGCTTCTCCAGATCGATGTTCTCGTACTCATGCCGCGCAATGGCTGCGCGAATCTGCGCTGGGTTCTTGCCCAGCTTGGTCTGCTGATAAGCGAAGACGCCCTCTTTGGCGCAGGTGTCGCACTCGGTGGAGTGCGCATTCTCATAGCAACTGCGCAGGCTGGTGTGGCCCAGCGCGCGGTCGCAACGGCAGTTGCAGGGAAGCTGATAGATAACGCTGCTGATCTTGGCCGCCATCTGGTAGACGTGAACCTGCCACGGGTAACGGAAGTGTTCACCCGTCAGTTGCGAGCCGGAGAGAATCGGCGGCAGCGCGCTCACCTTCAGCGGCGCGGAGGGATGATAGGCGGGAACATCATCGGCCGGGTTCGACCACTGCGCAAAGCTGGCCGCCGTTGCCGCAAAGACAGCCACTCCGAGAATCCAGCGGCGCTTCATCCAGTTGTTCGTCATAAAACCTCTCGTCATCATTTTAGACCGAAGTGGAGTTGAATCGAAAGCGTAGTGTGCGGGAAAGGTGCAAACGTCGATTCCGGCGCAAAAAAAACGGCACGAACGGTTGTACTGTTCGTGCCGGGAGGCCAGTGACGCAAACTACTTCCAGTTTCGGAAGGGGTACGCTCTACCTCCTCCGCAACTGGAATATATACACGATAACATAGATTCAGTGAATGTCAAATACAAAAATCAAAATATTTACCCGTTAAACTGCCAGCCTTTATTTGTAGACTACAATCATCCACAATATAACGCGAGATTCCTTTAGCGTCGACTGAATGGGAAGGCGGAAATTTGAGGCAATATTCTATATATTATTAATTATAGTATACTTGCAGTGGTTATGCGATGGATTATTGCCTCAGTTGGGCCGATGCAGGAGAGCGGCATCGGTAGTCATTCCGCTTGAGCTGAGAAGCGCTATCGGGGTTGACCAGTCTGATTCCGTATCAATATCCAGTTTTTAGGATAATTAGACTGTCTCCGGCACACACCCCAACGATCAAAGTGCGAAGAACCCAATCCGACCTCAAAGCAGCCCATCGACATCAGTTGCAAGCCGGAAATCCTTTGCCGTCAAGCCCCCTGCGTCATGGGTAACCAGTCCCAGCCGCACCCGGTTGTAGCGAATGTCAATATCGGGATGGTGATTGGTCTTCTCGGCCTGCTCGCCGACGCGATTCACGAAGGCCAGTGCGGCAGAAAAATCCTTGAACTTGAAGTCGCGCGTCAACACTCCCTCTTCGATCCGCCACTCCGGCAGAGCGATGAGCCGTGCAGCAACTTCGTGATTGGTCAGTGTGGCCATAGAATCTCCTCCAGAGATGGAATCGATCTTTCTTAGGCGCAACTTCTACTTCTTCTTCTGAAGCGCGCGCCGAGCCGCTGCCCAGCCCTCCTTGACCACCATCTGCGCTCGACTTACGGCCAATGCGCCCGCAGGCACATTCTTTGTGATGCACGAACCGGCGCCGACGTATGCTCCATCGCCCACCTCGACCGGCGCCACCAGCGTCGAATCGCTGCCGATGAAAGCATCCTTGCCGATCAGCGTCCGGTGCTTGTTCACGCCGTCATAGTTGCAGGTGATCGTCCCAGCGCCGATATTCGCTCCCGCGCCCACTTCGGCGTCGCCCAGATAGGTCAGATGGTTGGCCTTCGCGCCCTTGCCCAGTTTGGTCTTCTTGGTCTCGACAAAGTTGCCCACGTGCGCATCTTCGCCAATCTCGCTGGCGGGCCGCACGTGCGCAAATGGCCCAATCTTCGCGCCCTTCGCGACCGTGCTCTCGGTCAGCACGCAACTCTGCCGCACCAGCACGCCCTCGCCCAGCGCGCAGTTTTCGATCACAGTATACGACCGAATCAGGCACTCCGCGCCGATCTTCGTGCGCCCGAGCAACTGCACAAACGGCTCAATCACCGCATCGGCGGCCACCTCGACTTCGTCGTCAATCACGCACGTCTCAGGGCGGAAGATCGTCACGCCTGCGGCCATCAGTCGGTTAGCTGTTCTCTGGCGCAGTGTCGCGTCCAGCGCCACCAGCTCGGCAATAGTATTTGCTCCCAGCACTTCAATCGCCCCGGTTGCCTGGACGCCCACCACGCGCTCGCCCGCCGCGCGCAGCAGGCCAGCCATGTCCGTGAGGATAATTTCCTTGTTCGCGTTATTGGCGTTGAGTTCGTCTAGATGCATGAGCAGCGGTGCGGTTTTGAAGGCGTAAATTCCGGAGTTGATCTCGCCGATCTTCTGTTGCGCGGCGGTCAGCGCTTTCTGCTCGACAATGGCTTCAACCTCTGATGAGTTGGGAGCACTGCGCACGATCCGCCCGTAGCCGGTCGGATCATCAGGCACAGCAGTCAGTATCGTCATCGCCGCATCATGAGCCTGATGGAACTTCCAAAGCAGGTCAATGGTTTCAGACCGAATCAGCGGCACATCGCCGGAGAGCACAAGAATATTTTCGTAGCCCTTGATGGCGTCGCGCGCGCACTGAATCGCGTGGCCTGTGCCGAGTTGCTCCCTCTGCTCGACGAAACCGACGCCGGTCCCAGCGACAGCGGCCCGCACCTTCTCGGCCTGGTGGCCGATGACAACAAAAATCTCCGCGGGTGCAACGATCTTGCTCGCTGCTGCGATGACGTGCGCTACGAGCGGTCTGCCGCCAATCTCGTGCAGCACCTTGGGCCGCTGCGATTTCAGCCGCGTCCCTTTGCCCGCCGCCATGATAACCACTGCCAACTTACTCTTGCCTTCCATGCGCCGCTCCCAAACTACTCTTATCCATTGTAGTTTCTCCGTCATTCGCGGGATGAATCGGATGCACCATCGTGTATCAATTACAAAGTTAGCAAAGCCTAATTCGGCGCTCCGGCACTCTCTTCGGATGCGAAGGTGCACTCAGCGCACTGGCAGACGCGGCGCAGATAATCCCACGAGTAGATTCCGCCGGAGTGTCCGTCCTGCCATTTGAACATGATCGCGTAACGACCTACGGCCTCAGCGCTGGCGGGCTTCGCGGGCGGAGTGTACATCGGCAAAACAGCGGCTGCTTTGGCCTTCGGCTGGCCGATCTGGCGACCCTCCAGCTTGCGCTCCTCGACGCACGTAGCGCAGGGGCAGGCATCGCGCAGCCATGCAAAGCTCCACGCGGTGCGATGACCATCAACCCAATCGATCTCCACGCCTTTGCCCGCCGTGATTAGTACGCGCACCTTCTCCGGCGTTACGGCTATGCGCGGCAGCGGACGCGCTTGTTCGCTCTCGTTGTTCTCATCGTCTTTGCGGGCAATGCGAATGCCTTCGTGGCTCATGGGTACAGTTTACAGTGGACGGTGAACGGTGGTCAGTTCGGCCGGTTGCCAAACATTTTCAGCCTATAAAAATGATCTCTCGACTGACGGAAAATATCGCGAACAATTCAGCTAACGACGGTTCACTGTTCACCGTTCTTGTCGTAGCGCAGCTTCAGCGCCAAAATCGTCAGGGCAAGAGTCAATGTGATTGTGTTCGCTGCAATGATCGGAGGCGAACCGATGCCAATGCCGTAGATCAGCCAGCAGGCCAGACCAAAGCTGAAAAGCAAAAACATCACCAGCGAAATATCTTTGGCGCATTTGCGCCGCCAGACGTGGATCAGTTGCGGCAGGAAGGAGACGGTAGTGGAGATTGCCGCCGCCGAACCAATCCAGTTCAATGCCCAGTGCGGAATTACGTTGGAAATGTTCAAGATTGTGAGTTCCTCCAGAAGAACCACGCGGCCATTGAAAGGCCGATAAAGACAACCAGACCGCGCAGCAGGGGTTGCGGAACACGCCGCGCCAGCCGCGCCGAAGCGTAGCCGCCGATTGCACAAGCAACCATGGCCAGCAGGCAATCGCGCCAGATCACCTGGCCACTCACCGCGAAAAGAATGCAGGCGATGCCGTTTGCTGGGGTGGTCGCAGCCACCTTCATGGCATTGATCTCGTGCAGATCCTGCCAGCCGAAGAGCGAGAGCACCGTGATGATCAGAAAGCCTGCTCCGGCGCCGAAGTAGCCGATGTAAAAGCAGACTGCCGTAATCGCGAGGAAGACCGGCAGCCGGCGCAGTGGTCCGCTGCTGGCTGCCTTGCTCGCTTCCTGTTTGCGTCTTTCCAGCCAGCGGGAGACCGGGCCGCTGACCGCAAAAATCAGCGCCGCCGAGAGCAGCAGCCAAGGCACCAGATGCAGAAAGGTCATCTGCGGCGTGTGGAGCAGCACCATCGCGCCGGTTGTGCCGCCGGTCAAGCCGGCCAGGCACATCAGCAGAGCCATGCGCAGGTTCGCGCGGATGTCATTGCGGTAGGCTGCTACCGCAGTGAGCTGCCCCGGCCAGACAGCCACCGTGTTGGTGGCGTTGGCCTGGATGGGCAGCATCTTCATCCCCAGCATTGCCGGGAAGGTGAGAAACGAGCCGCCCCCGGCGACAGCATTCAGGATTCCAGCCAGAAACGAGGCTACAGCAAGCCAGAGCCAGTGCCAATCGATGAACGCAGGAAAACCCGGAAGATGCAGCATCTGTCCTTATTGTAGTGGGCGGATAAAAATGGGAAGAGCAGGAGAGAAAATTTCTGAATTCACGGTCTGCAGCCCGCAGCGCTGGAGTAGACTCGGCCCATGATGCGAAGAATTTCATTCTCGGCCGCCGTGATTCTATTCGCCGTCAGCGGAGCCATTGCGCAAAACCCCGCTCCGAAACCAACGCCAGCAGCGGCACAAACTCCGGCGTCTACTCTTCCCGCAATTCCTGGCTCTAACTCCACAAAGGCAGATCCGTGGCTGGCGCTGCGCTTTCTTATGGAATCATGGGAGGCTAAGACCACCGGCGGAGTTGCTCAGGCTCAGGCGCAGGCCGCGTACACCTTCCGGCTGGAGTTGCGCGACCACATACTCGCGCGCCATTCGCGCACCGGCGCTTGCGTTAGCTCCGACGACTCGCAATGCCAGCATAGCGACCTCCTATACATCTATCCCGGAACGAACGGGCAAGGCTTCGAGGCAATCTACTTTGACAACGAAGGCCACGTGATTCACTACGGTGTAAGCATTCCCAAGCCCGGAACCGTTGTCTTGCTCTCTGACGCCGCGCAGCCCGGTCCGCAGTACCGCTTGACTTATACCTTTCTCGACGGCGTAATGAGCGGCGAGCTTGAAATGCAGATGCCCGGACAGACGGCATTCACAAGCTACCTTGAGTGGAGCGGAAGAGGGCGATAAGAAACATTGAAGCGGGGACTGGACGACATGAGCGAAACCTGAATAGCTGTGATCCATTGTCTGTCGAGTCGTGGACTTCCGCGCGAGAATGCACTATGCTGTCCTCGAAGGAACCTTCCTTCGCGATAGACCTTTTCTTCCCCGTCGGCATGAGCGCTGATCGTTGGATTGAGACTCCTGCCGGCAAGAGGTCGCCGATTGCAGAGTATCGTGTCACATTTGCGGCTGGCGATGCGTGTCGCCGGGAGCGAAGCAGGCTGCGCGCGAAGAGTGATTCATGCGGCTTGCCTGCTTTTGTGCCTCGCTTTGATTTCCTGCAACTCAAGTGTGCATTACAGCCCAACGCCCACGCCGACTCCTACACCCACTCCAACTCCCACACCAACACCCACTCCGGCGATGGGTTATTCGTTGACGCTGACGCCGATGACGGTGACGCTCACGGCTGGCGGAATGGGGCTGCCGATCAGCGTGAATGCCGTTCCGGCAAATGGTTTTACGGCAATGGTGACGGTGACTATCAGCGGACTTCCGGCTGGAGTAACAGCGAATCCGACGATGTTCACGCTGACTCCGGGCAGCGCACAAACCACAACGCTGACGGCGGCAAACAGCGCAATGTCTTCCTCAAAAACCGTTACATTCATGGGCACATCGGGCAGTCTGACACACTCTGCTTTCCTAACTCTGACGGTGCAGGCCGCGGGTTCGATGACCAATGCGCCGGATGTGACTACTTATCACAACGACCTGGCACGCGACGGTGTGAATGCGCAGGAGACGATACTGACGCTGAGTAATGTGAACTCGACACAGTTTGGCAAGATAGGATTCGACAGCGTGGATGGGCTGGTTGACGCCGAACCGCTGTATCTGGCCAATGTAACTGCGGGCGGCGTGCTGCGCAATGTATTGTATGTGGCCACCGAGCATGACAGCGTCTATGCCTTCGATGCCGATACCGGCGCGCAGATTTGGAAGACATCGATTCTTGGTACAAATGAAACGACCAGCGATGATCGCGGCTGTACGCAAGTTACACCCGAGATAGGAATTACTTCGACGCCGGTGATTGATCGCACACAGGGAACAAATGGGACGCTGTTTGTTGTCGGCATGAGCAAGGATGCGAACGGGAATTATCATCAGCGGCTTCATGCGCTGGATATTACGACAGGCGCGGAGATCAGCGGCAGTCCGGTCGAGATAGCAGCGAGTTATCCGGGAACGGGAGATAGCTCGTCGAAAGGCAATGTTATCTTTCTGCCGGGCCAATACAAGGAGCGCGCGGCGCTGCTGCTCTTGAATGGAAATATTTATCTGGGATGGTCTTCGCACTGCGACTACCGGCCTTATACCGGATGGGTGATGGCTTACAGCGAGTCGACACTGCAACAGACGCAGGTGATCAACCTGACGCCGAATGGCAGCGAAGGTTCGTTGTGGATGAGCGGCGATGGGATTGCCGCGGACAGCAGCGGGAATCTATATTTTCTGGACGCGAACGGCACCTTTGATACCACCTTCAATGCGAATGGATTTCCCGCGAGTAATGATTTCGGAAATGCGATCATCAAACTATCGACGAACGGAGGGTTGGCCGTTACGGATTACTTTGACACCTATAACACCGTGACCGAATCTGATAATGACGAGGATCTGGGATCGGGTGGCGAAGTTTTGCTGCCAGATCAGACGGATGCGAGCGGGGTGGTTCATCATCTGATTGTGGGCGCGGGCAAGGATAGCAACATCTATCTTGCGGACCGCGACAACCTAGGCAAATTCAGCCCCCTCGGACCAATCGACAGCAATATCTATCAGGAGGTGACGGGAGCGCTCGGAGGCCGAGTCTTCTCCACGCCGGCATTCTTCAACGGCGTACTTTACTACGGAGCGGTGGGGGATTCGCTGAAGGCCTTTCCGATGACATACGCAAAGCTGACGACGTGGTCGAGCCTGTCTGCGGTCACATTTTCTTATCCGGGAACGACGCCGAGCGTATCGGCCAATGGAACTCAGAATGGGATCGTGTGGGCGCTGGAATCGAGTACGTCAGCCGCAGCGGTCTTGCACGCGTACGACGCGACGAATCTCGCGCATGAGCTATACAACAGCGGGCAGGCGTCCAATGGGCGGGATAGCTTCGGAAATGGAAACAAGTACATTACACCGCTGATTGTGAATGGCAAGGTCTACGTCGGGACACAGACCGGCGTTGCAGTCTTTGGGCTTCTGGCGCAGTGAGATTACAGAAATTTTTATCCCTTGCGGCGATAGAGAACTTGAAACTCGTAGCCGGGATTAACGGGGAAGAGGCCGGCAACGTGGCGGAGGCGCTCGGCAAGAGCCGGAGCGGCGAGGAGCGGGTAGTCGCGCTCGCGCAGGTCGTGGTAGTCGAAGTCGACGGCGAGCGAGAGCATATAAATCGCCAGCGCATCGCTGAAAGCCGATTCGTAGTAGGCGCCGCGAGCGCGCTCGTCGATGGCAGTCTGATTGCCGCGAGTGTCTTGCGCGCGGCGGCGGCTCTCCCAGGCATCCTGGCTGGTTTCGCCGCGGACCTGTTGGTCGGCCTGCAGCCAGACCAGCGCGGAGAAGCTCTCAGGAACTCCGGCGGCCTCGACAAAGTTGTGGGCGACGTTGATGAAGAACTCGAAGGCCAGTCCGAAACGATCTTCGACCAGGCGCGTGGAGAGAAAGACCGCCTCGGTATCGCCGAAGATGGCGTTGCGATGACAGATGGCGCGGTCGCCGAGATCGACGGTGTAGCCGGGGGCGACCATGATTTCGTCGGTGTCGGCGATGGCCAGAGGAACAAAGTAATAGGCGCGGTGCTCGAGCGCAGCGGAGAGCGTGGCAGGAACTGCGCCGACCAGCCGCTCGATGTCGGCGTCCGAGACGCGCGTCTCGCCCCACATTGCGTAGTGAATTCCGTTGGGAGAGAGGGCTGCGGATGCCTGCGTGGCCACCTTCTCCGCCTGCCAAAGTTCGAGTTGTGCGCTGCTCGCCATGAAATTGTATTCTAGCCGAAGGAGGCACTCTGATGAGGCCGCGATCGATGCAAAAGGAAAGTGGAAGGGTCCTCGGATTTCCGCTCGGAGGCTTCGGGCTGTTTTTCAGCCTGCTGCTGGCTTTTGCGGCGGCATTCTTTGCGTTTTTCGCAACGACGGCAGTTGCGATCTTCGCGCTGCTCGCGTGGAATGCACTGGGCCATCACGCAATCAGCTACGCCGCGAGTTATCGCTGGGTGGGCCTTCCCGCTTTCGTGCTGGTACTGATCGCAGCGCTGGTGGTCTTTGGCGTCTTGTGGGCGCGGGAGAAGGCCGGCAAATAGCTTCAGCTCTCTGCCGGTTTGGGATTGGCCGCGTCAATTTTGGCGACCTGAATCTTGCGGGCGAGACCGAGCTTTGCCAGCAGCCAGATGCCATAGTAGTTGGGGTCAATCTCGTACCATCTGAGGCCATGGCGGGCGGAGACGGGATGGGCGTGGTGGTTGTTGTGCCAGCCCTCGCCGCCGCTGACCAGAGCCACCCAGAAGTTGTTGCGAGAGTCATCGCGGGTTTCAAAGCGTCGGCTGCCCCAAAGGTGCGTGGCCGAGTTGACCAGCCAGGTGGCGTGCAGGCCGAGGGTGACGCGGAGAAAGCCGCCCCAGAGCAGCATTCCGACGGCGTTGGACCATCCGCCCGTGAGCCAGCCGAGGCCGAAGAGCAGCGCGCCGCTCGCGGTGATCGGAATCCAATGGAATTTACTCAGCCAGAGATAAAAGCGATTGCGTCGAAGATCGGGGACGTAGCGCTCCAGGAGTTCGGTCTGCGCGTGCAGCGCCTTGCCCCAGACAAGCCAGCCGGTATGCGCCCACCAGCCGCCTTCGCGGGGGGTGTGGGGGTCGCCTTCGCGGTCGCTGAGCTGGTGATGAACGCGATGCGTGGCTACCCAAAAGATGGGTCCGCCTTCGAGCGAGAGCGTGGCACAGATCGACATCACGTACTCAATCCACTTGGGAACCTGATAGCCGCGATGGGTGAGCAGACGGTGGTAGCACATACCGATGCCGACATTGATAGCCAGCACGTAGAGGATTGCCATCACCGTCAGGCGCTGCCAGGTAAAGAAGAAGAGTGCAGCCACCGCACCGAGATGAAAGACGACGAGGACGACCAGCGTCAGCCAATTGATGCCCGCTCCGATGGATACGGCGCGGCCCATGCGCACCACTTGTGCAAGGCGAGAAGCAGCCGAAGGCGATTCGGCGCAGGTTGCGGTCGACGGCAGGGTATGCTCTGTTGGGGCGAGATCGGCGTTCACGAGAGGAGAAGATGCACTTGCGACGGAAGCCATAGGGGAAGTCCGGGAGAGTGGCGACGCGCCCACCCATCTACGCCCATTGTATCTGGAGGTCAACGTCGAAAGCGTATTGGACTGAGCTTATCCAAAATATATTTTCGCAACTCCCAAAAATTGTGAGCGGTTTTGCTCACAATCAAAGAAACGCATACTCACTCTTCGGGCAGCAGACGGATGTGCGTCGGCTGGTCGCGGTCCGCAGTCAGCCAGCCGTCCTTTATGCGCAGCTCGACCACCTGGATGGAGCAGCGGCGTCCCATTTGCGTGAAGTAGAAGAGGAAGGCGCGATGGCCGCTGACCACCACGTCGCAATGATCGCCTTGAGCCTGATCGTCCTCGCCCTTGCCTTTGCCGGCGAGCAGATTCTCCGGCTGTTTTGACCAATGGCTCGCGTCCTCGGAGCGGTAGACCGCGAGGCCCATCCATTCATCGACAATCACCCAGAACTTGCGATGCCAGCGGAAGCCCTTTGGGCCTTCGCCGTGGCTGGGAAAGGCCAAGCCTTTGTCGGTCCAGTGCATCAGGTCAGGGCTATCGGCATAATTAATCGACTTCCTGGCGCGCTCATCGTTGTACCACATCCTCCATGAGCCGTCGGGCATATGCAGAATGCTGGCGTCGATCACGCGGTCGGAGGCGAGGGAGATTTTGCGCGGATTCGTCCAGTGCAGCATATCCGTGCTGGTCAGTTGCACAATATCGCGCGGATGATCCCAGTTCTCGAAGATGCCCGGTACCACGGTGAGGAACATCTGCCATGTGCCATCGGGAGCGCGGCGCACATCGGGCGCCCATTCGGTCACATCGGCGCCGCCATACTCGGGCGGCAGATCGATCTGCGCCATGCCGACATACTTCCAACTCGCGCCGCCATCGGCTGACTCGGCGATGCCGATGGGCGTGCCATGTATCCATGCGGCGCCCGACAACCCCGGCACGTTGGCGCGGCGGCTGGTGTAATACATCCACCAGCGTTTGACCAGCGGGTTCCAGATCAGTGTGGGATCTGTCGCGCCGTTGTAAACCGGGTCGCGATAGAGCGGCTTTGACGCAACCAAATCGGAGTGACCGGCTGCCAGACAATCGGCCACAGCCAGCATGAAAAAAATCGCCAACAACGGCCAACGAAGAGTTTTCATTCTAAAGGAAAAAATACAAGCCAGACCGAAGAGAGTCAAATCAGCAGTGAATCGCTCGAAAATAATCGAACCAAATAGATATTCGGGGACTCTAATCATTCAGCGAGGAGCTTCCAAGATGGAATTGAATGAGAAGGTTAAGAATTTTACTTTGCAAACGGACGAAGACAAAACAGTAAGCCTCACCGACTTTGCCGGCAAGCCGGTCGTTCTCTTCTTTTATCCCAAGGCGGACACACCGGGCTGCACCATTGAGGCCTGCGGCTTCCGCGACGTATTCAAGAAGCTACAGGCGGCTGGCGCAGTAGTACTGGGTATCAGCCGCGATACGCCCAAGGAGCAGGCGAAATTTCGCTCCAAGTACGAGCTGCCTTATACACTGCTTGCCGATGTGGACGAGAAGGTCTGCAATCAGTTCGGCGTGCTGAAGGAAAAGAATATGTATGGCAAGACGGTGATCGGGATTGAGCGGACGACGTTTGTGATCGGGCCCGACCAGAAGCTGCTGCACATCTTTCCCAAGGTGACGCCCGCAGGCCACGCCGAAGAGGTGCTGGCCTTGATTGCCGAATGGAAGAAGGCGCACAAGTAAAGCGCAAAGATTCTCAGACACAAAAGGCGCTCCTGGAAACCGGGAGCGCCTTTTGCTTGGATTCGCTGGAAACCTGTTTACTTGCCCTTCCTTGACTTTTGGACTCCTACCGAGGTGCTGTGAGTCTGCGTGGCCTCGGCAAGGATTCCCTTCACTTCAGCGGCATAAGGGCCTGTCGGAGCCAGATCAAGATATTTCTGATAGGCATCGGCGCAGCCGGGAGGAAGAATCATCTTACCTGTCGCGGAGTCGATGGTAGCCTTCTGGATAAGTCCCTGGCCCTTGATGTAGTACGTGATGGCCTGGTTTGGATCAGCTTTGATAGCCTCGTCGGCTGCGGCAGCCTGGGCTTCCCCGTTGCCCACCTGCATGAAGATCACCGCTTCGTTTTTCAGGTTGTTCCAGGCGCCGGGAGGATTGACTTTTGCGGCTGAGTCAAAGGCCGCATAGGCTTCAGCAACTTTGCCGGTGCGCGCATATACCTCGCCCAGACCGGCGTAGGCAATGCTCTGATTGACTGGAACGGGTTTCTTGGCGGCAAGTTCAAGATCTATAGCCTTCTTGAAGCTCGCCGCTGCGGAATCGTACATGGCCTGGTCGCCCTTCAACTTTGCCAAACCCGACTGCGCCTGACCCAGTTGAGCCCAAAGTCCTGAAGCCTCCGGCTTGGCGGCGGTATCTTTGAGCATAAGGGTTTCGATTTCCGTATACTTTGCGGTCTTGATCTCGGCTTCTTTGGCGTCAATGTCTGACTTGGCGGCGCCAGCGCCCAATGCCTGAGCAGCCGCTGTATGTGCTCCGTCTATATCCTTGAGATCCTGGCTGACAACCGTCATATCAGCCTGAATGTTCTTGATGGTGGCGTTGCTCTTGATGATCTCAGCGTTTTGCTTTTTGAGATCCTCAATTGACTTTCTCGTTTCAGCGGGCAGTGCGTCGATAAAGGCCTTGCGAGACATATCGAAGTCCTGCAGCGTATCTTGTGCGGCCACAATCTTTACGTTATCGAAGGAGTCAACCTCCTTGCCTGCCGGCGTATCCTGGGCGCGAAAGAAAACGTAGTAAGTGCCGATAGGCGCCTCGCCTGCATAGTCTCCGCCTGAGTTGACGGCAAAGATGTATGCTGGCGCGCGCTTCGGGTCGTCACTACTGGCAAGGTTTACTGTGCCGTTGGTCTGAGCTAGCCCGAGTGGAGTTGTTACGTGTCCATGAATTTTGCCCGAAGGCCCTTTGATCGGCGGATTGGCGGGCGTTTGCGCAAGCGCTGGCACGACGGCGAATGCCAGCAAGCCCAGCCAGAGTGAAAGATTGCGTTTCATTCTCTTCTCCTTGGGAGCGGCGGGAAGTATATTATCCCGCTCACTCAAAAAAGTCGTTTCACTGACCACGGAAGACCAAATATCCGACATTAGCGATTGTAGAGCAGCGAGGCGGAAACCGGTTCCAGGAATGCTTTTTCGCACAGCACTTAAATTCAGTCCCATTGGCTGCTTCGCACTAGAGCGTGATACCGAAGGCTCGGCGCGTCGCGCCATCGTTTCAACTCCACATCCTATCCCGCCCCGCGAAGGGCTGTGTGTGGCCTGTATCACACATTAGAATCTAAGAATGACAACCACGATACGCTCCGCAACCCGCGAGGATGTACCACGGATTCTGGCTTTTATTCGCGCGCTGGCTGCCTTTGAGCGGATGCCCGAGGCGGTGACCGCAACCGAGGCAAGTCTGGAACGGGATGGATTTGGCGCCAACCCGTTTTATTTCTGCCTGATCGCCGAGCACGACGGCACGGCGGCCGGTTACGCCATCTATTACTTCAGCTACTCGACCTGGGTCGGGCCAGGGATTTACCTGGAAGACATTTTCGTAGAGCCGGAGTTTCGCGGGCGCGGCATCGGCAAGGCGCTGCTAGAGCGCGTCGCGGCCATCGCGGTGGAAAAAGGCTGCCAGCGCCTGCATTGGGCGGTGCTGGACTGGAATACGCCGGCGATCGATTTCTACCGCGCGACTGGGGCCGAGTTTCTGGATGAGTGGCGGAATGTGCGCATCAGCGGCGAGGCTCTGAAGAGACTGGCCGGAGTGGATGCGCGATGAAAATTCGCGTCATTGGCGGCGGACTGGCTGGACCGGAAGCGGCTTTGACCGTGGCGCGCCTGGGCTGCGAGGTTGACCTCTACGAGATGCGCGCTCTGATCGACGGCAAACCCCGTCTGACCCCGGCTCATCAAACGATTGAGTTCGGTGAATTGGTCTGTTCCAACTCGCTCAAGAGCGAGTCGCCCAACACCGCGCCCTGGCTGCTGAAGCAGGAGATGCGGCGCGCGGCTTCAGCGTTGATGCGCATTGCGGACGAAGTCGCTGTACCTGCGGGCCACGCTCTAGCTGTAGATCGCGTGGAGTTTTCCCGGCGGATTGCCGAAGCGATTGCCGCAGAGCCGCGAATTCGCGTGGTGCGCGAAGAGGTCACGCAGTTGGAACCGGCGCAAGATGCGCTGACCATACTGGCGACAGGCCCGCTGACCTCCCGCGCGCTGTGTGCGGAGATCGAGCGCATCACCGGCTCCGGCCATCTGGCTTTTTACGATTCGATCTCACCGATTGTCGAGGCTGACTCCATCGATATGGAGCGCGTTTACTTTGCCGCGCGCTGGGAGAAAGGCACGGCCGATTACATCAACTGCCCGATGGACCGCGCGGAGTTCGACCGCTTTCTCGATGCGCTGCTCGCCGCAGAGCCTGCCGAGACAAAGGAGTGGGAGACGGCGGATTACTTCGAGGGCTGTCTGCCGATTGAAATTCTCGCGCGGCGCGGGCGCGACACTTTGCGCTTTGGCCCGATGAAGCCTGTCGGCCTGCGCGATCCGCGTACCGGCAAAACGCCCTGGGCCGTCGTGCAACTGCGTAAGGAAAATCTGCGCGCTGACAGCTATAACCTTGTCGGCTTCCAGAATCATCTGAAGTTTGGCGAGCAGGCGCGGGTGCTGCGGCTGATTCCCGGCCTCGAAAATGCGCGCTTCCTCCGCTATGGGCAGATTCATCGCAACACATACATCTGCGCGCCCGCTCTGCTTGATGAGACTCTGCGGCTGTGCTGTGCGCCGGGAATTCTTGTTGCGGGGCAGCTCTCCGGCGTCGAGGGTTATACCGAGTCGATTGCAACCGGGCTGCTGGCGGGAATTTATGCGGCAGCTCTCGCGCACGGAGAAGTCCCCACGCCCACGCCGCGCTCGTGCGCTTTGGATTCACTGGTGCATTACATCACCCACGCCGAGGCGAAAAACTTCCAGCCTGCGAATATGACCTTCGATCTGCTGGAGCCGTTGGAAGAAGAGCTGCGCAAAAAAATCCGCGACAAGAAAGAGCGACATCGGTTGCAGTGCGAAAAGGCGTTAGCAGCCTTTGATGCGTGGCGGGCGGTGGAGTCGAACGCATAACCTTCTCAGAATTGTTATACTGGGCCGATCTTGGAGAATGCCTCATGAATACCATATCTGCCTCGCAATCCATCTCCCCTGCCATTGAGCGTACCAAGAACTATCTGTTTCGCCCCTTCAAATGGAGCACGTATCTGAAACTGGTAACGGTTGCCTGCCTTACCGAGGGGGGATCTCCGGGCTTCAACTTCAACTTTTCGTCGGGGTCTCACACTTCATCCGGCGTTGGCAACTTGATTTCAGCCGCTTTTTCCTTATCCAGCGGAACAATTGCGTTGATCGTGATTGGCCTCCTTGCTTGCATCGCGCTTTGCATCTATCTTTCCTACCTCATCTGCCGGCTGCGCTTTGCGTTTTTTCATTGCCTGGTCCACCAGACCAAGGAGATTAAGCCGGGATGGCGGCTTTATCGCACACAGGGAATGCGCTACTTTATTGTGAGCCTGATAATTGGGTTGATCTTTCTCTTCGTTCTGGTTTTGGCGGCGCTTCCGTTTATCTTTGGTTGTATCAGGCTTTATCAGTCGTCCCTGTCTGGCGGATCATTCAATTTTGTTAGCTTTTTCCTCCTGCTTTTGCCCCTCTTTGGAATTATCTTCTGCCTGTTCCTCGTGGCTTATGTAGTGAATGCGATTCTGCACGACTTCATCCTCCCACATATGGCGCTGGAGAATATGCGTTTCACGGAGGCCTGGGCGGCGGCGTGGCCTCGGATCAGAGCGGAAAAGGGATCGTTTGCCTTGTACTTGCTCCTGCGTGCTATTCTCCCGATTGCTGCCTATATCGCCCTGTTTATCATCGCGATCATTCCAATACTGATTGTGGCAGGAATCGTAGTCCTGCTGATCATCGGCTTTCATCTCTTGACGGAGAGCGCGAGCGGGGCAATGACGTCTCTCTGGTTATCGATCGAAATCCTGCTAGGGATCGGCGGCATCGTGCTAGGAATTGTCGTGGTGTTTTGCCTTGGCGGTCCTATTGCAACCTGGATTCGCAACTATGCGCTGTTCTTTTATGGAGGGCGATATCAGGTTCTCGGGGATATTCTTTCTCCCCCGCCTCCATTGCCGCCAACTCCGGGAACTTTTTCGGTCTCCTCTGTGTCCAAGTAAACAGAAGATGCTGGCGGCGGAAAGTTCGTCGCTGGGACAATTGCGTGTACCCTTAAGAGTGGAGCGTGTGGATGCGTTGGATTGCAGTTCTGATTCTTTCGGCGATGATAGCGGGCGGCACGGCGGCTGCTCAGGCGCAGTCCACTCCGATTAAAGCTCCGCAAAACGCTACGCATCTCGTGCTGCCGCCTGTGCCCAAAGCTCTGCTGCCCGATGCCTTTGCTGGATGGGTGGCCGCTGAGACGCCAAAAAAGGTTTCTGATGCGGCGCTGGTTGACGCGGCCAATGTTGCGGCTCTCAAAGAGTACGCGTTTACCGATGCCGCGCTGGACGAGTACAAGCGCGATGGCGAGACGTTGAGTGTGCGCGCGCTGCGCTTTCACGATGCCAGCGGAGCCTTCGGCGCGTATTCGTATTACCGGCAGAATGGATGGCCGAAGGAGCAGGTCGGCTCCGGCGCGACATCGAACCACAACCGCGTGCTCTTCTGGGTGGGCAACACCGTAGTGGATTCGACCTTCTCTCGAATCAGTCCCATGTCCGGCTCGGAGCTGCGCGAGCTGGCCGGCGATCTGCCGCTGCCCGAGGGCGGACTGGCGCTGACTCCGCCGATTCTCGCCAATCTGCCAAAGGAAAATCTGGATGGCCAGACAACGCATTATGCGGTTGGGCCGGCGGGCTACGTGGGCGCCGGCGGAGTGCTGCCTCCGGAACTGGTGAGCTTTGATCGCGGCGCGGAGGCCGTGACCGCCAACTACTCGCTGCGCTCCGGCGCGGCAACGCTGAGCCTGATCGACTATCCGACACCGCAGATGGCCGCCGTTGAAGAGACGAAGATTCGCGCGTACATCGATGCCTGCAAGAAGGCGGACAAGCAGACACAGGCGGCGTGGCCCAAGCCGATGCAAGAGTCGGACCTGTTTTCGCTTGAAGTGAAGCGCAGCGGGCCGCTGGTGGCCGTGGTCAGCGGCGACGCCGTGCCTGACGAGAGCCACAAATTGCTGGCTGCGGTGCACTACGAAGCGAATCTGATGTCGATTCCGCAGCCGACTGTATCCGATGTGACAAAGACGGGCCAGTTGCTGATGCAGATCGCCATTCTGGTGATCATCTGCTGTAGCATCTCGATTCTGCTGGCGATTTTTCTGGGAGGATTCCGGGCGCTCTACCGCATCGCGCGCGGCAAACCGGCATCATCGGTCTACGACACTGAGTTCATCCGCTTGAACCTCCGCGACTGACGCCTTCGGGAAGTTGCCAGAACAGGCTCCGCAGGGGTTGACAGAGGGTAAGAAACCCTAAAAAACACGGAACATACCCTATGATACACCCATAATTAGCTGACAATAATAGGGATAAAAAGGCGAAGAATCGCCGAAGATAACCCCCTGTGTATTTCTCAAATTGAAATATTTATGCTGTTGAAATAAAAGCACTTATTTTGTTGCAGATTTCTTCTTGACACTCCCATTCTCCGCTCCTACTATGCAGCCAGAAAGTTCTGATGGTTTTGCCTCCGTTGGAACTATTCTCCCTGAGGAAGGAGCTGCCCTGTTGCCGGGCGGCTCTTTCCGTTTTTGACACCTGCTAGGGGGCGGCCGTACAGGCAGACGGCGCTTGCGCGCCTGATAGGATCGCGGTTTCCCAACCTTTCGCAAAGATTACAATGCGTGGGATGACCGCCTCTTGATTTGTGTCTACATTTGTGTACATAATAGAAGCCAATGGCGAGCCAGGAACTCGAATTCGAGTGGGACGAAGCCAAAGCTGGAATCAATCTGAACAAGCATGGGGTTTCGTTTCTGACCGCAGCCACGATTTTTTTGAATGAACGATTAGAGCGCATCGACGACCGCGAAGAGTACACCGAAGCCCGCTGGATAGCGTTGGGGCGCGTTGATAGCAATGTTTTTCGCGTTGTGTTTACTTGGCGCGGTGAGAATCTGATTCGCATCATCAGCGCCCAGAAAGCGAGCAAAGATGAACGGGAAATCTACTATCGTGAGACATTCGCTTAACGAAATTGGAGCCATGCGCGAACAGGGCAAGGACAGGACCAGAGCGAATGCCCCTGAGGCAACATCACTGGGCGCTGAGTTCTGGCGCTCGGCGCGGGTGGTGATGCCAGTCGGCAAAACCTCAATTCACCTGCGCCTCGACAGCGATGTGGTCGCGTGGTTCAGGGCGCATGGCAAAGGACACCTTACGCGCATGAATGCCGTTCTGCGAGCATACGTCGAGGCGCAGAAGCATTGCGCGTAACGTGTAATATGCCGATAGGCATTACGCGCTTCGCGCTGCGAGGCGAGCGATCTCCCAGCGCGAATCCTTGAACAGACTGATCGAATTCGTCAGCGACCGGTCATTTGCTCTAACTTCTCGGGATAACGCGCGCCCTGCACTTTGATCTCCGCTGCTGCGCTCGTAATCTCGCGAAGATCCTGGGCCGTAAGTTCGACGTCAACCGCGCCGATGTTTTCTTTCAGACGATGCAGCTTCGTCGTTCCGGGAATAGGCACGATCCACGGCTTCTGCGCCAGCAGCCATGCGAGGGCGATCTGAGCGGGTGTCACCTTTTTCAGCGTGGCGATCCTGCCCAGCAAATCAACCATAGCCTGGTTGGCCTTGCGAGCCTCCGGCGTAAAGCGCGGGACGGAGCTGCGGAAGTCGGTCGCATCAAAGCTGGTATTCTCATCGATCTTTCCCGTCAGAAAACCCTTGCCGAGCGGACTGAAGGGAACGAAACCTATGCCAAGCTCTTCGAGCATCGGAATTATATCTTCCTCGGGCTTTCGCCACCAGAGCGAGTACTCGCTTTGGACCGCTGCAACCGGCTGCACGGCGTGGGCGCGACGGATCGTATTTGCGCCAGCCTCCGACATTCCAAAGTGCTTCACCTTGCCTGCTCGAATCAGCTCTTTCACCGCTCCCGCCACGTCTTCGATGGGCACACCCGGGTCAACGCGGTGCTGATAGTAGAGATCGATGGCGTCAATCTTCAACCGCTTGAGCGAGGTCTCCGCGACCTGCTTGATGTGCTCTGGCCGACTGTTAAGCCCAGTCTGTTTCTGTGTGCTCGGATCAAAATCAAATCCGAACTTGGTGGCGATGACGACCTGTTCGCGAATGGGCGAGAGGGCCTCGCCGACGAGCTCTTCGTTGTTGAAGGGGCCGTAGACCTCGGCTGTATCGAAGAATGTGACGCCAAGCTCGACGGCCGCGCGGAGAAGAGCGATTGAATCCTTCTTCTCCGGAAATGGCTTATAGGAAAACGTCATTCCCATGCAGCCCAGGCCGAGTGCTGAGACTTCCAGGTTGCTTTTTCCCAATTTGCGCTTCTGCATTGATTCTCCTCATAACTACCCAAGATTGACTGCAACCAATGACTCGAAACCTGTCACTCTCTGCGCTGCCAGCGAACAGAGTAGTAACCGGCGGCAAAGAACGACTTGTCGTAATAGGTGCCGCGGCCATCCAATGTCTGTCCATCAGGGGAAAGCGTAAAGGTAATATCCACCTCTGAATATGGAAAATCAGCGCCGTGCCCCGTCAGACGAAAACTGATCTGTCTCGGTTGAACTTCGATGCGGTCTATCGACCGTTTGGATTTAGAGCAATGATTTGCAATCGACCACCGACCGCCGCTTTGCCTGATTGAATAATCACAATCGGGTTCTGCCTTGCCGCCGGCAAAAAACTGCTTTGGCGTGGAGTCGTCGTACCAGGTTCCCTCGAGGGTAAGCTGATTGTTATTGATGGCGTCATGCTCTTTTTGGTTCTTCTCCATGAGAAGTTTGCGCTGCTGATCCTCAGTTTGTTTCTTTGCCTGCTCATCCGCCGCTCTCAGTTCGAGCGCCTTGAGTCTATAGATTTCGTCCTGAGTGCCGCGGGCGTCGGAGGGTTGCGTGAGCATGTAATTGTTCAAGCTGGCGATAGCGTCTTCATACTGCTCGGTTGTTGTCTGCGCGGTGGCCAGCTTCTTGTACGCATCTCCCCACCAGGGTGCAGCCAGCAACGCGGCTTTGTATTCGTCGATGGCGCGCTGTTCATAGCCGGGATTCTCGTCCGCGGAGTTCATGAGAACTGTGGCCGTCACGTAATGACCGCGAGCCGCCTCGGGGATCTCCGGCGGAGTCTTCATCGTCTGGACTAGCTTGATGATCTGCTGCCTGTCGGCGCCGTTCGGATTGGCGGTATATCTCTTCAATGCTGTCTGAAACTGTAGCTCGGATTGACGGCGGTCAATATCGCGCCGCAGCGCCTCGCCTTTTCCATCGTCCGCCCCTGGGCGAACGGCCTCCAGATATAGCGCTAGATTGCGGCTGGCGCCGTCGAAATCACCCGCCTTGACGCAGGCAGAGCCCGCGGAATAATCGGCATCGTAAAACCATGGAGCCTCAACAGCCGCCTGCTCAAATAGTTTGGCGGCAGCCTTGAAATCGTCCGCGGAGGCAGCAGCGTTCATCCGCGCCGTAGCCTGCGTAAAAGTATCCTGCGCTATCTCAGGAATCGCCGGAGCCGGATTCAAGCTCTTGGCCAAAGTGACGATCTTTTGCCGCATGACAGCATCATCCGGATTGTGCTGGAATACAGCCAGATAGGTAGGGAGCTGTTTTCGAGCAAGCGCGTCTGTGGACGATTGCTGCCGCGTGCCGGCGGGCTGTTTAGCCGTCTGCGCGGCGGCGGGGACTGCGCTGATCAAAGGAAAAAGCAAAAGTCCGACGAGCATCGATCTTATGTTCATGGTTCCTCTCTCCATGGCGCCTGATGGTCCAAGATGCTGGACACACAAATTATAGCTCCCTGTTTGGGTAGCGCGCCCTTTTCCCTCGCCGACTCAAGATCGCCGTGAGTAGACCATGTCCGGGCAGGTGAGAGACGACGAGGAGCCTGTGTTGCAAATCGGAATGGCGCGAATTTGTTCCATCGCCCCGCTGCCCGTAGAATCAGATAGAGCGGTGGATCGCGTTGAGATTCTGGCGCGGGAGCCGCGGCAGGAGTCGATGAGCGATCAGACAGCAGCAACTTCCCCTCAGGCACAGACAACTTCACCGGCGTGGATCAGGATTGAGCGGGCGCGACACCCGCAACGGCCTTATCCGATGGACTTCATCGAGCGCATCTTTACGGATTTCAGCGAGATTCACGGAGATCGCGCCTTTGGCGACGACGAGGCCGTGGCTTGCGGAATGGCGCGCCTGCTGAACGAAGAAGTCATGGTGATCGGCAACCGCAAGGGCGGCAGCACGCGCGACCGCGTCCGGCGCAACTTCGGAATGCCGCACCCCGAAGGCTATCGAAAAGCGCTCCGAGCGATGAAGATTGCCGAAAAGTTTGGACGGCCAGTCATCAGCTTTATCGATTTGCCCGGAGCTTATCCGGGCTTGGGCGCGGAGGAGCGCGGACAGGCCGAGGCGATTGCGCGGAATATCAGGGAGATGTCGCGGCTTCGTGTGCCGACGATTTCAATCATCAGCGGCGAGGGCGGATCGGGCGGTGCGCTGGCGCTGGCCGTCGCGGATCGGGTGTTGATTCTCGAGAATGCGCTCTACTTTGTGATTACGCCGGAGTCGTGCGCGGCAATTATGTGGCGCGACGCTGCCCACAAACAACTGGCCGCGGAGGCAATGCGCATCTCCGCGCCGGAGGTTGCGGCACTGGGCTGCGTGGATGAAATCATCGAGGAACCGCCCGAGGGGATTCACTCGGACCGCGAGGCGGGGACAGGAATGTTGGCCAGAGTGCTCATCAGGCAACTCGCCGAGCTGAAGGCGATGCCGGTCGATGAGCTGGTGGCCGCGCGTCAAACAAAGTTTCGCACCATAGCGCAGTTCTATACGGAAGGTTGAAAGTTATGAGCATCAATTCGCCGGCTCCAAGCCGTTTGCGCGCGTATTCACGATTCATTGTCGCGGTGATCTGGTTCATTCTGGCGCGAGGACTGGCTCGCGGCAGGTCGCTTCGGATTGCCCATGAGCCGCTTGCGCCGCTGGTGGATCAGGCGATTCTGGCTGTCTTTCTGTTGCTAGGTTATACGGCAATGGGATACGTGCTGGACCGTGAGCCGCATCCGGTGAGCGCACAAGGATGGCCACGACGTGAGGGCTGGACCGGCGAGGCGGGAGTGGGGCTGGCCGTGGGCTGGGCGCTGGCGGTGGCTTGCGTGTTGCCAATGGTTGTCGGTGGCGGGATTGCGATTGTAGTCGTGCTGGGGTACTCGGCATGGCTGTGGCTCGCGGCAGACATTGCGTTCTTCGCGCTGGCCGCGCTGGCCGAGGAGATCGCCTTTCGCGGATACGGCTTTCAGCGCTTTGTGGATGCTGTCGGTCCGCTGGGTGCGGCGCTCGGCTTTGCAGCCTTCTATGCGATTGTGCAAGCGATGATGCCGGGATCGAGCCGGGTCAGCATCTCTGTCTCCGTGGTGCTGAGTCTGCTGCTCACTCTGGTTTATCTGCGGACACGCGCTCTATGGATGAGTTGGGGAATTAACTTTGCCTGGAAGGCAAGCCGCGCGCTGATCTTTGGATTGACTGTGAGCGGCGTCAACAGCCACTCGCCGGTAGTGCAGGGCAATCCGATGGGGCCGTTCTGGCTCACCGGCGGAGGCTTTGGTCTGGATGGCAGTTGGGTCGCGCTGCTGGCTCTGCTCATTGCGCTGCCGGTCGTCTATCGGCTCACGCGCGAGTTGGATTACAAATATAACGCGCCGGTAATTGTGCCCGGAGGAATCGCCGTGGACATCAGCGCCGCGGCGCGTGTTCAGCATGAGACGGCAATGGGTTCAACTGCGGAGCCGGCGCCGGGGCTGGTGCAGATTGCGCCGGTGGCTTCAGTTGAGAAGCCACCGGCAGTTGGATAGAAGCTCCGTTGAGTGCCGGTATTGTCGCGAAACAAAACTATTCCGGATCGACATTCTTCTTGCCGCTGATCTTCTCGATGCAAATCTCTACTATGGCGCATCTGGCGGCTTCTTTCTCTATCACGGGCTTGTAAGGTTTTCCTGCCGCGAACTTCTCCGTCAGCAGATTCAATAGAGTCATCTTTTCGGATTCGTCGGAGACGAGGCGTGCCACGCCAAAGGCAAGCACGGAGTTATAGCGCGTGGAGCAGGCGCAGGGACGATCATTCGAGATCGCAAAATTCTTAACCTCGCTCACTTCAAAGCATACGCGGTGATTTTCGACGAGATTGTCGAGTTTGCGCCCGGTGAGTTTGCAATGAAAGTAGATTTTTTCGTCGCGATAGAGATAGTTGAGCGGAGTAATGTACGGCTGGCCGACAGCATCGCAGGTAGCCAGACGGCCTTCTGTCTGCGCGGCAAGAAAAGTGTAGGCATCGGTTTCACTCATCCAGCGAATAGGCATGGCGATCAATCTCCAAACTTCAGTCCAAATCAATTTCTTCCGATGGCGTTTTTGTGATCTGATTTTGGGCGAGACGTTCCATCTGGTTGCGCCAATCGAGGGATTCCACGAAAGTTTTTGATTCGCGCCAGTTGGGTTCGACGATCACGTGCAGCTCGAGATAGACGCGCGTGCCGATGAGCGACTCGATCTTGCGGCGAGCGCCTGTTCCGATCTCCTTCAGCTTCGATCCGCCTTTGCCAATCAGGATTGCCTTCTGCCCGTCGCGCTCGCAGTAGATTACTGCAGCAATGCTGGTGAGCGGGAGCCTTGCCGGCTCGGGCGTTCTTTTTGTCTTGCGTGGAAGTTCGGCTTTCGGCTCATCGTAGCGCTCGATGACAACGGCGGAGGCGTAAGGAACCTCTTCGCCGGTCTCGACTAAAATCTCTTCGCGAATCAACTCGGCTACCATGAAGCGCTGCGGCTGATCGGTGTACTGGTCTTTGGGGTAGTAACGCTCGCCAGTGGGCAGCGCATCGACGATCTTGCGGGTGAGCAGTTCGAGTCCGTCGCGCTTGCGGGCGCTGATGGGGATGACCTCGGCAAAGCCAAAGTGGCGAGTGAGCGAGTCAATCAGCGGAAGCAGTTGATCCTTGGCGACTAGATCGATCTTGGTGAGAACGAGAAAGACCGGGCAATCGAGCTTGCGGATGAGGCCGAAGAGAAACTCGTCCTCGCTGGCCCAGTTGGTGCGCTCGTGCTTGGGTGAGTCGGAATCTGGCGCAGCGGCTTCGAGTTGCACTTTGCGTGTTGCGTCCATCAGCACGAGGACTATGTCGCGGGTTTCGAGAGCTTCGTAGACCTCCTGCAACATACGGCGGTCGAGATGCGAACCCGGCTTGTGAACACCGGGCGTATCGACAAAGACGATCTGCGCCGCCGGATGCTGGCCCTTGCGCGCGGGAACCTCGACCACCCCGGCGATGCGATTGCGCGTGGTCTGCGGCTTGGCCGAGACGATAGCGACCTTTTCGCCGGTGAGAGCGTTGAGCAGCGTACTTTTGCCAGCGTTGGGCCGACCGAGAATGGCGACAAATCCTGATTTCAAAAAAGGTATGCTCCTGATTCAGTTTACGGTATTGAGAGATTGCTCAAAGTTTGATCGAATCTCTTGACTTAACTTCGTTTATAAACGATAATTCAATTGTGCACGAGATTCGCCATTACTTGACGCGCAGTGGGAAAGACACCTTCATTGAATGGCGTCGCCGGCTTCGTGACACAAGGGCGAAGATCGCGGTTGACCGAAGAATCAACCGCATGGAGTTGGACAACTTTGGCGATCATAAGTTTTGCCGCGATGGAGTTTGGGAGCTGCGTATCGACGTTGGTCCCGGATACAGAGTTTATTATGCGATTGCCGGAGCGCAGGTAGTCCTGCTGCTCTGTGCGGGAGAGAAGAGAAGCCAGGATGCGGATATAGATCGCGCTTGCGAATACTGGCTGGATTGGCAAGGGAGGGCGACGCAATGAGAGATAGAAGCCACGAAGAAGCAATGGCGGAGTTGCTGAGAGAAGACCCGGCCTATGCGCTGGAGTTGCTGAACAGCATCCTCGAAGAGGGTGAACAGGGAGAATTGCTGATTGCATTGCGCCAGATGACCAAGGCCTTCGGTGGAGTGCAAACGGTGGCGGAAAAGGCCAACCTGAATCCAACCCAGCTCTATCGCACTTTGTCCGAAGCGGGCAATCCGGAACTGCGCAGCCTCTCGGCCATTCTCAAAGCCATGGGCCTTCGCCTTGCCGTCGAACGAGTGAGAGCGGCGTGAGGCGTTGTGCTTGTCCTTTGCAATGCGTGCGAAAAAACAGGGCACATAGCAAGGCAAAACTTAATGAAAAACAGCCGAGCAATTCATTTCCATTGCGTCCATGGAGTGAATTAGATTCTCTATCCTTGCCGGAGAGGCTGCGGAAAACACAAAAATTACATAGTGGCCATTACATGAAGTTGCAAGTTGAGCGCCATAAGAACGAATAGTAGTTCCTACACCGGCATCCGACCTATAAAAGCTACGACCAGCAATCGTTACAGGCCTCATATCTGGTTCGCCCGTCACTCCCAGTGAGTTGGCAAGAATCCATTTCAGATACTGTCGTACATCTGGTACTCCCGGAATACCTTTATCGTCTGCAATGATAAGTACGCCACTTCTCACTTGGCCGTTTGGATTTTCCATGGCACCAAACAGAAATTCGGTTCCTCCGATCTTCTCTCCTGTTCCAACTGGCATTTCATTCGGCAAGGAAGATTGAATTCCCAATTTGCTAGGAAATGTGTAGCGTAGGCCGAATCGCGGGTCAATGTAGGTATTGCTCTCAATCCTTCCATGTATGGGCACTTGAGCAGGAATCTGGCCATAAAAGAAAAGAAGCGATATTAACGCCACTATAAACAAACGAACAGATTTGCTCATAAATTATCCATTGATGGTGTCGTGCATAGGATCCTCAGACTTTCTGAAATGATATTCAGTCGTATTTGTACTTCTTTTCAATATTAAGTTATGTCAGACACAGGATAGTAGAAATAATATCTTGCGAATTATCATGTCGTAATCTCCTTATCCACCGGCGGGAAGACGCGCAGCCGCTCGACGCGGCGATCGGTGGAGGCGACGACTTCGATGCGGAGGCCGACGGATTCCAGCAGGACGACTTCGCCGGTAAGGGGAATGCGGCCTTCGATTTCGCTGACCAGGCCGCCGAGGGTGGTGGCCTCGTAGGCTTCGTTGAGATCGCTAAGTGCGGGCTGCTCGCCGAAGAGATCAGGCAACTGAGCGACGGGAAAGTTGCCGGGGACGAGCCAGACGCCGTGCGGTTCGCGCAGCGGCTCGGCATCGAAGGATCCGGGCGCGGCGTCTTCCTCATGCTCGTCCTTGATGTTGCCGACGATCTCTTCGAGCAGGTCTTCGATAGTGACCAGGCCGGAGACGCCGCCGTACTCATCAATGACGATGCGCATATGCTGCTTTTCACGCTGCATCTCGCGCAGCAGCTCGTAGCCGCGCTTGGTCTCAGGAACGAAGACAGCTTCATGCTGAATGGCGGCTACAGTGCGAGTGCGCGCTTCATCGTCCGAGATTTGCAGCAGGTCGTGGGCGAAGGCGATGCCGGTGATGTTGTCGATGGAGCCGTCATAAACCGGCACGCGCGAGAAGTTGTGTTCGCGGAGTTGTTCGAGGAAGGCCTCAAGGGTGATCTCTCCGGGCACGGCAAAGACTTGAGGTCGCGGAGTCATCACCTCGCGGACGAGCTTGTCGCCAAATTCAACAGCCGACCGGACCAGCTCTCGGTCGCTCTCTTCGAGAATGCCCTCCTCTTCGCCGGCTTCGAGCAGAGCCTCGACATCGGCCTCCGACTCCTCTTCGGCGGTGACCGGCTCCTCGGCCAGCGTTGCCACGGAGAAGAAGAAGCGGACAAAGACGGTGATGGGAGTCATCAGCCAGAGAAGGAAACGAATCGGCCAGATGAGCCTTCGCGCCCAGCGGCCTTCGGTGCGGTTGAAGAGCATGGTAGGCAGAAGCTGATTGCAGAAGACGACGACCAATACAACGGCGAGAATGGCCTGGGCGATCTCGGCGGCGTTGGGGCGCGCGAGGCCACCGCGGTCGAAGAGGAGAGCGCCGAATTCGAGGGCGATGATGCCGAGCGTAAGCTGCTGGAGGACGGCGGCGGAGATGGCCGCGTGCTCGCGGGTGAGGCCGAGGTGCGGCTCAACCAACTCCTCCCATGCGTCGAGATTCTCTTCAACCTCGCGCGTAAGAATCTTGCCGAACTCGCTGTAGACGCGGCTGATGTAAGAGGCCAGCGTCGCGATGGCGGCGAGCGAGAGAATGAGCAGGATGAAGGAGAGTGTCATGACTTCTTCACCTTTGCGGCGCGTTCGATCAATCCTTGCGGCAGGCGGAGGCGGGCGCGGAGTTGGCCTTCGCGGCGGGCCATCTTGCCGTTGTCGGCTTCGTGATCGTAGCCGGCGAGATGGAGAAGGCCGTGGAGGATGAGGATTTTAATTTCCGTGGAGAGCGAGTGATTTTGCTCGATGGCTTGCTTGCGCGCAGTAGGCACAGAGATGGCCAGATCGCCGGCAAGCTCTTCCGTGCCAATTCCATCAGCCGGAAAGGAGAGAACGTCGGTCGCTTTGTTCATGTTGCGAAACCGGCGGTTGAGTTTGCGAATGGCTGAGTCGGTGGTGAGCAGGATGGTGACCTCGCCAATGAGGCGGACAGCAGCTTGCGCAGCCGCGAGAAACCGAGCGAGGGTGCGCGCAGAGGGCAGGCGGTGAGTATTTCCTGTGGCGCAAGCGGTCGTCTTCTTCGTCGGAATCTTACTCGGCGCGGGGTCGGGTTCCAGGTCTGGGTCCAGAAGGATCATCTTGCTCGGGGCCGCACACTGCACGGCCCTGATTCAAGTTCAATTCTACGCGAATTAGCTAAGGTTGCGGTTTTACAGACTGTCTCAAAGTACCCGTGTCGACCGTCTGTCCGGCAGAAATCTGGGGGCCGGACAAGAACGTATCGCTCTTTCCGCGCTTCTCCGCATTGTTACTCCACTCCCGTCACAATGGTATTTCGCCATGCGCCGGAGGCTGTCGAAAGATTAGAAATCCGTGCCCTGGATGTAATTGGGCGTATCCACGTACTGGAATTTGTTGGGACTGGTCTTCACCAGCGCATCCGCCGTTGTGTTCCATTGTGTGCTGTGGGCGCCCGTGTAGTTGTTCTGCACCACCGTTTGATCCAGCAGGTAGTTGCTGAAGCCCTGAGAGTTGCGAGCGTTGGCCTCCTGGCCGGCATTCCACGAGGCGTGCTGGGCATCGTTGGCGGCCTCCTGGTTGGCAAAGTTTGCCTGCGCTGCCTCGCCCTGCGCGCGAATCCGGTCAGATTGCTGCTGTCCCCAAGCCCGCCATTGCTGGTCCGATTGCTGCTTCTGCGCTAGCTTTTGCTGCATCTGCTGGTTGATCACTTGCTTATTTACCTTGACGCTCTGGTACATCGCCATCACCGTGCTTTGCTCCTGCTCGGACTGGGCATCGGTCATAATGTTGAATGTGCGCGTGATGGTGTACGCCCCCCATTGGGCCGGCGGCGATTGGCATATATCATCGATCAGCTTCTTCATGCCTTTCCCATCGGCGTCAATGTGTCCCGTGACAAGGACGCAGTTGTTCGACCCTTTTATCGGCTCAATCTTGTCCACCTGCAGCTTTGCCGGAGGCGCGTTGTTGGCGCGCCGCCAAGCCTGTAACAACTCCGGATAGGCCTTCCCCAGATCCGCATGGTAGGCGTAGAGCATCGTTCCCGTCCCCTTGTAGATTCCGTACCGGACTGCCTGCACCTGCTGCGGGTTGTTGGGGTCCACCGCCGACTTCATTGCAGCGTAGACCGCCTGTTCGCCGTTCGGCCCGATCATGCTCATCGTGCCGCCGGCGCTCTGCGGATCGAGTTGCCAGCCGTCGGCAATGCCGATGCTGGCCGAGTTGTCTGGCGCGGTAACCATGTGCAGCCGGACAGCCGAGGCGGAGTGACCACTCGATGCTGATGCGCTTCCCGCCGCCGTCGCCGCGCTCGGATGCCAGACGCTGAAGAGTTGCTCGAGCATCGGATTCACCGTCTGCCCAAAGCGCGAGGCCTGGTCATAGATCATCGCCGCTTCCACCTGATTGGGTCCGGTTGCCGTGGCGATCACCAGTCCGCCTAGCGGTATGTCGCCATCCGGGTGGTCCGTTACGGTAAAGAAGACTCCGACCGAGTTTGTTCCTTTGAACTGAAATGCCCTTCCGATCTGCGGCTTATCTCCGCAGTTGGTATGCACGGTGCTCAGCATCTTCGTCAATGCAGCCGGCTGGGTAGTAACTCCGGCCAGCGCGCCATAGACAATCTTGCCTCCCTGTGGAGCGTTGACGGTGGTGAGCTGGGTTTGCGTTCCCGCCTTGCAGGCGCAGATGCAAATGACAGACAACGAAAGCAGCGCGGAAAAACGCTTCAAAGCAAGCATCATGACCAAATCCTTCCTGTATCAAAACGGCTTCTAACCCGGAGTAAGCGAAAAATGAGAGTAAAAAAGGAATTACGAAGATGATACATCAGGAAAGCCTGAGTTGCAGCCGTAAATCGCGCTCTCCTGTCCGCCCGCGCACGCTCCGTTACAATAGACTTCAACAGTCTGCCGCGCCGCAAAATTAATTCCCGGTCCGTCAGGCGCTCGGAGCACAATGTTAAGCCAAAATCTGACTGAAGCCCTTACCTTCGACGACGTGTTGTTAGTTCCTGCTTACAGCGAGGTCGTGCCCACGCAGGTCAGCACACAGACTCAGTTGACCCGCGCCATCACGCTGTACACGCCGCTGCTTTCTTCGGCTATGGACACCGTGACCGAGTCGCGCATGGCCATCGCCATGGCGCAGTTGGGCGGCATCGGCATCGTGCATCGCAATCTCACCATCTCCGATCAGGCCGGCGAGATCGACAAGGTGAAGCGCTCGGAGAGCGGCATGATCGTCGATCCGGTCACCATCGGGCCCGATCAGTTGATCGGCGACGCCCTCGATGTGATGCGCCGCTACAAGATCTCCGGCGTGCCGGTGACGCAGGGCAAGCGCCTCGTCGGCATCCTCACCAACCGCGATCTGCGCTTTGAAACGCGCACGGACATTCCCGTCGGCGAGGTGATGACCAAGGAAAACCTGATTACGGTTCCCGTCGGAACCACGCTTGAAGAAGCCGAGCTGATCCTGCACAAGCACCGCGTCGAAAAACTGCTGGTGGTGGACGATCAATTCAACCTCAAGGGCCTGATTACCGTCAAGGACATTCAGAAAAAATTGAAGTACCCTTACGCCAGCAAGGACGAAAAGGGTCGTCTACGCGTTGGCGGGGCGATTGGAGCGACGGGAGATTTTCTCGAGCGGGCCGCTGAACTGGTCCGCGCGCGCGTGGACGTGCTGGCTATCGACTCCGCGCACGGCCACTCCTCGCGTGTACTGGAAGCGATTCGCGAGGTGAAGAAGGCCTTCCCCGGAGTCGATCTTCTCGCCGGAAACGTCGCCACTTACGAAGGCGCAATGGCCTTGATCGATGCCGGAGCCGACGCCATCAAAGTCGGCATCGGACCCGGCTCCATCTGCACCACGCGCATGGTCACCGGCGCGGGAATGCCGCAGATTTCCGCCATTGCCGAAGCCGCGCGCGCCGCTCGCGAGCGCGACATTCCCGTCATCGCCGATGGCGGCATCAAGTACTCCGGCGAGATCACCAAAGCCATCGCCGCCGGAGCCAGTTCGGTGATGATCGGCTCGCTCTTTGCCGGCGTTGA
>Ga0181520_10002873_pt1 | contig 31187 bp, 22 predicted proteins | sample PEATcosm2014_Bin_29_FD_132451 | JGI IMG/M metagenome (GOLD analysis project Ga0181520, IMG submission 132451) | Peatland microbial communities from MTU Mesocosm Facility, Houghton, MI, USA - PEATcosm2014_Bin02_30_metaG | ecosystem: Environmental > Terrestrial > Soil > Wetlands > Peat | place...
GCAAGACAGGTCATCCGCTTGATCAATCGCCTGGACAAACTCGGCTTCAGCGTTCAAATCGCGCCCAAAGCTGCATAATCCTCGGTTTGTTTCTTATTAGGGCACGACTTCAGTCGTGCCGCACGATGCTGATAATAAAGGATGGGATTTAACCCCTGCGGGATGCATTTCAGTAGATTCGCCAGGCTTTCAGGGTTCCTCCGCAGCCTCTCTCGTCGTTCCGTAAGCGGTTGAAGATAGACATTGAGTTTCGCCTGTCAGGGGCGGTTTTTCCATTGTCCACTTTCACCGGCGCTCAGCTGCGCCCCGAAGCCAAAATCCATGGCACCGCGATTCCAATCCGGTTTGCGTCTTTGTTTCCCGCTCAGCTTCAAGCTGGGAGTGCTCATCGGCTTTACGCCCCAGTATCTGGCGCGTGCCCGCGTCAAGGGTCCCGCGGCTCAGGGACTAACCCAGAGGGGAACGCAGAGCATCGCCAAGTTAAGCATCCTTCAATGATTGTTCTGAAAAATGCGCCTTTTTCAGGCAATGTGGATTGCATTTCGTAAATACCGGCGTATAGTGATCTCAAAATTCACAAAATTACTTGAGCATTTTCACTTGTATCTGCCGATGACGGCCGTCCCTCTGCGTTGGGCCCGGGCAAATGCCAAATAGGCGAAGGTATCTGCCCGTTGAACCATCCCAATCGAAAAGGAGGGTGCCCATGAGATGTCCAAATTGCAGCTCAACCCACTTCCGAAATTCGCACTTCAGGCTTTCGGACCTGCAGTGGCTGCTAGTTCTTTATTTTCCGGTTCGTTGCAGCCGTTGTTACGAGCGTTACTATACGAACCTCTTACTAGCTTGGGAAATCAGCAGAGCGCACCTGGCGTATGCAGCAAAGCGCAAACGCATCTCTCCTAGGTAAGCGCCAATAATCGCAGGCGCACGATACATAAAGAGCGGACGGCTTGCCATCTTAGGTCGAAGCGCACTTCCGCGTTCTCACCACTTCCCCAGACTACCCAAGTTCCACAACTGACCGTCCGCTTCGCTCCATGTACTCCTGGTCCCTCCGAGCTTGAGCTTCCCGGCCAGGAAATCGTTTAGGCGTACGCGCCCATGGTGCGTGCCCGGGAGCAATTGGCTGCTCCTGAGGCATCCCGAAGCGATCCCCTCTTCCACTCAGCAAGACACCTCGTCTTTCGCAGACAGCTTCGTGCGAAAGAACTGCCTGAGAGCACCATTCTACAGGCCCCCGGCAATCCCGGGGTGCCCCCCTTCTGGGGCGTATCATACGTACAATGGAGAAATAGCTCCACTGGACCATCCTGAAGTCTCCCAGTCTGGCTGGCTTTTCGATAACCGTTTATCATATTTTTATAGGTTACCATTGCGTTTCCCTATTCAAATGCCCCAGTACCAACGGTGCAGCATTTGCCGATCTGACCCGGAAAACAGCCCGCGCTTTGCACTTCTTGTCACCGCAAGCTAAACCCCGGAACTACACTCCGTCTACGGTTTCGGCCCGCACTTCTTCAGCGACGCTGCCTCGCCCTAGACCGCCAGGACCACTGCGCAGCCTGGCAAATTGCGCTTCGGGAGAGATTCACTTGCAAGAACGTGCCGGCCTAACTTTGTGCGCGTATACTCGCTGGCAAAGGCATTTTCACTCCTGACCTCTCCAGAAACCGCGGGACTCGAGTGGTGATTCCAAAGTACGGAAATGCACTTGCGCTCGCATCGACGGATGAGAGTTCAAATGAAGATCCTCAGGGCAGACAAACTTATGGACTTTTCAGGCTTCTCCGCTTTGAACATCTTGCAGAACGCAGCCGCGCTTACCGTCATTCTAGCGTTTGCCGGTTACCTCGTCACCTTCATGAGCGCTCGCATGCTCGCGCGCCGCCGCGACAAGCTGCGCTTGGTGAACAAGCGGCTCAATGAGTTCTACGGGCCCCTCTACGTAGCCTCGCAGGCTGGGAATATCGCCTACCGCTCGCTGCTGAAGAAGCAGGGCAAAATGCAGAGCGAACCGATTCTCGATTCGGAGATGAAGGAGTGGGTTCTGTGGATGACCACCATCTTCATGCCCCTGAACGATGTACGCGAGAAGATCATCATCGAGAAAGCCTACCTCATCGTTGAAGAGCAGATGCCCCGCTGTTTGCTCGATTTCGTGACTCACGTGGTGGGATACAAGGCGGTGCTCTCCAAATGGGCTGAGGGAGATTATTCCGAGCGCCGCTCAACCATTGGGTGGCCCCCAGAGTTCGACGTCTATGTCGAGCGCTCCTACTCTGCACTCAAGGCGGAGCAGACGCGCCTCGTTCACAATTCGCTGTGGGGACTCTACAAGAAGATCATGTCCCGCAAAGAGCGATTGCCCGCGACCCGCTAGCGGTGTCCGACGCACGGATAGTCGCTTCTGTTGGGATGGTGCACGACTTCAAAGCTCGCCCTGAGCGCGGTCTAAGCGTGATGTAAACGCCCGAAATGAGCCGGCCTTTAGCCCCTCAGCGAAGTCTCTTCTTGGAATTCCGCCCATTCGCGGACATCGGTGGATGCCCGTTTTACCGGTCGGCGCAGGACCCGCCCGGTCCTTTCTCACGGGCAGCGCTTAGGGCCGGGGCTGAGCTACCAGCTATCCCCACCTGCAAGAATGACTAACCCTCTAAAGCGACTTTTGACGGTTAGCCGTAAATACCTCCGCCTTTTGACACTGCTCTGCCGCGCTTGCGCCCTCCGCTGCCAGCAGTTGCCGCTTTCGGTCAACACCCCACCGGTAGCCGGTGAGAGAACCACTTGCCCCCACCACACGATGGCATGGCACCACCAGAGCCACGCGGTTGGTCGCACACGCACGCGCTACTGCGCGGGTTGCCTTTGGAATTCCAAGGTCCTGCGCAAGCTGACTGTAGCTAATCGTCTGACCACGCGGGATGGCGCATAGCGCATTCCACACCCTTAGTTGGAACGCCGTACCCCGCAAGTCAAGCGGCAGTGACGCTCTGCACTCCTGCGAATTCGCCGCCTCACCGTTGCTAACTTGCATGATCGCGGCGTCCGCCAGTTTCAACAGGGCCGAATCTGGCCGCAAGCTTGCCAAGGGAAACTCTTCGCGCAAGCTGTATTCAGCGTCCTCGCGGGTTGCCCCTAAGGCCAGCCAACAGAGGCCCCGGCCGGTTGCGCCTACCACCAGCCAGCCAAAAGGCGAGCGGGCAGTCGCGTAGCCAATCTCTTCGCCTCGGCCGCCCTTTGCAAAGCGGGCCGGCGTCATTCCCAGCTGAGCACCATCGTAGGCTCGGCTCGAAGCACCAAATCCGGCGTTGTAAATTGCATCGGTCACTTTGACTCCTTCCTTGAGGTCCTGGCGCAGGTTTCTCGCCCGCAAAGCCCTCTGATACTGGAGCGGACTCACACCAAATCCCTGCTTAAACATCCGCTGCACGGTGAACGGGCTTAGTCCCGCTACTCGTCCTAACTCGGCCAGGGACATAGGACGATCGAAGTGTACTTCCAACTGAGTTCGAATCAGATCCAGGGTATCGGCCTGCGAAGAAGTTGGGCGGCAACGTTGGCAGGGGCGAAAACCTGCTGCCTCGGCCGCAGCCGCTGAGCCGAAAAAGCGAACATTGGCTTGCAACGGCCTCCGGCTCGTGCAACTGGGCCTGCAAAAGACGCCGGTGGTGATAACCGCATAGAAAAACTGCGCGTTCGGTTCTCGGTTGAGAACCTGCATCCACGCTGCTTCCGGGTCAATGCTCGGGGAGTGCACAGGATTGGCAATACAGGTGGTCGCGGATTTTGGTTTTCTGCTCACGGAAACTATCGTCGCCTATCGGAGCGGCTGTCCGCTATCCGCATCTTGCGCACAATTCGGAATTTTATGGCAGACCTTCGCCGCGATGCTGAAACGCTATTGGACCCGGGGGTAACATACGGTCCGCTCCAGCCTCAGGAAGGTCTCTCTTCCCAGGCGGCCCGCAGCACGCGCACTTCTTCTGAATGGGCTCTCGCCAAACCTAGAGCGATGTGTGCAGCTTGCGCAGCGCCGCCTCGGCCCTTTCCAGATCCGCTGCTGTATCCACGCCAATCGTGTCGCTTGGTGCTTCCGCCACGTAGAGGGCGATCCCATTTTCAAGGAGGCGCAGTTGCTCCAGTTTCTCAGTCCGCTCCAGCTTGGAAGGCTCCAATGCCGAAAAGCGCTTCAGCGCGTCTCTTCGATATGCGTAGATTCCTAGATGTTTCCGGTAACCGTCAAAACCGACTTTGTCCCGATCATAGGGAATCGTTGCGCGTGAGAAATAGAGAGCTCGCCCATCTTTGGCCGCCACCACCTTCACACAGTTCGGGTCGTCGACATCTTCGGCAGGGCAGCGGACCGCCAGAGTCGCCACTTCAACCTCCGGCCGTTCAAACAGTTGAAGCAGGGGAGAAAAAAAATCGGGCGTCAGTGTCGGCTCGTCACCTTGTATGTTGACGTATATATCGGCGTCGATACGTTCGGCCGCTTCTCGCACACGGTCCGAACCACTCGCGCAATCCGCAGACGTCATCACCACCGAAATGCCGCGCTCCCGGCAAACTGACGCTACCTCCTCCGAGTCGGTGGCCACCACGACCGGGTCCATCAAGCCGCACTCAGCCGCGGCGCGCCAAACCCACTCCACCATCGGACGTCCTGCGATCGTGCGCAGCACCTTGCGGCTTAACCGCGTGGAGCTGAGTCGCGCCGGAATCACTCCCGCAACACGGAACTTGTACATATAGGCGAGTTTACAGCAGCAGCTTTACAGATTCCATCCCCACCTCCACCTGCGTTAATTGGTCCAGTTTGACCTGCAATCAAGCCGCTCGTAAAATCAATGAAGGTTCCGTGCTGCATAGGCATGGTCCCCTTCTACCGCAGGCTCCTCCCGGCCTGCGCCTTTCGTTTCTTGGGCGGGGTAGCTCAGATGGTTAGAGCGACGGATTCATAACCCGTAGGTCGGCAGTTCGATCCTGCCTCCCGCCACCAAACAATCCAACAACATACGCGAAACTTGAAGGCGGACGCAGACCCACGCTCGCTTGGTAGCCCTGCCAACTTGATCTCTTCAACTAAACGGCCGGCATGGGCCGCCTGCGGCGAAGGGTCGTTCCACCTAGGCTAGACAGTCGGGCGGCCACCAAACGGACCCTGCGCACTGCGATCGATCAGTGACGCGCTCTATCCCACAAGACCCTTCCGTCCAGGCGCCTCAACAGCCCCGCACCAACCTTTGGGCTCGACTCGCAACTAATCTTCCGCCCTACATTATCCATTGATAATGTTCCTTCCTCCGTATGATCGAAACATTACTAAAAGAAAAAGCTTAACGATAATTAAACCCGATCGGATTCTGTTGGTTCAACAGCCTCACGCAAAAGCAGTGCAATCGAGCAACTCGTGGCCGCAAAGCGCTTGACAGGGCGGCATGGCCGGAGTACTGTTTTCTGTCCTACTAAACATTCCCCTTACAACTCATGAAAAAGGGAAGACCTATGAATCAGGTTCGGCGATTCCGGGCATTTGGGTTGGCTGTTCTCACATCGCTGTTTATCATTCATGCTCTCGCGGTTCAGCCAGGGGACCCGACAGTCCTCCAACAGAGACTCAATTCCCGGTTCCATGTGACCCGCATCACCGCCGACCGCGCCGATATTGTTACACCAGGTTCGGTAGTCACTTTACGCAAGGACGGTCTCTTGATGCACGCCGTCTCTTCTCCCATTCCTCCATCGAATACATACAAGAACGGCAAGATCAGCCAAAGTTGGGTAGGGCGCGGTAAAGATCTGATGATCGGTATAACCACCCCCGGCGGCGGACCCACCAATAACTATCCGCGGCGCCAGTTTGCTGCCAATGAAAAGTGCTGGGTGACAGGGATTCAGGTGGAGGGAGAAGGGATATCCTTTCAGCTTTACAGCGACCCCTACGAGGGCATCCGTTATCACGCGATCTTGATCATTCCCTTTCCTGACAAGAAGACCCTGCCTCCTGCCGATGCGGCCATGCAGCTGGTCGACGAAGTGCTAGCCGTAGTGCCACCGGCGGACGAGAACCACATTCCGCCGCAGCCGCACCCTGTGCCCGCGGTGAGTCAGGAAACGCCGCCTTTCGGATTCTATTTCTTGAAAGAAACCGGAGCGCACCTCCATCTCATGCAGGACGGTTCGTTCATCCTGCTTTCCGCTAGCGGCGAGTCAAAGCCCGGCCATTTCACGATCGCCGGCGATACGTTGACACTTACGTATCAAGCAACCGGGCGAACTTCTATTTTCAAAATCGATGGAGACCGATTAATCGCCAATACTGGAGTGGCTTGGATTCGGCAGAGTAATGTCCCTCCGCCAGTTCCCGCCGACGCTCCAACTCCTCCGCCCCCGCCTAGGCAAAACGACATTACACCTCCTTCGCCTGCCCCCACGGTAACTGTTTCCCTGGGCCAGACCAAAGAGAAAGTTATAGCGGCCTTCGGCGAGCCTGGCAGGAAAGCGGTTGTCGGGCACAAGGAAATCTTCTTCTATAAAGATATGAAGGTGACTTTTACCAACGGGAAGGTAAGTAATGTCGAATAGATGGCTGGGCGTCGGAGGGGCGGGGGAAGTGAATGCGATGCGCTGCATTCTCCAATCGTAGCCTCTCACGCCCGCCTCTGCGATTGGAACAAACGGCCCGAAGGGGCCTGTAAGTGCAACTCAAGGAGTCTTGCGATGACAAGAGCATTCAGAAAGCGCGTTCTTTTGGTACTGGCGATCTCTTTGTTCGGTGCAATGGGATTCGCCCAATCCGCTGCGGATATCGAGGCGCACAACGCCGCAGCCATGAAGTACAACGATATTGTCAGGGTGCTGAATACCGACCTGCAGACAACCACTCGGGACCTCAAGGACGCCGAGGCTGCGCCCGACACCCAGACCAAGAACGCCAAGTACGCTGAAGTCGAGGCTCTGATGTTGAAGGACACGCACGTGAAGCCGGATGCCTCTATCCTCTGGGTCCGCCTGGGCCAGGCGCAGGTTGGGCTGTCGAAGTATCCCGAAGCCGAGGGATCCTTTAAGAAGGCGCTTGAGGTTGAAAGCGCAGCCAAGAGACCCAACCCGCAAGTCCAGAGTACGGCCAATGCAGAGTTGGCGAAGCTCCGCACTCGCGGCGGCCCGGACGCTCTCCCAACCGCGGCGCCGGCCGGTTCAGTTCCTTCAACGCAGCCGGCATATCAAGACGTTGCGCCTCCTCCGCCGCCACCTGCTCCTGTACCGAGCATCTCTCTTGGCCAGAGCAAAGACCAGGTCGAGGCGGCCTTTGGCGAACCACTGCGCAAGGCAGTGGTGGGGCAAAAAGAGATCTTTTTCTACAAGGAAATGAAAGTAACTTTCACCAACGGTAAAGTAAGCAACGTGGATTGACCGCCAGCGTGTTTTGAACCACGCACCTGAATCGCGAACCGGTCGGTTCTTTTAACGCACTTTTGGACGTTTTGGGCAACAAGCGAAAGGATGATTTTCATGAGGCAAGTTAGGTGGTTTCGACTACTGGGATTCACCGCAGTGTTTTCGATGGTTAGCCTTGCACTTGCCGCGCAGGATGCTGACCCGCTCACCGCCATTCAGCATAGGATTGACTCCCAGTTCAAGCTGACCAAGATCAAGCCCGATCAATCCGACATTATTACTCCCGGGGATGTCGTGGAGGTACATAAGCCTGGCATGAAGGTATCTGCCATCGCGTCCCCCTTAGCGGAGTCGAACACTTACAAAGATGGGAAGATCGGCGGAGGGGCGGCAAAGAGAGTGTGGGGTGGATTGGGAGCCGCAATGCTGCAAGGTATGGCGGCAGGGCTCGATCCATCGGCGGCCGCCCCCGCAGATATTCCTGGGCGGACCATGAATGTAGGGGAAAGATGCTGGGTGGTAGGAACCGCAGTCCAAAAGGACGGAGTGGTCTTCAAACTCTACACCGATCCAGATCCAAACGGCATCCGCTATCATGCCAGCCTCAAGGTCGCGTTTCCAGGCAAGAAGAGCGTACCGCCCGTCGATGACGCCATGCAGCTAGTGGCGGAGGTGCTTACGGTGGTGCCGCAAGATGCCCAAGGCGGTCCGCAGCCCCCCCAGCCTGCTCCCGGCCCGGCGCAAGACGGCCCGGTACCGCTCGCCGGCCAATACTCTATCCCTGGCGGCACTCGTATTCTCCTTCTCTCCGACGGCACATTCACCAAGTTCGTTGGGAGCGGGCAAGGTCAGGGTCAGTATGCCGTCAATGGGGATGACTTAACTCTGACGTTTGCGTCCACGGGATCTGCCCAGCATTTCAAGATTCAAGGCACCAACCTGATGGATGTCAATACCCGGCAGGTCTGGGTCAGGAGCGGAGACGCACCGCCGGCCCCCCCTGCCCCTCAGTTTGGCGATATCGCTCCGCCTCCTCCTCCAGCGACTCCGCCCCCCACCATCAGTCTCGGCCAAACTCCCGATCAAGTCACTGCCGGCTTCGGACAGCCGCTTAAGGTGGCTCACTTGGGACCGAAGACCGTTTTCTATTACAAGGACATGAAGATAACCTTCACCAACGGAAAGGTCAGCGACGTCGATTGAGACGCCGGGAATAAGGAGGCTTATGTCAAAGGTTCGGGGGCTTCGCACTTTTGGATTGGCTTTAACACTGTTGACCGTCGCTCTTACGCTGGCAGCGCAAGCTGGCGACCCCAAGGACTTGCTTCTCAAAAAACTGAATGAGCACTTTGTGCCCACCACGTTTTCGCCAAAGGGGCCGCCAAGTTTCAGGGCAGATACAAGCCAGATTGTCACCGCCGGCGTGATCGTGGCGCTGAAGGAGAATGGCCTGCTGGTGTACCCCGCCAACAGGCCGCTCGCTCCGGTCAGCGTTCCAAAGCTGGGTAAGCTGACCCAGGGATTTGGAGATTTGTACAAGGCGAGGGCTGCCGACAGCGGCGGGGATGAAATTCCCAGCAATGTCCTGCTTGCTGGAGAGAAGGTCTGGATAAGTTCTATCTGGCTTGCAAGGGATTCCATTCAAGTTCAGGTTGTTACAGACCCCTACGACGATGGGCGCTACTCGGGCACAATCAAGTTTCTCATTCCGAAAGATACCGTTCCCACGCCGGAGGACGCTATAAAGGCGATCTCAGAGGTCCTTGAGGTGCAGCCGCCTCAGGATCAGGGCGGCCCTCCGGCGCCCGTTCCTTCGGCGGCGCCTCCAGAGAACAAGGCGGACCAGGCCGCCCCGCCAGCACCGCTCATTCCACCGGGAGGACAGGCGGTCTCGTATATCTTGACAGGCTCAAATAAGCACGGGCGCATCGATTTTATTCCCGGCAGTTTCTTCTCTTATAACGCCCCCGGTCGAGTACATGACAGCGGGCAAGGAGCCATCCACGGAGACACGCTGACGCTGACGTATCGCTCAACGGGACGCTCGGCATCGTTCAAGATTCAAGGAGGGACTTTCGTCTCTGAAAATGGCGAGGTGTGGAGCTACCTCGGCGGGGGGCCTCCTCTGTCGCCTGCTCCCGAAGCTGCTGCCGCTCCTGTTCCCGAGCCCGCGCCAACACCCGCTCCAGCGGCTGCTCCGGCGCCCGCCGCGTATAGCGACATTGCTCCTCCGGCCGCTCCCGCGCCCACCATTTCGCTGGGCCAAACCACGGCGCAGGTGGCCGCGGTGCTCGGCGATCCCATCCGAAAGGCAGTTCTCGGCGCCAAAGAAATCTATTTCTACAAGGACATGAAAGTAACCTTCACCAAAGGGAAAGTCACCGATGTTCAGTAGCGCGCGCCGCACAATTCCGGGCGCCGGGAGGGGAATTCAAAGTTGAAGATGAGATTTCGGCTCACCACCGTTTTAGCATTTGGGCTCGCCACCGCGGCTTGGGGACAACAGAGCGCTCCGCCCCAGGCAAAGGCCGCCGATAGCGGCCCCAGTTTAGCCGCCACCATGCAGTTCATTCAGGAGAAACTGGGTCAAACGGGTAAGATTGCCTGGATTGAGACCATCGCTAAGCGCCCGGGAATGATTATTCGATTTCCGGTAACTCCCGCCGATGCCATGGCCGATCCGGCGTCCTGTTCTCTCTACACGACCGCTACGGTCGAGACCACCGTCGAGCTGCCGAAAGGTACCACGCTGAAATCCGGCGCAAACGCCGACGACCTGCACACGCAAATTGTGGAGACGAGCACGACCTCGTTCAAACAGATCGAGAAGATCACTGTTGAGAAGCTCCAAGATCTCCGAAATGCGCAGTATGCTGGAGCCGGTCACCCGGATCTCGTTGTGGACGTAGCGCCTCCTCTCTTTGCTGTGAAGCTGTGGGCCTCAACCGCCGTTTTCACTGGTCACACAACGACGACGAAAGGCAGTCAGGCGCCAGTGGAGAAAGACACCGCCGAAAAGACGAGTGACTTCGTGCTTCCCGACGAGGAAACGGCCAATCGCGTGGCCAAAGCCATGTCTCATGCCATGGAGTTGTGCGGCGGCGGCCCGAAAAAGGAGCTTTTCTAGAATTCCGTGCCATCTGTCTTGGCCCAAGCCGATGCATCCGGATTCCGGACATGAACTTTTGACACCGCCGGTACTGCCAAATGCAAAAAAAAGGCGCAAGATTTCAAGTGGAGACGATCTTGAGGTAGTAGGACATCACGAAACCTGTGCGAACCGTATATTCAGCAATGTTGAGTAACGTAGCCGCGGATGCACGAAGCGCGGAAACGAGATTGAAAAAGGAAAAGAGGATCCAATGAGAATGCCTACCCTTTGCAGTGCACTGAGAAGTGGCTCAACAGCGCTCATGGTTGTCGCGCTCTTGGGCGCATCTAGCTTGGCGAGCGCCGGCACCAAGGCGGCAGCGCCAGCACCAGCTCCGCGACCTGCGGCGGCAGCGCCTAAACCAGCCGCCCCTGCCGCCAGGCCCGCTGCACGGCCGGCAGGCAACCCCGGCGTCACGCACCCACCTGCCACCAACACGCCCTCGGCGAATCGCCCTTCGGCAAATATGCCCACGGCGAATCGTCCCACGGCGAACATGCCTTCCGCGAACGGCGGTAACCGCCCAGGCTCAACCGTGACGCCGGGCGCCGGTGCGCGTCCTGGCGGGAACCCGCCGGCGGGCGGCAACCGTGTCGGCGTGACCAATAACCCCGGCACGCACGTCAATACCCCCCCGCACAATACGGCCATCAAGACCCCGCCCTCCAGGGGAAGCAGCGAGCACCAGACAAAATCCGGCAGCGTGGTTCGCACCCGCCCCAATGGCAGGCCGAGCGATGTACACGATGCCAAGCGCGGCATGGATGTCCATCACGGATTGAATGGAAACCGCAGGGTCTCGGTGGACCGCCCCGGCCACGGCCGTTTGGTCGCCGAACGCGGACGCCCCGGCTACGTGCAGCGCGGATATAACTACCACGGACACGACTTCGGCCGCCGCGCCTATTACTATCATGGCCACGAATACAACCGCTTTTATCGCGGCTACGGCTACCGCGGAGTGTATCTGAACGTCTACGCACCGGGCATGTACTACAGGCCTGGATTTTATGGATGGGCGTATGCCCCATGGGGCATGCCAGTCAGCTATGGATGGGGTTTTGCCGGAAATCCATGGTACGGATATTACGGTTACTACTTTGCGCCTTATCCGTCTTATCCGTCGGCCTCCTACTGGCTCACCGACTACATGATTTCCTCGGATCTGCAGAACGCCTATGCGGCTCATACCGAGGCCGGCGAGATGGACGGCGCTCCTCCTGCCGGAAACGGCGGTCAGCCAGAGCTTACTTCAGACGTCAAGCAGCAGATTGCCGACGAAGTGAGAAACCAATTGGCGCTGGAGAACCAGGAAGCGCAGCAAAACACCCAACAGCAGGACGTGGACCCCGGTTCCAGCGGCATTGCTCGCATTATCAGCGATGCGGCGCGGGGCAAAACCCACATCTTTGTCGTGGGCGCGTCGCTGGACGTAGTGGATGCCACTCAAACCGAGTGCGCTCTGAGCGACGGCGATGTCCTGGCGCTCCAGATTGCCCCCTCGGCCGACGCAACTTCGGTCGATCTCGTTGTGCTCTCCAGCAAGGGCGGTCAGGAATGTCAAAAACGGGCTACCGTTTCCGTCTCCCTCGACGACCTGCAAGAGATGCAGAATCACATGCGCGAGGCCATTGACCGCGGGCTCCAGGAACTGCAGGCCAAGCAGGGCAAGGGCGGATTGCCGCCGGCGCCACCTGCCGCCCTGGACAAGCCAACTCCCGCGGAATATGCTCAGATCGCCCCTCCGCCCGATCCCAAGGATTTTGCCGATCTGCAGGAGCAGGCCCAACAGGCCGATCAGGCGGAGAAGGAAGTCATCGGCGAGGCGGCACTCAACAGCCCTGCCCCTGGTGGTTCTCCAACTTCGGTGGCCCCCGGCGAGTCCTTCGGCGACGTCGAGGGAATCATGGGACAGCCCAACAGCAAAGCCATCTTGGGTTCGAAGGTCATCTATAACTACAACGGCATGAAGGTTGTTTTCAGGGACGGCAAGGTCTCTGACGTGCAATAAGCGCAACCAGCTCGCGCGCGGGGGGTGCTTCGGCGCCCTCCCGCGCCCTTGAGCGCAACCAGCATAAGCGCGCCTTTGCAGCGGGCATCCCGGGCGGCCCTCCCTGTGCAATGAACCAATCGAATAGCATGTCTTCCAGAGCTATCCACCCTGCCTCCGCTGCAAGCACCCCCTCCCAATCCGGCCAATCGGTGCGGATAATCTCCCCTTCAATTAAGAAAGGACGCAATGGTAATCTTCGCGTTTCTCGAACCGTTTTGCCATGCGCTAAGTGACGGAAAGCTCATTCGCCTGACAGTGGCCTGGGTGCTGCGGGTTCTGGCGGTTCTCATGGCGCTGCTTGGCCTTTTCTGGTTTGTCGCTTTCATCGCCATCGGCTTCAGAGCTGCCGGCAGCGGCATGGGCAGCCGCTCGGCCGAAATCCTCGTGGGCTGCATCCTCTTCGCTCTGGTCGGCCTCGCCTGGGGTTACCTCGCCGCGGGCATCCACTTCTTTCGCGCCCGCTCGATCACCCAACTCGGTGACAGCCACTTCACCGTTCTCTCCATTCTTTCCATCCTCTTTCGCCTCCAGGGCGAGGTCATCTTTGTCACTTACTCATTGCTCGGCCTGGGCGGATGCCTCTTCGTGTGGTTTGCAGAATTCAGCCCCTTCTCCCAGATGGGAATGCTCGGGCAGCACATTCCATTTCTCGGGCAGGCCAGCAGCGGCTTCCTGGGCGGCCTCTATTTGCTCCTCCTCTTGCTGCTCCTCGCCTTTGGCGGCATTGTCCTCTGCTATGCGCTGGCCGAGCTGAGCGTCGTACTGGTGGAGATCGCTTTGAATACTCGCGGCCTGCGCGCCACCCCCTGGCAGTCCGCACCCTCGGCATCCCCGGCGGCCCTGCCCGCTGCGCCGCCGCCCATGCACTACCCCGTCGGCCCACGCGTTTGCAGGCACTGCGGTCAGCCACTCGATGTAGGAAGCACCTTCTGCGCCGAGTGCGGAAATCCGGTGGCCTGAGATGGTAAGCAAATTCTGCAGGCACTGTGGACATCAATTGGTACCGGGAAAGCCGTTCTGCGGGGGCTGCGGACAACCAGCCTCGCAGCCCGGCCCTCCGCCAGCGGAGATGCGGCGACCCCAGGCCGATTCCGCGCCGGCCGCCAACCCATTAGGCGGCATCTGCGCACAATGCGGAACGGTTCTCAGTGGGGACAAACGCTTCTGCCGGCAGTGCGGGCATGCTACCGGTGCAACCACCGCAACTGCCCCGCCGCCCCGTGAACAATGGACCCCCGCGCCTGAAATTCGCAAAACTCTTCCCTTGGAGCCGGTCGAGCCCTACCCCACACCCGGCGTCCCGCCACCTCCTCCAGTTCAAGAGTGGCAACCCGTGGCATTTACTCCCAATCCGGGGAAAACCGGCCCATCGAAGGCAAAGTTCGCCCTCCTGATCGGGATCCCCGCTGCGGTTCTGCTTGCTGCCACGGGCGGCTGGGCGTGGTATGCCCATACCCATCGCTGCGGCAACTGCGGAACCACTGCGGCAGCCGTGCCGCAGCAGCCCATCGACGAGACCGCCTCTCAGAACCCGGCGCCCACAACCCCGGCAGCCAAGCCACCCGCCGGTTCTGCAGCCGCGCATAGCTCGGGCGCCCCCAAACCTTCAATCATCCCGGCGCCCAACCCGAGTCCGGCGCCTCTGCCACCTTTCCAGCCTTCCGTCAGCGCCGCTCATGGAAATCCCGCCGCTCCTACACCCACGTTTCTGCCCACTCCCAAGCCTGGCCCTATTCAGAACGTGGCAGGAAAGTCGGGAATCGAGCACTATCAGGGGCCGCCCGTGCCTTACGGAGGCAAGGTTGTCTTCCAGAATCTGCCCCAGGCGCGGCTGAAATTCACCTTTGACACCACTTCCTGGAAGCTAACCATCAAACTCAACCCCGACGGCACCAAGAACGTCATCCTGACCTCAACCCAACAGGGAACCCTGACCAGCTGCGATCTCGGCTGGCAGGTAGTCGAGTGATCACAACGCGAGCGACCTTTCCTCTCCCAAGACAAACAAGAGGCAGGTAGCCCGCTCATCGGCCCCGAGCCCAGAGGCTTGAGAAGGTGTGCCCGTTCATCGCCAACCCTATCGCGATGAGCGGGCCGCGAGGCCGTCCCCTCCACTCTGGCTCGATTTCAACCGCTCCGAGAGAACCGGCCGCCTGGTGATTGAAGCTCCTCCATGAGTACTCCCCGGGAGATGTAACCAATCCGTGCCCACCGGAGCCGCTCAAACCACCAGCCTCACAACATCACCATGGAAGAAAGGAGATACGCAATGAACATGTATCATATGTGCGATGAATGCGGAAACGTATTTGAGGTAGATCGTGCGGCGGAACAGGGACGTTATAATTATGAACGCACATTTAGATGCCCCATCCCGATAGATCCAAGGTGCCAGGGGACAGTCAAATGGCTCAAAGAAGAAGATGCCCAAAGATCTCGCCGAAAAATACTTCCTCTGTGCAGCCAGTGTAATCAGGAATACACCGATATATGGTTGGCGGAATCCCTCACTCAAGCACCTTGTGCAACTTGTCGCCGGTCTACAACAATCAAATGGGTCAAAGTAGGAAGTGCTGCTGGATATATATGGCTAGTCATTGCCGCACTTGCTCTTGCAGCATTTCTATGCTATAAGTTTCTTCGATAACAGCATCTAACTGCACGTGGCGTTCTGTGGCTAAGATAGACAACACCCGCGTGGTTTTCCGGGTCAGCCGTGAGGCTCTAGACCAACATCCCTGACGATATGAGCATTTCCGTCTCTATATCCGTCTATTGCAACAGGTCTCGTCTCGATGCCTGGAAGACCCGCGAAGTAACGAGCGGTCGTTGCAGATTTCAATTGATTTGAGGGTGATAGAGGGGCTCCCCATGATGACCAGATGTTGGAAACTGACCGCGTCAACGGCAATCCTGGTTTTGGTCGCCCTTGCGGCGCACGCTCAGGAAGGGGCGGATTGCCCCGTGAAGCAGAAACTTACTCTCGATCAGGTGGTTGGATTCATTAACCGCAAGGTACCGGAGCAGAGATCGCTGAGCCTGATTGTGAGCTGCCATGTGAGCTTTTCGCTCAACGCCACCGCGCTGGACCGGCTGACCGCGGCCGGAGTTACCGACAATGAACTGCAAGTTCTGAATCGGGAGACGCTGGCGCTACTCACGGTGGAGCAAGCGCATGACCAGGTTGCCGGATTGGAACAGTACATTGCCGATTCCAACAAAGCCATGGCGGCCGAGCGAGACGCGGCTCTGCAGAAACTGAATGCGGAGTACCAGATCCAGCGCAAGAAAGAAGTGATTATCGAGCCAAAAGACGAGTTCGAAACGACGCAGGAGTTCAACGCTCGCAAACAGCAGGCCGAGGCAGCGGTTGAAGCCCTTGATCGTAAGCACGACGAAGACACATCGCGGCTGACCTACATTTACTTGGCAAAGGCGAATACAAAGGCGCAGCCCTTTCAAGCGCGTATCGCCTATCTTGAGAAGTCCCAATATCCCGGGGCGGCAAAGGCAGGTTACACCGAGGGCGCATATAATCCCGACACGCAGACCCTCCCCATAACCATCGGCGGCGAGGAGTATCTCTTCGACAACGTGGCGCCCGCGACAGCCAGGCAAATCATCATGAAGTGGAACGGTGTGACCATAGCCCGGCCTTATGCCGAAGATGAAATGAAGACCAGGATGCTGACGCTGGTAGAGAGTCACATTGTCCTCAAAGGCCAGTCGAGGCAAGCAAAACTCGCTCACATGCTGATGGAGGCGGAGAATCTCGCTAAGCGCCAGGATTTCGATGGAGCTGAGAAGATGTACGGAAATGTACTGGTCCTAGCTCCAGGGAATCAAACAGCCAAACTTGGATTAGAGACGATGCGGCAGGTACGCCAGAAACAGCTCGACTCTATAAGTATAGTTTGCCCCGCGGGCGTCCATACCGGCTTGGATTTTATAAGCGACGACCAGAAGGACAACGTCGGCATTGTTCAGTTTCTTGATCCAGCAATCAAGGGAAATGCGGCAGTTTTAGCCACATTTGACTTCAATAAAGGGATGTCCGTAACTTGGCCCGACTGGGTTGACTTTACAATGCTATGGAATGGAACAACAATGAGCGGAGGCGCTCCGCTAAGGGGCGGTCAACTCGGTAAGTTTGAAGGTATTCGTGTACAAGGCGCAAAGGACGCAAGCGCGCTTGCCGAAGAAGCTAGGACCCGCGCGGAAGTAGCGGTCAGGGAGTACCAGAGAGCCTGCGGCAATTCCAACACGCGGGCAGGAGAAGGAGCCAGCGCCGTCTTTGAAATGCCCGGCAGCAAATGGAGAGCCGTCGATCTCTGGGGAGCCTCGGGCGCTTTTCGTATTTATGCCAGACATTTCGACGGCAATGAGGAAGAGTTTTCTGCGTTTGATCGATCTACCAAGGAACGAATCGACGTCAAAGTAGATTACTACGGGGCCTACGATACCACGGTATCTCTCGAGTACTACAATCGCGCACAACATAAGATGGGGTTCGTCCGCTACGAAGCCAGAACCGGAGGAGTAAAAGCCTCAGACCAGATTCCAGCCACCAGCGAGGAAATGCACGAAATGAGCAAGGCTCTCAAGGCTGCCGGAAGGGCGGCGGAATACATCGATCGGTTGACCGGGAGCAAACCGGGAAGCCTGCAATCTTCAGTTAGATGGAGCCGCGTTGCAAGCACCGCTGCCGCTGCACTCGATTCTCAATAACCAGGTGCACCAGGTCTCGCTTCGCTTCCCTAAGCACCGCGAAGGTACGAAGGATTGTTGCGAATTTCAATTGATTTGCGGAATGATAGAGGGGATTCCTATGATGACCAGATGTTGGAAACTGACGGCGCCAGCGGCAATCCTGGTTTTGGTCGCCCTTGCGGCGCACGCTCAGGAAGCGGCGGAATGCCCAGTTAAAGACAAGCTTACTCTCGATCAGGTTGCAGGATTCATCGAACGCAAGGTGCCCGAAGAGCGGACGGTAAGCCTGATCGAGAGCTGCCATGTGAGCTTTTCTCTGAATGCTGCGGCGCTGGACCGGCTGACCGCGGCCGGAGTTTCCGGCGATGAACTTCAGGCTCTGAATCGTGAGACGCTGGCGCTGCTCACCGTGGAGCAAGCGCATGACGAGGTTGCAGGATTGGAACAGTACATTGCCGATTCCAACAAGGCCATCGCGGCCGAGCGGGATGCACCCTTGCAGAAACTGAATGCGGAGTTCCAGCTCCAGCGCGCCAAAGCCGCGCACATCGAGCCACGGGGCGAGTTCGAGACGACCCAGGAGTTCAACGCCCGGAAACAGCAGGCCGAGGCGGCCGTTGCGGCGCTCGACCGCCAGCACGAAGAAGACACGTCGCGCGTGACCCTGCAGTACCAGGCCAAGGCGAATACCAAGGCGCGGCCTTTTCAAGCGCGCATTGCCTTCCTTGAGCAAGCTCAATACCCCGAAGCGGCAAAGGCGATTTACACCGAGGGCAGCTACAATCCCGATACCCAGCTTCTTCCGGTAACCATCGGCGGTGAGGAGTATCTGTTCGACAACGTGCCGCCCGCGACAGCCAGGCAGATCATCACGAACTGGAAGGAAGTGACCCTAGCTCGGCTCTATTCCGACGATGAGATGAAGACCAGGCTGCTCAAGCTGACAAAGAGCCAAATCGCCATCACCGGTCAATCGAGGCAAGCAAAAGTTGCTCACATGCTTGACGAAGCAGGGTATCGCGCCAAGCGCCAGGATTTCGATGGTGCTAGAAAGATGTACCAGGATGTCCTGGCCCTGGATCCGGAGAATCGTTCGGCCGGAGATGCGCTCCCTGCAATGCAGCAGGCGTCGCTGAGCCAGATCGTTTGGCGCGACCCTGCAACCGGGCTCATGTGGCCTCGCAAGGACAACGGGCGCGATGTGAACTGGCAGCAGGCTATCGGTTTCTGCCGGGCCCTGACACTGGCAGGATACTCCGATTGGCGGCTGCCCACCATCGCCGAATTGGCTGGCATCTACGACCGCACGCAGAATGTAGATGGCGCTGGTATCAAGGGAGGAATTCGACTGACAGACTGGACTGCTTGGAGCAACTCGCCGGGACGAGCTTCCGGGGAGGTGATGCTCTTCTATTTCCACGAAGGAACGAGCGTTTCCTACCAACCTTACTTCAGCGGCGGTGGGCGCGCATTGTGTGTGCGTAGTCTTGGAGAATGAACGGACGCCTCGCGTCGAACTAAAGAGAGACCTGGGGTGCCGACCAAGTAACGGAGTCCTGTAGCATTTCTCGTTGAACCTCCAGGAGGGATAAGGAAGCCGCATGATAGCGAGACATTGGACGAAAACGGCGTCGATAGTCATCCTGGTTTTGGGCTGCTTTGCGGCGCAAGCTCAGGAAGGCGCGGATTGCCCCGTGAAGCAGAAACTTACTCTTGATCAGGTGGTTGGATTCATTGAGCGCAAGGTACCGGAACAGAGAACGCTGAGCCTGATCGAAAGCTGCCATGTGAGCTTCTCTCTGAACGCCGCGGCGCTGGACCGGCTGACCGCGGCCGGAGTTTCCGGCGATGAACTTCAGGCTCTGAATCGTGAGACGCTGGCGCTTCTCACGGTGGACCAGGCGCATGTCGAGGTTGCCGGATTGGAACGGTACATTACCGACTCCAACAAGTCCATCGCGGCCGAGCGGGACGCGGCTCTGCAGAAACTGAATGCGGAGTTCCAGGTCCAGCGCGCCAAAGCCGCGCACATCGAGCCAAGAGGCGAGTTCGAGACGACGCAGGAGTTCAACACTCGCAAACAGCAGGCCGAGGCGGCGGTTGCGGCGCTAGACCGCAAGCACGAAGAGGACGCATCGCGAGTGACCCTGCAGTACCAGGCCAACGCAAATGCCAAGGCGCAGCCCTTTCAAGCGCGCATCGCATATCTTCAGAATGCCGAGTATCCCGAAGCGGCAGAGGCAAGTTACACCGAGGGCACATATAACCCCGACACGCAAAGCCTTCCTGTAACAATCGGCGGCGATGGTTACCTCTTCAATAACGTGCCGCCTGTGACAGCCAAGCAGATCATCATAAATTGGAAAGGTGTGGCCGTAGCTAGGCCCTACACCGAAGACGAAATGAGCTCCCGGTGGTTGCGGTTGAACGGTACTCAGATAGCCATCGAAGGCGAGTCCCGAAAGAAACTGGAAGAAAAGATCAAGGCGATGGTTGACGAGGCGCTTGTAGAAGCTCGAGGCCGTGAAACCCAGAATGACTTCAAAGGGGCGCTAGACAGTTATCAAAGAGCTCTTGGTTTGGATTCGACCAACTGGACAGCTAGAAATGGCGCCGAATCCATGCGGCAGAAGCTGGCTACTCTGGAAGAAGCTAAACGGCAAGAATTGGAAGCTGAGCGCAAGCGCCGTGAGGAGTTGTACAACCGCGGGGAGTCACTCTACGAGCAGAAGCGATTTAGGGACTCCATGCCGCTCTTCCAGAAAGCTTGCGACAGCGGAGATATGGCTGGATGCGCCCGCCTTGGCCAGCTCTATGACTATGGCAATGGCGTTCCTAAGGATCATGCCAGGGCGATCCCGTTGTACCAGAAGGCATGCGACGCTGGAGTTATGTCGGGATGCGGCGAACTAAGCGGAAACTACTCTTTGGGTACAGGCGTGAACCCGGACTACATCAAGGCGCGCGCCCTGGCGCAAAGGGCCTGCAACAGCGGCAATGCGTTGGGTTGCAACAATCTCGCTTGGCTCTACCTCAACGGCCGGGGAGTAACCAGAGACCTTGCCCAAGCGCGTTTCTTTTATCAGAAGGCATGTAACGGCGGATTTGATCTTGCGTGCGCGAGCTTGCGCACTGTTCACTGAGACGAGCTCGGCTGGTGGCCCAAGCTCCCATTCAACTTCCTTCGACCGTGAGCCAGGATGAATGGGCACAGTCCATGATTTAGAGCCGCGCGGGCCACCTCCCCCTCTGTTTCCTCTTCTCTACTCCCGAATGCGCTATCATTACGTCTATAGAGTGAGCGGCTTTTCTCCCCCATGAGGCCGTCCCCGGTGGTGTCTGTGTCCCGATTTTTCCAGCGTTTGGTCTTCGTGCTTTCCCTGGCCATCTTTGCTTCCCTCGGTCTGAGCTTCCTTTTCGCCGGCTTTGGCTGGTTTGGCGTGCATGCCGGCGGCGAGCAGGATGGCGCCTACCGCCAGATGCGCGTCTACTCCGAGGTCCTCAAGAAGGTCCAGACCGACTACGTCACCGAGCCCAACATCAACGACGTGACCACTGGCGCGCTGCATGGGCTGCTCGAATCTCTCGACGCCGACTCCAGCTATCTGACCGCCACCGAGTACAAGATCTACAAGGACCGGCCCGCCACTGGCGTTGCACAAGTGGGCATCAACGTCTCCAAGCGCTACGGCTACGCAACAGTGGTCAGCGTTCTGCCCGGTTCGCCCGCTGACAAGGAACACCTCTCAGACGGCGACGTGATCGAGTCCATCGGCGAGCAATCCACCCGCGAGCTATCGCTGGCGGTCATCCGCCTCATGCTTGAAGGTAAGCCGGGAACTACGCTGACGCTCTCCGTGGTTCGCCCCCGCAAATCCGACCCCGACAAGATCACGCTCACCCGCTCCATCGCCGCGCCGCTGCCCCTGGCCGAGCAGCAATATGAAAACTCGACCATTCTGTACCTGAAGCCCGGGATGCTCTCGACAGAACACGTCGACGAGATTGCCGCCAAGATCAAGGCTGCCGGAAAAGGGCGCAAGGTGCTGCTCGACCTGCGCGACGCTTCCGGCGACGACGCCCAGCAGGGGTTGCGGCTAGCCAACTTCTTCGTGAATTCAGGCACCCTGGCCACTTTGCAAGGGCAAAAGTTCCCCGTGCAGACTTTTACCGCCGACCCGGCCAAGTTCCTCACCGATGCGCCGCTGGCGGTCTTGGTCAATCGCGGCACCTACGGCTCTGCGGAGCTGACAGCAGCGGCCATTGAGGACTTGAAACGCGGCGACGTGGTCGGCGAGCGCACCTTTGGCGAGGGCTCGGTGCAAAAGACGATCGAGCTGCCCGACGGCGCGGCCCTGTTGCTGACGGTGGCCAAGTACCAATCCCCTTCTGGCAAGAAGATTCAAGACGTTGCGGTAACGCCCACCGTGGTGGTCGGCAACCCGCAGGACGAGGAGCTGGAAGAGGAAGCCCCTCCTGCCAAGGGCGACGAACCGCTGACCAAGGCACTGGAACTGCTCAAGGCGAAAAACGGCTGATCGTTCCCGCACTTGCCCTGCGTGGTTCGGGAAGGCGATCCAAATCCGCCATCGAACGAAGGCCATGCTAGCCTTGAGGCTGAAGCATTTTCTCCGCGCAGGTTCGAGAGATGCCATGAGGCCTGATTTCCTTGGCTGCCCCCAACCAGCGTCTGCAATTGCACCGCCCGGAGCGACCGCACCGGCCTGCCGAGACGCTCGTCCCGGCGCAGCGCAGGCGCAAACTGGCCGGCCGTTCCGTGCTGGCCGCATTGCTGGCGCTGGCAGTGATCACCGGTTCGCTGGCCGGGCTCACGCTGGTCTATTCCGTCGATCTGCCGCAAATCAACGACCTGGAACACTATCGTCCCTCCACCACCACCGATCTCTACGACCGCAAAGGCCGCATTATCGGCTCATTTGCGCTGGAGCGCCGCGTGGTGGTCAACTACGACGACTTTGCGCCGGTCCTGCGTCAGGCCGTCATCTCCATTGAAGACAAGAGCTTCGAGTCCCACTGGGGCATCAACGTACTGCGCATCGCGGGAGCGGTTTGGTACGACCTGCGCAGCCACGGACGCCCGCAAGGCGCTTCCACACTGACCATGCAGTTGGCGCGCAACCTCTTTCTCTCTTCCGAGCGCACCGCCACCCGCAAGCTCCAGGAAGCCTATCTCGCCATCCAGATTGAGCGCGTCTTCACCAAGCAGCAGATCTTTACCCTCTACGGTAACCAGATCTACGTAGGCCACGGCATGTACGGGTTCGAGGCAGGGTCGGAGTTCTATTTCGGCAAGCATGCCAAGGATCTGACCCTGACTGAGGCCGCCTTGCTTGCCGGATTGCCCAAAGGCCCGGCAGCCTACTCGCCGCTGCTCAATCCTGACAAGTGCCTGCGCCGCCGCAACCTGGTGCTCACCGAGATGGAACAGGACGGCCTTATCTCCCATCTCGCCGCCGAGCAGTCGCGCCGCGAGCCGCTGGGACTGCGCATCTCTCAGCCCGACGCCTCGGTTGCGCCCTGGTTCCAGGAAGCAGTGCGCCAGGAGCTCGAGAAGCGGTTCGGCAGCGAGCAGGTCCACGAGGCCGGGCTTAAGGTCGAAACCACCCTCGACCTTGACCTGCAACAGACAGCCAACCGCGCCGTCGCCGATGGGCTGGCCGTCTACGAGCGGCGGCATGGCTGGACCGGCAAGCTGGACAATGTCTTCACCCTGGGAACGGACATCGAAGACTACAAGCATCCCGATTGGGCCGTGAAGACTCGTCCTGGCGGTTACGTCCACGCTGTGGTCACCCGAGCGCTGCCCATGGAGATTCGCGCCCACGTGGGCGCCGACGATGTGCTGCTCCTGCCCGAAGATTGGAAGTGGACCGGCGTGCATTCCGGCGAAGCACTGCTCAAGCCTGGCGACATCGTCTACGTCCACCTGGCCGAAACCATGGAGGGAAGCGCCTTTCGGGCCACCCTGGAGCAGGACTCCGGCACGCAGGGATCTCTAATGGCCATCGACAACGCCAGCGGCGATGTGCTGGCCATGGTGGGCGGCCGCGACTACGCACTTTCGCAGTTCAACCGCGCTACGCAGGCAGAGAGACAGACCGGATCGAGCTTCAAGCCCTACGTCTATACCGCGGCCATCGAGGATGGAGCCAAGCCCGACGATATCATCGTCGACGGACCGGTTAATTTTGGCGGCTATATCCCGCACAATTACGAAAACGACTACAAAGGGGCCATGACCCTGACCAACGCCTTCGCCGAGTCGCGCAATATTCCCGCCCTCAAGCTGGCCGCGCGCGTGGGCATCAACAAGGTCATCGATGTTGCGCACCGATTCGGCGTCACCACCAACATTCCCGCGTATCTGCCCATCGCGCTGGGCGCGGTGGAGATTACGCTGGAAGAGCAGGTGGCCTCCTATTCCGTTTTTCCCAACGACGGTATCCGCGTCACGCCTCGACTGATCCGCAAGGTGCAGAACGCCGACGGAATTACCTTGTGGGAAGACACGCCCGCGGTGAACGAGGTGATCAGCCGGGAGACTTCCCGCACCATGCTCGGCCTACTGCGCGCGGTCACCCAGCACGGCACCGGCGCCGCCGCAGCCCAGCTCAATCACCCCCTGGGCGGCAAGACCGGCACCACCAGCGACTACACCGACGCCTGGTTCCTGGGCTTCTCGCCCTCCATCACTTGCGGCGTTTGGGTGGGCTATGACAGCACCCAGTCGTTGGGCGAAAAGGAGACTGGCGCAAAGGCCGCGCTGCCCATCTGGATGACCGTGATGCGCGCCGCCATCGCCGGCAAGGACGACGAAAGGTTCCTCGCCGACGAGAAAGAGAGCCCCACACAGAAGGCCTCAGCAGGACCCGCAGCCAAGCCGGTTAGCCCATCTGCAAAATCCTCCCCTGCGGCATCGGCAGTGGCGCAGGCGACAGCCTCGCCGAACAAGGCCGCGAAGACCAGCGCTCCCGCGCCGTCAGGCCCAGCGGATAAGCCGGCTGCCAAACCGCAGGTCAAGACCGCGCTGCCTTCGCAAGCCGCGCCCGCCACAGCGGCAGGCGCCGTAAAGCCCGCATTGCAACAAGCCCCTGACCCACCACGGGCCAAGGATCACCGGTAACAGCTCCCCGCAGCGGCCTTTTGCAAAGCTCACCCTTCCACAAAGACTCCGTGCCCCAACTTTGCGATCTCTTACGATCGCGAGGGTGGGAGGGCACGGCGCCCTTTGAGCTGAATGGGAATACATCCAACTTGCTTCGACCGCCGGAAGTCCCTCACCCTTGTTTCACCGACAGTGTGCTGACAGAGTCCGGCGGCAGCTCGATTGCGAACGTGCGATCCGCAATCTGCACCTGAACCATCTGGGTATGCGGCAACTCATTGCGCAGCAGCAGCGCGGCAGAACCATCCGGATTCACGAACGCCAGGGCATCGTCGCACGTGCCCGTCACCTCCGCGCTCCTGGCCCCCACTTCGACAAAATGCGTCAGGTGCTTCAGCAGATAGTAGTCGTGGTTATAGCGGAAAGTCTTCGCCGAGGTATCCACGCTCACCAGCGCATTCTGCGCCCAGCCCCAACTGCTCCTGCCGCTCAGATCGGTCGAAATATTCCAATACATGTAGCCGTTCGCACCGCTGCGGAAGTAATGCTTCATCAGTTGCCAGCAATAACTTGTGTAACTCCATGCGTTCTTCCCGTCGCCGCATTCCTGTTCCGATTGAAAGATCCCGAGTTCGGGAAACTCGCGGTGGATCGCTGGTAGCGCATTCTTGCCTGCCCACTGCACCCCCACGCCCTTGATGAATTGTGCCGCAACCTTGTCCGCCATCACGGTCTCAAGCAGCTTTCGATTGCCGCGCTCGAGCGTGCCAAAGAAGATATCCACGCCGCGCTTCCGCATCTCCGGCCCCAGGGAACCAAGGAATCGCGCCAGGCCCTCCGCCGTCCACGTGCAACTGGGAAAATTCTGTGCGGAGTTGAACTCGTTCTGCGGCATCACCATGCCCACATCGATTCCCTCTGCCCGGTACGCATCGATAAACCGGCCGAAATAGCGCGCATAGGCCTCGAAATAACGAGGCTCCTGGATGAACATATCCTGGCCTTCGTGGCCGATCTGATCGGGGCGAATCCCGTTATCTTTGAATCCCATGCCTGGAAAAGCCTTCGCCTCGGCATAGAAATGGTTGCGCTTCATCCAACTCGGCGGAGTCCACGGCGAAGCCCACAAGCGCAACTTCGGCTGGTGGTGCTGTGCGGCATGGATGAAGGGAATCAGCGTCTGCTTGTCGTGTTCGATGCTGAAATGGCTCAGATCGAAGTCGCCGTCGGTCTCATCGTAGCTGTAGGCGCCAGTAGCAAAATCGTTGGCGCCGATCGGCATGCGGCAGTAGCTCAGCCGCGCACCGGCCGCGGGATCGAATAGCTCATGCAGCACGCTCTCGCGGTCCTGCTGGCCGAGCGCACTGAGCGAGGTCCATCCCAATTCATTGAAGCAAGCGCCAAATCCCTCCATGCGCCTGGCGTCAGGCCGCGCGCTCGCGGGATCGACACTCAGGTTGAGCATGTCCCAGCCGAAAGTGGCATTGAAGACAGGACTTTTCTGCCAGGGACTCGCTTCGGTCGTCGTCACAAATGTGAACCGCTCGTCCTTGAGCGGCTGCGGGCGAGGCATCTGCGCGCTCGCGTGCCTGCCGCCCACCAGCCCTGCAATCGCCACACCTGCTGCTGCTCGCGCTGAATCCTTCAACACCTGCCGCCTGCTCCATTGCTTGGCCTTCATGTCGTTCCGCTCCATTCCTTACAGTTCCAGACGATTGGTCCCAGGATAAGGCCGCAAATTCCAATTGATCGGAACATTTTGAATTGATTGCGGATGAGGAGCGCACGATATCTCCGAGCGGCATTGAGCCCGCCGAAAATTGGGGTTGCGTCACGAAGAATTCGGGCTACCGCGCCAGCCGGAAGTATCGCTGCGCCCGCGCCACATCCCTGAAGATTTGCGCCTTCAGCGCCTCGGGCGAGGGCCACTCCATCTCGCCGCGCAACCGCAGCAGGAACGCCAATTCCAGCGGTGTCTGCTCATCCATTTCCACTGGCTCAAAGTCCAGGATGTGCGACTCGACAGCGAACGACGCTTCGCCGAAGGTTGGCCGGTTGCCCACGTTGGTCACCGCCTGGAAGCTCCGCTCACCGACTTTGAGCCGCGTGATGTAAACGCCGAAGCCCGGCAGCAGCCCTTCATAGGCAGCCAGATTCACCGTGGGCACCAGTAGCCGCGTGCCAATGCCGCGTCCTCGCGCCTGAGTTGAAAGCACGGCAAACGGGCGACCCAGCATCCACCGTGCACGGCGCATGTCGCCCGCCGCAACCAGCGTGCGGATGGCCGAACTGGACACCTCCAGCCCCCGCACAAGGACCGGCGCATGGACATGCACCGCGAAGCCGTACTCGCGGCCAAACTCCGTCAGCTCTGTCACCCCGGCCTGCGCACGATGGCCAAAGCGGAAGTTGCCGCCCTCGTGGAGCGCGCGAATTTGCAGACCTTCGACCAGGATTTGCCGCACAAACTCCCGGGCCGGCATCTTGGCCAGCACCTCGTCAAAGGGCAGCACCAGAGCCCCGTCGATCCCCGTCTCTGCCATACGCCGCAGCCGTTCGTCCATCAGGGTCAGCAGTTTGGGCGCTTTGCACGGGCGCAGGAACTGCTCCGGATGTGGATCGAAGGTAACAGCCACCGCGCGCACGCCCAGCGCCCGAGCCTCAGCCACTACTGAAGCCAGAACTTCACGGTGACCCAAGTGCACGCCGTCGAAGTTGCCGATGGCGGCCACGCAGGGGCCAAACCCCCGAGGAATCTCTTGAACGGTGCGATACACGGGAGTCATGCGCTGGGGGCCGTTGCTCATAGGCTCACCGCCAGGCTGAGGCCATCGAAAGCCAGGCTGACGCCCGCCGGCAGCGCTCGATTGGTGGCTTCGTGGCCCAGCTCGTGGGCGATGTGGGTAAACCAGGTTTGCCTGGCTCCGATGCGTCTGGCCCAGCCCAGCGCCTGCTCTACGGTGGCATGGCTCGGGTGCGGTTTATGGCGCAGTGCGGAAAGCACCAGGTGGTCCAGCCCCTCCAGCAGGGCAAAGCTCTCTTCCGGAATATCGCTGACATCGGTCAAATAGGCTGCGCGGCCAAAGCGAAAGCCGGAAATCCTCATCTCTCCGTGCATGACCGGAACGCGCACAATCTCTACTCCGTGGAAGGCCGTGCGCTCGGCCAGAGGCTCCAGTTGCACGCGGGCGCGAGTGGGATATGTCGCGTGCGGCGAAAAGGTGTATTCGTAGATGCGCTCCAGCGCCGCCCGGGTCTCGGGCGTGGCGAACAGCCGGATGAGCCCGCCCTCGCGAAAGACCGTAAAACTGAGCGGCCGCAGGTCGTCCAGACCCAAAATATGGTCGGCATGAGCATGGGTGTAGAAGACCGCGTCCACACGGGTGAGGCCGGCCCGTAGCGCCTGCTCGCGAAAATCCGGTCCGGTGTCGATGACCACCACCCGCTCCCGGCCGCCTTCGTCCTGCCAGCGCAGCAGTACTGAGGGCCTCAGCCGGCGATCGTGCGGGTCCGCCGAGGTGCACACCTCGCAACGGCATCCCAGCGTGGGAACCCCCATCGAAGTTCCCGTCCCGAGAAATGTCAGTTGCCCGTCCATACCGCCCCGTTGTTCTCTAGCTTATGGGATCCCTATTGCAGTCATGCTCTTCTGGGGAAAGGGGGCCTGAATCCGGACCTAAGGGATCTCTGATCAAGTGTCGGATTTCCGAATCACGTTCCCTCAGGGGCTAAAGCCCGCCTTCATTTTGTGCTACTTACGGCACGACTAAAGTCGCGCCCTGTTACTGAGCGCTCCGAACCCAGAGTTTTTCGCAGCATCCAAAGTCGTGCCCCAGCACAAAGCATGTTCTTGAAAGAGGGCTATTCCCTGTTCCCTGCTCTTACCGCTTTCCGAGCGGCGGCGGTGGCATCGGCGGTTGCATACCCTGCAGGCTGATCATGCTGGTCAGTTCCAGGAAGGCCATGCGCACCTCGAAGAGCACCGTCTGCAAGGTGCGGTCCTCGGCTTCAGTCAGATTGCCACGGGTCTTCTCGGCCAGCACGCCCAACAGGTCGATGGTGTTGCGTGCGCCCAGAATATCCACCCTGGGCCGCTGTCCTTCCTGAGCGCCCGCGCCCATCTGGATCATGGCGGAGACGTAGAATTGCTGCACCAGGTGCTCGAAGGAAATCTTCGGCTGCGGGCCCATCGCCGGATTCTGCGCCCGGATAATGTCCTCCAGCCGCTGCGCTGCCGAGTCGTAAGCGGCTCTCTGCTCGCGGCTCTCCTCGGCAGTTGGAGCCGGAGGCATCTCAGGCATCGTCTCGCGCGCGGATTCCTCCTCGGCGGATTCGACTGGGGAGGCTTCTTGTTTGGGCTCCGAAACAACTAACCGGGGTCCCGCTCCGGGTTCGGGCGGCGTTGAGACGACCGGCTGCGATGCGTTTCCTTCCTTCTCTTCTTCAGCCTTGAACTTACGGCGGTCAATTACTTCGAATTTTGGGGTTTCGCTCATAGCTCCTTGTTTTCCAATCCTTGCAGCTGACTTCCCGGCCCGTGGTGCGTAATCTTGCTGGCCTGCCGGCTCGCTAAATCGCCGGCGTCTCGGCCAGAATCCGGGCAACGCCGGCTCCTGCCTCGACGGTGTAGTTAAAATCCTGCTTGCGCAACTCTGCTTCGCCGCGAATCATGCCCAGCGCGAAAACACGGTTTCCCGCGAGGAAGCCCAGTTCCGCGGCGCTGGTAATCTCTCCGGCCTGTGTCCCGTCGGCCAGGGTCAATTCCGCGCCGGCTGCCGGCACCGGTCCGGTAAGTTCAAGAGAACGCAAATGCCGATGTACGCTGCCCCGGGAGCGGATGCGCTCGACGATCTCCTGGCCCAGGTAGCAGCCTTTGTTGAAATGAAGCGCCCGCATCTGCGAGGTCTCCTGAGGCAAATCGCGTTCGGCGATGTCGATGCCATAGGCTGGAATCCCTTCCGCAATGCGGAATGACTCCACTGAAGCCGCACCCACAGGCGCCGCGCCGGCCGCTCGTAGAAACTTCCAAACCCTCACCAACTGCGCCTGCGGGAACCAGAACTCATAGTGCGGCGCCAGCGCGCCGAACCCGCGTACGATCTTGAGATCTACGCCATTCCACTCCACCCGCGTCGCGGTCATTGGCTCCGCCAGCTTGGGCAGACTAAGGCGGTCAAGCACTTCCTCGGCCAGCGGCCCGGTGAGCCCCAATGCCGTCTCGCCCTCGATCGGCGCCAGTTCCACGTCGTCCATGATGATGAAGTGCTCAAGATGGGCCAGAAGCTTCTCGCGCTGATCGGCAGCCAATTCCAGCTCAAGGGCATCGCCTTGGCGCCACACATGCAAATCGCCTTGAATGCGGCCTTGCGCGTTCAAAACAAGATTCCACGCGCCGGCATTGGGAGCCAGTTCGCTCACCATGTTGGTGACCATGCCGCTCAACCAGCGGACGCGGTCTTCCCCACGCACGGTGACGCGGCTCAGCCAGCCCAGATCGTGAACCGCAGCGCCCGAGGCCAGCGCCGCTATTTCGTTGGCTGGCGCGTCCAATTCCTTGACGGTGAGCACTCCTCGATAGGTGGTAAAGGCGGAAATCTTGCCGGAGGATTCCAGCAGCGCAGCAAGCGGAGTGGCAAGAGTGGATGAAACAATCGCGATTTCAGTCATTGGGGAAACTTTTCCATCGTCCGCAGCGCGATTTCCCGTGGGAAAGCAGGCGTCGGACCGCTTCATGATTATAGCCTTGGAATATAGATGCGGTCCCCTCGGCACAGGGCGCGGGATTCGCAAGGAGAGCCGATGAGCATGCCCCGCGGAGCAATGTCGAGAATCTGGCGCGGAAGCGCGTTGCCGGTCCTGTTGTGTTTTTTGGCCATTGCCGCGGCCCGGGCGCAACAGACGCCGGCTGGCCCCGCTCCGCAAGCCTCCGTCCAGAGCCAGGAAAAGCCCGCCTCGCACATCACGCCGGAGCAAGCGCACCAGCTTTTTTCGCTGGTGGATGAGCTGCTTAAGTTTTCCTCTGAAGAAACCGGCCTGCCCATCAAGAGCGATGTGAAGCGCAAGATCACCTCCCGCAGCGAGGTAGAAAGCTACTTGAAAGAGAAGTTCGAGGAAGACGAAGGCGCCAAACGCCTGCAGCGCGGCGAGATCGTCCTTAAGAAGTTCGGCCTGCTGGACCGCGACTTCGCCCTCAAACCCTTCCTGCTGGCCCTGCTCAAGGAACAGATCGAAGCCTATTACGACTCCAAATCCAAGACCGTCTACATGCTCGACTGGGTGGATATCGAGGAGCAGAAGCCGGTGCTGGCGCACGAGCTGACCCACGCCCTGCAGGACCAGCACTCCGACCTGGAGAAGTGGAACGACCAGACCCCTTCCGAGGTCTCGCGCAACTCCCACGAGGATACCGACCACCTGGCCAAAGACGAGATGGACACTGCCCGCGAGGCAGTCGTCGAAGGCCAGGCCACCGCCGTCATGATGGATTATGCCCTTAAGCCGATGGGCAAAAGCCTGGTCAAGGATCCCGATGTTCTTGAATTGCTGAAGCAGCAGATGAGCAGTTCCGAGAACTCGCCCGTCCTGGCGCGCGCGCCGATCATGCTCTCCGAGTCCATGCTCTTTCCCTATCGCGACGGTCTCAGCTTCGAGCAGGATGTGTGGATGGATCAGGGTCAGGCCGCGGCCTTTGCCGGCGCCATGGACCGCCCGCCCACCTCCAGCTGGGAGATCCTCAACCCGCGCGA
>Ga0181520_10002875_pt1 | contig 31179 bp, 28 predicted proteins | sample PEATcosm2014_Bin_29_FD_132451 | JGI IMG/M metagenome (GOLD analysis project Ga0181520, IMG submission 132451) | Peatland microbial communities from MTU Mesocosm Facility, Houghton, MI, USA - PEATcosm2014_Bin02_30_metaG | ecosystem: Environmental > Terrestrial > Soil > Wetlands > Peat | place...
ACGCCGGTATCGACGGTACGCTTCTCGATGCCGGAGATCAGCTTGCCCAGCCGCTCGGCCAGCGGAACGCCGCGGCGCTTGATCCCGACCAGCGCCAGATCGTCGCTGCCGTTGCTTTTTTCAACAATCTCGTGCGCCAGGCGTACCAGGGTGCGCTCGACCTCGGAGGCGGACATCAACCTGCCCTTGGTGCGCAGGATGGGCTTACTTTGTGTTTCACTCATGGGATTCTCTCGCGGCGTGTCTCTCGCAGGATGATACGAGGGGTTGCCGGTCCGGGGCAAGTTGTGGAGAAGTGGAAAGGAATTGCCGTCAGACGAATTTAGACTTCCGGCCGCCGGTTGCGGCCCATCAGCCGCGCTCCCAATGCGCCCCCCGCAGTCGCGAAGGCCACCAGGGACAAGGTCAGAACAAGGATGACTGCCAACGTCAAGCCGCCACGCCCTTCAGGAGAATTGAGCAGTGCTTTGGCCACCACGATGGTCTGCGCATCCATGCCCGCTGCTGCCCATTGCTGGCTGACCTTCTCGCTGATCTGGTTCTGCCAGTATTCGTCGAATACTTTGCCTTGGTGGAAGAAGAAGCGCATGCCAAAAAGCATGAAGCTCATGGTTGCCGCCGCCGTCCAACCGCCCAGCAGGCCAGTCACCAGGCCGATGCGTGCGCCCGCTCCAATCGTGATCCATGCCGGCTGCTGGCTGCGCAGATACAGCGCAACCGCCCAGGCTCCCGCCGCAGCCATCCACACCAGGCCAAAGAAGCCCACCAGTGGAAATCCGCTCGATAGCAGCCCTGCGGGAACTGCTAACAGCAGCGCCACTCGCAGCGCTGGCTTCCAATCCACGCTGCTGGCATCCCGCACGATGTCATTCCAGCGCTCCGGTTGGGCCGGACCAACGGAACTGTCCGCCGCGTACAGCAGTTGCGGCAGACCACAGGCAGGGCAGTAGCAGTTCTCCGCCTGGACAGTCTGGTGGCAGCGGTTGCAGGTGATTTCCATACATCTATGAGCGTATAGCATTTTGCCGGGTGGGTGTGGCGCATGATCTTCGCCTCCCTCTGCGAAGGGCTTGCATGTCTGCGGCAGCGCACTCCGCTCATGCATCGCCAATTCGCCATACAGCGAGGCAAGAGGGCCAAGCGGCATCTTCCAAGAAGGTGTTTTTTCAATCCTGTGGCGATTGCGGATCGGTTCGAAGCCGGTCTCTGGCTGGCCGGGCTATACCAGAACCAGAATTGGTGTATTCCGAAGGCGATGCATTGCAGTCGACGCGACCATCCCGGAGCGGCGACCTGATACTCACCGAACAGGACACAGGGATTCCGCTTCTGCTCTAGGCTGGTCGAGCCCGGGTTGAACACGAAGTCGTAAACGCGGCTCAGGCCTACGTCGTGTGCCCAGCCGCCCTGTGGCGGGCTTTGCGCGCCTCCCGCAATTTGAGAAATTGTGCCAAGGATGTAAAGGCCCGCTCATGACAGTTCAAGCAGCGCACGGGCATGCGCAGGACGAGCAGTCGAAAAAGGTCCGATGAACGAATACGGAAATGCGAGGTACGGAAGTCCGCTGAACCGCAATGACGGCAAGAGAGAGTCATCCAGCCCTCCTTTTCCTGGTGAATGGGAAGAGAATCTTCATTTGGAGGATCTGGGGGAAGGACCTCCCGGCAACGGCTGTAACCTTCTTGCTGAACATGACTTAACAGTACTTTCGAAACAGCCGACGTCCCGATCATTTTTGCACAGGTCAAGCAAGAAGTACACCGAAAAGCCTGAATTCAGCGCCGCAATCTTATTGAAAGTAATACGCAACCAGAGGGGGGACCGGCTGCAATGCTTCTTGCTTGCCCCGGCAGGACCTCCGAACGCAAAACGACCGGCCCCGAAGATGAGGCTCGAGTCAACGCAATGGGAGCCTGGTTTGAGTGCCTGCTTTGCCCTAACCCAGCGAGCCACATCGGGAGTGGGAAGCTGCGTCGTTGAGCTTGGCGACCACAATCCCTTCCGCGGCCCGAAGGGCCTCGTCCAACGTCAGGTTGGTCGAATCCAGAAGTACGGCATCCGGGGCTGGCTTGAGCGGCGAATCGGCGCGGTTGCGGTCCCGTTCATCGCGGGCGCGCAGGTCGCGGATCACCTCTTCTGGCTGGACAGCGGGCTTGGGGCCAAGCTGGTCAAAGCGGCGCAGGCCCCGCACCTCCGGAGCTGCGTCCAAGAAAATCTTGACTTCGGCCTGGGGAAAAACAACGGTGCCGATGTCGCGACCTTCCATGACCACCCCGCCCCTTGCCCCCAGCAGCTGCTGCATGCGCACCATCCAGGCACGAATGGCGGGATGGACGCTGACCCTGGAGGCGCCATCGGTCACAGTTTGATTGCGGATCAGGCCGGTCACGTCCTCGCCGTCTAGCAGGACACGATTTTCCTCTTCGCCCGGTTCGAGGCGAATGACGGTCTCCGCAGCAAGGCCTTCCAGTTCGAGGCTATTGTCCAGAGAAATGCTATTCCGGAGTGCCTTCAGGGCAAAGGCGCGGTACATGGCCCCGGTTTCAAGGTTAAGCAGGCCAAAATGACGGGCAAGGTGGCGGGCAATGGTGCTCTTTCCCGCCCCGGCAGGGCCGTCAATGGCGACAATGATCTTCCCGGCCGAGTCAAGAGAACTGAAGGGGGTTTCGTCCGCACTCATCCGCGTTTCTTCGTCCCCGGCTTGGGCCTGGCGGTAAAGCCGGCCTGCCGGCTGTTTCCAGCCTTCTGGCCGGCGGCGAGAGCAGGCTTCCGGCTATTGCTGCCGCCGCTGCGCGCGGTGGCGCCGGGCTTGCCGGTAGTCTTGGCGCCATTGGAATGGCCATTGCGCTGGCTCCAGGCGGGTGCGGCAGACTTGGCGGAACGGGCACCGGTTGCGCCGTTGCCCGGGCGGGCCGATCCCCTGACGCCGGAATGATCACCACCGCCCGCCGGACTTGCCGGGATATGGGCGCCGTTGCGCTTGCCAGTGGCTCCTGCGGCGGCATTGGAGCTCCAACGAGTGGGGGGAGCGGGCCGGGTGCTGCTCGCGGTGCGCGAACTGGCGGGCCGGGACTCGGCCCCTGCGCGCCGGACCGGGCGGCTGCTGGAGGACGATTGAACCGGTTTGCGATCGCGGGAATGCGTGGCTGGACGGCTGAAGTGGGGCCGTGCGGCAGCCGATTTTCCGCCTGCGGCAGGCTTGCGCGCGGCAACGGTTCGGGGCGCATGAGGCTCCACAGGCTTGTGGGCAGCTACCGGGGCGGGCGATGCCTCGGGGATCGGCGGCGCGACCGCAGGCTCGGGCAGCTCTTCTTCATGTTCATAGGAGTGCATGAAATATGCGGAAGCCGGCATCGACGAACTTGAATAGAGCGTGGGAGGAACCGCGAACTCCGGCAGTGTGCCGGCAACATAGAAATGGGGTGCGTGACCCAGCGGAATGGTATGGACCTGCCGGGTGGCCACCAAGCCGCGCAGCACCTCGCGCACCTTGCTCCGTGCCGTGAGCGGAGCAAGAAACATCTCCACCTCTTCCATGCTGGCCGCAATCACCGCCTGGAGATAGATGGAAGCAAGCACCGAGATCGCCGTCACCTGGGAGGTGGAGGCGCCCTCGGCAATGGCCTTCTGGAACCGCTGGCGGAGGAGCTGCCACTCGGCAGTCTGGCCGGGGGCTGAGACGACAGGAATGATGCGCAACTGCTGCCACAGCTCAGTGATGGCGCGCAGAACCGCGGTTTCCGTCACTTCTCTGCCCAGCGCATGCGTGAGCTTGGGAATGGTGGTGTCGCCCGCCTCCAGCAGTTTGTAGGCCTGGACCGCCAGCGGCGAAACCTGACGCGAGCCGGTCAATTGAGGGCTGCGACGCCAGTCGCGATCGCCGCGCAGAGCATATACATAGGGCAGAACCCAGCTCGCGACGACAAAATCCGGCTGCTCTCCGGGCAAGCCCAGCAGGTTCAGCCGCACGGCCACACCGTCTATCTCCAGCCGTACCAGCAGCTCTTCGGCTACCGCAATCAGCTGGGGATCCGGGGTGGCGTCGTGTTTGCCGGCTACAGCCTCGACAAACGACGGTGCGATGGAGGACGAGAACTGCCGCCGGGGCAGGAAGAGACACAAGCCGGTCTCTTCGATCCACGTCCGGGCATCCTCAAGTGTGAGTGCCCCATGTCCATTCAGGCGCATCCTTTCGGCGCGCGATGCTTCCAATTGCTCCGATGTCAAAGAAAAACCTCACTTCCAGGCTGGCGTTGGCGCCGGGCCGCCCTGTCCCCTAAGAGGAGGGCTGCCACCTTCCATCCGTTTCAGATTCGATGGAAGGCCCGCTGGATCTCCTTCCAAGAATACAGCAAAGCGATTGGACGTCCATGCGGGCAACTGGTTGGGTGGCTAGTTTTTGCCAATTCCAACAGTAACCATTCCATTCGAACCGGGTCAAGGGGGGTATTGATCTTGATGGCCGAATGGCAGGCGATGGAGGCCGCAATCCGGCCGCGAAGAGCCGCAAGATCCTCATTCTGCTTGGGTTCGTCTGAATCGGCGCTGGATTGCTCGATGACCTCGGCCAGCATCCGCTCCAAAGCTGCGCCCTCCAGGCCCACAGGCGCGGCCTTAACCGCAAGTGTTTGCGGGCCAAAGGGTTCCACCTCGAACCCATTGCGTTCCAGCTCGTCTGCGATCTGCGCAAAGACCACCATCTGCCATGGCTTCAGTTCCACCAGCATGGGCATCAGTAACCTTTGGCGCTGGACCTTCTCGATTTGGCGGTCGCGCAAAATTTTTTCGAAGAGCACCCGCTCGTGTGCCACATGCTGATCAATGATCCACAGTCCGTCTTCGCCGGTGGCCAGGATGAAAGACTCGCGCAACTGCCCGAGCGGGCGAAGCGAGCCCAGGTGGTTGAGGTTGGCGGCGGCCTGCTCGGCCTCGACCAACGCCGTCTCGACAGCCGGATTCGTGTCGGCAGCATCGCCGGCCGCGGGGGAGCAATCGCCGGCGGGCGGCAGGCTGGGGGGCTGGAACAGGGCAGCCGCGGCTTCACCCCATGCCTGCCGGTCGGCCCATCCGTTGAAGCCGTTGGCGGCGAAAGGCAACTTGCCGGGAACGGGCAGGGGTACGCGTGGCGTGAGTTCAAACCGCTCGGCACCGGCGCTGGCAGCTTGAAACGCATCCGGATCGGAGTCGGGTTGCGGCCGGAATGGCTCGCTCTCAGGCGAGCCGGGTAGCGGCGAGGTCGACGGAGGCATCAGCGAAGGGCTGGCGGCGGGTGCGTTGTCCAGGGCCGCCAGAAAGCCGGCTGCGGGGCGTGCATTGATCAGCGCCGTGCGCAGGCTGTCGCGGACGAAGTCGTGAATCAGGCTCTGCTGACGAAAGCGAACCTCGGTCTTGGCGGGGTGGACGTTGACATCCACTTCCTCGGGCGGCATCTGAAGGAACAGCAGAACCACCGGGAAGCTGGTGGGTGGAATCACATTGCGATAGGCCTCGGTGATGGCGTGCATCAGCAAACGATCGCGGATCAGGCGCTTGTTCACAAAGATGTAGATGGAGTTGCGGTTGAGCTTTTGCAACTCGGGCTTGGAATAGAAGCCGGTCAAGCGCAGGGTGCCGGGATCGCGGGCGGGCTCGTCGGGGTCCTTCTTCCAGGGCGGCGGCGCGGGCAGGCCGGCGTGGGCCAGCGGGATTTCCGCAGCCACGGGCAGCAGTTGAGCGAGGGTGTCCTTGCCGAAAATCTGGTAGATGCGCTCGGCGGTCCGGGCCACGGGCGGCGCGGAGACAATGCTGTGCGTGGCCGAGAGCAGTTCGAAGTGCTTCTCCGGGTGAGCCAGGGCGTAGTGAGTGACGAGCGCCGTCACATGGGCCAGTTCAGTGGATTCGGCACGCAGGAATTTACGCCTTGCCGGAGTGTTGAAGAACAGGTCGGCGACGGCGATGGTGGTGCCGCGAGGCAAAGCGGCGTCGTCCACATGGAGGATTTTTCCGCCGGCGATTTCCAGGCGGGTTCCGGTGGCCTCGTCTTCCGTAGCTGTTTCCAGGGTCACGCGGGCCACGGAGGCAATTGAGGGCAGGGCTTCACCGCGAAAACCCAAGGTCGCGATGGAGAGCAGATCGTCGGCAGTACGCAGTTTTGAGGTGGCGTGGCGCTCAAAAGCCAGCAGAGCGTCGTCGCGATTCATGCCGTGGCCGTCGTCGGCGATGCGGATGAGCCGTCGGCCACCCGCCTCAACTTCGACCCGGATGCGGGTGGCCCCGGCGTCCAGGGAGTTCTCCAGCAACTCCTTCACAACCGACGCAGGCCTGTCCACCACCTCGCCGGCGGCGATCTGGTTGGCAACCTGGTCGGGAAGAATGCGGATGCGGCCCATAAGGCTCTAGGGTAACGCAGGGGACGGGGAACAGGGGACAGGGAACAGGGAACAGGGAACAGGGAACAGGGATCAGGGATCAGGGAACAGTTTGCTGGTGGTGATGCGGGCGGCGCAGCGCTTGGCCGGATGGGAAAAACCCAGGCGAAAAAGAGTGGCCTTGAGAGGACATTGAATTCCCCCCCCCAAAAAAACGGGCAAAATCGGCCCGATTCAGGTGGGCGCCCGGTGCGAATAGTTTGCGGGGCGCTGGCCTTCTTGTTTGCCGCGCGTATTGGAACGGATGGAGCGAGTTAGCCCCGCTGCGCGGGTGGCGAGTTAGCAGGTTAGCGGCGGGAGGATCTTGAAAGGGCGAAGGCAGGATCCGTGGCCAGCAGAGAGGCGTTGGTTGAAAAGACCCTTCAATGCAAAATGCCGCCCGAGGGCGGCATTTGCGGGATCTGAACGGAGATGGCGGCGCTAGATGCCTACGCCGAACTCGCTGGCCTGCCGCTCACCGGCGTTCGAGTAGAAGTCGTAGGGGGTGCGGCGCTTGAACTTGTAACGGTTGCGCAGCTCGCGACCCACGAAGATGCCAATGGTGGCCACTGCCATACCGATCGAAAACCAGCCGATCACCCGCAGGGCGTGGGATTCCTTGGTCTCTGCCGCGGGGTTCAGGGGGTCGGGTTCAGTGGACATGGGCTGGCATCCTCCTGTTTCATCATGATACCGCAGTTTTGCTGAAGGCGGCCCGCAGTTCCGGTGGGAAAGCTGTTAAGAATTGTTTACCGAATAGAGTCGATTCGCGCGAGCCACACGGCTTTTTCCGGCGCCGGCAGGAAGCTCGAGCGAATGGAATTGGCGGCCAGTTGGCGGAGTTCCGCGCGGGTAAAGCCTTGCTCGGTGTGGGCCAGCAGGTACTCGTTGGCCATATCGGAGCCGAAGAAGGCCGGGTCGTCGGAATCCGGTTGGAACAAGCGACGCAAAGTGGTGGATGCCTCTCCCCAAGGGAAAGGGGCAGCCACCACTTGCAATGAGAGCCCTGGATCGGCATCCCGGCCAAAGTGGTCTTTCTACTTTGACTCCAACTCCGTGACCTGGGACAGCACATACACGAAGACTTGCCTGAATTGTTCAAACAGCCCTTCGAGTTGCCCGACTTCATCGTTGGAGCTGACTTTGATCTCAGTTCCATGGTCCCCGCCGACCACGCGTGTCGCGACCTGGATAATGCGCTCCAGACGCTGGAAGATGAGGCGGCTGAGCATGAGGAGGAAGATGCCTGTTCCGATCAATACGGCCACCGCGGTCGAGACGGCAAAGATGATCTCGGTGTGTTGCATCGAGAGGTAGAAATTGGTAATGTCGCGCACCACAAAGATTGCGCCCACTCTGTTGCCAGCTACGTCCTGAATGGGGAAAACGCCGCGGACAAACTCGGATTTCCCTTCGTGGAAGCGCTCCAGCGCTTCGCCGTTGGCGGGCACCGCACTCAGATCTCCTTTGAAGTCAAAGATGCGGTTGGAATTCGACGTCTTGTCCCCTATGACGTAATTCCGCGCGTCGTTCCAGTTGTCGCGGCGATTCAACGTCGCATTGGAGTCGGCCCAAAACTGCTGGTTCACATACTTCTTGTCGAGCAAGAGGCCGTAGTCGTCTCCGGTCGTGGCCTTCATGGCATGGAGGAACTGGCCCAGTTCCTCGCCAAACTCGACGTACCCGGCGACTTCACCGTGGGACCCGAACATGGGGGCAATGGTTCGGACGGCAAACCCGGCCTTGCCCATTTCGTTTCCTGTGACCATGGTCAGCGTGGTTGCGACCTGCTTGTCCATGAACCGATCCATGTGATCGCCAGACCTGGCGGGATCATTGAGACGCAAGAAGACTGCCGGATCCAGTTCCTGCGTGTGGAACGTGAAATCGGTGATGCCGTCGTCCTTCAAATTCAAGAAGAACGGAGCGGTCATTTCGATCAGGCTTTCGCGATCGCGGGCGAGGAGCGCATCGCCAATGCGGGGATTCAGGTTCAGCGATTGAGTAAGGGCGGCCATCTTCCTGATTTCTCTAGCTTCGGAAATCGCAAAAAGAGATTGCGCTCCTGTCACCGCCTGCGAGGCAAGATTCTGCGCGTTGCGATTGAAACTGTAATGAATCAGCGCCAAGATTCCGCCCAGTCCCACGCAAAGGCAGCAAAGGCACACGACGACAACCTTGGTACGAATGGAATTCATTTTCATACATTCACCCTTAAAGAGCTAGATTGAGTACTTCCATTGCGGCCAGTCTTAACTTGGCGATCGACGCCGGATTGTCAGGCGTATTTGCGGAAATCAGGGAGATCAGCAAGCCTGCCTTCAATCCGAGCTTTCCTTTCACTTGCATAGGATCCAAGTGATCGGCTTTGATTTTCTCTTCGACGCGCATTCTCATCTGGTAGAGCTGACTCACAGGGCATTCCCTCGATGTGGCAGTAAGGTGGACGCAGAAAGCGTCTTGAATTCACACATTCAAGGTGCTTATCGGAATGCCTGTAATCGGTGTACAGGTACGACGCCGGACTTTCACTGTCTATTCATGTTTCAATCGAGTAACAATTCAAGCACGTATAAGTTGATTTGCATGTCAGATTGGCAATAAGTTAGTTATGCTGGTGGCGCGCTTATAAGTGAGTGGGACTCATTGACCTTGTGCGCGGGCACTATCTCGCGGGCGCACAGGAGACAAACTGCGCCGGGCCAGGCCGGCGCAAGCCATGTCCCATAGCTGCTCTCTGAACGCATAATTTGGTATGTTAAGCGCGTGATATCCCAGGTCTCAAAATCAAATCCTCACCCCAGCGACGAGGACCTGTTGCCGGAGACCCCGAGACCTGGGACATCGATCGTTGGTACGGGAACACGCGGTCAGAGGCCTATAGCAGAACCAGGGTTGGTGTACCCCGAAAGCAGTGCACCCAAGTCGACGCGACGACCAGGGAGCGGCGGCCTCGCATTCACTGAACAGAACACAGAGCCTCTGGTTCTGCCCTAGTGAACGGACTCGATGCGCGAGAGCCATGCGGCTTTTTCGGGCGCCGGCAGGAAGCTCGAGCGAATGGAGTTGGCGGCCAGCTGTCGGAGTTCGGCGCGGGTAAAGCCCTGCTCGGTGTGGGCCAGCAGGTACTCGTTGGCCACATCGGAACCGAAGAAGGCCGGGTCGTCGGAGTTAAGCGTGACCAGCAGGCCCTGATCGAAGTAACGGCGCAGCGGGTGCTCGGCAAACGAGGGACAGACGCCGGTGCGGACGTTGGAAGTGGGATTCAACTCAAGCGGCGTGCCGCGGTCCTTCAACTCCTGAACCAGGTAGAAATCCTTGAAGGCCGAGAGGGCGTGGCCGATGCGTTCGGAGCCGATGGCGAGGGCTTCGCGAATGGCCTCGGGGCCGGTGGTCTCGCCGGCGTGATTGGTGAGCCGCAGGCCCGCCTGCGCGGCTTGCGCATAGAGAGCGGCGAAAGGCTCCGAGCCGGTGCGGCGCTCATCCCCGCCCAGGCCGATCCCGATGATGGAGGGATACTGTGCCCGCATCTCGGCGGCTTTGAGGAAGACGCGCCCGGCCTCCTCGACGGTGAAGTGGCGCACGGCGTCGAAGATCCAGTAGAGCGAGAGGCCCAGTTCGCGTTCGCCGCGCTCGCGTGCCCGCTCCAGTCCGGCAAAGATGGGCTCGAAGGCGGCCGGATCGTGGTCGCGCCACATGTAGATCACACCGACGGAAATGAAGACTTCGGCGTGAACCACTCCCTGCTCGGCCAGATGTTCCATCATCCGCCAGGCGGCCAGTTCGTAATCCTCAGGAGCCGTGAGCAGGCGGGTGACGGCCTTGAATGCCTCGATGAAGCCGGTGAAATCGGAAAAGCGGTAGAGAGCCTCGGCCTCGGCCAGCGGGATGGGCCGGGCGTCGTGACGGGCGCTCAACTCGACCAGCGTGGAGGGTAGAATTGTGCCTTCGAGATGCAAGTGCAACTCGGCCTTGGGCAGGCGGCGGATGAAGTCTTCGATCTTTGGCATCAGCAATACTCTAGAGAGCTTTCGGTCATAAACTGTTTGCGGTCGAGATGGATCTTTGTTGTCAAGCACCCTTGAATCAAAAGCGATTCAAGGGTCGGAAACCCAAAGTCCTGTTCACGCTGGAGCCGAAAGCGCTCTAACGAAGCCCGGCGAACTCGGACCGGTGGCGGCTGTAGAAGAAGTAAATGAGCAGCCCGGCAAAGAGCCAGGCGAAGAAGGCCATCCAGGTCATCACTTCCAGGCCCATCATGAGGACGATGCAGAAGATGATGCTTAGCACCGGGAAGACCGGCCCCAGCGGAGCGCGGAAGCTGCGGTGCCGTTCCGGCTCGCGATAGCGCAGGATGAGCACGGCGATGGCAACCAGCACAAAGGCGAACAGGGTTCCGATGTTGGACAGATTGGAGACGGTGCCGATGTCCAAGAGCCCGGCCGGAATGCCCACCGCAAACCCCGCCACCCAAGTGGCAACTGCCGGGGTGCGGAACTTGGGATGGATGCGGCTGAAGATGGTGGGCAGAAGGCCGTCGCGGGACATGGCGAACCAGACGCGCGCCTGGCCAAGCTGGAAGACCAGGATGGAGGAGATCATGCCCAGCATAGCGCCAATGAGGACAAAGAGCCGCACCCAGATCAGGTTGTGTCCGCCGGGCAGCACGGAGAGCCGCTTGATGGCGTTGACGACCGGTGCGGCATCGCCCATGACCGACTGCCAGGGAACAATGCCGCTGAGCACCAGAGCAACAGCACCGTAGAGAACGGTGCAGGCCACCAAGGTCATCAGGATGCCGAAGGGCAGGTCGCGCTGCGGGTTCTTGCACTCCTCGGCGGCCGTCGAGACCGAGTCGAAGCCGATGTAGGTGAAGAAGATGATGGATCCGCCGGTAAGCACGCCGGTCCAGCCGTTAGGCATGAAGGGGTGCCAGTAGTGGGGCTTGACGAAACTGGCGGCGGCGGCGACGAAGACCACAATAGCGGCGATCTTGACCAGCACCATGATGTTGTTGGCGCGAGCCGACTCACGGATGCCACGCACCAGGAGCACGGTGATGAGCATAACGACCACGAAGGCCGGGATGTTGAAGCCGAAGTGCCAGCCGGACTGGTAGAGATTATTGCCTGCAAAATCCTGCAGGCCGCTGGGCAGATACGCCGGAGAGATCCACCGAAGGGGGAAGTGAACACCGAACCAGTCAAAGAGATCGACCAGGTGGGCGGAGAGGCCCACGCTGACGCTCATGTTGCTGAAGGCGTATTCGAGGATCAAATCCCAGCCGATGACCCAGGCGACGAGCTCACCGAGGGTGGCGTAGGTGTAAGTGTAGGCCGAGCCGGCGATGGGAATCATGGACGCCAGTTCGGCGTAACACAGCCCGGTGAAGACGCAGACGATGGCCACCAGGACCAGCGAGAGGGCCAAAGCCGGACCCGCTCCGGGCCGCCCCGCCATCGCCGTGTGGTGAATGAGGTAGTGCAGCAGCGGCGTATCGCGAATGTTCGGCACGTCGAACTTCTGGCCGGCCATGGCGGTGCCGATGACCGTGAAGATTCCCGAACCGATGACTGCCCCTATGCCAAGCGCGGTGAGCGACCATGGCCCCAGGGACTTTTTCAAGGAGTGCCCGGGCTCTTCCGAGTCCCGGATCAACTTATCGATGGACTTGCGCGCAACAAGTTGTCTGAGCAGGGCAATTCTCCTCAATTCCGCCACTGGCGGAATCCTGTCAAGGGCAGGGTCCTGATCGTTTCAGGGTTGTTTCCGGTACAGGATGCCTGCAACGCAGTGTAGGGGGTGAGGATTTCCGCATGGAACTCCTCACGCATCCGATCAGGTCCGGACGGACCGGCAAGGTAAAAAGGGCCGTTCGGGGGCAGGGAGATATGGATTCCAGGCCGGGTGCACCTGTGCAGGCCGGCCGGGAATCCTGTGGTTCTTGCGGGCGAGCTATTAGCGCTTGGAAACGCCGCGCGCGAGCTTTTTGACCTTCTTTTTCTTCGATCCGCGCGGCTCGGTCCGCGCTGCCTTAGGAGCGGCCTTCTTGCGGGCGGCACGCTTCAGTGCTTTTCTTTCCTGCTTGTCTTCGATCTTGGTGGTATCTGCCACTAGTAACCTCTTTCGCTGCAATCTCTTCAGGGTTTCCCGCAAATCGGGTGGACGTAACCCATAGAATAACAGGGTTTGGGCGGCGGCGAAAGCGGCGGGGGCGCGTGAAAGGCCGCGTTCAAGCCGATTCCAGCGTACAATGAAGACAGACCTGGAATATCAGAATTATGGTTTGAATCAAAAAAGGCCTGCTCGGCTTCTGCCGTCCGTCCGCTCCAGACGAGCTCCGAAATCCACGCAACAACCACCTGTTGACCGGAGTCAGTCATGCGTTCTGACAAGATTCACCGCGCGCTCGCGCAGGGAATGAACCGCTTTGAAGTTTGCCAATTAGTCGCCAAAGGGGTCAAAGCCACCCACAAGACCGGGGCGCGCTTTGAGGATTCAATAAACGATGTACTGCAATATTTAGGCACCCACGATACGTCCAGAGCAAATCTTCACCCGGCGATTCCGCAGGTGAGTGTCAAGAGCCTCAAGCCGGCTGCATAAATTTTTGCGCGCGGGCAGAAGATTCTGTCCAGGCTGCGCGTTGCGCCAAGCACAAACAAAAAGGACGGCATCGCTGCCGTCCTTTTTGTTTGAATCCGAACCGGTTAGAAGGGGGTAACCCTTAGATAACCTGAACGTTTTCTGCCTGCCAACCCTTGGGGCCCTTGGTCACGTTGAACTGGACGCGCTGGCCCTCCTGCAGTGAACGGAAGCCGTTCGACTGGATGGCGGTGTGATGGACGAAAACGTCCTCGCCGTTCTCACGGCTCAAAAATCCAAAACCCTTGGCGTCATTAAACCACTTCACTGTGCCTGTTTCCATTGTGTACTACTCCTTCGATACTGATTTACCGCGAACGCAATGTGGAAGTTTGCGTGTAGGCGGTTACCGGAACAGGCAAAAACTTCAGATCGAATTCTACGATTGAATAGAGTGTAGCACGGAACCGGAAACCTGCAAGGGAGATTTGCCAGGCACGATGCGAGGGGTTAACTGAGTAGGTTCCGTTTTGGGTCTGAAGGCTGGTCTGCCGCCTCCCAGGGACAATGCGAAGAGTGCGGAGGAAAGGGTAAACTCGTTCTGGCCTGAAGGGTTTCCGGCCTGGAGGGCGACCCTTGACGAACGAGAACAGCCGGGTGCTGACCATCAACCCGGGATCGACATCGACGAAGTTCGGCGTCTACACACGCGCGGGCGCAGAACTGGTGCATACCATCCTGCACGGGGACGAGGAACTGGAGCGGTTTCGCGGGCAGCCGATGCTGGCGCGCCAGGACTATCGCGCGGGGCTGATCCGGCAGGCGCTCGAAGAAGCCGGATACAGCGAAAGCGGGCGCGGCGAGGAGCGCTTTGACGCGGTGGCGGGGCGGGGCGGGCTGCTGCCGCCGATGGACTGCGGCACCTACCTGGTGGACCAGACGATGGTGGAGGAACTTCGGCTGGCGCGCCTGGGCGACCACGCATGCAACCTGGGGGCGACGCTGGCGCTGGCCTTCGCCAAGGCGGCCGGGGTCAACGCGTACATTGTCGACCCGGTGACGGTGGACGAGTGGCAGGAGTGCGCGCGGCTTTCCGGCTCTCCGCTGGTGCCGCGCGTAGCGATAGGCCACGCGCTGAACACCAAGGCCGTGGCCAAGCGGTTTGCACGGGAGCAGCACAAGTCCTACGAGGCCCTGCGGCTGGTTGTGGTGCATATGGGCAGCGGGAATACCGTCTCGGCGCATGAGAACGGCCGGATGATCGACCAGAACAATATCGAGGAAGGCCCGTTCGGGGCTGATCGGCCCGGGTCGCTGCCGGTGCGGGAACTGGTGAAGCTCTGCTGCAGTGGGCGGTATACGCAGGCCGAGCTGGACCGGCAGATGTTCGGCGAGGGCGGACTCTTCGCCTACCTGGGAACACGGGACCTGAAAGAAGTGGAACGGCGCATCGATGCCGGAGACCGGGAGGCCGAGCATGTATTCGAGGCCATGGTTTACCAGATCGCCAAGGAAGCCGGGGCAATGGCGGCGGCGCTGAAGGGCCGCGTGGATGCCGTGCTGCTGACGGGCGGAATGGCGCATTCGGAGCGGGTGGTGAAGGAGCTGCGCGCGTATCTCGACTGGATTGCGCCGGTCGCGGTTTATCCCGGCGAAGATGAATTGCAGGCGCTAGCCGAGGGAGTTTTCCGCGTGCTGGACGGGGAGGAGCCGGCGAAGAGGCTGGAGGCGCAATCCAGGCCTGTCGCTTCGGGGCGATGAGGAAATTGACCGGAAATAATGCCGAAACTTGTTTACATTGTCCTGTTTCGCGCCTAGAGTGCAGCGATATGGAAGCCGGCTGCCCTGCGCGTCCCCAGCAGCCGTGAACCGGGCTCTCGGACATTCAAATCCAAAGGAGAAAATCCCATGCCTTTCCCCAAGAGATTCCGGGCATGCACGATCCTTGCCTGCCTGGCCATCAGTTCCTTGGCCGCCTACGCCGCAAATCCGGCCTTTGACGCTATCTACGTGTTCGGCGACAGCTACTGCGATGTGGGCAATATCTACGCCATCACCAAGGGGGCTATCCCCCTGTCCCCGCCCTACTACCACGGCAGATTTTCGAACGGACCCATTTGGGTGGAGCATGTGGCCAGCGCCATGGGGCTGCCGATGCTTCCAGCCTTGAAGGGCGGGACCGACTATGCCTTCGGCGGAGCCTGGGCAACAGAAGCGCAGGTGACCACCGCGGGAACCATCCCCGACGTGCCCGACCAGGTAGCGCTCTATCTGAGCCAGCATGGCGGCAAGGCCGACCCCAACGCGCTCTACGTGCTGGAGGGCGGCGGCAACGACATCGTGGGAAACCTTGGACCGGGTGGGATGCCGGCGCAGGAACTGGGATTTGGGATCGCCCTGGCTATCGCGGAGAGCGAGCTGTTGCTGCGCGAGGCGGGAGCCAGGCATTTCCTGATCCCGGACCTGTTCAATGTGGGCTTGTTGCCCGCGGCGCAGTCCAACCCAACCTATGCCGCTGCGGCAAGCGCCGCCGCCGACCAGTTCCTCGACGATCTATTGTTCGCGGAGAGCTTCTTTGAAGGGATCCGGATTCAGCGGCTGAATGTGATCCCGCTCTACAACGCGATTGAAGCGGACGCAAACCATTTCGGATTTACAAATGTCACCACTCCCTGCCTGGACACGACCACCGAAACTGTGTGTGCCGACCCGGACCATACGCTGTTCTGGGATACGTTCCATCCAACCGAGTTCGGGCACGTCTACTTCGCGGTCACAGTGGAAGCTGTGCTGCGGCAGTGAGCGGGATGCAAGGAAGGCCGGCGCCGGCGCGTGAGCGGCGGACTTCGCGGAGTTAGCGGAGTTCGCGGAACTGGCGAAGTTAGCGTCGAGCAGCTTCGCGGAGTCCACCTCTGTGGGTTTCCGAGGCGGTTGGCCGTCGGAACTTGCCTATGCGGCTTGGGTTAGGTGCGGCGTGCCTCGGCGCCGCGCAGCGCCTCGTGAATGATCATTTTCAAGTAAGTCTGGTAGCGCAAGCCACGTTCGGCGGCCTGGACGCGCGCCTTGGCGATGTCGTCGGGATCGAGACGGATGGTGGTGGAAGGCAGGGCTGCCCGCTTGGCGACTGTGCCAATTCCAGCGCGTCCCTCGGCGGTTGCCTTCTCAAACTCATCGGCGAGTTCATCTTCGTGCGACTCCCACCACGCGGCTTCTTCCGCTTCATTCGCGAAGGTCTTGTTTTTCAATTCTTCCAACATTGCCATTCCTCTTCTGTGTTTGGAAGTATCGCCTAAGCCGATCCTTTGCCGGCCAAGCCGTGACTACACGGATCTTCCGGTCCTGCATGGTTGAGACGACAATGAGAATTCTGCCTGCATCTGTCTCACCGACCTGGGTCGTGCGTTCTTCGCCACTACGAAGCTCAAACTCAAGATCGCGCGGCCGATTCTTTAGTACCTGTTCGGCCTCGGTTGGCAAAATATCGTGCCGGGCAAGGTGACGGATGTTATCTACGTTCCAATCGAATTGAAATGCTTGCATTTCGCCATCACTTTCCTCCCGGTCGTTGCCAGCTTTGAAGAGCTCCCGTTCCCTTCCCTGGCCAGTAGCGCCATTGTAGCTACTTCGTATCTATTTTGCAACTACTGGCGCAGCTCCACCAAGGTTGCGCCCTGGCCGCCTTCGTTCTGTGGGGCTTCGGCGATGGTGGCTACGTGGGGGTGGCCTTTCAGGAATTCGCGGACGCCCCGGCGCAAGATGCCGGCGCCGTGGCCGTGGATGATGCGCACGCGGGGCAGGCCGGCGAGGAAGGCGCGGTCCAGGTACTTTTCGAGTTCTTCTGTGGCTTCGTCCACGGTGCGGCCGATGAGGTTGATCTCCATGCGCATGTCGTCGGTGTTGGCGCTGGTGACGGTGACGTGGACGTTCTTCTGGCGGCGGGCCGCGGCCAGTGGGTCGGCGCGCCCGTCCGCCGCAGACTCTCCTCCAAGAGGTGAGGGTGCGGAGCACTCGTCGCGCTTGACGCGCATCTTGATGGGACCGAGGGTGACTTCGAAGACGTCTTTCTCGACTTCGCGCTGAACCGTCGCGATCTTGTTCATCGATTTGAGGCGCACCTGATCGCCGGGCGCGATATGGCGGAGAATGTGCGGCTGCGCGTTGGCATCGCCCTGGTCGGCTCCGCTGCGGTGGGCGACGACGGTCTGGTTGAAGCTCTCCTGAAACTCGCGGCGCAGGCGGTTGATGCGGCGTTCGGCTTCCTTGGACAATTTTTGCTGACTGGCGCGGTCCTCGATAGCGCGGACATTTTCGCGCATCTGGAACTCGAAATCCTTGAGCAGGGACGCCAGCTTCGCTTCCAACTCACGCGTGCGGTTGCGCAGTTCGACGTCGCCTTCGCGGGCGAGCTTCGCTCTGTCTTGGTTCAGAGCGTATTGCTCCAGTCGAGTAGCCTTGCGGTCGGCTTCGAGTTGGGTGAGTTCGCTGTGCAAGCGGTCGAGGAAGCGGGCGATATCGACCTGCTGCGAACCTAATCTCTGGCGGGCGGCGGCGATGATGCTGGCATTGAGGCCGAGGCGCTCGGCCGTCTGGATGCCCGCCGATGCGCCGGGAACTCCGAGACGGAGCTGGTAGTTGGGCGCGAGGGTGACTTCGTCCACACCGGCCGCGGCGTTGAGCACGCCGGGGGTGTTGGCGGCGTAGACCTTGAGCGAGGTGTGGTGCGTGGAGATGAGCGACCAGGCGCCCGCGGCGAGGAAATGGCTGGCAATCGCCACAGCCAAGGCCGAGCCTTCTTCGGGGTCGGTCGAGGAGCCCAGTTCGTCGAGCAGGACCAGGGATTTGTTGCCCGCGAGACGCGAGAGGCGATCGAGGTTGGTGATGTGCGCGGAGAAGGTGGAAAGCGCGGCCTCAATAGACTGCGCGTCGCCGATGTCGGCCAAAAATGCTGTGAAAACGGGGAAACTGGCCGCTGTGGCGGGGATGGGCAGGCCGGCCTGGGCCATCATGGCCAGCAGGGCCGTCGTCTTGAGGGTCACGGTTTTGCCGCCGGTGTTGGGGCCGCTGATGATGAGCTGGCGGGCTTGGGCGGTGAGTTCCAGTGTCAGCGGGACAACGTGTCCGCCGACCGTGCGGAGGCGCTTTTCGAGCAGCGGATGGCGAGCGGCTTCCAGATGCAGCCGATCCGGTGTGATGGAAGGCCCAACGCAGTTGTAGTCGCGGGCAAAACGGGCGCGGGCTTGCAGGCTGTCGACCAGGGCCAGGACGCGCGCGCCCGCGACCAGAGCATGGGCGTAGCCGCCGACCTGGCGCGTGAGGGCGACGAAGATGCGGTGAATCTCGGCTTGCTCTTCTTCGAGCAAGCGGACCAGCTCGTTGTTCTGCTCGATGGTTTCGAGGGGCTCGACGTAGACCGTCTGGCCCGAGGAGCTGGCGCCGTGGACTACGCCCGAGATGCGCCGCTTCAGCTCCGCGCGGACAGGAATGACAAAGCGGTCGCCGCGGATGGTGATGAGGTCTTCCTGAGTGGCGCCGTCGGAAGAAAGCTTGCGCAAGGCGGAGCGCAGGCTTTCTTCAATAAGGTGCTGCTGGCGGTCCTGCTCACGGCGGATGCGGCCCAGTTCAGGCGATGCGTTGTCGGCCAGCGAGCCGTCGGGCTGGATGGTGCGCTCGATGGATTCGGCCAGGGGGCGCAGGCTGGAGGTCAGCGCAGACGAGAGCGACGAGAGGCCGGGCAGCCGGCCGACCAGGCGCGCGGAAGGCGACTGCAAAAGCGACTGCCAAGAGGCCACGTCGTTGGCCAGACGCGCTACGGCCTGGAGCTCGTTGGCTTCAAGGGCAGCGCCGGGGATTTGCGCCTTGGCGGCGTGCTGCGTGGGGTCGAACAGGCCGCCGACGGGGATGGAGGTCTGCTCATCGAGGAGCAGGCGAAGTTCGCCGGTGAGCTGGTGCTGGCGGGCGATCCAGGCTTCGTCGGTGGACGGCTGCAAATCGAGGATGGCATTGCGGCCGACGGGCGAGGCGGCAAAGCCGGCCACCAGGGCCAGCAGCGGCTGCCATTCGAGCGGGGCAAAGTCGGCGTGTTCGACGGGAGACGGGATGGGATCGAGAAGGGGCATTTTTGTGTACTGAGGCTATCTTAGCGGGGTTGGCGGAGTTCCCTTGGAGGGTTGTGGTTTCGGACGACGATAAAAGGCCTTCTATTCCGAAAGACCATAAAAAGCGATCTATATGGATATCCCAGGTTAGGCGCGATAGAGCTGCGCCGAACCTGGGGCACCCGTTCTTCCAGGCAGCGGACACTCTGCTTCCTGCTCTCCCAGGTCTCAAAGGCGAGACCTGGGGCACCCATTCTTGTTCTTCTCAGGCGGAAATTGTTGCGGGTTTCAGTTCGCCTTCCCAGCGGGCGACGACGGCGGCGGCCATGCAGTTGCCGATAACGTTCATCGCGGTGCGGCCCATGTCCATGAGGGTGTCGACGCCGAGAAGCATCAGGACCGCAGTGGCGGGAATCTGAAACGAGCCGGCAACGGCCAGCAGGACCACCAGCGTGGCGCGGGGAACGCCGGCAATGCCCTTGCTGGTGAGTACGAGCGTGGCGAGCAGAACGATCTGCTGGCCGAGAGAGAGATGGATTCCGGCGGCCTGGGCGGCGAAAAGGGCGGCCATGGAGAGATAAATGCTGGAGCCGGTCATGTTGAAGCTGTAGCCGGTGGGGATGACGAAGGAAACGATCCAGCGGGGCACGCCGAACTCTTCCATGCGCTCCATAGCCAGGGGCAGCGCGGCTTCAGACGATGTGGTGGCAAAGCCCAGGGCGGCGGGTTCGGCGACCGCGGCGGCAAAGCGACCGAGGGGAATGCGCGCCAGGAGCAGAATGGGCGCGAGAACCAGCAGGATGAAGGTCGCAAGGGTGGCGTAACAGGTGACCAGAAGCTTGGCCAGCGGCATCAGCGTTTGCAGGCCCATGCTGCCGACCGTGTAGGCCAGAGCCGCGCCGGCGGCTATGGGCGCCATGACCATGATGATGCGGGTGAGGCGGAACATGGTCTCAGTGAGCGACTGAAGAACGGCGACCAGGGGGGCGCGTTTGGGCTCGGGCAGTGTGGCCAGCGCGGTGCCGAAGAGCAGGGCGAAGACGGCGACCTGGAGGATTTGGTTCTGGGCGACGGCCTGGGCGATATTCTCGGGAAAAATGTTGAGCAGAATCTGTTGCCAGCCTTCCGGGCGGGCTACGGGCGTGGCGGCCTGGGTCGAGGCGGGGAGGGTAACGCCGGCTCCTGCCTGGGAGAGGTTGATGGCGACGGCGCCGAGGATGAGGCCGAAGGTGGTTACGACCTCAAAAAAGACGAGCGATTTGAGCGCCACGCGGCCCACGCCCCGCAGTTGGTTGTGGCCGGCGATTCCGGTGACGATGCCGCCGAAGATGAGCGGGGCGACGATCATGCGGATGAGACGCAAGAAGATTTCGCCGAGGAAATGGGTTTGGGAGGCGAGTTGGGGCGCGTCCACGCCCAGCTCCGCGCCAGCCAGCATGGCGAAGAAAGTCCACGCGAGCAGGGAGCGGCGGCGCAGGGCAAATGGAACGAACAGGGCGATGGCCACCCAGCGAAGGCCAGCGGCAAGATTGGCGGGGACGGGGAAAAGTCCGGCGATGAGGCCCGCAGCGAACAGAACGGCGGCGGCCGGGGCCAAGGCGCGCAGCCAAACGGGTGACGGGGCGCGACCGGATTGCGAAGAAGGCGTAGGCTTCTGCGTCGTGGATTGGCGTTGAGGGTTCAAGAACTCATTATGCTATGGCGATGCCCGGTGGCGCTCATCCATGGCGACGCGGGCAAAAGACATAGGGCGTCGACGAGGAGATAAGCCCTGTATTGTGCCGTAAGTTGAACAATCTACATATAAAATGCTGGGGAAGTGCTGGGGCGGAGGAGGCAGGCCGGGACTTGCTGCGCGGGGTGGACCAGTGAGCACGTTCGCGAAGGGCTGCGATGACCGGAAATTGATCCCTCCAAGGACCGGCGGCGCCGGTCGGGGACTCAACGGATCAGCTAGTTACAGTTGCGGTCGAAGCCGGGGCCGCTGCCGCGGTGCTGGCTGCGGTCGAAGGCGCTTTTTTGGTTTCGGCCGCAGCGGGCTCGGGAGCGTGCTCCGGCGCGGGGCTCTTGCCGGCGTAGTCGTTTACATACCAGCCGGAACCCTTGAAGTTGAAAACCGGAGCGGTGAGCGGGCGCTCAAGCACGCCGCCGCACTTGGGGCAGACAAACAACTGCTTGGAATTGAACTTCTGGATCTTTTCGAAATGGTGACCGCATTGCGTACAACGATAAGCATATAAAGGCAAGGTTTTTCACCCCTCCGAGGGAACGAATCGCATACTCTCTCTATCTATTGTATCGGCAGGGCGGAAAATGTGTGCAAACACGCCGCCCTGCCGCGATCCGCTCTCTAAAACGACGAGCCCTAATGCACGGTGATTTGAACGGAGGCGATCTTGTTTTCCCAGGCAAGGGAAAGCGTGCCCTTATTGCCGCCCAAGTCCTTCAAGACGTAGCGGAGATTCTCAACAAGGGAGGGCGCGCTGTCCATGGTCATCTTGGCGCGGCCAAGGTCCTGGGCCTTGTCGTATGCCAGGCCCCATTGACCGGTCTGCTTGTTGACGATGAGGACCCAGTTGTCGGGATCGGAGATATCGACAAAGAGCGTGTAATCGCCCTTGGGCACCGTGATCCCGCCGATGTCGAGGTCGGCGTCTGTGTGCAGTTTGGTGGCGGCATTGGCTCCGGCGCGCCAGACGGGGTAGTGGGGGTCGTGGCTGATGAGACCATCGGGCGTAAAGATTTTTCCGGCGCGGCCGTTGACCCGGGGCGAGTTATAGGTGATGGTGAGGGATTTGCCGGCGATGGTAGTCGTCTCGGTGGCGGGCGGGCTCTTGGGCGGGCCGGGCTGGGCGAAGAGAGTGGTGGCCATGATAAGGCCGGTACAGGCTAGAAGACGCTTCATGGGGTGATTCTCCTTTGAGCAGAGCACGTTGCGAGTGGGAAGGCTCCGACGGGAGGATTGTCGCACCAGCGACCCCGCCTCGTGAAGCGGTGGCGACGCGCCTGTTATGATGCGGCGCAAGGAAGACGCATGGACGATGGTTTGAATTTGAGTTCGCCGGGGGCCCGGTTTCGCGCGGCCATCGAGGAAGAGAAGCCGCTGCAGGTGGCAGGCGCCATCAACGCCTACACGGCGCGGCTGGCCGAGGCGACGGGATTCCGGGCGCTTTATCTTTCCGGCGGCGGCGTGGCCGCGAACTCGCTCGGAATGCCGGACCTGGGGATCAGCACCATGGAAGATGTGCTGACCGATGTGAGACGGATTACCGATGCCACGACTTTGCCGCTATTGGTAGACATCGACACCGGCTGGGGCGGGGCCTTCAACATTGCGCGGACCATCCGCTCGATGATCAAGGCCGGAGCCGGGGCGGTACACATCGAGGACCAGGTGGGAGCCAAGCGTTGCGGCCACCGGCCGGGCAAGGAACTGGTGGGCGCGGGCGAGATGGTGGACCGCATTAAAGCTGCAATAGACGCGCGGACCGACGAGCAGTTTGTGCTGATGGCGCGGACGGATGCGCTGGCCAACGACGGACTGGCGGCGGCCATCGAGCGGGCGCAGGCCTACGTTGCCGCGGGCGCCGACATGATTTTCGCCGAGGCGGTGACGGAACTGGGCGTGTATACCGAGTTCCGCAAGGCCGTGGGAGTCCCCATCCTGGCCAACATTACGGAGTTCGGCCAGACGCCGCTGTTTACGCGCGAGGAACTGGGGGCGGCGGGGGTGGACATTGTGCTCTATTGCTGCGCGGCCTACCGGGCGATGAATGCGGCGGCGCTGAAGGTCTACGAGGCCATCCGCGCGGAGGGAACGCAGCAGAGTGTGGTGCCGCTGATGCAGACGCGCGCGGATCTTTACAAGTATCTCGACTACCACGCCTACGAGGCAAAACTGGACGCGCTGTTCGCCAAGGGCAAGGAGTAGACAGATTCCCCGAGTCTGGATTAGGTTGATGCTCTCCGGAGGTCCAGATGAGCAAAACGCAAGTCAACCACGCACCCGCGGCTTTCAAGCCGAAGAAGTCTGTAGCGCTTTCCGGTACGCCGGCCGGCTCCACAGCGCTGTGCACGGTGGGAACAAGCGGTAACGACCTGCACTATCGCGGCTACGACATCCGGGACCTGGCCGCGCGATGCGAGTTTGAGGAAGTGGCGCACCTGCTGGTGCACGGCAAGCTGCCCAACGCGGCGGAGTTGGCGGCTTACAAAGCGAGCCTGCTGCCGCTGCGCAGTTTGCCCGCGGCGGTGAAACAGGCTCTGGAACTGCTGCCGCCCTCGGCACACCCCATGGACGTGCTGCGCACGGGGGTCTCGGTGCTGGGGTGCATGCTGCCCGAGAATGTGGACCACGGAGATGCGGGAGCGCGTGCGATTGCCGATACGCTGCTGGCGTCGCTGGGGTCGATGCTGCTCTATTGGCACCACTATGCACGCAATGGGCGGCGGATCGAAGTGGAACGCTATGAGGACTCGATTGCCGCGCATTTTCTGCATTTGCTGCACGGGACAGCGCCCAGCGCGGAGTGGACAGCGGCCATGCAGGCTTCGCTGATTCTGTATGCGGAGCACGAGTTCAACGCGTCTACCTTTGCCGCGCGCGTGATTGCCGGAACCGGCTCGGATTTGTATTCGGCGATCGCCGGCGCTATCGGCGCATTGAAGGGACCCAAGCACGGCGGCGCGAACGAGGCGGCGCTGGAGATTCAGAACCGCTACGACAGCGCCGATGAAGCCGAGGTGGATATTCGCCGCCGCGTGGCCAATCACGAAGTGATCATCGGCTTTGGCCACCCCGTTTACACCACGGGCGACCCGCGCAGCGACATTGTGAAGGAGGTCGCGCGGGGCCTCGCGGCCGGGGCCGGCGACATTCGCCTGTTCACCATCGCCGAACGCATCGAGAACGTGATGCTGGACGCCAAGCGCATGTTTCCCAATCTCGATTGGTACTCAGCGGTTGCTTATCACCAGATGGGCGTTCCCATCGACCTGTTTACGCCGTTGTTTGTGATGGCGCGGACGGCTGGCTGGTGCGCCCACGTGATCGAGCAGCGCCAGGATGGAAAAATCATTCGGCCCTCGGCGGTTTACACCGGACCGGAGGATTTGACGTTTGTTCCGATTGAGAAGCGGGACTAGGGCTTGATTTTCCCAGGTCTCAAAGGCGAGACCTGGGGCACCCATCATGGAAAGCAGGAGATCGATTGTCCTCGCACGTGAACAATGAACGGCCGGCGCCGGATCAGGTGATTGCAGACATCGCCGACTATGCGCTGAGTTATGAGATACAAAGCGAGTTAGCTTATACGACCGCCCGGTATTGCCTGATGGATACATTGGGCTGCGGGTTGGAGGCGCTCGAATATCCAGCGTGCACTAAGTTACTCGGGCCGATTGTGCCGGGGACGGTTGTTCCGCATGGCGCTCGGGTCCCGGGCACGAGTTACCAGCTCGACCCTGTACAGGCGGCGTTCAACATCGGCGCCATGATTCGCTGGCTGGACTTCAACGACACCTGGCTGGCGGCGGAGTGGGGGCATCCATCCGACAACCTGGGCGGGATTCTGGCCACGGCGGACTGGTTGTCGCGCGCCAGTCTTGCAGACGGCAGACCTCCATTGGTGATGCGCGATGTGCTTACGGCGATGATCAAGGCGCACGAGATTCAAGGGTGCATTGCACTCGAAAACTCCTTCAACAAGGTCGGCCTGGATCACGTGGTGCTGGTGAAGGTGGCTTCGACCGCCGTGGTGAGCCAGTTACTGGGACTGAGCCGCGACCAAACCATTGCTGCGCTCTCACTGGCCTGGGTGGATGGGCAGAGTTTGCGCACCTATCGCCACGCACCAAACACCGGCTCGCGCAAAAGCTGGGCCGCAGGCGACGCCACCAGCCGTGCCGTTCGGCTGGCGCTGATGGCGCGTGCCGGCGAGATGGGCTACCCTTCCGCACTGACCGCAAAGACGTGGGGATTCTACGACGTTTCCTTCAAAGGGCGGGAGTTCAAGTTTCAGCGGAGTTATGGCTCCTATGTAATGGAGAATGTGCTGTTCAAGATAAGTTATCCGGCAGAGTTTCATGCGCAGACGGCTGTGGAGGCGGCGATGACGCTGCGCGGACGCCTGGAGCGGATGGGCAAGACGGCGGAAGACATTCACACAATCACGATTCGCACACACGAGGCGTGCCTGCGCATTATCGACAAGAAGGGGCCGCTTGCAAACCCGGCTGACCGCGACCATTGCGTGCAATACATGATCGCAATTCCGCTGCTCTTCGGCCGGTTGACGGCGGCGGACTACGAAGATAAGATTGCCGCCGATCCGGTTCTTGGCCCGCGCATCGACGCGCTGCGCGCAAAAGTGGAGTGCATTGAAGAGCCCAGATTCACGGCCGATTATCACGACCCGGAGAAACGGTCGATTGCCAACTCGCTGCGCATCGAACTGACGGATGGGACCGAGCTTGAGGAAACGGTCGAGTATCCGATTGGGCACCGGCGGCGGCGCGAAGAAGGGCTGCCGCTGCTGGTGGAAAAGTTCAAGACCAATCTCCGCCGGCGCTTTGAGGACGACCGGCAGCAGCGGATTCTCGAAGCGTCGATCGATGGAAAACGGCTTGAGGCGATGGCGGTGCATGAATACGTGGACCTGTACGTTGTGTAGCAGCGGCCAGGAATGCAGTTTTTCGAGGGCGCTCTTTCCTCCAGTGGCGCCGGAAGTATTTACTCGTTAATCAATACGAACTTTTTTCGGCACAAAGCGCTTCAGTCTTCCATACTGTTGTCACGAAAAATCCTCAAAGAGGGAGCCCTTCTGTGCTGGTTCGTGATCGTGTGCGTTTCGCCGTCTTGGTTTTCCTTTTTGTGGGCTGCATGGCAACACTTCATGCCCAGCACCCTGGCAACAGCAACGCAACCTACCAGCAACTGCGCGGGCTGCTGCCTGGGGGTGAAGTGATCGCCGTGAATAACCTGGTGCTGCATAGGGATGCGGCCACATTCACATTCCGCCGGGGCAGTTTCGCCTTCTATGGCCAAGTGAACGGCAAGGTGACCGGCGCGGTTTTCAAGGGCGAGGGTCACCTGCACATCACCCCGCCCACCGTGCAGGAACGCCACAATCTGCAAGTTATGGCGCACAGCGAGGAGTTCGACGAGGACTTCGACCAGGCGGTGCTGCGATTTACGGATGGGACGGCGACGGAGCTGCACAAGGCCTCCGCGGGCAAGGGCGAGCCGGACGCGGCATACACAAAAGCGGCACAGGAGTTGCAGACCCTTGCGCGCCATCACCTGTACGAAAATCTCGATCTGCGCCTGCTTCAGGACGTGCTGAGTCACGCTCCCGGCGGGTATTTTTCGGCCGCCATTCACGGACAGAAGAACGCGCACCTGTTTTTTGTTTTCGATCCGCAGGGCGTGAGCGGGTATGCGCCGGAGGAGGTTGCGCTGCTGAACTGGAACTGGCGCGACGACGCCGTGACCTGCCCGCTCGCCTTTCACCGCGCCGCCGAGTACGCCAACGATACGGCCAGCGGCAACGAGCACAACGCGGCCTACAAGATTCTGAGCGAAAACCTCGATGTTTCGATCGAGAAGAACGGATTTCTCTCCAGTCTTGCGACGGTAGAGCTTCGCGCAGAGCAGGACGGCGTCGCGGTTATCCCGTTCGATCTCCACGCCGACCGCTTTTCAATCCTCGCAGTGAGCCGCGTGGAGACGGGCAAGGGCGATCCGCTGGATTTTGTACAGGAAAGGAAGGACGAAGACCCAAACTTTGGTGTGGTGCTGGCGCAACCGCTCAAAAAGGGTGAGACCGCAACATTGAGGATTACCTATGGCGGCAAGGATGTGGTCTTCAACGAGGGCGGTGGAAACTACTACCCGATTGCCCGCGAAAACTGGTACCCAAACTCCGTCCAAGGCTTGGGCGACCCTGCCACTTATCGGATGCTGTTTCATGTGCCCAAGGGGTTGCAGGTGATCGCCACCGGAACCAAGGTGAGCGAAAGCACCGACGGCAGGACCACAACGACCGAGTGGAAGACGGAGGTGCCATTGCCTCTGGTGGGCTTCAGCCTGGGCGAGTTTGTGAACAAGGAGGCCAAATTCGGCAGTGCATTGGGAGGTGAGCTGACCATCGATGCCTACGCCAACACGGAGCGGCCGGACTCTGTCGAAGCGCTCGTAACCAGGCTTTCGGAAAATGACCAGAGCCTGGGCTCGATGAACACCACACCCATGCTGGCGAATGAACTCAGCCAGGGCGAAGCCGCCGCGCAGGTTTATACCAACTACTTCGGCCAACTGCCCTTTCCGCACATTTCCTTGACGCAGCAGGCGGCCTGCAACTACGGCCAGAGCTGGCCGATGTTGGTTTACTTGCCCATCTGCGGATTCTTCGACGACACGCAGCGCCACTTTCTGGGGCTGGGCGGCGAGAATTTGACGATGCCCTCGTATTGGAAGATCGTGACGCCGCACGAAGTAGCGCACCAATGGTGGGGCAACACGGTGGAGATGCGCAGCTATCGCGATGAATGGATGCGAGAAGGCTTCGCGGACGCGTCGGCTTCCATCTTTTTGCAGGCGACGAGGCCCAATTCCGGTGAGTTTCTCGATTTCTGGAAACAGGAACGCAGGCTCATCACGGAAAGGAACCAGTTCGGCTTCCGGCCCATCGATGTAGGTCCGGTCACCATGGGCCGCAGACTCAGCTCTCCTAGAGCCGGATGGGGAATCTACCAGAACCTGGTCTATCCCAAGGGCGCGTATATCCTGCACATGGTCCGCATGATGATGTGGACACCAAAGGAGGGGGACGACCGCTTCAAGGCTACAATGCACGATTTTGTGGACAAGTACCGGCTGCAGGCCGCTACCACTGAGGACTTCAAGGCCGCCGTGGAAAGACACATGAGCCCGCAGATGGACCTGGACGGCAATCACCGCATGGACTGGTTTTTCAATCAGTATGTTTACGGCACGGACTTGCCGGCGTATCACTTCGAGGGCCAGGCCACAGAGAACGGCGATGCGACGAACCTGCATTTCAAGCTGACCCAATCGGGGGTTCCGGACAAGTTCAGAATGCCCGTGCCGATCTACCTGGAACTGGAAGGCGGCAAGGTCATGCGCCTGGGCTCAATCAACATTACCGGCAACAAAACCGTCGATCAGACGGTGCAATTGCCTAAACTCCCGGCCAGAGTGAAGCGGGTATCGGTCAACTACTACTACGACGTGCTGTCTACTGAGAATTAGGGCAGGCGGCGAACGCGCGTAATCGGGGATGCGGTATACTCCGGTACGCAAGGCTATAGCGAAACCAGAGTGGGTGTAGCTGGAGGTATGCCGCCAAGTTGCTTCTTCCCCAAGAAGAAGCAACCTCGAATACCCTCAACTGGGGTATAACTACTCTGGTTTCGCTCTAAGAAGGGGGTTTGAGGATGCGTTTAACAGCAATCTTGAAGTTTGCGGCGGCTGGAGCGCTGGCCGTGACGATGATGGCGCCGGGACAGATAAAGGCGCAGGGCGGCGACACAGTTCTGAAACCGGCGGATACGCAGAAGCTGCTGCCGGCGGGCGTGTATTACCACGGGCAGTCGGCACCCACGCAGCTACGCAACTCGGGCGGCGTGAAGTTTGCCGACGGCTCCTTTGTGCTGGCCACGCTGGTGGACAACAGCGGCTACGCGAGCGACGTGCAGGCGAAGTACCAGGCCTACTTCATCGCCGAGGTACCCCTCAAGGTGGGCGGGCAGAACCTGCCGGCGGGCGTTTATGGAGTCGGATTCGTTGCGGACAACAAGTTGGTTGTGACCGATGTGGGCGGACATGACGTGCTGACGGTGGCCACGGGCGACGATGCCGGGCTCAAGCGGCCTACGCCGCTGCAGGTAGTGGCCGATCCGGCCGGTGGTTTCAGGCTCTATGCCGGACGCCGTTTTGTGATTTTCAGCCGTTAAGCGAACCCTGCTGTGAGGCCGGAGGTAAAAGTCTCGGCCTCGCAGTTCCACCCCTAAGAAACTTCTCAAAAAAGCTCCCGCGAGCGTGAGTCACTGTCTGGCTTCAAAAGCCCGAAAGCGGCGCTCCAACTCCCATTGGGCAGCGGCTTTTTGGCTGCCGTCGAGGAAGGCTTTGCAGGCGGCGGGGGGCTTGTCGGCTCCCGGGGCCTGCGCGGCGCAAGGGGTTGCGGGAGTGATAAAGGCGTCGGGAGCGCTCCAGAGGCTGGCACCGGGCAGGAAGCTATGCTCCATGCTGGTGCGGGCCAACTGCTTCAAGTCCTGATAGCTGAGGTGGTAGTCGAGGGCGGCGCGGACGTATTCCCTGGTGATGTCTATGCGGCTGACGCCCTCATCGTCGGTTGAGAGGGCAACGGGGACGTGGGCGGCGCGATAGAGGGGGAAGGGGTGGTCGGCGCCCCGGACGCCCAGGATGCCCGCGTTGGAGCTGAGGTTGATTTCGACCATGACGTGCTTTTGGGCCATCTCCTTGAGCAGCCCCGCGGCGTCATCCTCATACATCACATCCACGCCGTGGCCGATGCGCTCGGCGTGTGCCAGTTCGACGGCCTGGCGGACGTGGAAGCGGAGGCCCTCGGGCGGCACCAGTCCGGGAGCCAGTTCTCCGGCGTGCAGGCTGATGTGGACGTTGGGGTAGACGGAGTGAAGGTAGCCGACCATCTTCATCTGCAAGGTGTAGTCGCGCATGGAGAGGTAGCCGTCCTCCGGCATGACGAAGTTGATGCCAACATAGCTGGGCTCGTGGGCGTCGATACTCTGCTGGACGGTCTCGAAGCCGAGCAGCGCCTGGGCGAAGACCTGCTCCGGCGAATTGCCGCGGAGAACCTGGTAGATGTAGCGCACCTGCACCTTGCAGGCGGGCGCGGCCTGGGGAGTGCCGCAGTGTTCAATGTCGCGGCGGAGGGCTTCAGCGGCGCGCACGTCCTCGCGGTCGACGAAAACCTCCTCGCGCAGGCCGACGGCAAGCAGAGTCTGGCGGTATTGGGCAAAGTCCAGATTCAAGGGGTTTGCGCGGCCGAGCTCGGCGGCGTGCGAGAAGATGGGCGTCTCCATCAGCTCGACATACTGCTGATTCTGGGCTGCGGCGCGGCTGGCCACTTCGTCTACCCACTCGCCGATATGCTTCTTGCTGAGCCCGCCAAAGCGGCCAAATGTGGAGAAGAACTGGTCGTGGCCGCTGAATCCGGGAGTGGGCACAAAACTCCGCATGGAGAAGGAATTGACCAGCCGGTCGTAGAGTTCCTGGTTCGCCGGGGTCAGATCCCCGAAAAGCTGCTCGGCGGGCACCAGCGGCGGCGTGCAGGGGGGCTTGGCGAAGGAAAGGGTCGCCGGGTCCACGCACAGGCCGTCTTCGCCGGCGTCTCGGATGAACGTCTCGGCATAAATCGCACCAGAAAGATGGACGTGCAGATCGGCGCCCTTGGGGAACGGGGCCAGGAAAGCTCGCACGGCGAGCGGGCCAGCCTGGACAGCGGTCTGGTATGCGTGGGCGGCGCGGGTTTCCGCATTCGGCGTCTGGGAGTGGAGGACGATTGCTTGGGCGGCAAGGACGAAACAGGCGACAAGACAGGCAGTGCGGCGCATAATGCTTTCCAGTGTAGAGCAGGGACTTAGAGCGAAACGAGAGTCCTTATACCTCGGTTGAGAATATTCGACATGGTTTCTTCCTGGCGGAACAAGCCACTCGGCGTCATGCCTCCAGGTACGCTCTGGTTCCTCTTTAGGGTTTGGGGAAGGTTTGTGGGGGATAGCGTTTGGCGGGAGAAGAGGGAGTTGGTATACTGTCCAAAGTCGTTGCAGAGTACTGTTCGTGGACCTGCCTGCGTTCTGCGGTTCGTCCGGATTCCACGCGTAGAGATGCGACTGAAGTTTGCACTGAGGCCAGATAGCTCAGTGGTAGAGCGCGGCCCTGAAAAGGCCGGCGTCGGCGGTTCAATCCCGTCTCTGGCCACCACTTTCTAAAGGGAGAGGAGATCCCCCGGCTCTGCCGGGGTGGCAGTAGCAGTTTGACATTTACGGGAGTCCATCCAAGAAACTCCAAACGTGAGCCGACCAAAGCACACGCAAAGGAGAAACTGGAT
>Ga0181520_10002876_pt1 | contig 31175 bp, 24 predicted proteins | sample PEATcosm2014_Bin_29_FD_132451 | JGI IMG/M metagenome (GOLD analysis project Ga0181520, IMG submission 132451) | Peatland microbial communities from MTU Mesocosm Facility, Houghton, MI, USA - PEATcosm2014_Bin02_30_metaG | ecosystem: Environmental > Terrestrial > Soil > Wetlands > Peat | place...
AAAATGGATAAGTCACCAAAGTTTAAAACAGAAATACCTTTTACTCTAACATTAAAAGCGTGACTGGCATCATAAATGACTCTAAGATCGTAAGTGTCTGCTATTTGCTGGATTTTGTTTACATCACAAGGATTTCCATATACATGTACGGGAAGAATGGCTGCTGTTTTAGAAGTTATTGCGGTTTCAATTTTATCTGGATCTAAGTTGCAATAAACAGGGTCTATATCCGTAAAAACAGGCCTTATTTTATTCCAATGAAGCGCATGAGTTGTTGCAACAAAGCTGTACGGCGTAGTTATCACTTCTCCGGTTATTCTGAGTGCCTGTAAAGCTGTTATAAGGGCTAAAGTTCCATTTGCAAACAATGAAACGTATTTTACACCGAGAAATTCCGATAATTCCTGTTCAAACAACTTATGATATTTGCCGCCATTAGTCAATACTTTACTTTGCCAAATATCTTCCAAATAATGAACAAATTCATTTAGCGGAGGCAGACTAGGCTGCGCTACATAAATGCATTGATCCTCATATTTATTCTTAATAGCTTCTAATTCATCAGGATATAGATGCTTGATACCCGCAACTATTGCAGAAATATTTCGATGCTCTTTTATCACGGAAATCTCCTATATCTATTTCCGAAGCTTCCAATAACTAAAATCATTCCAACAGATTTTGTTTATTTTTTTGCTTTTAAATGTATATTTTAGATTAAATATATGTAGCTGGCTAATAATAGCCATTGCAAGACGGGTATGTTAAGATTCCAATAAGGTTCTTAATTGTTTTGTTTCTTCCTGTACTTTTTGCTCTGCCTCTTCATTAAAAGCTTTTTCATTAGAATCACGTTCAGCTTTTAAATCATTCATGTGCTTTTTATGTTCATCCATCGATTTGATATAACGGTCTTCAACATCCTTTGAAACCCTTTCAAAATCTTTCTTGTAAAGGGATTTTTGATATTCTTTCTCGTTTTTAACTGTATTAATAGCTTGCAAAAGCCGTTGTTTTTGATTAGAACCCTCTAAAAGAGCCATACCTGCAGCAAAGAATGAAATGATAAGACCTACAAAAAACGCAATAATTCCCCATTTAAATCCCGAAATGATTATAATTGACAGGATATTATTCATTTTACTTGGATCATCAATAGAGCTATTAGAATAACCTGCACACCCCCCCAACAAGAAAACCGTGAACGAAAGAATAAAGTTATAAGTCATTGCATTACGAAAAGTGGCTTTAGGATTCAGACTTTGGATATATTGAAGATTTTTTATTCTTTCTTCAAGAACGGCAACATTCTCATCAGCCCGTTTTTCAATTAACTCAAGATTTATTTCCAGTCTTTCTTTAAACTTTATTTTTTGATCCTCATGGTTTTTTATAAAAACCTGCATTTCATTGTACTTATCCTGAAGCCCTTTGTCAAAAATCAGTAATCTTTCTTTGACAACAGCAAAATTTTTCTGCCTGATAACATCAGTTACTTCTTGAATAATTTTGTTAAACTTTTCACGTAGTTTTGCCAAAGTGCCAAGAAATATTAAATTTTTTGAATCAATAAAATTATGTAAGATTTTTTCAAGGAAAGCTATGTCATGAATTATTTTGGGATTAAAATGTTCATTAAAATTTAAATCTTTAAATTCATTTAACTTTGTCCGGATAGTCTTAATATCGGTTTCAATGCTGTTTTTTGCATTATTGAAGAAATCAGCAATAATATCAAGCGAAGGGAAAAATTCCTGATGATAAAATAAATTAAGAACTACCGGAAATTTCATAAAATACTCAAACATTACTGTATCATTTTTCCCAATTGCAAATTCAAGCCTTGAAAGATCATAGTTATATAACTCGCTCAAAAAATCTAAAGGAACTACACTATGGTTTTCCTGCACATCAATTAGGACCTGATAAAATCTTGAAGTAATTCCAGCTGGTTTAGCTGTAATTGCTTCAGCAAGCTTGACTTTTGCTTGCGTAAAATCCATTTGATTTATATATATAAAAGCTGAATATAAATTAATCAAATAAGCCAATTCTTTTCTAAATTCGTCTTTTAATTTGCCGTTATTTAATATATTCTTAGAATTTTCTAATATTTCCAGTGCTTTAACCGGATTGAAGAGTACTTTATCAAATCCCAGTATCAAAGCTTGTAATATTAGAATGGGAAAATTTCCTCTACCTGAAGAATTTTTTTCTACAAGATTAAGGGCAGATGCAGCAAAATACTTTTTCTCTTGCTCAGGTTTTATTATAATCCATTTTGTATAGAATTCTTTAATAGTCTTATAAGAACTCGACACGGGATTTTGTGTCAAAAGTTTATATATATTTTCCATCTGAAGGATAAATGGCGATCTGATTATCCAGAATAACGGCGCTTCATCAAGCCTGATAAAAAACTCGCTTATTTCATAAGGCATGCGAAAGCTGAAAAATCTTGAATAGTCTTTAATGCTTTTAAGCGGATCGGGCTCTACAGAAGAATCAAATTGAAAAAATTCTTTGGACAAACTTTTAAACTTCGATGTCTGCAGAATAGCAAGTGTAGCATCATTAAATTCATTATCTTCAACTAATATATTTTCCAGGTCCATTATTTTTTCTTATTAAATACTAAAATATTTTAAATAATAATTCTAAAATCACAGATTAACAAAAATATTTTCATCCTAAATCCATTATCGAACAAAACTATTTGTATTTTAGTAAGAAAAACGATTATCACCGGTTTGGAATCTCTATCATTAATTCAATATGAATCAAGAATTGATAAAGCAGTATGTTTTATTTCCAACCCTAATAGGGAAAATATATTAATATTATCCTTGGCTATTATGGATTGTTTGGCGCATCGAAAGAACTGAAAGTATAGTAAGCAAAATTCATGCAAAATCTTTACGTATTTATGTAATATAGAATTAAAAAAAATGATAAGCATAAAAAGAGGCTATTTCCGGTATACTCAGTATTGTTTTAAACAATTTTGTAAATAATCAGTTATTTTAACATTATTTTAGTTCCTTCTAATGAAAGAGTAAGAATGTCTTTAGGATTGAGGCCAAATGTATATCATGTAAAAAACATAAACGATGCTAAAAAATGGTGCACTGATGTATTAGGTAAAGAGCATTATTTTAACCAGCCGTATTATGCAGGCTACAATTTAGGCGAATATGAACTTGGTCTTGTGACGGTTTGCACAGAAAGCAATCCTAAACTTGGCGGATGGGTTGCATATTGGTGTGTAAAAGATGCAAAGAAAGCTTTTTATAAACTAATAATGTCAAGCATTGTTGCACATGAAGACATTAGGATGTAGGAGACGGAATTTTAGTCGGAGCATAAAATATCCTTTTGGAAATATATTCGGTATTTTAGAGAATCCCCATTTCTTAATTGAAAAATAATTTAAATTGGCAAATCCGCATGAACATATTTGAAGAAAAGATAATTTCGGGATTTGGCAATACAATGCTTAGCCCTCTTTCAAAGTAAGATATTCCGGCATTTAGAAACATTGCTTTTAATTCTGATATTTGAAAATTCAGCCTGTACAAAGTTTCCGACGAAAAAGAATTGAACCTTTTTGTAGAACAAGTCCATTAACTAAGAGACAAAAATGAACGTATTACATTTATATTATGGATAAATGAAATAATATTGTAATAAGTTCAATAAGTTATTTAAATATATCCGATAAATATAAAAGATTGGTAAAAAGCGCTTTATGGCTCGGAAAAAATTATAAGGGCATGAGAATAAATAAAATATGCAAATATCTTCTTCTCCAGTTTGCCTTGAAAGATCTTAATTACGATCGCGTCGAATTAAAGACAATCGTTTTAAATGAGCAATCAAGGAAAGCTATTTTAAAAATAGGAATAATAGAAAAAGAAATACTTAGGAGTAATACTCTTATGCACGACGGCAGAAGAAGATATACTATTTATTACAGCATTTTGAAAAATGAATGGGAAGATATTAAAAAGAATATCTTTATTCCGGGAAGATATTCCTTCCGGAATATTGTCAATAATAAATAATTCTGATAGGCTGCAAAAATCATTCTTTCTGTTTTGCAACAACCAACAGCCCCAGTATACCAAGATCGCTGAAAAGTAAAGGAGCCAGCACAGGTGCAAAAGCCAATATTCTTTCGAGACTGATTGCTCCCGTACCTGCTAAATCAGCAGACAGATGAAATCCGAAACCAAGCACGCCGATTATGACAGCGGAAACCATAGTCCAGAAATAGACCAGCTCGTCACCTTTGGTCCATTCTTTTGCAACGGAAATATAAAGTACGACAGAGGTTGCAAATAAGCCAAAAATAATTGCAATCAATTTATAGAATGAATACCCGTACTGTGCATGATCAATAATTGAAGTAACGGAACTTGCACCAAAACCCAATCCGACCAGCCAAAGGAAATGCCTCTCTCTGGAAATAGGAGCCTTTAAAGTTCCCAAGCCGGGAATATGGAGTACACCCGACTGACCTTCCAATTCTTCAGTAACAGCATAAAGTCCCAGAAGAGAAATACCTGAAAATGCCAGAGGCGCTAAAATCGGCGAACCAAAAACTACCCATGACCATGTTAAATAACCGGCAGGATTCAAAACAGCATTAGCATGAAAAGCTGTACCGATTATACCTACGGATACCCCAATTATCATAAGTATAATATGAATTAGTGGCTGCCATTTTTTCGATCTAATTTTTAATGCTATCATGAAACAAGAGATTGAACCAAGCGGGAAATAAATAATTGGTATCAACTCATAAACCGGGATATAAGAATTTATTGAATGCGCAAGCACAACATCAATGCCGGTGAATAAAAGATTAATACCGACAAATAGCATAAGCAGCCTATTCTTCTCAACAGGAAGGTTGATATCTGCAAGATGAAAGATATTTACATTGCTCATTACTTTGCTCCTTTCATACCTGCCCGTCCGGTAGGCGGGACTGCTTGCCTGCCGGAGGTAAGTTCCGCACGCAGTCTTTGAGCATCCTCTTTGACTTTTGTCAATTGCTGCAAAAGTGGGTATATACCATGCCATTGTACAAAATCAGGACCCTGCATATAAGCCCCAAATTTTGCTGTCCTTCCGTAATAATGCCAAAGATCAAATGCATCAAAACTAATAATTGTAGCAAAAGGTTTATCGCTTATCATTCCGTCTTTCACAAGATCCTGCAATATCTGTGAAGCTTCGCTTACTTTTGCATTGATAAAAGTGGTTACACTATCAGCTTCAGAGTATTGATCATCAATGAAGTTTGATGAATGGCAGTTTGCGCAAATAGATTTCATCGCCTCTCGCCCACCTATCATATTGGGCCTGCCTTTTGTAATAGCCGCAAAAAGGAAATTAGATAGCCTTTGGCCGACATCGTGGGTAGTCCCCTGCTCACCAAAGCCGCTCATGTGACAGGTTGCGCAGGTAGGTGAAGGCATATCGCTAACAGTCAATCTTCCGGGTTTTTGGCTCCAGTTCCACTTTAATCCTTCAGTTTGATAAATTACTCCGTGCCCAGATTCGCGGTAAATTTCCATCTGAGGGTGATCGGGACCCAAATGGCACTGTCCGCATATTTCCGGCTTCCTTACCTGCTCTAATGAGAATTCATGGCGAAGATGGCATTTATTGCAGTTGCCAATTGTGCCGTCTGCATTTGGCTTACCGATTGCGTGGCACGTCTGGCATGCAGCTTTAGTTACGGAAGACCCTTCAATATCAAATAATGAATTTCTTGTCGCAGTAATAATTCCATTTTGGTCACGGTTTACTTCAGGAATTTCATTAATCAACTTTTGCTGTTCCGGTGAAAAATCAGATAAACCAGAGAGGGCTACCCAAGCCGGGCCCCCATGCCTGCTTTGTTCAAACTGTTTGGTTTCCGACGGGTGGCAATTTGCGCACTGTTTGGTTGTAGGTGATACGGTTATGAAAAAACCCTGATGTTCCTTTCCCGTAGGATTTGACCTATCAACTTCATGGCAGTCAGTACATCGAACGCCCGCTTTTGCCATAGTACTAATTGAAAACTGGTTAACAATATCCGGTGTAACTCTTCTATGGCAGGCAGCGCATTTATCGGAATTACCGTAAGTAACTTGCTCAACCGGAGTTTTTTCTCCACCAGAAGGGAGCTTAGTAAATAAATAAATTAGGATAAGGAAGAAAGCGGTAATAAAGATTCCTGCCAACAGTGTTTTTGGTATTTGCTTTATCATAAAACTGCCTCAAAGTTTAAATTTTTATAAATGAATTGACTAATTGCAACCAGTAAAACATTAAATCTAGTATTTTCTTGACCATTATTTTATAGATAAGAACTTGCCTGCCATATTTTTCCTCTAAATAAAATAGAATTGAAATATGATTAATCATAAAACTTAGCATTCGGAATATATACATTTTATTCCCTTAAATTTAAAAGAAAAGACGCAAACAACTTTTTAAAAAAGACATTAATGGTGCGACTTTTTAATTTATTTATTATACTTAGCAATAGAATTATTAAATATTTGGCTATAAAATAAATGAAAATGTTAAATCATTATTTGATGCTATTATAAATGAATAAATTTTAAAAATTATTTTATTAACAAAAAGGGTTGATCACATCTAAAAATGAAAAACGAATCGAATAAATCCCGTTCTGCAATTTTATTAATCCATTGCCCTGACCGTAAAGGACTTGTTGCTTCTGTAACCGATTTTATAGGTAAAAACAACGGCAATATTCTTTATTTAGATCAGCACGTTGATCTGCAAAAGGAAGTATTTTTCATGCGCGTTGAATGGGACCTTACAAATTTTTCCATCGAGGATAAAAATATAGGGATAAAGTTCGGAAAAATCATCGGAAATAAATTTAACATGTCGTGGAAGATATATTTTTCGGATGAGCGCCTACGAATGGCAGTTTTTGTCTCCGAATTTTCACATTGCCTTTATGATATTATTTCCAGATGCCACTCAGGTGAATGGGATGTAGATATTCCGGTTATCATCAGCAACCATACCAAATTAGAACCGGTTGCAGAAAAATTTGGAATAGATTTTATTCGTTTCGCCGTTAATAAGACAAATAAGGAAGAACAGGAAAAACTTGAATTACAATTGTTGAAAAAATTAAATATTGATTTCATAGTGCTGGCAAGATACATGCAAATTCTAAGCAACGAATTTGTTTCCAATTATCCCAATAGAATAATTAATATTCATCATTCATTTCTTCCCGCATTCCCAGGGGCAAAACCATATCATTCAGCATATGAACGCGGCGTAAAGATTATTGGTTCTACAAGTCATTATGTTACTGTTGATCTGGATGCCGGGCCGATAATTGAACAGGATGTGGTTCGGGTCACTCATGCAGATTCTATTGCAGACCTGGTAAGGAAAGGACGTGATTTAGAAAAGGTCGTATTCTCAAGAGCAATATGGTACCATATTCAGAGAAAAATACTTGTGTATGATAACCGCACGGTAATTTTTACTTAATAACTCAGTTACTTTTTTCACTCCTCACGGTTGCTTTAATTTTTACTTTACCGCCGGTCCTAAAATAAAAAATAAATTCAATTTTAGAATTTACTTTTAATTTTTTCTTTAAATTAATCAGCATAACATGATACCCGCCCGGTTCAAATTTAATAATCGAATTGGCAGGGACTGCTATTTGCTTTATTTCTTTCATACTGGTTGTTCCGTCGTCTTTTGTAACCGTTGCATGTAACTGTACCAATTTGGAAACTTTAGAATTTACTTTATATAGCGCGTCAGCTTTGGTGGTTACATTATTTAGGTTAAAATAAAGCGCGCTATTCATCCCTTTGGCAGCAGGCCTCACCCATACATTTTCTATTTTCACTTTAGGGCTGAACGAATTTAACAAAGTAAGAAGAGAAAGAAGTAGCAACATATTAGTCACCTAATGTTTTTATATCATTAATAATTTTCTCAATATTTGTTTTGCTTCCCCTATACTCGTTCCTGATTTTTCCTTCTTTATCAATAAGAGTAATCCGGTCGGTATGTGTGTAAAAATAAACTACACTACCGTTTTTAATTTTAGTTGTGTCTCCCGGAATAGCCAAAATATTCATTTTGTTCAATATATTCTTTATTTCCTGCTCTTTCCCTGTCAGGAACGTAAAATTTTTGTAATCAATATTTCTTATATCACCAAATTCTTTTAAAATATGAGGTGCATCTCTTACAGGGTCAAAACTCAATTCTGCAAACCGGACATAATTGATATTATCTTTTTTTAATTGTGTTTGCATCAATTGCATATTATGAGTTGTCATTGGACAAATATCAGGACAGTTTGTATATATAAAAGTTATTAATAAAATTTTACCTTTAAAATCATCAGGAAAGTCTACAATGCTGCTATCCTGATTTAATAACGGCACTGATTTTATACCTGATGGCCTGTCTTCAGGAAGATTCTTACCACACCCGTGGGAAAATAATAAGTAATAAAATAATAGTGTTGTAATAAAGAATATTGTATTTCTATTTGTTTTTGATCTCATGAATTTATTAAAGAAACAAAAAACCTAAAATTGTAGATAACATAATGATAATTTAAGAATTATTCAGAATAAATTTTTTTTTATACTTTAATGGTAGTAAAAGATTTTATCACAATGAAATCATTCCGTACATCTTGTGTATAAGGATACCGGTATTCCACAAAGTCGCAAAACATTTGTCATATAGTAGTTTTGCCTTTTGTAATAAATGTTTTATGATTGATTATGTTAAAAAATGACTTTACTTTAATAATAGTCCTAAACTTCTACACAAATACTAAATAAAGAAATTAATTAATTAAATCTAATTTAAGAGAGTTTGTTGTGCGAAAACCTGCTTTTTATTTATGGTTTCTTGTTTTATTATTCTTTTCAGTTTTCAGTTCTTGCATGGATAAAAATAGGGAAACGAATACAATTACTGCTAATTATTTCCCAAATAATTTGCCCGTTACAGGCAACGTACCTAATTCATATTCATTTGTTGTAGACGCCCGCTTATTCAATTATGCTCAGTCCCATAAAGTACAAATTAATACCGATACGTTGATTATAGGAATAACCATTACAAACTTTATTTCCGGCAGCGGAAGGATAGTAATTCCAGACGGCAACGGCATCTCTATTTATGAAAAGGATATGAACGGCGCATTGGTTTCAGTTGTGTATTACATTTAACTGCAATTCCTAACACCGTAACTTTAAATTTTAATAATTTTACAGGCAATATAGTTATAGGCTTAACCGGGAAATAATTGTATCAAAAATATTTTAAATTTTAAATGATAAAATTTATTTCGCCTATGAATTAGGGTATGCTTTACAATTTCGGAAATTACACTTCATTTTTTGAGTAATCGGTTCCAAAATATCCACGGCAGGCTTAATTATAACACTTACTCAAATCGGTTATGCTTTAGGATTAGTTCTTTTGGTTCCACTGGGAGATATTCTTGAACGAAGAAAATTAATAGTAATTGTTTTATTAATGGCTTCTGTATCTTTAATATCGGCAGCATTTTCGCCTTCAATTATAATTTTTATGGTTTCATCATTAGCCATTGGAGTTACCTCCGTTGTAGCTCAAATTTTAGTCCCTTTTTCAGCCACTCTTGCATCTGAACATGAAAGAGGCAAAGTTGTCAGGCAGGTGATGAGCGGCCTGTTGCTTGGAATTCTACTGGCAAGAGTGCTTAGCGAAATTATATCCGTTTCTTTGGGATGGAGATATGTATTTGGAATAGCTTCGGGCTCAATAATTGTTCTTTCATTTCTATTAAACCGTACTTTACCAAAAATCAAAATAGAAACAAGCTTAAACTACCCACAATTGCTTAAAACTGTTTGGGTATTGATTAAAACAGAGAGATTGTTACGAATAAGATCTTTGTATGGAATGCTGGTATTTGCGAGCTTCAGCGTACTTTGGACAAGCTTAACTTTTCTTTTAGCCCATTCACCCTATAATTTCAGCGATGCCATAATCGGACTGTTTGGTATAATAGGCGCTTCAGGAGTTGTCAGCACTAACATTGCGGGAAGAATGTCCGATAAAGAATACACGAAATCAGCAACAGGATTTTCCTTTTTTCATTATTAGGCTCATTTTTAATTATGATATTTGGCAAGACATCTCTTGTCCCGCTTATTATAGGAATAATTATCTTTGACTTTGCTGCACAAGGGACATATATATTAAACCAAAGTGAAATATATAAATTAAAACCTGAAGCAAGGAGCAGACTCACTACTGCATATATAACAAGCTTTTTTATCGGAGGTTCAATAGGCTCCTCAACCTCTGCAATTGTCTTCAGCAAGTATTGGTGGATTGGTGTTTGTATATTAGGCGGAATTTATTTAATAGTTGCAATTAGTATTTGGATTCGAGAGTTATTTTATAGTTAAGCGGTAAAAAGAAAAAATATTATTATTATTTCCCCGGTTTTATGATTACTCCTTTATTTTTATGACCGTTTATTTTAATTGTAATAGGTTCTTCAAACCTTATATGTTTTGTAAAATCTTTCTTTTCCAAATAATCGCGGCTAAGCAGCCAATCCCAATCGATATATCCTTTGTTATCATGCAGATTTATTGTAAAATATCCTATCATAAATGAAGAAATATTCTGAAAAAAATGAGATCCCTGTGAAGGAGATATCGGTATTTCTTTCATGTTTGTCTCTACGATAGCTTTAGCACCCGCTATATCTTCCCAATCAACAGGGATGCCGAGCCAGGGATCTAAAGTGCCCCATCTGCCAACACCTATTAAAAGATAAGGACGTTTCTCAAAAAGTAATTTACTGTTGAAATAGCTCACTTCGTTTGCAACGACTTTGCTTTTAGCTCTATTAAACAGATGATAATCAACAAAAACAACATCATAAATATCGGAAATGATCCCGTTCCCCAAAACCTGATCGCTTTGGCAAATAAGCTGCTCTTGATTAAAGTCCTGTAAATTTAATTCATCTGATTCACGATGAATCACCAAAGGTCTCATTTGAAGCAAGCTAAATTCCGCAAGTTTTTCATTTAAATCGTAAATATTCAAAGCGAATTCAATTTCGACAGGCGTGCCCATTCCCCAAGTTCCCATATCAAGAAGAAGATCTAAAATTTCTGGTAAAGAAATAATTTTGTGTTTTAGTATTGGCCCAAATGTAATTACTCTTGTACCCTTTCTCGACAATCCATCTGATATAGTATCATTATCTTTTGAATAAGTCGCGCCTACATATTTCAGAGATCCGTCATTCTCTGCAACGCTTAACGGAAATAGTTTCAACATCATATCGTGTGGGGTATATCCGAAATCCGAATCAGCATCCAACTGCAATGCAAAGAATTCCCTCTGACTGGTGTTAAGCGTTTCATTAATAGAATAAAATTGGATTAAATCGGCAGGATATCTTGGGCAAAATCTAACAGTATTGCCGCCGTCAACCACCGTTTTACCTAATCCGAGCGCAACCGAAGCAATTCCATCAAATGATTTTTGAGGTGGAAGCGGATAAAAGTTATAGGACTTAGCAACCCCTGAAACATCCGGGTAAAATCTGTTTTCGTGTTTTCGTCCGATCATCTTTTGTATAATTACAGCCATCTTTTCTTCTTCAAGCCTGTAAGAAGTAATTTTAATATACTCTTTAGTCCCTTGGTAAAAAGTAGATGCGAAAACTCTTTTTATAGCGTTCAGTAGATTATTTAATCTAATAAGCCGATTAGGGTGATTATTGGGAACCATATACGTTTCATAAACACCGGCAAATGGATGGTATTGTGAATCTTCAAGCAGGCTTGATGAACGCACAGCTAACGGAGAATGAATTATATCTAAAAAAGCAGCTAGTTCCACTAATATATTTTTAGGAAATTTTTCGGCTTCGAGAAATTTTTTAGTAATTTCTTTATCATTTATACAGTTAAGAGCAAAATCTCTTAAATTATTTTCATCTATAAACTGATCAAAAATTTCTGTGCAAATAACTATTGCCGGCGGTACGTAAATTTGCACATTTTTAAATTGATCGCGAACATTATAATTATTAATTAATGTGTTTACAAAGCCCAATCCTCTTGCTTTACCACCAAGTGAACCTCCGCCTATCCGTGCAAAGCTGCATTCAGGATCAAAAGTTTCCTTAATAAAATCCGCTATCAACCCGCGCTGTCTTATATTTCGGTAGTTATGCAAAGAGCTTATCAGGTCTTTTCTAAGAGCATCAAGTGAGGGAAAATCAGATATCTTTCTGGGTCTCAATTGATGGGCTAACCAAAATTCTGTCCTTGCCTTCAGCCAATTGGAGAAGTGATTGCGTTCTGCATGATAACGTATACTTTCATCCGGTACCAGTTTCAATTGTTCTTCAAGACTTCTCAAGTCGGAAGCTCTTCCAACTTCAAGCCCTGGCTGTGTCCTGAAAATGAAATCGCCAAAACTGAAATTGTAATTCATAAATTGACCCAATTCATTTAATAAAAGCGGCGAATCTTTCAGGACAAAAGAAGCGCAAGTATTTTTTGCTTCTTCTTCATTTTCCGGCAAGTTTGAGAGAAGCAGAATTGGAATATCGGGATGTTTTATTCTTATGTTTTGAGCAAATAATATTCCAGCTTTATCATCTTCAACACCATTTCGAGGGAAACCTATATCTGAAATTACCCCCAGAATAAATTCACTGTACTGTTGATAAAATTCCCATGCTTCTTCATAGTTTGAACATAAAAGAATTTTTGGTCTTGCTCTCATTCGTAAGAACTTATGAGTAAGATTTATGCCTTCGGAAATTAATCTATGGGACTGCTTGAGCATTTCGGTGTAAATCATCGGCAAAAAAGATGAATAGTATCTTACATTATCTTCAATTACTATTATTGTTTGAACACCGACGATCCTTGTATCGTGTTCAACGTTCATTTTATCTTCAAGTGATTTGACTATTGCAATAATTATGCGAAAATCCCCCTGCCAGACAAAGACCTTATCGAAAACAGAAACATCTTTATTCAATAAAACTTGATTTAATTCTTTATTATCAAACGCAAGTAATATGATGGGGATATGAAGGCCGGAATCTTTTACCAGCTTTGCAAAGTAAATCGGATGCATATCTTCAATATGAGAAGTTGTAATTATCATATCGAAGCGATTTTCTTCTTTAACTAAAGCAATAGCTTCGAAACCGTTTGATACCCTTGTTAATTCCGGTGAATGGCTGAGGCTTAAATCCTGGTACTCATTTCTGATTAATTCATAAAGTTTTCCATCCTCTTCAAAGAGATATAAATCATAAAGACTTGAGACAAGAAGGATGTTCCAAATTCTTAGCCTCATCAAGTTTTGAAAGCCCTGGAAGCGGTTTCCATAACCATGCTCGATCCAAAGGGCATCAAATTTATTTCTTATTTCTTCAAAATCACTCTTCATTATTTGTTTCTTCTATTGAGTGAGCTAAAAAATTATATTTGTTATAAAAATATCGACTTATTTATATCTAACTATTTTCCTACTTATCACATAGACATTTTTTAAAAAATTAAACCTTTTAATCAACATAAAAACACTTGTTTTGTTTATTTATCCGGATAGAGAATTTAATTTATATTTTAGATCGTCACTATAAACCTGCTCGACAGCACAGATAGTTCTTGCTCTTAATCTTATTGATGCTTTTAATCTTGCTCAATTATTAAATCTTCAAGCTGGTAAGAATAAGAGCAAGAAAGAAAAATATTAAACCCTAAATAAGTTAAATTTGATCTTTCTAATTAAACTACTCCCTGATCGATCATAGCATCTGCTACTTTTAGGAAGCCGCCTATATTAGCGCCGTTTACATAATTACCCGGCGTACCAAATCTTTCGGATATATTCATGCAGGTAGTATGAATCTCCTTCATAATCATCCGCAAACGATTATCCACTTCATCTCTTAACCAAGGCAGTCGCATACTGTTTTGAGCCATTTCCAGACCTGATACAGCAACACCTCCCGCATTTGCAGCCTTTCCGGGGCCATAAAGGATTTTTCCCTCAAGGAATATTTTTACTCCTTCAATTGTTGTCGGCATGTTTGCTCCTTCACATACGACATAAACTCCATTTTTCAATAAATTTTCAGCATCTTTTGCATTGATCTCATTCTGTGTTGCACTTGGGAAAGCACATTGTGCTTTGTGATTCCAAAGAGGGTTATAGTCCATTTTAGTATCTATAGACGTATAAATAGCATTCTTATATTTTTCAATATATTCTTTAATTCTTGCACGTCGCACATTTTTCAGTTCCATAATATAATGCAGCTTTTCAGCGTTTATTCCTTCTTCATCATATATATAGCCATTTGAATCAGAAAGTGTAACGACCTTTCCACCAAGTTGATTAATTTTTTCGACCGTATATTGGGCAACATTCCCGCTGCCGGAAACCAAACATGTTTTCCCATTAAGAGTTTGACGGCGTGTATTAAGCATTTCAGCGGCAAAATAAACCGAACCATACCCTGTAGCTTCGGGACGAATTAATGAACCTCCCCAGTTTAATCCCTTCCCAGTAAGAACGCCGGTAAATTCATTCCGTAATTTTTTGTACTGTCCGAAAAGATACCCGATTTCACGTCCCCCAACACCAATATCTCCCGCAGGAACATCGGTATCTGCCCCAATATGCCTGAAAAGCTCATTCATAAATGCCTGGCAGAACCTCATAATTTTAAGATCACTTTTCCCCTTGGGATCAAAGTCAGAACCCCCTTTTCCGCCACCCATAGGAAGTGTGGTTAAGCTATTCTTGAATACCTGTTCGAAAGCTAAAAATTTTAAAATACCTAAGTTAACGGATGGATGAAATCTCAACCCACCTTTATAAGGACCAATAGCGCTATTCATTTCAATTCTAAAGCCGCGGTTGATATTTATCTCTCCTTGATCATCTACCCAAGCAACCCGAAAAGTAATTACTCTTTCAGGTTCAATAATACGTTCGAGAACTTTGGAAGTTCTATATTCGGGATGTTTTTCCATTACTATTGCAAGTGATTCAGCTACCTCCTCAACAGCTTGATGGAATTCCGGCTGGTTAGGGTTTGTTGCTCTCACTTCTGCCATAAGATTTTTTACATAATCTAACATACTATCCTCCTTTTGGAAGTTTTATGATTGTAGATGGTTAATATTGTGTATTATATCTCGTAAATCTCCTGGAAATGTAATTTTCTTTTTGTGCAATCGGTCTAAAGAAATAACCGATCAGTTTACATATAAAAAGTAAATTTTTCAGAAAACTTCTGAATGAATTCCGTCACAATTAAAAATATTCCACAAGTGAATAAACAAATTAATAATCGAGAAACCGATATTTGGTTTTTTATTGTTTGCCCGGTTTTAGTATTACTCCTTTATTTTTATGACCGTTTATTTTAACAGATATTGATTCTTCAAAAAGCAAATGCTTTGTAAAATTCATTTCCTCTACTGCTTTGTGGGAAGAGAGCCACTTCCAGTCTATATAGTCCAAATTGTTCACCGGATCAACTGTAAAGTAACCAACCTTAAATGAAGTGATATTCTGAAAGAAATGAGAGCCTTGAGAAGGTGTGACGTTTAAATCCTTAAAACCGGATTCCACAATTACGCTTGCGCCGGAAATCATATCCCATGTTACCGGTATTCCAAGCCAATGATCTAAGCTACCCCATCTTCCAACCCCGATGAGAATATATGGTCTCTTTTGTTCAAGAAGTTTGGAGTTTAACCGGCTAACTTCTAATGCAGCATCTCTACTTTTAGATCTGTCGAATTTATCTATATCGACAACAACAACATCATGAATCCCGTTTACTGCTCCATTGCCTAAAACCTGCCTACTCAGACAAATAAGATCTTCATGCTGATAGTTATCAACATTAAGTTCTTCAACTTCCTGGCTAATAACAAGAGGCCTCATTTGAAGCATTGCAAAATCCTTTGGATGCCCCGGTAGTACATTTAGATTAACCGCAAACTCAATTTCGACAGGTACACCCATTCCCCATGAACCTAATTCCAGAAGCATATTCAATATTTCAGCTAAAGGAAAAGATTTTTGCTTAAGAATATTTGCGAAAGTGACGATACGTGTTCCTTTCCGGGAGATGCCATCATAAACCTCATCATCTTCCACCGAATATGTTGAACCAACGGAATACAACGTCTGATCTTTTTCAGCATAGCTTAAGTCATACTGTTTTACTAATTGATCCGGCATACTTAAAGGAATGGAACCAGGTATGCCATAGTAAACTAATGCGAAAAATTCCTGCTGTGCATTTCTTATAGTTTCTTTAGTAGAATAAAATTGAAGCAAATGCTTAGGATATTTGGGACAAAACCTTACTGCATTTCCACCATCAACAACCTGCTTACCCAAGCCAAGCGCCACCATAGCAATACCGTCTGTCGACTTCTGGGGTGGGACAGGATAAAAATTATATGATTTAGCGACTCCTGCAAAGTCAGGATAAAATCTGCCGTCGTGCGGAGAACCAACCAGCCTTTGCACAATCACAGCCATTTTTTCTTCTTCAAGTCGATAAGCCGTTGCTTTCATATAATCCTGTGCCTTCTTATAAAACGTAGAGGCATATACTCCTTTAATGCAATGAAGGAGTTTATTGAGCCTAACGTTTATATCGGGGTCATTATTAGGTATCATAAATGTTTGATATACTCCGGCAAACGGCTGAAACTGGGAATCCTCAAGCAGACTGGATGAACGCACCGCAAGCGGCTCTTTAACAGTTTCAAGAAAATCAAGAAGTTTTTTCTTGGCTTCTGAAGGGAAAACGGTAGCTTCCGTAAATTTGCTTGTTATTTCTGTATCAATATAACTGCTTAGTGTAAACACATCGAGACGGTTCATATCTAAGAATTGGTCGAACACATCGGTTGCAATTATAACTGCAGATGGGACAGAGATTTCCACATTTTCAAATTTATAACGAATCTTATTATTGTTAATAAGTGTGTTTACAAAGCCAAGTCCTCTTGCTTTTCCCCCAAGTGAACCACTACCTATTCGCGCAAAACTATTTTTTGGATCAAAAGATTCTTTGCTGAATTCGGTGATAATGCCTCTAAGCCTAAGTTCCTGGTAAATATTAATCGAAGTAATCAAATCATCCCTAAGATCGACTAAAGTTTCGAATTCAGAAACTTTTCTTGGTCGCAACTTATGGGCTAGCCAGAACTCTGTACGTGCTTTAAGCCATTTAGAGAAATGATTTCTCTCTGCATGATAACGGATGCTTTCAATAGGAATAATTTTTAACTGTTCTTCCAACGTTTTCAGGTTAGCGGCTCTGCCTATTACTTTACCATCAGGTGTCTGGAAAATGAAATCGCCAAAGCCGAAGTTGTTCATCATGAAATCACGCAATTCATGAAGAAGTCTGGGAGAGCCTTTTAATAAGAATGCTGCACCTGCTTCATAAGCTTTTTGTTCAAAATCCGAGTTACTTGACTGAAGCAAAATAGGGATATCCTCTTGCCGGATTTTTACAGCTTTGGTAAATTTAATCCCTGCTTCTGGATCCCTTACACCCATGTGTCTGAAATTACTATCGGTTATTATTCCAAGAATATATTCCTCATATGTTGTATAATAATGCCACGCTTCTTCATAAGTTGTGCATAAAAGAATTTTTGGTCGTGCCCTCATACGGAGGAATTTGTGGGTGATATTTACTCCCTCATATATAAGCCTTTGAGATTGTTTGAATATTTCCGTATAAATAAGAGGAAGGAAAGTAGAATAAAACTTTACATTATCTTCAACTAAAATGATTACCTGAACACCTACTGATGAAGTATCATTTTCAACGTTTATTCTATCTTCGGCATATTTAACAATACCTATTAGTAATCGGAAATCGCCCTGCCAGATAAAAATTCGATCAAAAATTGAAGTATCATAGTTGGCAATTAGTTCTTTCCTTTCTTTATTATCATAAGCAAGCAGAATAATCGGTAATGTAAGACCTGCTCTCCGTATCATCTGCGCAAATTTAATTACATGCATATCTTCGATATGAAGAGTAGTAATAATTAAATCAAAGGTATTTTCCGTAACTGCCAATTCAAGTGCTTCGCTGCCTGTAGTCACATGAGTAATTTCAGGCGCTTGGCTTAAGTTTAATACTTGGTATTCTTCCCTTAGTAGTTCGTAAAGACGACCATCTTCTTCAAAGAGATAATAATCATAGAGACTTGAAACAAGAAGAATTTCCCTTATTTTATATCGCATTAATTTTTGAAATTCCTTAATGCGACTGCTGAATATATCCTCTATATCAAATAATGCAGATCTGTCCATAAACCCGACTATTTTCTATTAATAATAATTCCGATAAGATTAATTATTATTTAAAGTTAGAACAAATATATTTAAATAACCCAAACAGCTATTTCGGAACGGACTATTTAATAAAACGCTCAATCATTACATAAGTCCCGTTATCCTCTTAACTTCCGGAATTCTAAACCTAAATTATAACAATAAAAATAGCTTTTCTTAATTTATTAAAAGTGTGTCAAACTAATCCCTGATCCAGCATAGCATCGGCAACTTTTAAGAAACCTGCAATATTGGCTCCATTAACATAATTACCGGGGGTGCTAAAACGCTCTGCGGTAGTTAGGCATGTTTCATGTATCTTAGTCATTATTTGATGCAGACGATGATCGACTTCATCTTTTGGCCAAGGAAGACGCATACTATCCTGAGACATCTCCAAACCGGATACTGCAACTCCGCCTGCATTGGCAGCTTTTCCCGGAGCAAAAAGCATTTCTGCTTCCTTGAATATTTTGTAGGCTTCAAGCGTAGTAGGCATATTAGCTGCTTCACAAACACACTTGCAGCCGTTTTTTATTAAAGATACTGCATCGTCTTTAAATATTTCATTTTGCGTTGCACATGGCATTGCTACATCAGCGACGACATCCCAGGGCCTTCTTCCGGAATAAAAATCTACATTAAACTTGTCGGCAAAATCCTGCACTCTGTCATTAGCGCTTGCCCTCATTCTCAACATAAAGTCAATCTTTTCGCCTGTGATTCCATTTTTATCATAAACAAATCCGTCAGGACCTGAAAGAGTGACAACTTTACCGCCTAATTGTGTTATTTTCTGAACAGCTCCCCATGCGACATTTCCGAAACCGGAAACAGCGAATACTTTTCCTTCAATATCTTCGCCTTTGGTTTTCAGCATTTCTTGAGCAAAATAAACAGCACCATAACCGGTAGCTTCAGGGCGTATTAAAGAGCCGCCCCAGTTTAAGCCTTTGCCGGTCAGTACACCTGAAAATTCATTTCTCAATTTTTTAAACTGACCGAAAAGAAATCCGATTTCTCTTCCTCCAACGCCAATATCGCCTGCAGGCACATCTGTATCTGGCCCAATATGCCTGAAAAGTTCCGACATAAAACTCTGACAAAATCTCATCACTTCATTATCACTTTTACCCTTAGGATCAAAATCGGAGCCGCCTTTTCCGCCACCCATAGGGAGCGTTGTTAAACTGTTTTTAAAAACCTGTTCAAATGCTAAGAACTTTAAAATGCCAAGCGTAACCGATGGGTGAAATCTCAATCCGCCTTTATATGGCCCAATAGCGCTGTTCATTTCAATCCTGTAACCGCGGTTGATATGAATTTCTCCCTGATCATTCATCCAGGGAACACGAAAAATAATTATTCTTTCCGGCTCAACCATTCTTTCCAGAATTTTGGCTGAACGGTATTCCGGGTGACGCTCTAAAACAACTTCCAGAGACTCCATAATTTCCTGTACAGCCTGATGAAATTCCGGTTCATTTTGATTTTTAGATTTTACTTCAACTAATAATTTTGCGACATATTCAGACATAATAAACTCTCAATTAATCTGTTTATAAAAAAATTGAATTATGACTTTGGAAAACAAAGGCAAGCTTATAAAAATTTCCTAACACTAATATTTTTGAAATGAAATCTATAAAGGAGGGGCATAAAACCAGTCGACGGCAGGCAAAATATTTAACTCGTTTTACAAGAGAGTTAAATTGAAAAAATCGTATTACTACTTTAATTTTTTTATAATTTTTCATAAGCCGGTCAAATTAATTCTTGACACAACTACGCTCCCCCTTTTGGGGATTCCATTCTTCCTGTTGAAAATTTGATATAATTTCTTTTCACATCCAGAAGTAGATTTTTTATTTGAATAAAGTTAGCATTTAAATAACTTAAAAGCTTAACCTGTTTATTTTAGATTTATAAAATAAAGATACAAATATTCTGAATTTTTCAAACTTGTTTTAAGATATTTCTTAAGTTTCAAAGCCCTGGAAGCTTGTCTCTTAAAAAAATTAAAGTTTCTAGAAATTACAGTGGAAATAGTTTATTTTTAACATATTTAGTAGATTTCTGAAGAAAATTCACTTTTTTTAATTTTTTTTAACGAGAATATCATGTCGGAACAAATTATAAAACAAAAAATTGAACAGGCAAGCCAGGTACTGGATGAAAAGAATATCGACTTATGGTTAACGTTTGTCAGGGAAACAGGGAGCATAAAAGATCCAGCAATGGAAATGATTTCCGGAGTGGAATGCACATGGCAGTCTGCATTAATGATAGGCAGGGATGGAGATTCGACTGCAATTGTAGGTGAATATGATGTAGAAAACTTCCGGAGATTTACTCCTTATAAAAATGTGATTGGCTATGTAAAATCAATCAGAGAACCTTTAGCAGAATATTTAAGATATAGAAATCCGAAAAAGATAGCTATTAATTTTTCAAAAAATTCCAACCTAGCCGATGGATTGACACATGGTATGTATTTAATTCTTTCTGATCATTTAATGGAAACTAAATTTTCGAAAATACTTGTCTCCTCGGAAGAAGTAATTTCAGCCTTACGCGGACGAAAATCCAAAGCTGAATTAGAGATTATGAAATACGCCGTTGATGAGACCTTAAAGATTTTTGACAAAATGAAAAGCTATATTATACCGAATAAAAGTGAACTTGAAATAGCTGAATCTATAAAAAAATTGACAAAAAAACTTGGTTACGGACTTTCATGGGAAGAAGATTACTGTCCGGCAATTTTTACCGGACCTGAAGCAAAAAGCGCGCATGCAGCTCCCTCAAAAAGGAAAGTCAAAAGAGGACATCTTGTTAACGCCGATTTTGGAATACGTTATAAAGGATATTGTTCCGATCTTCAAAGGACATGGTATGTATTAAAAAACAATGAAACGAAAGCGCCGGTGGAAGTACAAAGAGGCTTTGACGTAATAATAAAATCAATTCAAAAGGTTGCAGATAAATTAAAACCCGGTGTAACCGGTTTGGAAATGGATACTATTGCCAGAGATTATATTACTTCAAGAGGGTATGAAGAATTTCCTCACGGGCTCGGACACCAGGTTGGCAAAGCTGCGCATGATGGCGGAGGAGGCTTATTTCCTCAATGGGAAAAATATGGCGACCTGCCTTTTTTAAAGATTGAAGAATCGCAAGTCTATACTATTGAACCAAGACTTTACGTGGAAGGTTATGGAACTGCTACAATTGAGGAAGAAGTTGTCGTAACAAAAACTGGATGCGAATTTTTATCCAAGCCGCAAAAAGAATTGATATTAATCTCTTAAAATTAGCCGAAAGAAAGAAATAAGAACAAAATAAACGTTCAAAATTCACAATCACTTGCATTAGCCTCAATAAGAAGCCGGCTATACTCATCAAAAGTAATTTCTTTAGCCCCAAACATCTTCAAGTGTTCTGTCATATACTGAACATCTAAAAGAACAAACTTTCTTCCATTAAGATGCTCAATTAAGTTCATCAAAGCAAACTTGGAAGCCTGCGATACGCGGGAAAACATAGACTCACCGAAAAAGGATCCTTTATAAGTTATCCCGTAAAGCCCGCCGACTAAGTTATCATTCTGCAATACTTCCACAGTATGCACATGACCAATTTTTTCCAAACGTAAATAAGCTTCAATCAACTCTCCGGAAATCCATGTTTTGTCTCTTTCGGCACAACCCCTCACAACTGATAAAAAATCCAAATCGAATTTAACTTCAAAATTCAATTTAGGAATTTCCTTTTTTAAAGAACGCGGAAAATTGAAACCATCCAATGGTATTATAGTACGTATGGAAGGCATATACCAGTTTATCTCGCCGGTTGATTCATCTGCCATTGGAAAGGCACCACCAGCATATAACCTAAGCATACTTGCAGGTTCTAATAATTCCTTCGGGTCAAATTTATGCTGTTCATTCATTTGAAAATAGCCGATCAAGAATTTGATTTCGGCTTATTAGATACCTTATCAAAATATCTATCAATTATTTATTGTAATTATTCGTCTGCTTTCACTTCAAAACGAATTATTTCATATCCTTTTATCGATTCATAAGCAGAAAATACGACACCGGCTAATACATTCAACATCCCCGCGAGGAAAAGGAATGTAACGACATAATTTAAATTTTCATTAGCGAATAGGTATTCCAGTCCGATAAAAAGTGATGTGAGAACAAAAAAACCTACGGCAATAGCATTTGCTACTACTGAATTCCGAACCAGTTTAACTCTATAGCCTAAAGCAGAAAGTTGCCGAGCAAGGCTGTGTAATCTTATGTTTTCCTCATAAGTAAATTCTTTTTCACCGGCTTTCAGAATCAATCTTCTTTTTTCTTCATTCAGTAACCTTATACGGTTTACCACAAGCGAATATTTATTATTCATTCCAAGAATTAGCAATCCACAAGCCGAGATCATAATGCCCGGGGCAAGCATTAATTGGATAACCTGTACGATTGAAATATGATTTCCCATTTTTAAACTTTTTATAAAACAAAGAAATTATTTATACATTAAATTTAATTTATAAATTAACTATTCACTAATCAAATACGGAACCCTGATAATAGTTGTATATTTTAGCGATTGAAAAGTGGTTCTGTATGATAATTATTTAAGATAGATTTTTTTAAGTATTGAAGGAGAAGTTGTATAATGTACAATTATAGCTATAAGTTTCCGATAAATATTTATTATATACCTTTTTCCAAGTCTGTTTCGCTTACCTTCTTTTTGAACCAATGCGATATATCTGTTCTTTTAATAAAATCAATAACCACCGAATCATTTGATTCTAGCAATTCTTTCGGGGAGCCAATAAAATGAATAATTCCTTCGTTAAGCATAGCGACTCTATCTGCTATATTTTTTACGCTATACATATCATGCGTAACTATAACAGAAGTAACTTTTATTTTTTCACTTAATTCTTTTATCAGGTTGTCAATTGAATCCGACATTATAGGATCCAAGCCTGTAGTGGGCTCATCATAAAGTATATAAGTAGGATTAGTTACAAGCGCTCTTGCAAGACCTACGCGTTTTTTCATACCGCCGGAAAGCTCAGATGGTTTTAAATTTTCTGTATCGGGTAGACCAACAAGTTCAAGTTTTTCCGAAATTGTGACCGCTATTTCCGTTTTCGAAAATTCATATTGCGATTCGACAAGCGGCAGGGCGACATTTTCTCCAACGGTCATTGAATCAAAGAGAGCGGCACCCTGAAATAGAAATCCAAAATGTTTTCTTAGTTCATACAATTTTTTAATCTCTAATTCATCTATCCTTTGACCTTCAACTTTAACATAGCCGGAATCAGGATAGAGTAATCCGACAATATGTTTAATAAGAACACTCTTACCGCAACCGCTTTTACCTATAATTGCTATAGTCTCTCCCTTGTTTATTTGAAGATTAACACCGTTTAAAACTTTGTTATCTCCAAATCTTTTATAGAGATTATTTATTTCGATCATATTATAAGTTATAATTACATAAATTCTTTGTTCTAAAATAGTTAAAAATATTATAGGAAACTGATTAACCTGTCTGGCGGATGAACGGTTAATTTCCTACATTTATTTAAAAAATTAGATTTTTTATGAAACTGTCTCAATTCACAATAATTTCATTTATAATATATTCTGTTTTGCTTCATGCTCAAATAGGTGTAATGAATTATTATACCATAAACCAATATGGGTTAACTTCGCCCGGGGCTATGAAATACGGTTTATACGGTTATGATAACCCTGCAATGCTTTCTACACAAAGCGGACCCGATATATTTTTTACTTGGTCTAATAAAATAGGTATATTAAATAACTTTGACAATTGGGGCTTGTTTTCTTCAATTCCCCATTTTGGATTTGCAGTTGTTAATTCAAGACTTTACGGCGCTTCTTTGAATAATTATAAAATTTCCGGATCACTTGGCGATGATGCATTCAGTTATGGTTTAAGTTACTCATGGAATACAGGAAATGAAGGAGCGTTTAATGCTTCAAACTTATATACAATCGGTGCGCTGATCAGACCAAATGAATATCTTTCACTGGGCTTAATTGGCAATCTCCCAACTTCCGGAAGGAGTGAGGGAGTAATAGATCTTGCAGTTCGTCCTTTAGGAGATGAATTTATTTCGGTATTCGGAGATTATTCTATTAAAAAGGATAGATACCCCGGTGAAATTGAATGGAGTACAGGCGCCGCTTTTGAAGCTTTACCAGGTATAAGATTAATTGGCAGATATTTTAATAATAAATTATTTTCCGCCGGAGTTGACTTAAGCTTTGGAAACTTCGGCATTTCTTCCGGTACTCATTTTGATGATGGAGGGAAGAAAAGTTTTAATACTTATGGCATAAGAATAGGTTCTTACGATAGAAATACTATTCGTAATTTTAATTCCCAAGAAGATTATCTAAAAATAAACCTGAACGGACCATTAGAATATCAAAGGTATAAGTTTTTTGATAATTCAAATACACTGTTGAATACTATTCAGGAAATCAAAGCAGCTATAGAAGATAAGACAATTGCAGGTATTGCAATCAATACTTCCGGAATGTTAATAAACAAGGAGAAACTTTGGGAATTGCGAGAAGAATTAAAACAATTCAAAGCGGCTGGGAAGCATGTTGTTATATATATAGATAAACCGGAAATACAAGCGTATGACCTCGCTTCAATTGCCGATAAAATAATCATGGACCCACAGGGCATGGTAATACTGGAAGGATTCTTAGCCGGAAGACAATATTACAAAGATGCACTGGAAAAACTTGGTATAGGATTTACAGAATGGAGATATTATAAATACAAATCCTTTAATGAAACATACTCCAGGGATAACATGAGCGAAGCAGACAGCGCTCAATTACAGGATTTGATCAATGACTTTTATCAGATAGCTAAAAATGATATTTGCGATGGAAGGCATATTCAACCTAACAAATTTGATGAACTGGTTAACAATCAAACATTTTTCCTTCCCAGAGAAGCCATAGAAGCGGGACTTGCAGATACACTGGGACGGTGGGATGATGTATCTGAAACGGTAAAAAAACTGGAAGGGGGTTATAAGAATTTTGTTAACGCTGGCTCACTTGAAAAATTTAATTTACCTAAAGATGATTATTGGGGGGAAAAACCAAAGGTAGCAGTTATTTATGCTTTAGGCTCATGTGCAATGGATGAAGGAATTACCGCAAGAAAACTTGTTAATGATGTTAACGGTGCAGTTGGTGACCCAGCCGTAAAAGCTATAGTTTTAAGAGTTGATTCTCCCAGTGGCGACGGTCTGGCTTCAGATATTATTGCAGAGACATTAAAAAAATGCCGCGGGAAAAAGCCTGTAATAGTTTCTCAGGGATACGTTGCAGCATCAGGCGGATATTGGCTTTCTATTTACGGAGATACAATTGTTGCTGCTCCAAATACAATAACGGGATCAATAGGAGTTATCGGAGGCTGGGCATATAATAATGGATTTAACAACAAGCTCGGCATTACAACGGGTTTTGTAAAAAAAGGCGACCATGCCGATCTTGGTTTCGGTTTTTCACTTCCCTTTATAGGAATCACTATACCAGATCGAGATCTTACTCCGGCAGAACAGGCAAAAGCGGAGTCCTCAATTAAGAGTATGTATTTAGATTTTGTAAAAAGAGTTGCAGCAGGCAGGAAAAAATCCTTTGAATATATTGATTCAATTGGTCAGGGAAGGGTTTGGTCAGGTAGCGCCGGCCTTAAGAACGGGTTAATAGATCTTCTCGGCGGACTCTCAACCGCTATAAATATTGCTGCTGAAAAAGCGGGTCTTTCAGATTCACAATATGATATTGTTGAGTACCCGGGACCCGGTTTAATAAATTTCAATAACCTGATACCAAATCCATTCGGGATTGAAAATCAATCAAACAAAATGCTGGAGGATCTAAAGTTTAGATTTAAATACAACGGACAACCCTTGCCGCTGATTCCTATAGAAGATATGCAGTTAATGGAAGCGGGTGAATAAAGTGAGGGAAATAAATCTATCTAAAATCTTAACCATTATAAATCAGTTATTTGTTATTAGATCTTCTTGCAATTCGTATAATATCTAATAACAGAATAGAAGTTATAGAAAATTCAAGATTCTTTTTTAGAAGGCAATATATTATACTGCCCGCTAACTGTCCTCCGAAAAATGCTCCGACTAATATTGGATAAGTTATAAACGCAAAACCTATTCCTGCTAAAAAACGAAATGCAATAACAACCGGCACAGGAAGATGTATAGCCAGCACCCATTGAATTGAAAATTTTTTTACATTTGCACGCCAATAACCGAACGGAATATTGAAAACGAAAATAATTAAAGCTATTTCCAATAAAGTCATATCTTATTTATAACCTTTAATTAAAAGTTTAAAAATAGCATAAATAGGGTAATTATCGACGGTAATTTTAGTAAATATTAAATGAAGTTTAAAATCTAAAAGCCGCCCCGAATATTTCAGGACGGCTTTTAATAAATGATTCTGTGATTTAACTGGATAACATCTACTCACAACCTGTTCATCGTAAACAAATACATTATACTAGGACCAGAATCACTTTTTATTTATTTAAGAGAATCGGTACAAAGAATTATTTTTATTCTAATATTTAGACAATTGCTTCCAGAAAATAGATGTATTGATTCAGAAAAAAAATATAACAATTGTGATCTAAAATGCTTGTTATTATTCAATAACAAATTGCTTCTTTATTTAATTAAATATCGAAAGTTTTTTTGAAATGTTTAGATGTTTTCCCACCAATAAAGTCTAAATTATTTAATATCAGTCATTCTGCGGTGGTAATTAATTTGCCCCAGATGATAGTTTAAATGTGCAATTAGACTCATTAAAAAAAATCCTGTAGTCATCGGTTTATTAAAAACATCAACGGGATAAATCTTTATAAAGTCATCTTCATTAAGGGAATTAATTGTCTCAGCAACAAGTTTCATTGTTACATCAATCTCTTTCAACAATTCTTTTTTCGAAATATTATTTAGACTGAATTCGGCATCCCGGTTACGTTCATAAGGTCTTTTACCGAGTACACTGCCAATAAACTGTTTTAGATTCCCGATCAAGTGCAGGCATAAATTTCCGCCGGCATTTTTAATATTTTTTTCAGAAGCCCACAGTTTTGTTTCATTTGCATAAGAGCTTATTTCAATTTTTAATTTATTCAGATCACAATTAAAAATTTCTGCGATTGATTCACTAAACATTACTTAACTCCAATAACAGTGTATTAGTATTTACTATTGAATTTCCTATAAATAAATAGAAGAATCCATGTCTGACCAATTAAAAGGGACTGATTAGATTCGCCCGGCAATAATGTTAAAAATCGGATCGGGCAAAAGTCTTAGAAGTTTAGCACCTATGACAGTAGGAAAGGGAAATTGGATTATCTGCTTTTCTTTTTTTATCCCTGATAAAATTATAGAGGCTGCTCTATCAGCATTCATAAGGAACGGCATAGCAAAATTATTTTTAGCCGTCATAGGTGTTCTTACAAAGCCAGGTTTGACTGTTAATATTTTTACATTATAATTTTTTAATTCAGCTCTCAGGCTCTCTAAAAAAATTGAAACAGCTGCTTTGCTTGCACAATAAACTCCAGTCATAGGGAAGCCTCTGCCGTCTGCCAGGCTCGAAACCCCCACAATCATACCGCTTCTGTTGTTAATGAAATCCGGTAAGAGAGTTTCGATACAATAGATCATACCAATAAAATTAACATCAAATATTTGTTTTACTGAATTCGAATTAAAATCTTCTGCATTTATTATACGGCTCACACCTGAATTTAAAACCGCTATATCTATATTACCAAAGTTTCGCTTTACATCTTCAAAGGCTTGAATTACTTCATCTTTATTCGTAACATCGCACTTGACAGCTATAATCTTGCTACCGCAGCTTGACAGCTTAAAAGCCAATTTTTCAATAACGTCAACTCTCCTGTTTAATAAGGCAAGATTACATTTTTCGGATGCAAATTTTTTTGCTAGTTCAAAACCGATTCCACTTGAAGCGCCGGTTAATACAATATTTTTTTGATTTAGTTTCATTTTTATATTTAGATAATATTAAATTCTTTTATTATTCATAAAAGATATAGTTTAATGATTAAATATATCCATTTCCATCTTTGTTTAAGCTCCCGGCACAACATGGGGAATCAATAAAATCAGTTTCTTATTTGAGCTCCGTCCTTAATATAATTATAATTTTGAAGGATAGAAAATTATATTGAAACAAAATAATAAGGATTGGATACAACCTGATGATGAATAATATAACTTGAAATATATTCGCTACATTATAAGATAGCGTATAATATTGGTAATAAATTTATTTTTGCTTTAACTCAATAGAAACGTAAGTAACTCAAGTTGACCGCTTAATTAAGCAGCCAACAACATATTTTAAATCCTTATCAAAATTCGGAGGGGTAAGTATAATCTTGTCTCTACAATAAAATAACTAATTTAATTTTTTCAAATAAACATCACCATTTTCGGTTTCTATTTTCACTTTATTTTTACTCCCTTTAATACTTGCTTTACCATAAATATATTTTCTCGGAGAGCTTTTAGAGTAATCCCACTTATCTATTTGAGTTTTATTAATATCAAAATCGTGTATATTTTGAGTTTTTTTCGACACCGGAGCCGTTTTTTTCAAATTCTACAAGAAAGTCTTACCTATCCCTGCCTCCGAAAGTTACATTAACATCTACCTTTTCTTTCTCCCAGCCTGTGATTGAAATTGATCCGCCTGTTTTCAAATCGATTTTAGGTTTTTGTCCTTTCTCTACAGCAAAACTTTTATGAGTCTCCTGATTTCTGCTAATTTTGGAATTTGTAATACTGCCGGTATCAGCTTCTGATCCCTGTTCAACATTTTGAGCATTACAAGTGATAGAAAATGCCCAAAAGAAAATTTAAATAAGAGCATAAAATATCTTGTCAAATACTTTATTTAAGTTCATAATCACCTCAGTCCTAAAATAATTCATTTTTTTAGTTTATGTAATTCAATGCCACCATTTATTGTTTTTATAGTGATAGTCTCTCCGCCGCCGTTTATTTTATAAGCTGCACTTACAGAGCCTGAATATTTTCCGGAGTCATAATTATTGGCAGGGAATTCTGATATAAAAGGCTTTTCTCCGGATCCGCCCCATCCGCCAAGATTTACATTAGCATAAATAGTTGCTTTTATATCCGGGTCAATATAAAACCGTACCGAACCATTTAATGATTCAAGCTTACTGGAACCTTTGACGGATTTTAACTCAGCATAAATATCGCCTGATGAAGTGCTTGCGTTTATTGAACCGTTTATATTATAGAGATATATACTGCCACCGTAAGTTCTGGCAGATACCCAACCCCAGGAGCCAAGAATTTTTATATCTCCGCCGTTTGTATTTAAAGTAGCACCGCCAGAGACTTTTTTTACATCAATATTGCCGCCCATTGTATTAACATCTGCATTTCCTCCTATATCGCCGGTTGTAATATCACCGCCATAAGTTTTAACATTCAGATAATTTCTCACATTGCCGATTTTGATATCACCGCCGTTAGTCTGGATATCGCCTTTTCCTGAAACATTAGCTACGGTTATATCACCGCCGTTAGTACCAAGAGTTAAATCGCCATAAATATTACCGGCAGTTACATCGCCTCCATTTGTTTTAACATTTACATAACCCGTTATATCGCTGAGGGTGATATCACCGCTACCGGTAGAGGCCTGACAGTTTCCTTTAAGCTGGTTGTGAAGGATTATATCGCCCTGGTTGGAATTCAGATCAAGATTGTATTCTATGGGAATAAAAACCTTAACATCGGAATTATTACCGTAGCCGGAACCGTTATATTGCACAAAAACATTGTTGCCTGACTGGTAAATAGCTGCAGAATTATTGTTATTGTCATCTACATCTCCAACTCTTACATACACTTCGCTTTTACCCCATGTTTCAACCGTGATATCGCCTGTGTTTACGTAGATTTTTAATGTGCCGCCTTTATTAACTTTAAATGATCTTATTACATCTCCGTTATCGTCCGATTTTAATGCAGCCCTTAAATCGCACGAGCTAAATGCAGCAGCAAGAATTAGCAGTAATGCCGCCAGCTTAAATGATTTCATTGTATTTTTTCCTCCTTGAGTAAGGATGCAGCCCGAATGCGTACATATTCGTTGTCATCGTTTTTCACTTTTTGATTTAAAACTTTCATTCCTTCCTGTCCTATTGTCTTACCGTTAAGTTTAGCCGATGCCAAACCGTTTATCGCAGCTACCCGCAGTCCTGAGTTTTTGTCATGCTCAAGCGCATATAAAAGAGATTCATTTATTTCATCATCGTACGGCAGATAAAGCAATGCCTTTAAGGCTTCTATGCGCACAGCGGGGTTGCCGTCGAATTTTAATGCTGTAATCAGCGCCGACTTTACTTTAGGATTCGCCTTGTTATTTTCCATAGTTTGATTTGCAAGTGCATTCACAGTTTGTATACGGGTGCCGGGACTTTTTTCATTCACAAGTGCATTTGCTAAGATTTTTTGAACAGCCGGATCATTCAATTTCCCCTTCATAGTCACTCTTTTTACCTCA